>Ga0224496_10000031_pt1 | contig 111351 bp, 105 predicted proteins | sample SF_Jul11_sed_USG_2_FD_168127 | JGI IMG/M metagenome (GOLD analysis project Ga0224496, IMG submission 168127) | Sediment microbial communities from San Francisco Bay, California, United States - SF_Jul11_sed_USGS_8_1 | ecosystem: Environmental > Aquatic > Marine > Sediment | place: USA...
GCTTAGACATTAATGGCCTCTTTTTCTATGTACGGTTTCAATTCACGACGTAAGGCTTTGTCAGTCACCAAGTCCACCGATTTACCGAGATTATCTTCAAGAAGAAATTGAACACCGAAGTAACGCTCGGACGTTGCCGGCCCATCGAAGGCAACAACAATGTCTATATCACTATCCGCCCTTGCTTCATTACGTGCAGTAGATCCAAACAGCGCCATACGAGTAATGCCAAAGCGGCTCACCAGCTCGGGTTTTAACTTTCTAAGGATTGCGAGAACCTGGTCTCTATTCATGGCGATAATTGGTTTTGGGTTTCAATGGGATAATTATAACCCCTTGTTTTGCAAGAATCATACATGGAGTACTATATTGCCTGTTTCCCCTGGGCACCGTGGATTTTAGCAAACGATTTCACTAGTCCTCTCGCCCTTGATTCGTGGTGCTGTAATAGCGTAACTATCGGAATATACTGAAATAAAAGGAATCCACGACAGGGGGTATATGAAATCGAACCCGTCAGGCGGGTGGGGGACACGTGGTGGTGCTCTGGTCGTTAGGTCTTCTCAGCTGGTTGTGTGAAAAGAATTATTTCATACCTTCGATCAGATCAATGTCCTTGCGTAGTAATTCGTTCACAATGTCGCTTAACTCCACGCCTTTGGCCTTGGCTTTCTCGGAGAGGTAATCAGTGATATCGGCTTCGAGATATATGGGGAGAATTACTGTTGCATCCTTGTGGAAGAATGTGCCCCGCTTAGCCTTTGAAAAGTCGTATTCTTTCCTCATTCATATACTCATCGGCCTTTAAAACACCTTTTTAATGGCTCGTAGCAGTGAAGTCGGCAGACCAATTCTAGCAAAACTACTCAGATTGAGTCATGCACATTCCCCCATCCATCCAAATCCAGTATCATACCCCAAGCCTCACCTGGCCCGGTAACTGCCTAAAAATTAAGCACTTTTACCAAAACCACTAAACACACAAACAGCCAAGGACTCAATGCAGCCGTTGTTGTCCACCTGCATTTACACACCGAATACTCCATGGTCGATGGCATTGTGCGCGTCAAGCCGCTGATTAAGCGGGTGGCGGAGATGAATATGCCGACGGAGGCGGGACAGTCGAATCTATTTATTTCGATATCGTGATCGAGTCTAAAATTGCAAGTATTTCTGTGTGCGGAGCTAGATAATGAAAATCCGGATAACGTGAGACATGGCTCATTTGATTATGTGATAGCTAGTTTGAAACACAGTTCGAATTGATCTCGGTAGTGCTAGGTACTTTTGTTGTATTCAACTATTAGTGTAAAATCAGTTTGCACAAATATATCAAAGCTAAATAAAAACAAATGCATACGGAATAAATGACAAGGTCAACTTCTTCAGCTAGAAAGGTCGCTACTTTTTCAAAGGACATTTTTGTTATTAACGCGGAATGTAAATCCTCGGGGGCGGTCAGAAATTGAGGCAGTTCCGCCCATCTAGTCAATTTTTCTAAGTTATTTGATCCGGTTTCACCATTTGTTGCCAAAGAGTTGGATAAAACGGGAATCAATTAAACCTGAATTTAATAGTTAACCAACTTGAATCTGTGAGAATTCTGCGGAGAAGTACTTGATTAGTTTTAGAGGTTGAGATGTTCAGATTGCCCAAAGAACTTACAGCTGTTTTGGTTCTTATACTATTTCTCGTATTAGTAGGTTGTACGAGTGAAAAGGATAAACAACAACCGGATGAGGTCATGTTATCCGAGGAGCTGACATCGGAACAGGCTGTACCCAATCCGTCCAATACTGAACCAAATGCAACGGAGCAAATGGTCCCAAGTAGGGATATTTTACCGTTATCAGCAGTTTCAAACCTCAAAGCGAACACAGATGCGCCGAATAAAATATCCTTAAGTTGGAAAAATCCGGAAGACGACAATTTTCAAGGCGTTTTGTTGGTTCGCTCTAACGAAAGTTTTCCGTTGGCACCAGACTCCGGTGAGGAAGTGTATCGCGGTTCTCTTGAAAACTATTCCGAGAGTCCTTTGCCATCGGGAAACTACTATTACAGCGTTTTTACCTACGATGAGGATTTAAATTACTCTGCGTCCGTATCGGTAAAAGCTAGTGTGTCCGATATAGCTCCTCCTGCATCAGTAGCTCAGTTTAGCGTGATTCTTTCAGCAGACTATGAATTGTCGCTAAGTTGGAAGAATCCCGCCGACGTCGATTTTGATCGTGTGGTGATTGTTTTTAGAAACGATACTTTCGCGAAGACAATTGATGATGGGTCTGAAGTCTACAATGGAAAGGGAGATAGCACTGTTCTGAGAAAACTAAACTCCGGTACATATTATTTTTCTGCATTTTCGATAGATACGTCGGGAAATGTCGCAGCTGAAGCTACAGTCGCTGCGGAAGCTGCTGACAAATTCGCTCCGCAGATTGTTTCTCAGACCCCAGTGCATAATTCGAAAGATGTTGAACGAAATGTTCTATTTAGTCTTGTGTTTAATGAACCTATCGTGGCCAACAACTATGGACAACGTATTTTTATAGTTAACGAAAGCAACGACGATGTTTGGGAATTAGGATATATTCCGCACACGGTTGTTTCAGGAACAGCAGATAAAGAATTATCCTTTAATTTGTCATACCACCGTCTAGAATTTAACAGTTTATATAGCGTAATACTTGAAGTAACTGATCTGGCCGGTCATAAACTACAAATTTCTCGTGGCGATTGGCAGTTCACGACCATGGCGGACAATGGAGTTCCGATTGTGACGTCGGTATATCCTAATCAGAACTATAGTGGAACAAGAGTAGTTCAAGAAATATGGGCCACGATCTCAGAGCCGGTTGAACCTGTGTTTGCGTGGCAAGATACTATTTCGATTAACGAAAATTTTACTGGTACAAATGTTACCGGTACGGTGAGGTATAGCGCTAATGAAAATCGCATTATATTCGCACCCGATATTTATCTCACGCATGATAGGCCGATAACTGCAACTGTTAAAAATCTTCGAGATATGGACGGTAACATTCTAGAACCATATTCCTGGAGTTTTAGTTCTAAACAGGCAATTCCTCCAAAGATAATAAGTCGTGTTCCGGTAGCAGGACAGCCGCTGGTTCCTACAGATACAAGCGTCAGAATAAGTTTTAACAAGGCTATGGACGAGACAAGTATAATTGATGCCAATTTCTATATAGAAGGTGTTACGAGCACTCTGGAGTTTAGCTCTGATTTAAAGTTAGTCATATTGACACCGACAACCACCTTGGAAAAAAACAAGGTATACACAGTTATTGTGGATGGAGAAAATATAAGAGACAAGGAAGGCCTGGCGATGGGGGAAGATGAACGGTGGCAATTTAGAACTGCAAGTGGGTTTAGCCGATTATCCACATACACTCGGGATACTGCCCACATAGTTGACGTTAAATTCAATGTTGCAGGCGAAGGTTTAGCGATATCTCATATAGATTCCGGAGCGGGAACGGCAACAAAATTCTACCTCTACAACGGAGTTGAATGGTCGATTCCTACTACAATCGCTACAACAAAACACAGTTTTCCAATCGAGGATGCTCAATATCAAGATATCGTGGTTGCGGGTAACAATCTTGTCTGGGCGTTCAATACAGGAATCGGTAAAACTAAAGTCATCGTCTACAATGGAAGCGGTGTTTCGGAAAATACATTTGAGGGGACATTGGCGCAAATATTGTCAAATGGAAGTCATATCATGGCGCTTACCTATTCAGCTAACGAAGGAGTCAACTCAATATGGGCGCATAGGTTAACTAGCACTGGTTGGGTGAGTTGGGAATGGGGCGGTATAAACAATTTGGATACTATCAATGGAATCCGAGCTGGTGGAGATGCGGCTAATCCTGAGCCTTTTGTAATCGCGGCAAACGAAAACAATGGAGATCTGACCAATGTACATCTAGCTCGGTTTGATGGAGTATCTTGGAGTATAGAAACCGTTTTTAGTGATAGTACGCCATCACAGAGTGTAGCTGGCGTTAGAGTAGCCTCGAATTCGACTGAGCACGTTGTCGCGATTGTTCAAAAGTCAACAGAGGCAGACTCCGTTGGTATTAATCGTCTCAGGTTTTTTCGATCACTTCCTGGCGGCTGGTCTAGTCCGGTTACGGTTATTGATGATCTTACTAAGAATGTAAGCGGAAGAAACGAAAGTTTTTCTTTGTTGAGCAACGGAGCCGATTTTATGTTGGGGTATGTCTACAAAGAAACTCCAGCAGATTTGTCTGGGTCTACAGTTAATGTTGAAACCGCCAGAATCGTTAGTGGCGTAATAGGTGGAAGAATTGTTCATAGCACGCAACCCAGTAGTGAGACTGAAGAGAAGTTGCGTTTATACACCAATGGTAATAGCTATTTACTTGTTGCAGGAAGTGGTTCTACGGAAATAACCGCCTCAGTATCTGTAAATTCAGGCACTTGGTCGGAAACTGTACCAGTCGAATGGGGAGCTTCGGTCGCCGCAGGCGCTACGACTTACGCAGTTCACACCAAAAAGGCTGTCTATCCAAGTGGAGTGCAACCAATCCGAGATGAACTTTGGACATATGCATATTCACCCGAGGGTGGGTGGTCAGATCCGCATGTGCTCGTAAGTGAAACTCGCGATAACAATGCATTTTTACCAGTAGGTGTGGTTGGAGCAAAGAACCATAGCTTTGAGGTCATTTGGTCCAATGATTTAAGCGACACCGTGATATCAAGACGTCTATTGACTGCATCGATAGATGCCGTGTCAAATCGAACTCAATTGACTGCTGGATCAAGCTCTAATTTGCTAAGAGACAACGTAGGCGGATCGGTCTTGAATCGACCAAGTGTCCTTGTTAGTAGTAGTACTGGTTTGGCTGTGTGGAAACAGCGTGATGTACAAAAAGATATCTATTTTGTTAGTACCTTAGTTCCTGGAAGTGGATTGAATGGAGCTACGGAGCTTCCAAGTGGCTGGGGTGTGCCTGTTGCGAAAGTTGAACTAGGCGGGGAGCCTTCGATTGTTACTAAAGGCAACGAATACATTCTAGTTTGGCGGGAGAGTAAAAAAATCAAGGAAATTCGATATAGTCCCGCGAACGAGTCTTGGTCGAACGTTGTAGAGGTTGCAGATTTTACGTTAAACGGGGCGACAATTCTGAATGAAGTAGTATTAGCGACAAATGGCACTAGTTTGGTTGCAGTTGTTGGCATAGGTACCGATCTTTTTGTCATAGAGAGTCGCGACGGGAATAATTGGGAAATGCCGACAAAGTATTCTGTTGGTAGTTCGAATACAGGAAGGACGTACGATGTGGCGAGCAATGGCACCGATTACCTCATAGTGTTCGGCAGTCCAATATATAGCACAAGAAATGTGAAAAGTGTCCATATAGATGGTGATACGTTTTCGAAGACCGTCAGCATTGTAGATAACATATCTAGAGTGAGTGATTTGGGCAACATAAAGGCATTTCCAAGAAGTGATGGGTTCTTTGCGGTTTGGAGTTCCGACATGGCCGGCGACTATGGCGGTATTCGTTACCGTTATTACAATGGTTCTGGTTGGGATGGCACAGAGGCATCTACGCACTACGAATGGACTCTCGCCTATGCCGAAGATTTACGTGTCGTGGACGGTGGGGGAATATATTTCTTGGCTTGGAAACAACGCCTCGCGTCTGGGATAAAATTCTCGGGAAACCGGGGTCGTATTAACAGAGACGACAATATCAGATGGACTTACCATGGAGATGTGTCTATTTTCGCAATAGCGGCGCTCGGCAACGATACGTTCTTGACCGTTTACCTAGATAAGTCATCAACAGGCCCAAGTATGAGCAGTGATTTGGTTTCGGGAAGCATTGGATCTAGCGCTTTAGGAACACTAGAAACTGATATAGAAAATATAAACACAGATATGGGCGCGATTTGTTTACCGGAGAACGACATAAGCACTTTCTTAGTTAAGCATATGAATGGAACAACTGTGTTGCATTATTCGACAAGCCAGAGATGAAATATCTTGTTAGCTTTGGTTTGCAGAACCTGTCTATGGACGCGCAAAATTCTTTTTTGATTTAAAAGAATTATGCTGGATGGAAAAACAGATTGACAGAGTATTGTCGCGAAAATCGGAATGTAGATTGTGTAGAAACTCAGGGAGGTTTCTCACCGTCCTTAAATCCAGTATCATACCCCAAGCCTCACCGGCCCCGGCAACTGCCTAAAAAGTAACCACTTTTACAAAAACAGCTTTAGATTCAAGACGTCGAAGGACCCCATGCAGCCGAAGTTTGTCCACCTGCATTTACACACCGAATACTCCATGGTCGATGGCATTGTGCGCGTCAAGCCGCTGATCAAGCGGGTGGCGGAGATGAATATGCCTGCGGTGGCGGTCACCGATCAGTCGAATCTGTTCTGCATGGTCAAGCTGTACAAGACCGCGCAGGGGGCGGGGATTAAGCCGATTATCGGCGTGACCATGTGGATCGAGAATCCGAAAGAGGTCGCTAAACCTTTTCCGCTTGTGTTGCTGTGTCAGAACAACGAGGGTTACAAGAACCTCACGCGGCTGGTGTCCAAGACCTATCAACACGGCCAACATCTGGGCATGGCCATCCTTGCACGCGAGTGGCTGACGGCGGAGTCCGCAAAGGGTTTGATCGCTTTGTCGGGTGGTCTGTATGGCGATGTCGGTCAGTTGTTGATCAATGGCAATCGCGCCGAGGCCGGGCAACGTCTGGCCGAGTGGCAGCAGTTATTCCCTGATCGCTTCTATTTAGAATTACATCGCACCGGCCGTCCCCAAGAGGAAGAGTATTTGCACCTCGCCGTCGATCTGGCCGCCGACACCGATACGCCAGTGGTCGCCACCAACGCGGTGTGCTTTATCCACCAGGAAGACTTCGAGGCCCATGAGGTGCGGGTGTGCATCCATGATGGCCGCACCCTCGACGACCCGCGTCGTCCCAAGAAATATTCCGATCAACAATACCTGCGCTCCCAGGAAGAGATGTGCGAGTTGTTCGCCGACCTGCCTGAGGCCTTAGAGAACACCGTCGAGATCGCCAAGCGTTGTAGCGTCGATATCACGCTGGGCAAATATTTTCTGCCGGATTTCCCGGTGCCTGACGGCATGACCATGGACGAGTTCTTCCGTGATGAGTGTCGCAAGGGGTTGGAGAAGCGTCTGGATTTTCTGTTTGATCGCCATGCGCCGGACTTCGTCGAGATCCGCAAGCCCTATGACGAGCGGCTGGAGATGGAGCTCGACGTGATCATCCAGATGGGATTCCCCGGTTACTTTTTGATTGTTGCCGACTTCATCCAGTGGGCCAAGGAAAACGGCATCCCGGTAGGGCCGGGCAGGGGTTCTGGAGCCGGTTCACTGGTGGCCTATTCCATGACCATCACCGACCTCGATCCGCTGGAATACGACCTGCTCTTCGAACGATTTTTGAATCCCGAGCGTGTCTCCATGCCCGACTTCGACGTCGACTTTTGCATGGAGAACCGCGACAAGGTCATTGACTATGTGGCGCGTCATTATGGTCGCGAGAAGGTCTCGCAAATCATCACCTATGGTTCGATGGCGGCCAAGGCGGTGGTGCGTGACGTGGGGCGTGTCATGAGTCACCCCTATGGTTTCGTCGACAAGATCGCCAAGTTGATTCCGTTCGAAGTCGGCATGACCCTGACCAAGGCGCTGGAACAAGAGCCTATGCTTAAGGAGCGTTACGACCAGGAAGAGGACGTCAAAGAACTGCTCGACATGGCCCTGAGTCTGGAGGGTGTGACGCGCAATGCCGGCAAGCACGCCGGGGGTGTGGTCATCGCGCCGACAGAGCTGACCGATTTCGCGCCACTATACTGTGAAGAGGGCGGTCAGGGTCTGGTGACTCAGTTCGACAAGGACGACGTCGAGGCCGTTGGTCTGGTCAAGTTCGACTTCCTCGGTCTGCGCACGCTGACGATTATCGATTGGGCACTCAAGGCGGTCAACGAGCGCTGCCGCACCGAGGGCAAAGACGAAGTCGATATCGCCGCCATTCCATTAGATGATCCCAAGACCTTCAAGCTACTCAAGGACTGCAACACCACCGCCGTGTTCCAGCTTGAATCCCGCGGTATGAAAGACCTGATCGCGCGTCTGCAACCGGATAGTTTCGAAGACATCATCGCCCTCGTGGCCCTGTTCCGTCCCGGTCCGCTGCAGTCGGGCATGGTGGATGACTATATCAATCGTAAGCACGGGCGTGCAGCGATGGAGTACGCACACCCGGATCTCGAACCGATTTTGAAACCCACCAATGGGGTAATCCTGTATCAGGAACAGGTACAGCGTATCGCGCAGGTGTTGGCCGGTTATAGTCTCGGCGGCGCGGATTTACTTCGCCGCGCCATGGGTAAAAAGAAGCCCGAAGAGATGGCCAAGCAACGTGAGATATTCACTACCGGTGCGGTCAAGAACAACATCGAAGAAGCCACCGCGACCTACATCTTCGACTTGATGGAGAAGTTCGCCGGTTACGGTTTCAATAAATCTCACTCCGCTGCTTATGCCCTGGTGTCGTATCAGACCGCCTGGCTCAAGACCCATTTCCCGTCGGAGTTTATGGCCGCGGTTATCTCCTCGGATATGGATAACACCGACAAGGTGGTCAACTTCATCGAGGATTGTTATGCGTCGAAGCTGGAGATCCTGCCGCCTAGCGTTAACACCTGTGTCTATAAGTTCAAAGCGACCATGGATGGCAAGATCCGTTACGGTCTGGGCGCGATCAAGGGCGTGGGTGAGTCGGCTATCGAGGTGATTATTGCCGAGCGACAGGCCAATGGTCCGTATCAAAATCTGTTTGATTTCTGTCGCCGCGTGGATTTGAAAAAGGTCAATCGCCGTTCCCTCGAGACGCTGATTCGTTCCGGTGCGATGGACGGTTTAGGCCCCAGCCGCGCCAGTATGTTCGTCACCCTGACCAATGCGCTGCAATCGGCGGAACAATATAAGAATGATGCCCAAAGCGGTCAGAATGATTTATTCGGCATCGCCCAGGTTGCGCCCGATGCGAACAATGATGATCAACACTTTGTCGACACCGAGGAGTGGGAAGACAAAAAACGCCTCGAAGGTGAACGTGAAACCCTGGGCTTATTCCTTACCGGCCACCCGCTAGACCAGTACCAGTCCGACCTCAAGAAATTTGTTACCACCACAATCAAAGCGTTAAAGCCGGAAGGTAAACAGCAAGTCACCATAGCCGGTCTGGCAGTTGCATTACGCACCATGAAGACCAAGCGCGGCGATACCATGGCGTTTCTGACCCTGGACGATAAATCGGCGCGCATGGAAATCGCGATGTTCTCGGATCTGTACGAACAGTTCCGACACCTGATGACCAAGGATGCGGTGCTGGTGGTGAGCGGCGAGGTGAGCGTAGATCACTACTCCGGCGGCATCAAGATGAGCGCCAAGGAGATCATGGATATCGATCAGGCGCGTGGGCAGTACAGCAAGCGCCTGCGTATTAAGTTGAACTATGCCAATAACAATAGCGAGTTTTTCCGGCAGTTGTCCGAGGCCTTGTCGCCCTTCAAGGAAGGCAAGTGCCCGGTGAGTATTAACCTGCCGATCATGGGCGCGCGCGGGACTTACCATTTTGGCCAGGCGTGGAAGATTACGCCGACCGACGAGTTGATGAAGCGGCTCAAGAAGATCGCCGGTGAAGAGGCGGTGGAGTTGGAGTATTAACAAATACCTTAGCGAATAACAAACGTTAAGCGCCAGTCAAGTTCTGGAAACACTGCAAGCAACCGCACGCTAAAAGCGGTAACTAACACCTGTTTCAAATACGCTGCCTTCGATGGGGAAGATATCCTTCCATGCCCATCGGCGTTTTTTATCGGATAAGATATCTTTCAATGCGTCGCTTTCCCTCGAGTTGTATACGATGCGGAAAGGAAGGTATTGTTGATAGCGACAGAAAACTTCAAGCTTTGACCAGGTTGCGGAAACGCGGGCGTCAATATTGGCCAGATCGATTTTGCTTACGTCCAACTGCTGTTTTGAATAATCAGTATCGGGCAATAGAAAAATACCGGGCAACCAGTTTTCGGTTTTGCCCATAGGCATAATGCTCAGCCAAGCAATACCAGCGCTCAGGTTAACGCGTCCTTGATATTGCAGTTTAATGGCGTGTTGTTGCGTTGAAATATTGCCATCCAGTCGAAACTTTCGTCGTGTCAGCGCTAAGGGGTCGAATGCCGACTGTAGTAGTGAGTCGTTGAGTTCACCATCGACGCTGCTATTCCACTTGCTCCACTGACCGTTGTAGAACAACCGAAGGCGTGGCTTGTAGGACCAGCTTATCTGAAATTGAGTTTCTGACTCATCAAAACCCAGGTTTAGCTTTCCCTGCCTTACGCCGAGATTGGTGAAATCGGTCGTGTGTGGAGATCGTTGTCGATACAGGAATAACGCCAAGGAAAAATTCCTGGGCAACACCAGCGCTGTGCGCAGAGTTTGACTGCGTAATTCACCGAGACTACGTGCAAAATAAATTCGAGCTGTATTTTTCCATCGAATATTTGTTTCTACAGCGTCGTAGGTTGCCTCCCCGGTGAAGTTAGCAGAAACCGCGTTACTTAGGCTTCTAATATGAAGTGTGTAGCCATGTCGGGGGTTGACGCGATGCCAGGCTATGTCGAGCACCGGGTGGGGTTTCACGGCGATACGGTGGTTTAGGTAGCCATCAAACTGGTCTGAGAAATAGCCGTCTAGCTGAATGCTGGCGTAAGCAAAACCATCGTAGAGCAGGCTGGCGTGATTGGGGTACGTTGTATATTGCAGGCTCATCGTCAGCAAATCTACGCCGACGACTTTGTCTATGTATGTGAAATATTCCTGTTCTTTTTGCAGGCGCTCGTACTGTCCGTGTAGCGCCCATGCGGAACTGGAAGAAGTCGCCTGAATTAAACTGGCGTATGAACCAATACGTGTGTCTCCCTGTTCGACGAACAAACTGCTTTGGTAAGACGCAGTGAGGGAGTTACAGGGTGTGTCTGTGCCGAAGTATGTATCGATCCCGGTACTCCCGGTACGACAGGCAATATAATTTTGGTAGGGCTGATATAAAAGCTGGCTTCCCGGAATAATGGGAACGGCAGACGCGGCAAAGGCATCGCTAAAAATAGCGGCATAAACGCCAAAACAAAATGCAAAGTAGCGCACGTATAGTGAAATCAGCCCCGGAGAATTCCGAGGCTGATTCTATTACGATATGGGTTTAAAAGTCTGCCGCGCATGTCTCGCTAATCGGAAACTCATCAACTTGTTCAGTGAGGCACTGACCAGCATTGATGGTAACGCTTCCAGCATTATGACCGGTCACTGCCGCGACAACAGGGCCACCGGCGTCGACACGTACACGATCGTCGTCTGAGCTACCCACGACTGTGCCCGTTGGTGCCGATACTGCGAAACCTATCTTTAGCGTTGTATCTTCGGGGTTGTTCGCATCAGAAAAGAAATCATCTTGGAACTCGCCATTGAGATTTGTGAAATTCGCATCAAAGGAAAAGCCCTTGGTGAATGTCAAAGAGAAATCGCTTGTGGAGGCATCCCATTTAAAAGATGTGGTGTCCATTTCAATGATAAACGCGTGCTGGTTATCAATGTCCCAATAGAGTGGTTTGTCGCGCAATCCGGCGTCACTAACTGTGATGACTTCGTTTTCGACATCAACGCTAACCGTGCCGGTAATACCAGAGAAGCCCCACTTATAGTCTGTAGTCGAATTCTGCTCTCCGACCTCATGCAATAATAATGTAAAGGCATTCATGGCAGTACCGACGCTGAGTTCGCGTGTCGCGGTGTTCACGCTGACGTTTAATACCTCGGCGACTGCGATATCCAGAAAAGTTTTGGTTCCGTAACTGTCGGTATCATCAATATCGATCGCCTCGATAATGCCGAACGCAGTTTTTACGGTATTGGCATCCGGGACCTGCATGGACATGCGTACCGCGCCTTTGAAAGTATCCGGCAAATCGATGTCGGCGACTTCCTCGGCGGTCAAAGCCAGATCGGTTTCGAGTTGTTTGGCCGTCGCAGCGATGTCAGTCAGGCTGATTTGAACAAACCATTCATCAGAGCTATAACCCACAGACAGTGGTACGAACGTGTCATACTTCAAGCTGAGTATGCCGGCGTTTTCGGAATTGAGTACGATTACGAGTGACAGGTGTTCGCGAGCTTCCAGACAGTCCGCCTTATCTTCGGCTGTATCGGTGTCATCACAAACGCTTTCCTGAATTCGGTAGGTGACGGTGTTGCCATCTTTTACCCCTGCATCTAAAACGTCATCGAACAACTGATCAATAGCTGCTTCCAACTCATCGTCGGCGCTTGCGCGAGGAAACATTTTGAATTCGTTGTATCGGCCCGTGACCTTTCTCATTACACTGTTTTCAAGAAAGCGTTTCATCTGCGGTGAAGTCAGCGCCTTGTACGCAGGTTTGTTTTGAATGCTTCTCGATTTGAGCGCTAAAGAAATAGATCCGGAAGAAGAAGTCGCTCCTTCACTCATCCGGTAAATGCCGTCGTTCAGGCCTTTTTTAAGACTATTTTTGATAGCAAGTTTCACATCGGCGGTAGTCATGTCGATTGTTACCGCGCTCGCTGCGAATTTTGATTCATCCACTTTGGCTATATCGTCCGGGTTGCTTTGTCCCCCGGCATCTGGTAACGAGTCGTGAAAACATGCGGCAATGAAAGCGGCGAGGAAAAATATAGAAATGTACGTTGTGAGGTTTCTCATTTTATATCCTTATATGTATCATTTTGTTAGTACGTATATCTGCAGTTGTTTGTTAGGTTTGGTTGCAACTGCCGCAAAATAGTAACAGGTTCATTAGGGTTGTGAAAAGAGGCAGTGGGAGAAGATAAATCGCTCCCCCAACTTAATCGCCCAGCGCGCGTCCAGTGCAGACATCAGTCGGTCTGGCAGTTGCATTGCGCACCATGAAAATCACGTGTGGCGATAACCTGACGTTGTTGGCTAAGGGCGTTAGCGTGGGACTTACTTTTTTTTCAGGCGCGACTGCACCGACCGACGAGTTGATGAAGCGCCTGGAGAAGACCGCTGAAGAAGCGGCGAGAGAGCTGAAATATTGGCGGGTTGAAACACGTGCTTACCATACGCGACAATTACGTTATAATGATTTGAAATTTTTTGGAAAGTTAAACGATTCATGAATCCGAATTATCTAGAGTTTGAACAACCCATCGCCGAACTCGAGGCGAAGATCGAAGAGTTGAGATTTGTCGGCAATGACTCCGAGATCAATATTTCCGATGAGATTACCCGTCTCGAATCCAAGAGCAAGGCACTGACAGAGCAGATTTTTAAAAGCCTCAACGCCTTTCAGATTTCCAAGTTGTCACGACACCCACAGCGCCCGCAAACCCTGGATTACGTCAATAAAGTCTTTAGCGAATTCGAGGAATTGCATGGCGATCGTGCCTATTCAGATGACCCAGCTATCGTAGGGGGCATTGCGCGATTGAATGACAAACCAGTGGTGGTGATTGGTCATCAACGAGGTAAGGAGACCAAGGAAAAGATTTATCGCAACTTTGGTATGCCCCGTCCTGAAGGCTATCGCAAGGCCATGCGTCTGATGTTGATGGCCGAGCGCTTCAAGATGCCAGTGATTACCTTTATCGACACCATGGGTGCCTATCCCGGCGTCGGCGCGGAAGAACGTGGCCAGAGTGAGGCGATTGCGCGCAATCTGTTCGTGATGTCCAAGCTCAAGACACCGATTATCTGTACGGTTATTGGTGAGGGCGGTTCTGGTGGCGCATTGGCTATTGGTGTGGGTGATCGCCTGATGATGTTGGAATACGCAACGTATTCGGTTATATCGCCTGAAGGTTGCGCATCAATACTATGGAAGAGCGCCGACCGCGCCAATGATGCGGCCGAGGCCCTGGGTATTACCGCTGCGCGATTAAAAGAACTCGGCCTGGTCGACGTAATAGTCAAAGAGCCACTCGGCTCGGCTTATCGCGATGTGGATATTATGGCGGCGCGGATCAAGGTCGCTCTTACGGAACAACTCGGCGAGTTGACCAAGCTTACCACTGATCGTCTACTGGATCAGCGTTACAAGCGATTAATGAGCTTCGGTAATTTCAAGGAGTAATCCTGCACAGGTGAAGCCCAAGCAACAGTTATTACAGAGTTTGACGGCGCATGTTGAGAAACATGCGCCGTCTGCGTTTTGGGTGGCCTATAGTGGCGGTCTGGACTCCACCGTGTTGTTGTATCTGGCGCAACAAGTTGCAGATCATTTCCCCGGCGTGGCATTGAAGGCTGTGCATGTGCATCACGGACTATTAGCCGAAGCCGATAGCTGGGTCACTCATTGTCAGGTGTTTTGCGATCGGCTCGCGATTCCCCTGAGCGTATGTCATGTCGACGCACGGCCGGAGAAGGGGCAGAGTCCTGAAGCGGCTGCGCGCGATGCCCGATACACAGCGCTTCGGGGATTGATGGCATCGGGAGATACCGTCTTGCTAGCCCATCATCAAGAAGATCAAGCGGAGACAGTGTTGCTGCAACTGCTACGTGGAGCGGGACCACGAGGGTTGTCGGGGATGGCTGAGGAATCTGTTTTGGGCGAGGGTTTTAAATTGCGCCCTTTGCTTGGTTGTTCTCGCGCCCAGTTGTTAGCTATTGCCGAGCAATATGCGCTCAGCTGGATCGAAGATCCGAGTAATGTCAGCACCGATTTCGACCGCAATTTTTTGCGCCAGTCATTGATTCCGCAATTGCGCCAGCGTTGGCCGGGCTTGAGCAAATCGCTGTCGCGCAGCGCGGCATTGTGCGGCGAGGCGGATCAATTGATTGAATTGATGGCGATGCAGGATTTGAACACTGTGCTGGTGAGCAATACGGAAAATAAATCTGTTCCGCCATTCGAAACTACCGGTTTATATATTCCTGCCTTGCTCACCCTGCCGATAGAACGTCGACATAATGTGTTGCGTCGCTGGTGCCGGTTAAAGGATCTGCCACTTCCGGCATTAGTTCATCTGCAGGGTATCGACAATACCGTACTCGCTGCACGGGAGGATGCGCAGCCGCTGTTGCAATGGCCGGGCGCGGAGGCGCGACGTTACCAGCAGCGCCTGTTTCTTGCCAGGCCATTGAGTACTCCACAAACGTTGGACCAGTCCTGGGATCTCGCGCGGCCGTTGAATTTGGGCGATGGTCGTTACCTGGTAGCGCAGCCTGCTTCTGGTCGGGGACTGGCGCGGGAGTTTGTTTTGTCTGCTCCGCTGCGGGTGAGTTTCCGCGAAGGTGGGGAACAGATCCAGCCACAGGGTGATTCTCATACACGCACCTTGCACAAGTTATTTCAACGGGCCGGTGTGCCGCCCTGGGAGCGGGATCGAATTCCGCTTTTGTGGCAGGGTAAGCAACTATTGGCAGTAGTCGGATACTGGCTGGCTGCGGCTTGTGTAGCTGGTGACGGCGAACCCGGCGTGCAGTTTGTTGTGACTGAGTCCAATTCTGAGACGTAATAAACGCTAACCAGATCCATGATTTGTCTATCTTTCGATTGTTAATTTTGGTCAGTTTTGATAACTTCTAACACCGTCCTATAGCTGTAACCCCTCCATCACAAAGCCGGTTTTACATGACACGATATATTTTTGTAACTGGCGGTGTAGTGTCCTCTTTGGGCAAAGGCATCGCCTCAGCATCTTTGGCTGCGATTCTTGAAGCGCGTGGCCTCAAGGTCACGATGATCAAGCTGGATCCGTACATCAACGTTGATCCTGGCACTATGAGTCCGTTTCAGCACGGTGAGGTCTATGTGACCCACGATGGTGCCGAGACCGATCTCGATCTTGGCCACTATGAGCGTTTTGTGCGTGCCACCATGGGGCGTAAAAATAATTACACCACTGGTCGTATATACGAGCGCGTTATCCAGAAGGAGCGTCGCGGCGATTATCTCGGTGCGACGGTACAGGTGATTCCGCACATCACCGATGAGATCAAGCGCTGTGTGATCGATGGGTCGCAAGGGGCCGAGGTGTCGCTGGTGGAAATCGGCGGTACGGTGGGTGATATCGAGTCCCTGCCATTCCTGGAGGCGATTCGTCAGATTGGCGTGGAGCTCGGGCGTGATCGGGTGTTGTATATGCATCTGACCTTGTTGCCATATATCAGCACCGCCGGCGAGTTAAAGACCAAGCCTACCCAGCACTCGGTGAAAGAATTGCGCAGCATCGGTATTCAGCCGGATATCCTGGTGTGTCGCTCCGAGCAGGAGATTACCGAGGGCGAGCGTAAGAAGATTGCCTTGTTCACCAATGTCCGTGAGAAGGCGGTTATTGCCGCCTATGATGTAGACAATATCTATAAGGTGCCTCAGGCGCTGCACGACCAGGGCCTGGACCAAATCGTCATCGATAGTTTTCATATGGATGCGCCAGCTGCAGATCTGAGTGAATGGCAGCGCGTGATCGAGATCATGGAGCATCCCAAGGATGAGATCGTGGTCGCCATGGTCGGTAAATATATTGAATTGACCGATGCCTATAAGTCACTTTCCGAAGCGTTGATCCACGCGGGTATTCAAAACCAGATCAAGGTGCGTATCGCGTATATCGATTCGGAGCAGGTCGAGCGTAACGGCACGGCGTGTTTGCAGGATGCAGATGCGATTCTGGTGCCTGGTGGTTTTGGTGAGCGTGGTGTCGAGGGCAAGATTGATACGATTCACTACGCACGATTGAACAAGATTCCGTATTTGGGAATTTGTTTGGGTATGCAGATGGCTGTGGTGGAGTTTGCCCGTCATCAGGCGAATCTCGGTGAAGCCAATAGTACCGAGTTTGATCCGAAGTCGCCGCATCCAGTTATCGGTTTGATTACAGAGTGGACGACGGGTGAGGGTGATGTGCAACGTCGTTCGAGTGATTCTGATCTCGGCGGTACGATGCGCCTGGGGGCGCAGAAGTGTCGCTTGGTGGAAGGTAGCAAGGTGCGCGCGGCCTATGGTGATGAGGTGGTTGAGGAGCGTCATCGCCATCGTTATGAGTTTAACAACGGTTATCGCGAGCAGTTGGAAGGCGCGGGGATGCGTTTTTCTGGTTTTTCGATGGATGGTCGTCTGGTTGAGGTGGTGGAGATTCCTTCGCATCCGTGGTTTGTGGCGTGTCAGTTTCATCCGGAGTTTACGTCTACTCCGCGGGATGGACATCGATTGTTTACGGCGTTTGTTGCTGCCGGGCTTGAGCATCATCTTAAGGGTTGATGTTCGGTGTTGTGTAAAGTTTATGTTTGGCTTTTGGGTTGGTGGTCAGTCAATTCAGGGGGAAAGGCTTTACAAAACTCGCTGTGAATACTTCCCTGTACGCTCGACGGCCGGTCTGCCCGCCATGGACGGCGGAAATGTGAAAGGATTGCCGGGAGCAATCCTCACCATGGCGCCGACGGTTTTGTAAAGCCTTTCCCCATGAATTGACTTTCGCGTTGTTGTGCGCCAAACACAGGCTTTTATTTTATTGTGGGGCGGTCGGCGAGATTATTGCCTTGCATAGTGTCTTTATTCTTTTTATTTGCGTGGATGTTTTGCTTCCATCGCGTCTTTGATCTTTTTAGCTGGAGTTTTCAATAAATATGAACCTTTGTGGTTTCAATGTTGGTTTGGATCAACCCATATTTCTTATTGCGGGTCCGTGTGTAATTGAGAGTGAACAGTTGGCCATGGATACTGCCGGTCAGTTGAAAGAGATGTGCGCGGCGCTTGATATTCCCTTTATCTATAAGTCCTCTTTCGATAAGGCCAATCGTTCTTCAGTGAGCAGTTACCGTGGGCCAGGCATGGAAGAAGGTTTGCGCATACTCTCTGAGGTGAAAAAGCAGCTCGGTGTGTCGGTGTTGACCGATGTGCATGAGGATACGCCGCTGGATGAGGTGGCATCGGTTGTCGATGTGTTACAGACCCCCGCATTTTTGTGTCGGCAGACGAATTTTATTCAGAACGTGGCGCGTACCGGGAAGCCGGTGAATATCAAGAAGGGCCAGTTTATGGCGCCTTGGGATATGAAGAATGTGGTGGAGAAGGCGCGGGCGACGGGCAATGACCAATTGATGGTGTGCGAACGTGGTGTTTCCTTTGGCTATAACACCCTGATTTCGGATATGCGCGGCCTGGCGGTGATGCGGGAGACGGCGTGTCCGGTGGTGTTTGATGCGACCCATTCGGTACAACAACCGGGTGGTCAGGGGACGAAGTCTGGTGGTCAGCGGGAGTTTGTACCGGTGTTGGCGCGGGCGGCGGTGGCGGCTGGGGTGTCGGGGTTGTTTATGGAGACCCATCCGGAGCCGGAAAAAGCCTTGAGTGATGGGCCAAATGCCTGGCCTTTGGGCATGATGGCGGATTTATTGGCCGCTTTAAGAGAAATTGATCACGCAGTTAAGGCAAGGCCTTTCCCTGAGGCGCAATTTTTAAGATAATGCGCCCCGCAACAAACGATTGAAATCACAAAAACGGTCCGAAAGATGATTTGGCCCCTTTGTTGGGGTGTTAGTGGCGGGCCGATGTCTTTTTTACTGGAGTTATGATGTCTAAAATTTCTGATGTTAAAGCCCGCGAGATTATCGATTCACGTGGTAACCCCACTGTCGAAGCGGATGTGTATTTGGATAATGGTGTGATGGGCCGCGCAGCGGTGCCATCCGGTGCGTCCACCGGTGCCCGTGAGGCGGTGGAGCTACGCGATGATGATCCCAAGCGCTATGGCGGCAAGGGTGTCAAAAAGGCAGTGGCTAATGTCAACGGCGCGATCAAGGATGCGCTTGTTGGTCAGGATGCGAATCAGCAGCAGTTGATCGACCAAATCATGATTGATCTCGACGGTACGCCGAATAAAAGTCGTCTCGGTGCGAATGCCTTGTTGGCGGTTTCTCTGGCGGTGGCTCAGGCAGCGAGTGCCGATGCTAAGCGTCCTTTGTATCGCTATTTGGCAACCGATGATGAGTCGCTTTTGCCTGTGCCGATGATGAATATCATCAACGGTGGTGCCCACGCGGATAATAGTGTGGACGTGCAGGAATTCATGATTCTGCCTATTGGCGCGCCGAGTTTTTCTGAGGCACTGCGTTACGGTGCGGAAGTTTTCCATGCCTTGAAGAAGGTTTTGCATGCGCGCGGTTTGAATACCGCAGTTGGTGATGAGGGCGGTTTTGCGCCGGATTTATCTTCTAACGAAGAGGCTATCCAGGTGATTCTGGAGAGTATCGAGAAGGCTGGTTACAAGGCTGGTGAAGATATTTTGCTTGGTATCGACGTGGCCAGTTCTGAGTTCTATAAGAACGGTAAGTACGAGTTGTCCTCTGAAGGTCGTTCACTGACAAGCGCCGAGTTCGTGGATTATCTCGAAGGCTGGGTCAACAAGTATCCGATTATCACGATCGAAGACGGCCAGGCCGAGGACGATTGGGAAGGTTGGAAGCTGTTGAGCGAACGCTTGGGTAAACGCGTACAGTTGGTGGGTGACGATTTATTCGTGACCAATACGTCTATCTTGAAGGAAGGTATCGACAAGAAGATCGGTAATTCAATTCTGATTAAGGTTAACCAGATTGGTACCTTGTCTGAGACCTTGGCGGCGATTGAGATGGCGAAGAAGGCCAATTATACGGCGGTTATCTCTCACCGTTCCGGCGAAACCGAAGACACCACGATTGCCGATTTGGCGGTGGCGACTTCTGCTGGTCAGATCAAGACCGGTTCACTGTCGCGTTCTGACCGTCTGGCCAAGTACAACCAATTGTTACGCATCGAAGAGGAATTGGGTCGAAAGGCGAAGTACGCGGGACGTGCAGCGTTCTACAATTTGAAGTAGTCGTTGATCAGCAATAAAAACAACAAACAGGCTGCATTCTTGCAGCCTGTTTGGTTTTGGGGAATGCCGTTTTATACCGATAGGCAAGGGGACAATGAGACAGTCAGCACCAAGCCGTGTGTGGCCGCATGAAACGAGTGGCGATATACTGTCCGGCATGAAAATTCTGCTGGCGATACTCGTATTCCTGTTTCTGGCCCTCCAATATGCCTTGTGGTTTGGTGAGTCGAGTTTGCCCCAGTCCTGGACCTTGCGTGAGCAGGTTCAGGAACAAAAGACCGAAAACGCAAAACTGATACAGCGCAACAAAACACTGGAAGCGGAAGTGTTAGATCTCAAACGTGGTAAAGACGCCATTGAAGAACGTGCCCGATCGGAATTGGGCATGATTAAAAAAGGCGAGACGTTTTATCACATCATTGAAGAAGACAAGAAGGACGAATGAATCACATCTGGGCCGTTATTCCTGCCGCTGGCGTAGGCAAACGCATGCAGGCAGACAGACCTAAGCAATATTTGCAACTCCATCAAAAAACCGTGCTGCAACACACCATTGAACGAATGGCGGCGCATCCTTCTGTTACCGGCGTGGTGGTGGCGATTTCACCCGGCGATGGCTATTGGCCGGATTTAGCGATCAGTATTGAAAAACCTTTACATGTCGTCGATGGTGGCGACGAACGATGTCACTCCGTGTTGAATGGTTTGACGTTTTTGATGGAGCAAGATTTTGAAAACGCCTGGGCCCTGGTACACGATGCCGCCAGGCCGTGCGTGCGTCAGGAAGATGTGACGAAATTGATTAATCGCGTTGTTGATGCGCAGCAAGGCGGATTACTTGGCTTGCCAGTGTCGGATACGATTAAATTTTGTGACAACAGCGATGTCGTACAGAAGACGGTGAGTCGTGATGGTTTATGGCGAGCACTAACACCACAGATGTTTCGCGTGCGTGAGTTATACGATGCGATACGTCAGTCGCTGGAAGATTTGTATTTGGTGACCGATGAGGCCTCAGCAATTGAACATGTCGGTGGACGACCGCTTATGGTGGAAGGTCATCCAGACAATATCAAGATTACGCGTCCGCAGGATTTGATGCTGGCGGAAATGTTTCTTCAGCAACAGGAGAGTTAGTATATGCGCATAGGACATGGTTACGACGTCCATGCATTCGCTGAGAATCGCAAATTAATTTTGGGCGGTGTGGAGATTGCGCACGATCGTGGTCTTGCCGGGCACTCCGATGCCGATGTGTTATTACATGCGATTTGCGATGCGCTGCTTGGTGCAGCGGCCATGGGTGATATAGGGCAACACTTTCCGGATACGGCATCGGAATACGAAAACATCGACAGCCGTATACTGTTACGTCATGTGGTGAATTTGTTGCGAGAAAAGTCCTTCGTCGTGTCGAATCTTGATTGCACGATCATCGCCCAACGACCTAAGCTGGCGTCGTTTATACAACAGATGCGTGACAATATCTGCGAAGATTTAGGCGTGTCCAGGGATGCGGTGAACGTGAAAGCCACAACAACTGAAAAACTGGGTTTCACCGGAAGAGAAGAGGGAATCGCCGCCGAGGCTGTGGTCTTGTTACAGGAGAGTCGGGCATCTTCCGAGTAATTTAGCGATAGATATTAACCAATGGCATAGTTGAAAAACTGCGCAAACTACTTAGGCTTTCACCCAACTCATATCGCTGTAAATCTTTGGATGCCCTGAGTATACCAGGGCGACAATTCGGTAAAAGTAATCTGGATTAAGCCGTCTTTTTAACCTGAGATTCTATCGGTTCTTTCTTGTTAAACGTGGTCAGAAACGCGGAAATCAATGCGCGTTCTTCCGTGCCGAGGTTAGTAAATTCCAGGGCGATATTTACTGTTCTTGATTCTTTTTCCGGTGGACGTTCAATGCGGACGATCTCAGTTTTAATTCTGATGATCTTCTTGTTTATTTCAAATGAGAAATAGGGGTGATCGTATACGCGCCAATTGGCGACGGCCGTAGGTGAGCAGTTAATTAAACACCCACCCAGCGAAAAATTCTGCAAAGTGCTTTGCACTGTAATGCCATTAAGAGAAGCCGTAGCTTTTAACACGTCGAAAGGTGAGTGACGCGCCGCTGAGCGAGCTTCACTTTTTCCAACGGTGCGCTTGAGTGCTAGCAGAAGCGTGCGTGATGTGAATGGCTTTTTCACGAAGTTCTTGATACCTAAGCTAGCAGCCCTGGTCAGCAAGTCTGTAGTAGAGTGGCTGGACATCAACACGATGTGGGCTTTTTTGCATGAAGAGATGTTTTTCAAATCCTGGATCAATTCAAAACAATCTTTGTCCTGCAGGGTCGCGTCACAGAAGATCAAGTCGATGACTTTCTTGTTATTCGCAGCATTTATCGCTTCATTGGTCGTACCGGCTTGGATAGTTTCACCACACTGTTGGGCCTGGCGCAAGACAGACATCAGGGCCTTTCGCGCCCCCTGATTGTGGTCGATGATTAGGGCGACTTTTTGTGAATTTGTTGTCATTTTAAACCTGCGTATTGTTGAAAAGATTTGAAACAAAACTAGCACCTAGGTACTAGGTTGTTTAACGTCGAAAAAACTGGGCAATTTATCGTTTTTTATGTGACCTCAATCACAGTTTGATCGACATCAGCTTTTATCTCATTTTTTTGTGCGTTGTAAGCCACGGATTTGACAATAAAACCATAGGACCAGTTGGTAAGTTCAGTGCCTAAGGTATGGTCTCACAAGATTTCGTTTTAGGCCGATGTAGGTAATGTTATTAAACTAGCAAGAACTCGGGTGATATGGATTCCCAACAGAAAAAGATCAATGCGCTCGTTGTGGATGATAGTAGTGAGTTTCGCAATCTGCTCAAAAGTCATTTACGCCAGCTCGGCGCCAATGTCGTCGGGGAAACGGATTCCGCGATTAATCTGCATCAAGTAATTGGCGATAAGGTCGTTGATCTCGTTTTTCTCGATATCAATATGCCCGGTCCTTCGGGTCTTGATGCATTGCCCGAATTGAAAAAGCAATATCCAGCAATTGGCGTTGTTATCATCTCGGGTGAGAACTCAGCCGAAACCGTCTCTGCCGCGCTTAAGGCTGGAGCAGACGACTATATCCTTAAGCCGTTTTCGAGTAAAAAGGTTCAAGAGGTAATAAACGATTTTGTAAAGACCAAACAAAACAAGCCACCATCTAAGGTGAACTGCTATGTGGTCGACGACGAACCGCTAGCGCTAGAGATGCTGGAAGTCCGTTTAACAAAAATGGGTGGTTCAGTAAGAAAGTTTTCTTCCATTCCGCAATTTTTTATCGCTATGGAAGATACCTTGCCGGATATTGTTTATCTCGATATTCAAATGCCGCAGGCAAATGGTTTTGACGTTTTGCAGAAAATAAAACGTCAGTGGCCACATCAATACGTCATTATGGTTAGCGCTGAAAGCAGCATCGAGAATGTGAAAAAATCAATTGAGCTGCACTCAGATGGTTTTCTGGTAAAACCGGTGAGTATAAGAAAACTGGAAGAGAGTCTGGTGAACTACCGCAAGCTGCGCGGAAAATAATCAAGCCGCTTTTTGTCTTTGATAGCGTTTGTGTCTTTGCTTTTCCCTACGCGCGCTATTCCATGCCAGCCATAGTTTACGTAGTGGCGTCAGTTTGACGCGATGTTCCAGCACGCGAAAACCATCGTGTTCGATTTCATTGAGCAAGGCCAGATAGATTTCACCCATGATCAATCCACTACGCTGGTTATAGCGATCCACTTCGGGTAATAGACGAAAGGCGTTTTCATAGTGTTCTCTGGCGCGTTCCGCTTCGAAGCGTAAAAGATCAACAATCTTCTGTGAATGTTGTCCTTTTACCAATTCATCCATATCAACCCCAAACTGCGTCAGATCTTCTTGTGGCAAATATACTCTTCCACGTATGGCATCTTCACGTACGTCGCGAATGATATTGGTCAGTTGTAAGGCCATGCCTAGTTCATAGGCGTATTTGCGGGTGTTTCTGTCTTCATAGCCGAAGATCTCGATGGACAGCAGCCCAACGGCACTGGCGACGCGATAACAATACAAGGACAATTCCTTGATCGTCGGATAGACATCGTATTCCAGGTCCATCTCCATGCCATCAAGAATTTCGAGGAAATATTCTTTATTGAGGCTAAAACGGTCCAGGTGTGGCGCCAGGGCTTTTGTTACAGGGTGAGTAGGATTACCGGAATACAGTTTTTCCACTTCATCGCGCCACCAACTGAGTTTGGTTTTGGCGATGTCGATATTAGAACATTCATCGACGACGTCATCGACTTCACGGCAATAGGCATAAAGCGCGATGATCGCGTCCCGCCGTGGTTGTGGCAGGAAACGAAAACTGTAGTAAAAACTGGAGCCGCTCTGCGCAGCTTTGTTTTGACAGTATTCTTCGGGAGTCACGGTTCGTGGGCCTTTTCGCTCAAGCAGGCAGTGTACTGAGGGGCCGGGTTAGTGTAAAGAGGCGCCTCATACTCAGGTTTCGGTGGTTGTCTCTATTTCCAGTGCTCTGGCAGCTTTTTCCACCGGCTCCAGATCTGGAATTTCCTTCTTACCTTGTACCCCTAACTCGCTGAATTTGCGTGCCCCGGGCATTACGCGGGTGTTGAATGATCCTATCGCCTGGTTATAGTGACCGACTCCTTGTTCCAGGGACCGTCCCAGTTTTCCGAGGTGTTCGGCGAAGGTGGCCATGCGTGTATATAACTCGTCGCCGAGGGCGCGGATCTCTTCGGCGTTTTCTGCCAGACTTTCCTGGCGCCAGCCGTAGGCGATGGCGCGTAGTAAGGCGACCAGACTTGTTGGTGTGGAGAGTATGACCTTGTTTTTCATGGCGTCTTCAAGTAGCTGGCGATCAATATCCAGAGCGGCGCTGAGGAATTGGTCACCGGGGATGAATAGCACCACGAAGTCGGGGGCGTTTTTGAACTGTTGCCAGTAGGCCTTGCTCGCAAGTTCTTTTACACGATCACGAACGTGGCGCGCGTGGCGCGTGAGTTGTTGTTGTCGAGTTTCATCGTTATCGGCTTCGACGGCGGCGATGTAGGCATCAAGCGGGGTTTTGATATCGACGACGATGTCGCGCCCACCGGGCAGGCGTATCACCATGTCCGGGCGCAGGCGTCCATCCTCGGTGTTGATGGTGGTTTGTTCGTCGAAGTCACAATGTTCAACCATTCCTGCCAGTTCGGCCAGGCGTTTGAGTGTCATCTCTCCCCATTGGCCACGTACTTCGGGGCGTTTGAGCGCGGCAACGAGGTTGCGGGTTTCGCTTTGTAGTTTGTTCTGTGTTTCGGCGAGGCTTTCGAGGTGTTTGTTTAGCGCACCATAGGCTTCTTTGCGCTCGTTTTCGATTTGGCGTACTTGCTTTTCGGTTTTCTCTAGTGCTTCTTTGATCGGCTTGACCAGATTTTCGATGGCCTTTTCTTTCATCTCGAGTGAGCCTTTGGCCTCGACCTGGAATTGTTTAAGTTTTTCCTGTGCGAGTTGTAAAAAGGCTTCGTTGTTTTTGTTCAGTGCATCACGGGAGAGCGAGGTGAATGTCTCGGCAAAGTGTTTTTTGCTTTCGTCCAGCGCTTGTTGTTTTTGTTCGTAGAGGCGGTGTTCCTGGTCTACCTGGGTTTGTAATGCGAGATTTTTATCTTGTAACTCACGTAACTGTTTTTGAGCACGGAGTGTGGCGATTAGATAGCCTAAGGCTAGGGCTATCGCGAAGATTAAGAGGCTGATGACGATGTTACTAGTTGTCATACTAGATTCCTGGTTGTTTATGTAATTGTGGCTTCGATTCGCAGTCGTGGAGGCGGTGTTCCTCACGAAACTCGCTGTGAATACATCCCTGTACGCTCGACGGCCGCGTCCATGCGGCCGACGGTTTCGTGAGGAACACCGCCTCCACGACTGCTAGCATTGTAGTTGAATTCAGAGATTGTAGTGGCATTGGTAAAAAACGCTAATTTAGTTCAAAAGCTTGTAATCGATTCGTTACTCACCGTAGTAAACAATTTGTTAGGAGCACAGTTTCAATTCGGATGACCACTGAGCTATAGGGCTTACAAGGGGGAGAACGTTTACAAAACCGTCGACGGCAAGGTGTGGATTGCTCCCGGCAATCCATTCACATGCCCGCCGTCCATGGCGGGCAGACCCGCCGTCGAGCGTACAGGGAAGTATTCACAGCGAGTTTTGTAAACGTTCTCCCCCTTGTAAGCCCGCACCATCTCTCAGCAAGCACACTAGTCAGAACAACAAAACCTTACCACTTCTCAACAAACGCCCAAATTTCACTCGCATGATCGATCATCGCATCGGCGCCCCATTGATCGGGATTATCGTCTTCAAGCAAATAACCAAACAAGGCCGCAATCGTTTTCATGCCCGCAACGCGTCCCGCTTCAATATCACGTTCGGCATCGCCGACATAAATGCATTGTTCTGGGCGCACATTAATTTTTTCGCATGCGTAGTACATCGGTTCCGGGTGCGGTTTGGCCTTGCTCGCGGTATCGCCACTGACGATGCATCCCGCGCGGTCAAACAATTTTAGAGCTTGCATCAACGGATCAGTTAACCAGGATGGTTTGTTAGTAACGATTCCCCAGGCGATGCCAGAATCTTCCAGCTGATCGATCAAGGTTTCGATGCCGGGAAACAAGGATGTCTTGACTGCGATATTTTCCAAATAAATATCGAGAAACTGCTGACGAATCTCTTCGTATAAACCATCTTCCGGATCGAGATTGAAGGCGAGTTTGATCATTGCCTTACCACCATGGGACACCACGGGGCGTATCGCATCAAAGGGTAGCGCAGGTTTACCTCGCGCAGTTAGGGTTGCATTCAATGCATCCGCAAGATCCGGTGCGGTATCGGCGAATGTGCCATCGAGGTCGAACAAAACGGCGCGGGTATTGGCCACAATTAGTCCTCGCGGATACTGTGGCAGAGATAATTGACGTCGATGTTTTTACTCAGACTGTAATGTTTGGTCAAAGGATTGTATTCCATGCCGCGCAGACTCTTCAGCAACAAACCGGCGTCACGCATCCAGTGATTCAGTTCCGAGGGTTTAATAAACTTGCGGTAATCGTGTGTGCCCTTGGGTAACATCTTCAACACATATTCCGCGCCGATGATGGAATACAGATACGATTTCGGGTTGCGATTCAGTGTCGAGAAAAATACATCCCCGCCGGGCTTAACCAGTTTTGCACATGCATCAATAATTGAGCCTGGATCGGGCACATGTTCCAGCATTTCCATGCACGTGACCACATCGTATTGACCTGCACGTTCCTCGGCCAATTGCTCGACAGGGATTTGGATATATTCGATTTCGAGATTGCTCTCGTATAAATGCAACTTGGCGACTTCGATCGGACCTACGCCCATATCGATGCCGGTCACTTGTGCTCCGGCCTTGGCCATGGATTCACTCAGGATGCCGCCGCCGCAACCAACGTCGAGGACTTTCATGCCCTTGATGTTGGCGTTTTTTGTGATGTAACCCAATCTTAGTGGGTTGATCTCGTGCAGCGGCTTGAATTCGCTTTCCGGGTCCCACCAGCGATAGGCGATGGTGTCAAATTTAGCGATTTCCTGTGGGTCGATATTGGCTTGCGTAGTTTCAGTCATCATGGATATCCGTGCTGTAAATCTTCTCTGCCCAGCTTTGAGCGCGACGGCGTATGGCGTCTTCGTCCATATGCAACAATGTGCGGTCTTTCAGGACCTGGTGGCCATTTATCCACACATCGCTGACGTTGTGGCGTGTGGCAGAGTATACCAGTTGCGAGATCGGGTGATATACCGGCTGGGTGCCGATATCGCTGAGATCGACGGCGACCACATCCGCGGCCTTACCCACCTTGAGAGACCCGGTGATGTCGTCTATACCGAGGGCCCGTGCGCCATTAATCGTGGCCAATTGCAGCGCCTGTTCCGCGGACAGGGCGGAGGCGTCCATACTTCCGACCTTTGCCAGTAGGGCGGCACTGCGCATCTCGCCGATCATGTCGAGGTCATTATTGCTGGACGAACCGTCGGTACCTAAGGCCACATTTACACCCGCTTTGAGTAGGGCTGGCACCGGACAAATGCCGCTGGCGAGTTTCATATTCGATTCCGGGCAGTGTATGACGTGAACACCATCCGCCGCACAACGGGCGATTTCGTCTTCAGTGAGCTGGGTCATGTGTACGGCTAATAAGCGTGGGCTACACAGGTTCAACTCTGCCAAACGTTCCAGCGGGCGTTTGCCCAGATTTTTCTCGCTTTCCATGACTTCAAATGCGGTTTCATGCACGTGTATATGGATAGGCATGTCCAGTTCTTCCGCCAGGGTGGCGATGCGTTTCAGCGGTTCATCGGACACGGTATACGGTGCATGGGGTGCGAATGCGGTGCGTATAAATTCGCTGTGGCGGTATTTGTCGTGGACGTCTAGTGCCTTGGACAGATACTCATCGGCATTGGCGGCCCATACCGTGGGAAAGTCGATAACGATTAAACCAACCGTCGCACGAAACCCGGCTTGCTCTGCGGCGCGGGCGGCGGCATCGGGGAAGAAGTACATTTCGTTGAAACAGGTGACACCGCTTTTGATGGATTCGGCGATGGCCAGTTGGGTGCCCTCGAAGACAAACTCCTCGCTGACCCACTTGGCCTCGGCCGGCCAGATGTGATTCTGCAACCATTCCATCAGCGGCAAGTCATCGGCGATACCGCGCATCAGTGACATACTCGCATGGGTGTGGGTGTTGATCAGTCCGGGTATGAGGATATGATCATCGAGTTTTTGCAGGTGTTTTGCGCTGTATTGTTCGTTGGCCTGGGAGGAAGGCAAAATGGCGACGATTTTTCCCTCGTCGATGACCAGGGCATGATTTTCCAGCACGGTGTGGGCAGGCTCGACGGGGATGACCCAGCGGGCGTGGAGTATGGTTTCAACTTTTTGCATAGGCGGTTTTGCTCCGGATTCCATAAGCTGGCCAAGTATAACGTAAGCATAGGCGTATGCCGGATTTTTCCGTATCATAGCCACCAATTCAAGCGAGGGGATGCATATGGCGGGTGAGCAGCAGTACGATACGATACGGGCCGTGGTTTGGGAGGACAACAAGCTCAAATTACTCGATCAGCGCCTCTTGCCTCACGAATACGTTTACAACACCTATACCAATGCCAAAGACACCGCTGACGCGATCCGCGATATGGTGGTACGTGGTGCGCCCGCAATCGGCGTAACGGCTGCCTATGCGGTGGTGTTGGCAGCAACTCATCGATTTGAAGTCTCGCCGCAGACCTGGCGTAAGGATATCGAAGAGGATTTGAGTGTGCTTGCTGCCTCACGTCCGACAGCGGTAAATCTGTTCTGGGCTATCGATGCCATGCGCACAGTCATTGCCGGCAATCCAGACAAGCCTATTGTGACTTTACTCGAAGCCGCCCGTCGTATTCACAATGAAGATATCACCGCCAATCGTAAGATGGGTGAGATGGGCTCGGCCAAGATGTTAGATGCGACTGGCGTGTTAACCCATTGCAATACGGGCTCTCTCGCAACCGGTGGTTACGGCACCGCACTCGGTGTGATTCGCAGTGCCTGGCGTCGTGGTCATTTGAAACACGTTTTTGCCGATGAGACTCGTCCTTGGTTGCAGGGTGCGCGGCTAACGGCGTGGGAGTTGGTGCAGGATGATATTCCGGTCACGTTGATTTCCGAAGGTGCGGCGGCACACTTGATGAAGCAGGGTAAGGTACAGTGGGTGGTGGTTGGTTCGGATCGCATTGCGGCGAATGGTGATGTGGCGAACAAAATCGGTACCTATAGTCTTGCGGTGAATGCGCGTCATCATGGTGTGAAGTTTATGGTGGTGGCACCGTCGACAACGGTGGATATGGATATTGCCAGTGGCGATGATATCCCCATCGAGGAGCGTTCTGAGATGGAGGTTCTGTGTCTGAATGGTCAGCGTATTGCGCCGGATGGGGCTACTGCATGGAATCCTGCTTTTGATGTGACACCTGCGGAGTTAATCGATGTCATCGTGACGGAGAAGGGGCTCGTTGAGAATCCGACGCCGGAGAAAATGGCGAAGATGATGTCTGTTGGGGATTAGTTTCGGTTTTTTTCTATTTTGCTGAACTTGATCGTTGAGCTAATGTTTTTTAACTTGCGTTTTGATATCTGTGACGACGTTGGTTATCTAGGAGAATTCGCATCCACTTGCCGATAACATTGTTCGTTCGTTTTTTTACGTCAATACTTCATGGTTTTTTTGCATGGCACGAACTTCAGCCGTACCGCTTTTTGCAGAATAGATTTCTGAACTGGGTTTCGCTCTAAAGTATAAGACGTTCCGCTAAAGTAAGCCTCTATTCGCTTTGAGTAAGAAGCGCTCGATTTTCTTTCCTTAAATTTCAATAGTTCACCGCTTACCACATTCTTTAAATGGTTTTGCATTGCAAACGAACTTGTTTCCCCAGTTGTAAACAAAAGAAAAAGAATTCCCGCTAAATCTAATAACTGATGGTTTTAGTTCGTTATAGTCTAAACCGGACGACGCTAAAATTTACTCCCGCGATATAAGGATACCGAATGGCAGAAAAGACAGTAAAACTGGGGTTGATGCCACCATTGAGTGGGTTAGTGGGTATCTATGGTAGTGATATTAGCCATGCCGGCCAGGTGGCATGTCAGGAGATCAACGAAAACGGGGGTGTGCTTGGCCTTCCGCTTGAACTCATTATCGAAGATGACGGGAGTTTGCCTGATAGTGCTGTGCTTGCCGCTGAGAAGTTGGTGGTTGAACACAAATGCGTTGCCATCATCGGCAATCTGCTTTCGAATTCAAGAATCTCCGTTGCTTACCGCGTTGCCGAGCCACACAAAATTCCCTATCTGAATTTTTCCTTCTATGAAGGCAGTATCTTGAGCCGCTATTTCTTCCACTATGCCGCATTACCCAATCAACAAATCGATCACATGATCCCCTACATGAAAAATACATATGGTCCTCGTATGTTTTTCGCGGGAAATAATTATGAATGGCCGCGGGGCTCGATACATGCGGCGAAAAAAATACTGGCCATAGCTGGCGGGACGGTGGTTGGAGAGGAGTATTGCCCGATTGGGGTCAGCAAGGACACCATAGAACGCTTGCTAGACGATGTGGAGAAAGAGGCGCCAGACGTGTTTGTGCCCTACTTTGCCGGAGCAGATCAAGTTTTGCTGCTTACGCGGTTTACGGAGCGTGGCTTAAAAGAAAAGATGGCAGTGGTTATGGGTCACTATGACGAAATGATGGCCAGCCAACTGGCACCGGAGGTGCGCGAGGGGTTTTATTCCAGCAATACCTATTTCATGACTATCGATACGCCAGAAAATAAGAATTACTTAACGCGACTGAGCAAACTTTCAGACATTGATGGTATATGGCCATATGGCAACGGCATACTGACAAATTTCGGCGAAGGGACTTATGCCTGTGTGAAGGCATTCGCAAAGGCCGCAAATGAGGCGGGATCGCTCGAATCTGAGGCGCTTGTCGAAGCCTTGCGCCGGGGCGTTGTAGAATCGCCTCAGGGGCTTATACACATGAATTCGGAGCATCACCATGCGAAGGTGAATACTTATCTTTCACGTTGTGATCGAGATGGTGTGTTCCAGATTATTGAGAAATTCGGTGCTATCGATCCGGTACTTCCTGAACGCTATAACCATCAGCGTATCACCCAGGACATTACACTAGAGGAGGAAATCCGATTACAAGCTCGGATGTTAGGGCAGTTGTCTGAAGCAGTCTTACTATTTGATGCACAAGACCGTTGCGTGATACATGCAAATGCGGGTGCGGAACGCATGTTTGGATACAAAAAGGGTGGAATGCTAGGTCTGCATTTGGCAAAGTTTAACGACCCGTTTGGTGATGATAGTTATTCGATATACGGTGAAATCATTCACGCACTGGAACGCAAGGGAGAATGGCATGGCGATATTAGAAATGCCCGTAGTGATGGCAATTTGTTTTGGTGTGCCTCGAGTGTGAGTGCGTTCACTCATCCGGTATATGGAGAAGTGTGGATGGCCGTTCATCGAGATATTGACGATAAAAAGACGGCAGAGGCCGATCTTCGCGAGGCGTCGATGCTTAATGAAAAAATCATTGGAGAGTCACCCATTGGTATCGCAATTTATGATGAAAGCGGTCAGTGCGTCGCGGCGAATGATGCAATAGCCCGTATGGTTGGCGCTAGTCACGAGGATGTACTGGCGCAAAACTATAATACGGTGCAGTCGTGGAAAGAAAGTGGTTTGCTCAGTTTGGTAAAGAGGGCACTGGCAAATAACCAGCGCGAACACATGGAGGCAAACGTAACGACTACTTTTGGAAATTCAGTATTTTTCGATTTTCGTATTGTTCCTTTTGATATGCAAGAAAAACTATTCTTGCTGCTTATGGCGGATGATGTAACAGAAAGAAAGGAAACGGAAAATGCCCTGATTCGAAGCGAAGCAATGCTTGAGAAGGCTCAACAGATCGCACAACTCGGACACTGGCGTTATGACCCAGAGCTGAACGAAGTCAGTGGTTCAGAGACTTTGTATGAATTGTTTGGTATTGACCGAAATGTTTCGGTACTCGACCATTTCTTTGATTCGGTACACCCGGATGATCGAGGGAAAGTCGCGGTACTTTTGCCAACAGCGTTGGAAACGGGTAAGGGTTGGGATATTGAATATCGCATCTATGGAAAAGAACAGCAAATAAAGTGGGTACACACTGTAGGTGACGTTGTTACGGACATGCAGGGAAACGTAAAAGAAGTTATCGGAACGGTCCAAGATATCAATATCCGTAAACTGGCACAGGCAGAACTAGCCAAACACCGTGATCATTTGGAAGAAATGGTGAAGGAAAGGACTAGGGCGTTACATGAAGCTCAGGATGAATTAGTACGTAGCGAAAGGCTCGCTACGCTGGGACAGTTAACAGCGACAGTTTCTCATGAACTGCGAAACCCATTAGGCGCAATCAGGCCAGCATTGTATTATTTAAAAAAGCGATTTTTTGATGTCGATGATGAACGTGCGACCGTAGCACTGCAACGTATCGATAGAAATGTAGCGCGATGTGACCACATCATTGATGAGTTGCTCGATTTTACTCGTATCACTGATCTCGACCGGCAATCAACAAACATTGATGCGTGGCTAAAGGAGATAGTAAATGAAATGGTCATCCCCGCAAAGATCTCTGTGTCTGTCGAACCTTGCTTGCAAGGCTTGGAAGTGAGTGTTGATAGTAATCGATTGCGCCGTGCTGTTATCAACGTGGTAGAAAATGCCTGTCATGCTCTACTTGACGAAACAAAGGAAGCAGGTCATATGGAAAACCGACAATTAAGAATTAGTACCAATAATTTAGAAGAGAAGGTTTCGATTTCTATCGCTGACAATGGCTGTGGTATACCGGAGAGTATTTTGGAGAAGGTTTTCGAGCCACTGTTTTCAACAAAGGGTTTTGGTGTTGGGCTTGGGATGTCAGCAGTGAAGCAGATTATGGAACAGCACGGTGGCGGCATATCTATTCAGAGTAAAGAAGGCGAGGGAACAACGGTTGAACTTTGGTTGCCAAAGTCAGAGAGCGTCGCGTATTCCAACCGTAGTGTTGCCTAGGGAGATTATAGGTTAGGCTTTATCCTTGAACAAAGTCCCAAGCATGTCATCCTCAGCCTGAATCATCTTCATCATAGCCTTGGCATGCTGCTCAGTAGAGATCAGATTGACTGCCTGTTCTTCAAGATTGACGTTAGAGCCCTCAAGAGCCCCTGATTGAATAGAGCCCGTGGTCGAGCTGTTATAGATAGGATCGCCAGAACTCGCTGACGCCGAGAATAAACCATCGCCCTCCTGGCTCAAGCCCTGAGGGTTAGAGAAACCCGCAACTGCTAAACGTCCAACCGTCACTGTTGAACCGTCTGCATACTCTGCGACGACATTACCTTCACCGTCGACGCTCAGGTTGGAAAGCTCAGCAACCTGGTTACCATCCTGGCTGATACCATTTACCGCAAAAGGAGAACCGGTCTGGGTGACATCATCGGCATTCACGTTCAAATTCATTGTGGCCGCGCCATTACTTGGCGTATAGCCCGGCAAGGAAACGCCACCGCTCGGTGAAGTCAGATTGCCTGAGGTATCAAACGTCAGTGTCTGCGCACCGCCGACAGGATTGCCGTCGACCTGGGTAAACATCTCCACCTGATTAGGTGTCGCAGTCTTACGGAAGAAAAAGTCTACCTGATGCTGGCTACCAAGACTGTCATACGCGGTTGTCGATGTCTGGTTGTTAAACGTCGCAGGATCCGTTGAATCGAAAGCACCGCTTGGCACTGACCCTGTCGCATCGATATTCAGATTGAGATTGATATTGCCTGTCGCTTGAGGCTGATGTGCGCCGGTGTTCACGTTCAGCGCCACCGGCGTGCCCGCACTTTGTGGCGTAAAGCCCATCAAGCGTTGGCCCTGGCTGTTAGTCAGATAGCCCTCGCGGTCAGCGGAAAAGGCACCAGCACGGGTAAAACTTTGTTTGCCATCGCGGCTGACCTGAAAATAACCATTTCCGCTAATAGCGAGATCTGTACCTATCGAGGTGTTTTGTATCACGCCGTTAGACGTGGAATTACGAATTCCGGATACTTTGACGCCCTGGCTATTCGGAACGGTCGTGTACTCCGCCCGAGCCTGCTTAAAGCCTGTCGTTTGACTGTTGGCGATATTGTTGGCCGTGGTACTCAAGCGCTTGTAGGCCGCATTGAGTCCGGTACTGGCTATCCGGGAAATCATGTTCACTAACCTCGGAATATAACTTCTCTATGTCGTATATCGGCCTATCTTCAGGATTTAAGAGGCTTTTGACGCGATTTTTTACTCGAAATGTGAACCGTACACGGTCTTAAGAAGGTAGCAAAATCAGGCGCTTCCGGAGGTAATTCTCGGTGAAAAGAAATTCCATAAAATCTGAGGGGAAGGAATCCGTGAGATGGCCATGAATTGACCAGATAAGGCTTGGAAAAGTAACCAAAAAAATGCAGTCGCGATGCGCTTTTGTGCTACAATCCCGTGGCTTTTGAATCGATCCCCGTCCAGGGGATTTTTATTCACGCTAATCACGGAAATGTTATTGATTTTATAGATGGATACATTCGCCAGAGAAGTTCTCCCCATCAGTATCGAAGACGAAATGCGCCAGTCCTATATGGACTACGCAATGAGCGTAATTGTAGGTCGTGCGCTCCCAGACGTCAGAGATGGTCTCAAACCTGTGCACCGACGTGTCCTGTTCGCGATGAGCGAGTTGGGGAACGACTGGAACAAACCCTATAAAAAATCTGCCCGTGTGGTCGGTGACGTTATCGGTAAATATCACCCCCACGGTGATTCCGCGGTATACGACGCGATTGTGCGTATGGCACAGCCATTTTCGATGCGCTATGTGCTGGTTGATGGTCAGGGGAACTTCGGTTCCGTCGACGGTGACTCACCCGCAGCCATGCGTTATACCGAGGTGCGTAAGGCCAAGATTGCCCATGAGTTGCTGGCTGATCTGGAAAAGGAAACCGTCGATTTTGTGCCTAACTACGACGAATCCGAGCGTGAACCGACGGTCTTGCCCTCGAAAGTCCCGAATTTATTGATTAACGGATCATCGGGTATCGCGGTAGGTATCGCGACCAATATACCTCCACACAATCTGCGAGAAGTGATCAACGCAATACACGCGTTGATTGAAAATCCTCAAATCGACTTGCAGGCAATTTTCAAACTTATTCCTGGGCCTGATTTTCCGACGGCTGGCATCATCAATGGTGCGCGCGGAATTTATGAGGCCTATACCACGGGCAAAGGGCGCATTTATGTACGTGCGCGCACCCATATCGAAACCGATGAAAACAACGGCAAGCAAACCATTGTCGTGACCGAGTTGCCTTATCAGGTTAACAAAGCACGCTTGTTGGAAAAGATAGCCGAGCTGGTTAAAGAAAAGAAAATTGAAGGTATTACCGAGCTGCGTGACGAGTCGGATAAAGACGGCATGCGCATGATTATCGAGCTGCGTCGTGGCGAGAACTCGGATGTGATGTTGAACAACCTCTATCAACACACCCAGATGCAGAATGTCTTCGGCATCAATATGGTCGCGCTAGTAGATGGTCAGCCGAAATTATTGAACATCAAGGCCATGCTCGAGGCGTTTATTCGCCATCGTCGTGAAGTGGTTACGCGGCGTACAATTTTTGATCTGCGTAAGGCGCGGGATCGGGCGCATATCCTCGAAGGTTTGGCTGTTGCGCTATCGAATATTGATCCGATTATTGCGCGGATAAAGGCCTCGCCAACTCCTGCCGAGGCCAAGATTGCCTTGATGGAGAACCCCTGGGAGCCAGGCGCAGTGACGGAAATGTTGGGGCGTGCTGGAGCACAATTGTCGCGTCCTGAAGAGTTGGGTGAACAGTTTGGATTGACCGATGCCGGTTATCGACTTTCCGATGCGCAGGCGCAAGCCATACTCGATATGCGTCTAAATCGCCTGACCGGTCTGGAAAAAGACAAGATCCTCAGCGAGTACAAAGAACTACTGCAACGTATCGAAGATTTGCTGGAAATTTTGAGCAATCCTGAGCGCCTGATGCAGGTCATCCGTGAAGAACTCGAATATATTCGTGAGCAATACGGTGACGAACGTCGTACCGAGATTATCTCTTCGCAGCAGGATTTACAGATCGAAGATCTCATCGAAGACGAGGCCATGGTGGTGACACTGTCGCATGCCGGTTATGTCAAAGCGCAACCTTTGAGTATTTACTCGGCGCAACGCCGTGGTGGCCGTGGCAAAGCGGCGGCAGCGACGAAAGATGAAGATTTCATCGATAAATTATTCATCGCCAATGCCCACGACACATTGCTATGTTTCTCCAGTCGAGGTCGTTTGTATTGGAAGAAAGTTTACGAATTACCCGTATCCAGTCGTACCTCCAGAGGACGTCCGATAGTGAATCTTTTGCCTTTGGAAGAGGGCGAACGTATCAACGCTGTGTTGCCGATACGCGAATATGGTGAAGGGGATTTTATTTTCATGGCGACCTCAAACGGTACCGTGAAAAAGACCCCATTACTCGAATTTTCTCGTCCTCGTGCGTCCGGCATCATCGCAATCGAATTGCATGAAGACAGCGTACTCGTCGGTGTGGATATTACCGACGGTGAAAGCGACGTTATGCTGATATCAAACGCGGGTAAGGCAATCCGGTTTAACGAGTCAACAGTGCGTCCAATGGGTAGAACGGCGGCCGGTGTTCGCGGCATGAAACTTGGTGAAGGTCAGCGCGTTATTTCCCTGATAATTGCCAGCGAAGGCATGGTGTTGACGGCGACCGAACACGGGTACGGTAAGCGTACGCCAATCAGTGATTTTCCGACGCATGGACGCGGTGGACAAGGCGTTATTGCAATACAAACCAGTGAGCGAAATGGTGAAGTCGTTAGCGCTGTTTTGGTTAATGAAGACGATGAAATTATGTTGATTTCTGATGGCGGAACATTGGTGCGTACTCGTATCGCCGAAATTTCGGCTATGGGTCGTAATGCACAAGGTGTACGCCTGATAAACCTCTCTGGTGAGGAATTGCTAGTTGGCGTCGACAGCATTTGTGAACTGGATGAAGAAGACGCGGAAGAATAGTAGGGAAAAGAATTCAATTTTTGGAGTAAGAGAAGTGAGCAGAGTATTCAATTTCAGCGCGGGTCCGGCAATACTGCCAGAAGAAGTTTTGCAGCAGGCAAGGGAAGAGTTAGGCGATTGGCAGGGCAGTGGCATGTCTGTTATGGAGATGAGCCACCGCGGTAAAGAATTTATGGCGATTGCTGCTCAAGCGGAAGCTGATCTGCGTGAATTGATGGCTATACCGTCAAACTACAAAGTCTTGTTTCTGCAAGGTGGCGCTAGCACCCAGTTTTCCATGGTGCCGATCAATTTGCTCAATGGCAAAAAATCTGCTGATTATGTACTCACGGGCAGTTGGGGAAAGAAAGCCATTTCTGAAGCCAAGCGTTACTGCGAAGTCAACACAGTCGCCAGCAGTCTGGAACAGAAATTTTCAACGGTTCCTGATTTCAACAGCTGGAAACTGAACAAAGATGCGGCATATCTGCACTACACGCCAAATGAAACCATCGAAGGCGTTGAGTTCGACTTCGTTCCACAGACAGGCGATGTACCCTTAGTCGTGGACATGTCATCCAATATATTGTCTCGCCCTATCGATGTCTCAAAATTTGGCGTTATCTACGCCGGTGCACAAAAGAATATCGGACCAGCAGGATTGACCATAGCCATCGTTCGCGACGATTTGATAGGCAATGCCATGCCGAACATGCCGGTTATGATGGATTACAAAATTCACGCGGAAAATGAATCCATGTATAACACTCCGCCAACTTATAGCTGGTATATTGCAGGTCTGGTCTTCCAGTGGTTGAAGCGCAATGGTGGATTGAGTGCCATGGCTGCGGTTAACGACCGCAAAGCAGCGCGTCTGTATGCGGCCATTGATGGTAGTGATTTTTATGCTAATCCCGTTGAAAAGCGTTATCGTTCCTGTATGAACGTACCGTTCACACTGGCCGATGCTGAACTCGATGCAACTTTCTTGTCGGAAGCAAAAGCGGCTGGTTTGGTAACGCTTAAAGGCCATCGTTCTGTAGGCGGTATGCGCGCCAGTATCTATAACGCGATGCCTGAGTCAGGCGTTGATGCGCTGGTGGGTTTTATGGCGGATTTCGAAAAGCGTCACGGCTAGAAAACAGAATCAGAGGGGAGTGACGAATATGTACAAAGTGTTAACACTCAATAATATTTCGGTAAAGGGGCTGGAGCGTTTGCCACGTAGTCATTATGAAGTGGCCTCTGAAATTCAACACCCCGATGCCATTATGTTGCGCTCTTTCAAAATGCATGACATGGATATTCCGTCGACACTGAAGTGTGTCGGTCGTGCTGGTGCAGGCGTCAACAATATTCCTGTCGAAAAAATGAGTGGCAAGGGTATTCCTGTCTTCAATGCTCCAGGTGCAAATGCCAACGCCGTAAAGGAATTGGTCATTGCGGGAATGTTATTGGCAGCACGTAATATCTGCCGCGCCTGGGATTACACACTTCGTTTGGAAGGTGATGATGCCACACTGAACAAGCTGGTGGAGCAAGGTAAGAAAGAATATGCAGGTTTTGAACTGGCTGGAAAGACGCTAGGTGTTATCGGACTCGGCGCTATCGGTCGCCAGGTTGCCAATGCTGGCATTGCGCTTGGTATGGATGTTATCGGTTTTGATCCAGGTATCACTGTTGAAGGCGCATGGCAGTTGTCTGCCAATGTGGAAAAGGCGAGTAGCGTAGACGATTTATTGTCTCGCGTGGACTTTGTCACTTTTCATGTTCCATTGGTAGACGCGACGAAAAATCTGATTAACGCGGATCGTATTAAGTTAATGCGCGATGGTGTCACCATACTGAATTTTGCCCGTGGTGGAATCATAGATGACCAGGCCGTCATTGACGCCTTGGGTCGTGGAAAAATTAAGGCCTATGTTACTGACTTTCCCTGTAACCTGACCAAAAACGTGCCTAATGTGATCAATCTTCCACACTTGGGTGCATCGACAGAAGAAGCGGAAGACAATTGCGCTGTAATGGTTGCCGATCAGATCAAAGACTATCTCGAAAACGGAAACATTGTTAATTCCGTTAACTTCCCGGAAGTTGTGATGCCGCGCAGTGAGGGTGTACGCCTGACGCTGGCCAATCGAAACGTGCCTAATATGGTGGGCCAGATCACCACTTGTCTGGCCAATGCGGGAATCAACATCAACGATTTGTTGAACAAATCCCGTGGTGATATCGCTTATACCTTATTGGATGTGAATCAGAAGCCGAGTGATGATGTAGTGGCTTCTTTGTCTTCCATTGAGGGTGTGCTTAATGTGAGAGTGCTTGGCTAGTCTTTATGTCTCGCTCAGAAGAAGAAAAGCTCAATGACATACGCACGCGCATCGACGCGATCGATGAACAAATACAGGGCTTGATCACTGAGCGTGCGTTACAGGCTAAAGAAGTAGCAAAAATCAAGGAAGAAAGCGGTAGTGACGTGTTCTATCGCCCTGAACGCGAAGCCCAGATACTAGGGCGGATTAAGGAGCGTAATGCAGGTGTCCTGGAAGATAACACCATGGCACGTCTGTTTCGTGAAATTATCTCTGCCTGTCTCGCCCTCGAAAAAGTGCTCGAAATTAGTTATCTGGGGCCTGAAGGGACTTATACTCACACAGCCGCAGTAAAGCATTTTGGACATGCAGTAAAGACGCGACCGGCGACAGCGATTGACGAAGTTTTTCGCGATGTAGAGTCTGGAGCCGCCAACTATGGCGTGGTGCCGATAGAAAACTCAACAGAGGGTATGGTTAATCATACGCTAGATATGTTTGTACGTTCGCCGTTGAAAATTTGTGGCGAAGTCGAGTTGCGTATCCATCATCAGTTGTTGAGCCGTGTATCAGAAATTCGTGATATCAATGTTATTTATTCCCATCAACAATCGTTTGCACAATGCCGTGAATGGTTGAATGCCAATATGGCGGGTATCGAACATCGCGTTGTCAGTAGCAATGGCAGAGCGGCAGAGCTGGCGGCAAAAGAAAGTGGCACGGCAGCGATAGCGGGCGACACGGCTGCCGAACTCTATCAACTATCAATATTGGCCAGGAATATAGAAGACGAGCCGCAAAACACCACGCGGTTTTTGGTGATTGGAAAGCAGGAAACCCGGCCTAGCGGACGGGATAAAACTTCTTTGATGCTATCTGCAGGCAACAAGCCGGGTTCGTTATACTCCGTTTTGCAACCAATGAAAAAACATGGCATCAATATGACACGTATTGAATCGCGTCCTTCAAAACGCGGTATTTGGGACTATGTTTTTTTTGTTGATATTGAGGGTCACTGCGAGGACCCCAAGATTCAGGCCGCGCTTGAAGATTTGCGCAAGGCCACATCCATGATCAAGATTTTAGGTTCTTACCCTCAGGTAGTGTTCTAACTATGTCAGACATCGAAAATCGTTTTTTGGCCATGGCGACGCCTGGCGTAAAAGGACTGAAACCCTATCAACCGGGTAAACCGCTTGAAGAACTGGAGCGTGAATACGGAATCCGTGATGCGGTCAAGTTGGCTTCTAATGAAAACCCACTCGGACCAAGTCCTGCGGTTATACACGCGGTACAGAGTTTATTAAAAGATGCCTCCCGCTATCCCGACGGCAATGGTTTTAAATTGAAGAATGCGCTGGGAAAGAAGTATGGCCTGGATGCAGCACAGATTGTGTTGGGAAATGGCTCTAGCGATGCAATCGAATTTGTCGTTCGTGCATTGGTTAATCCTGGTGATGAAGTCGTTTTTTCCCAATATTCTTTCGCAATGTATCCAATCTTGACGCAAATGGTCGCGGGAAAGGCCGTAGTTACCCCAGCCAAGGATTGGGGACATGATCTTAATGCCATGTCGAATGCGATTACGAAGAAAACCAAAGTTGTTTTCATTGCCAATCCCAATAACCCAACTGGTACGTGGTTGGCAGCGAGTGATATCGAATCGTTTCTCAATAACGTGCCCGCTGAGGTGGTGGTGGTCATCGATGAGGCCTATTTTGAGTACGTCAGCGAATCAAGCTATGACACCGCGATGGATTGGCTGGACCGTTACCCTAATCTCATGGTAACACGGACTTTTTCCAAAGCGTTTGGTCTGGCCGGGTTTCGTGTTGGTTATGGCGCATGTCATCCAGACCTCGCCAATTTGCTAAACCGCGTGCGCCCCCCCTTTAATGTAAACAGTCTGGCGATGGAAGCAGCGACGATTGCCCTTAAAGACGAATCCCATTTAAAAAAATCTATCTCAACAAATGCCGAAGGTATGAAATCGGTTTGCGCCACATTTAAAAAAATGGGTTTGAACTATATCCCGTCGGTGGGAAATTTCGTATGTGTGGATGTCGGACGTTCTGATATTGAAGTGTTCGAAGCACTGTTGCAAAAAGGCGTGATTGTACGACCTGTCAGCAATTACGACATGCAGAATTTTATACGAGTGACCATAGGTGCGCCGCAGGAAAACGGACGCTTCGTGAACGCGTTGAAAGAGGTGCTGGGCTGATGCCAGCGCTTTTTGAGCGCATGACCGTCATTGGTGTAGGCCTGATTGGCGGATCTTTGGCGCGCGCAGCACGTGCCAAGGAGTTGTGTGCTGAAATAGTCGGTTATGGTCGAGACATCGAACAACTGCGATTGGCGGTAGAACTCGGTGTAATCGATTCTTTTGAGTCTGACATTGCACAGGCAGTGGAAAAATCGGATCTAATTGTATTGGCTGCCCCCGTTGGGGCAATGCGTGACCTGTTTTTAATGATCAAACCACATGTGCGCAAAGATGCGTTGATTACTGATGTAGGTAGTTCAAAGCAAAGCGTGGTAGACGATGCAGCGCAGGTGTGGGACGAATTGCCAGAGGGTTTTGTCCCAGGTCATCCAATTGCAGGCACGGAAAAAAGTGGCGTAAAGGCATCGTTTGCTGAATTGTTTGAGCATCGTTGCACCATATTGACGCCCGTTCCACAAAGCGCTCCCTGGGCCATCGACAAGCTTCGCAAATTATGGGAAGGTGTCGGTGCTGAAGTTGCGATGATGGATGCCCATCACCATGATGAGGTGCTTGCAGCGACCAGTCATATCCCTCATGTACTGGCCTTTGCCCTGGTCGATACCCTTGGGCGTATGCAGGAGCGTAAAGAGATTTTTCGCTTTGCAGCAGGTGGTTTTCGTGATTTTACGCGGATCGCATCCAGTGATCCGGAGATGTGGCGGGACATTTGTTTGCATAATAGTGACGCCATAATTCATGTATTGCACCTGTTCCGAAAAGAACTGGATACTCTGGAAGACGCTATTCGAAGTAAAAACGGTGAGGCAGTAAAGACAATACTGCAGCGCGCAAAACAATTAAGAGACACTAATGTGGTGGTTTAAACAGGAGGCCAAGTGAAACTGATTCGTTGGATATTAGGGCGAATTATTCTTGTAATTGAATGGATAATGGCGCCGAGAGGCGTAGGGCGCAGCCATGAGGCTCAGCGTGTGCTGGATGAAGCAACGCAAGGCATGACGCTATATCAATTACATACCTGTCCATTTTGTGTGATGGTTCGACATGCAATGAAAAAGCAGAGTCTAAATATTCGCACGCGCGATGTGCGTCGTGATGCGGCGGCGAAAGCTGAGTTGATCGCCTATGGTGGAAAGTACCAGGTACCCTGTCTGCGTATTGAGCATGGACCAGACAAAGTGGAGTGGATGTACGAATCCAGTGACATCAAGCAGTTTTTGCAAAGTAGGTTTGGTTCTACAGAAGCCGTGCAAGGCTCATCGGCTGGTTAAATATGTCATCAAGTAAAAATATTCAGTACCGCGTTTCCTCTGGCGGCGCATTAAATGGCGATATTCGTGTCGCTGGTGACAAATCGATTTCTCATCGCAGTATTATGCTCGGTTCTCTGGCCGACGGCGTTACCGAAGTCAGTGGTTTTCTCGAAGGCGAAGATAGTCTCGCCACCTTGCGTGCTTTTCGTGACATGGGTGTGAAAATACAAGGGCCAGACAAAGGTCGCGTCACCATACATGGTGTCGGTATCGACGGTTTGAGACCGTCTAATAAGCCGTTGGATTTAGGAAACTCAGGAACATCGATGCGCTTAATGGCTGGTCTACTTGCGGGTCAGAAATTTGATTCCACATTAGTCGGCGATAGCAGTTTGTCTGGTCGACCCATGCGTCGCGTAACTGACCCGTTGGCGACGATGGGCGCGAAAATTGATACTACTGACAAAGGTTGTGCTCCTTTACATGTCCACGGTGGTCAGACCTTAAAAGGCATCCATTACGATATGCCTATGGCGAGTGCGCAGGTGAAATCCTGTTTATTGCTTGCGGGACTTTATGCACAGGGTGAAACATCAGTAACAGAACCCGGTGTGACTCGCGATCATACTGAACGAATGTTGCGCGCTTTTGGATACAACGTAGAGGTGAAAGGTAATCACGTCAGTGTCCAGGGTGGCGGACGGCTGAAAGCCACGACTATTGAAGTACCCGCCGATATCTCTTCAACCGCGTTTTTCCTTGTGGGCGCAAGTATCGCCGCTAATTCAGAAATACGATTGACCCATGTCGGTATTAACCCGACGCGCACTGGTGTCATTGACATTCTCAAGCTCATGGGTGCTGATCTGACGCTGGAAAATGAGCGTATGGCCGGCGGCGAACCGGTTGCCGACATCGTAGTGCGCTCGGCGAAGCTCAATGGTATCGAAATTCCTGAACATCTGGTACCGCTGGCTATTGATGAGTTTCCAGCCTTATTTGTTGCGGCTGCCTGCGCCGAAGGCAAGACAGTCCTGACAGGTGCGGAAGAGTTGCGTGTTAAGGAAAGTGATCGTATTCAGGTTATGGCCGATGGACTTATCGCTCTTGGTGTCGATGCCCAAGCCACGCCAGACGGCATGATCATCAATGGCGGTCAATTGAATGGCGGCAGAGTTGACAGTCATGGTGACCACCGTATTGCGATGTCTTTTGCAATGGCCGCTTTGCGAGCTTCTGGAGAGATCGTAATTGATAATTGTGCAAATGTGGCGACATCATTTCCAAATTTCGTCGAAATTGTAAATGGGGCAGGTTTGAGTTTGAAGGTGAATTCCTTGTGACAGAGGAAGCCGTACCTGTAATCACCATCGATGGGCCCGGCGGTTCTGGAAAAGGCACCATCGGCGCGCGTCTGGCCAATGAGCTAGGTTGGGAGTTTCTCGATAGTGGCGCACTTTATCGACTGGTTGGTTTAGCTGCCAGCAAGCATGACGTGTCATTAGATAACGAAGAGGCTCTGGAAAAGATTGCCCGGGAGCTAGATGCCCAATTTGCCGTGAAGCGCGTAGGCGAGGAGATCCTCCACTATACTTATTTAGAAGATGAGGATGTTGGAGCGGAGTTGCGTACAGAGGCCGCAGGGGCTGCTGCTTCGAAAGTGGCGGTATTACAAAAGGTTAGGGCTGCGCTACTGCAGCGGCAACGGGATTTCCGTATTTCTCCAGGCCTGGTCTGTGATGGAAGAGACATGGGTACCACCGTCTTTCCCGATGCTGAGCTAAAGATATACCTCACTGCAAGTGCCGAAGAAAGGGCCAAAAGACGGGCGAAGCAGTTGAAAAACAAGGGGCTCGGTGCTAACCTTGCGCAGATTTTGGCCGATATCAAGGCACGGGACGAGCGGGATATGAACCGTAGCGCCTCACCTCTGGTTCCAGCGGATGATGCTGTCGTCGTCGATACTACCGAAATGGGGGTAATCGAAGTCGAGGAACGTATCCGGGATCTAGTCAAATCGCGCTTTAATCTTTAACTTAGGTTGAATAAGTGGTGGAGCCTCCTCCGAATTATGGGGAAGAGGTTGCTATACTTATTTGTATTTTTCACTTAAACACACGAACTCTCGTTGAGAGTTTATAGGTTGAACATCAAATGACTGAAAGTTTCGCTGAACTTTTCGCGCAAAGTATTACCAACGATAAAATGGCTCCTGGCTCTATAATTAGCGGTCAGGTTGTTAGCATCGAAGGCGATTTCGTAATCGTCAACGCCGGATTAAAGTCCGAAGGCGTTATTCCCATAGAGCAGTTCTTCAATGAAAGAGGAGAACTGGAAGTTACGATCGGTGACGAAGTCGACGTGGCTCTGGATTCTCTGGAAGACGGCTTTGGTGAGACGCGTCTCTCCCGCGAAAAGGCCAAGCGTGCCCAGACATGGATTATGCTTGAGAAGGCCAGCGAAGCGAACGAAACAGTCAAAGGTATTATCACCGACAAGGTTAAAGGTGGTTTTACTGTTGAAATCTCCGACGTACGCGCGTTCCTCCCAGGTTCACTGGTAGATGTACGCCCAGTACGTGATCCTTCTTATCTGGAAGGCAAAGAACTCGAATTCAAAGTTATCAAGATCGACCGCCGTCGTAACAACGTCGTGGTATCACGTCGCGCAGTGGTTGAATCAGAAAGCAGTGTTGAGCGCGATGAGTTGCTCAAGAATCTGCAGGAAGGCCAGGTGGTCAAGGGTATCGTTAAGAATCTTACTGACTACGGTGCTTTCGTTGATCTGGGCGGTGTTGACGGTCTGTTGCACATCACTGACATGGCGTGGAAGCGCGTTAAGCATCCAGGTGAAATCGTCAAGGTTGGCGATGAAATCGATGTACGCGTACTGAAGTTTGATCGTGATCGCAACCGCGTTTCCTTAGGCATGAAGCAGCTGGGTGAAGATCCTTGGGCGGATATCGCTCGCCGTTACCCGGTTGACAAGCGTCTTACTGGTAAGGTTACCAATATCGCTGATTACGGCTGTTTCGTTGAAATCGAAGACGGTGTTGAAGGTCTGGTTCACGTTTCTGAAATGGATTGGACGAACAAGAATATCCACCCAAGCAAAGTCGTACAGCTGGGTGATGAAGTTGAAGTTGTTGTACTCGACATCGATGAAGAGCGTCGTCGTATTTCTCTTGGTATCAAGCAGTGTCAGGCCAATCCTTGGGAAGATTTTGCTTCCAAGCACAACAAGGGTGATCGCATCGCTGGCAAGATCAAATCAATTACTGATTTCGGTATCTTCATTGGTCTGGACGGTGGTATCGATGGTCTGGTCCACGCGTCTGATATCTCCTGGAACGAATCAGAAGAAGATGCCTTGCGTCGCTATAAGAAGGGTGATGAAGTTGAAACTACCATCCTGGTTGTCGACGCGGAACGTGAGCGTATCTCTTTAGGTATCAAACAGCTTGAGCAAGATCCTTTCGCCAATTTCATGGCGGCACATCCTAAGGGCAGCATCATCACTGGTAAGGTGTCTGATGTTGACGCCAAAGGTGCCACTATCGACTTGGGTGACGGTGTTGAGGGTCAGTTGAGAGCATCTGAAATTTCCCGCGAGCGTATCGAAGACGCACGCAATGCATTGTCTATTGGTCAGGAAGTTGAAGCGAAATTCATCGGTGTAGACCGCAAGAATCGCGTTATCAGCCTGTCGATCAAGGCGAAAGACATGCATGAAGAAGCGGAAGCTATCAGTGATTACAAGTCCAGCGCCCCAGCAACAACCACTTTGGGTGATTTGCTGAAAGAGCAGATGGAAAGTAAGAGCTAACACCTTATCCTGGCTTGATTTGTGCTAAAAAAGCGTGTGAGTTTTCTCACACGCTTTTTTTTGCTTGCTTTTTTTTAAAAGCTAACTGTATGATTAGATTGATGATTCTTTTGGGGGTCTCAATCAGGGTTTGGCACAAATCTTAACTCGGAATAGATGGTGGCTTGTTTATGGATAGTGGAAGCGCACAAGAAACGACCATGACCAAGTCAGAGCTGATGGAAGCTCTGGCAAAGAAACAATCACAGCTGGCGTTCAGGGATGTTGAACTCGCTGTAAAGACAATTCTGGAACAGATGACTCAGGCACTCGCTACTGGAGACAGAATTGAAATCAGAGGATTTGGCAGTTTTTCACTGCATTTCCGTCCACCCAGGATGGGACGAAATCCGAAGACGGGCGAACCCGTGCCACTGGCGGGAAAATATGTTCCTCACTTCAAGCCGGGCAAGGAGTTGCGCGAACGCGTGACTGAAACTAAATAAGAAATACTCACATATCAGCAAGTTTGTTAGTATTACCGTGTTTCGCGCTGTTTGATTCCAAAATGTTTAACGCGGGTATAGGCTAATGAACAAAGTCGTCACGCTTCTTTTTCTTTTCGCCGTTTTGTTATTGGCATTGAGTTTTGCTGTTATCAACGCACATTCTGTGCAATTGAACTACTACGTCGGCGAATTGAATCTGCCGCTTTCGTTTTTGGTGATAAGTGCCCTGATTTTCGGTGCGTTTTTGGGCTCCGTTGCAATGATGCGCCCACTTTTTGGCTTGAGACTTGAGATTGCACGCTTACGAAAGCTTGCCAAGGTGAATGAAAAAGAAATCAATAACCTTCGTTCTATTCCAGTTAAGGAACCGTAACGTTCATGGAGAGCCTGTTTTGGTTACTCTTACCCGTCGCAGCTCTATCAGGTTGGTTAGCCTGTCAACGACATGCGGTTAACAAGTCGGCAAATAATTCCGCATCTTCGTCAATCGACAACATTCAATACTATCGTGGTGTTAACTTTCTACTAAATGATCAGCCGGACAAGGCGCTCAATGTTTTTATTGAAATGCTGGAAGTCAATAGCGAAACGGTTGAATTACATCTGGCCCTGGGTCACCTGTTTCGCCAACAGGGCGACGTAGAGCGTTCTATACGATTGCACCAAAACTTACTCGCGCGCCCGAACCTGAACGTCGATTTGCGTGCACAAATCAGATTGGAATTAGGAAAAGACTATTTAAAAGCCGGATTGTTGGATCGCGCTGAGCAAGTCTTGAATGAGTTTCGTCACGACCGACATCTCAATAGAGAAGCGTTGGAGTTGTTGCGGGATCTTTATGAGCTTGAGCGAGATTGGGACGCGGCGTTAAGCGTCGGATTGCAGTTGCAGAAAAAATCAAAGATTGATCTGCGGATTCCTCTTGCGCACTATTATTGCGAGTTGGCCGAAAAAGCATTTCAAGCCAAGGACTGGGATGGGGTGAAACGATGCGTGAAATATGCCCTAGGTACTAATCGTCAAAATGTCAGGGCAAATTTAATATTGGCACGAGCGGCGGCAATCCGTAATGATCATGGCAAAGCGGTGGAGATACTGTTGAAGATTCCGCGTCAGGATGATCGTTTCGTTTCTGAAATTGTTTTGCCATTAGCGGATTGCTACCAACAATTAGAGTTGCAAGATGGGTATCACAAATCGGGCAATAATTTGTTGCAGGTCGTAAAGCGCCTAACTCACGCCGATATATTACGTAAATCGAAAACAGCTGGGACGCCATTGTCTACTGACGGCCTTGTTGATCTTGACGAGGGCATAAGTCTGGCCGGGGTTAGTCGATACTTGAATTTGATAGGGCAGCAAGCGCAGGGTGATAACGCGCAGATAATTTCCCGTGTGGTGAGGTTATTAGATAAAGTAACCGAGCATCTTGGGAGCTATCGCTGTGAACTTTGTGGATTTAGTGGAAAGTCGCTGCACTGGCAATGTCCGAGCTGTCGCGAATGGCAAAGTGTAATACCTATTTAAGTGAAAAAAATGCACGATTCGAAAATTATAGTAGCCTTGGATTTCGCTAGTTCTGGTGAGGCGCTTTCTTTCGCGAGACGAATGAATCCGCAACAATGTCGTCTGAAAGTTGGAAAAGAATTATTTACTCTGGCCGGACCTGATGTGGTAAGACAGCTTCAAAGCCTTGGCTTTGATATCTTCCTAGATCTTAAGTTTCACGACATACCGGCAACGGTTGCTAGAGCCTGTGCAGTTGCTGCAGATATAGGCGTATGGATGCTGAATGTTCATGCGCTCGGCGGCGAGAAAATGATGCGTGAAGCAGCAAATGCAGTGGCTGGAAGTAAGACACAACTGATCGCGGTAACTGTGTTGACGAGTATGGATGCACAGGATTTAGCGCAAGTTGGAATCGCTCAATCCGTTGACGAGCAGGTTTCTCGTCTCGCGACACTCGCGAAACAGTCTGGTATGCATGGCGTGGTTTGTTCGGCACGCGAGGCCAGCCTGTTGCGTGAGACATGCGGTGACGATTTTCTGAAAGTAACCCCAGGTATTCGACCTGCCTGGGCAGGTAGTGATGATCAGAAGCGCATAGTTACCCCGGCGCAAGCCTTAAAGGATGGTGCCAGTCATCTGGTCATCGGTAGACCAATTACCCGCGCGGATAATCCCCAGCAGGCCCTGGAGAAAGTCCTGCTGGAAATTAATGAATGTTAATTTTAGTCTAAGTTATCGAGACTAAGATTTAACCTCACTTTGATATTTACTAATAATAAAAATGGAGGGATTAACCATGAAAATTCGGACTTTACTACTGACCTTGATGTTGATGTTCTCAGGCGTCGCATTTTCGTCGCAGATAGATATCAACACGGCCAATGCGGATGCCATAGCCAAGACGCTGAAAGGGGTTGGCCCCAGCAAGGCGGCGGCAATTGTGCAATACCGCGAGAATAACGGACCGTTTTTCGATATTCAGGATCTGGCTAAGGTCAAGGGCATTGGTCTGAAAACATTGGAGGTCAACAAGGAGAAAATCCGATTTGCTTCGGACAAGTAGTTGGCATATTGAAATAAATAGCTATACAATTCAGCAAAAAAGCGCCACACGGCGCTTTTTTGCTTTCTGACAATTGTGTAGCTGGGATGATAATTCAAAAACCTTTTTTCTTACCTACTCTTTTTTTATTTTTCTACGCCTTTGGCTGTTATGCAGCTCAAGACGCTTCTGAATCTCTTGTTACCCAAATAGATGGTAGATATTCTTTTTCGTACGACCATCTGCTTCTACCGCAACAGGAAAGAATGGGATTGCTGGGTGGGAATTATCTAGTCAGTATTCACCCCAATTTTCGATTTGGCCTGGGCGTGTATGGTGCGGTATATGGCGAGCGTGGCGGATTTTTTACTGGTGGGTTTGAGTCAACGCTGCATTTTCCTCTAACGGAGCATATCTATTTCGACAGTGGTTTCTTTGTCGGTGGTGGCGGTGGCGGAGCGGCTCCACAAGGGGGTGGGCTTATGTTCAGGCCGCACCTCGATTTTGGCTTAAATTTGGGTAAATATCTGAGTCTTGGTATTGGGTACAGTATCGTGCGTTTCCCCAATGGCAAGATTCGTAGCGATCAGGCAACGATACATGTCCAGCGATCATTCTCTGCATTTATTTATCCGGGTATGCAGCGACAGTCGGTGGGAATTCTCGAAGGTATAAATCTAAATCGCCATCGCCGGCTGTTTGCACTGCAAATTAACGCCTACTTTCCCGACCGTGGCACGCCAGGCCGGGACGGCTTACCCTTAGATAGTCGCATGGACGTAGTCGGTGTGCGTTGGCGCGAGGCGATGAGTGGGCGATGGTGGGGCGATTTCGAAACCGGCGGCGCCTGGGGTGGCGGCGTCGACGGCTTTGCGCAGGTTTTTATTGGCAGTGCCTATGAGTGGCCACTTTTGAAAACCGTTTCATTTCTGACTGGATTGCAGCTTGGCGCGGCGGGAGGTGGAGATGTGCATACCGGGGGCGGCATGTTGGCAAGATTCAATCTTGCTGGTGTAACCGCCTTGTCCTCGCAATGGCAATTCATTCTGGAAGCGGGGCGAATAGTTGCCGTCGATGGGGAGTTTCGCGCATGGGCGCTAACCGGGGCGTTGGCATACGACTATGATGTGCTGCGTCCCAGCAACAACAAATCCGCTAAGAATTTCGAAGCAAATCAGTTACAATGGGCCGATTTTAGACTTCGCGCAGGTATGCAGCGCTATGCCCGGTACTGGTATGGCAATGGGCGTAAAGACAGTGGTTTGGCGCCGGTCCCCGTAGACCAGGTTCATCTGAAAATTGATGCATTCGCCACAGAGTCATGGTTTGTGTCTGGGCAGGCATTGGCGGCATACGATGGTGGTGCTGGTGGCTACGCCGTAGGTTTGGTTGGCAGCGGGTTGCGTTTGTCACTTACACCGGCGATCTATACCTCGGCAGAATTGCTCGTCGGTGCAGCCGGGGGCGGCGGGATCGCAGTGGGTGGCGGGATGATAGTGCAACCGATGCTCGGCTTGGGATATCGCATTAAACAGACCTGGAGTGTAGAACTCAGCGCGGGATATATCCATGCCTATAGCGGGGCATTGGATGCCGCGATTATGGATTTAGCAATAGGTTATGAATTTTCTGTTCCCCATGGAAAGAAATAACCGGGAGTGAGGTATTTTTTGAGGCATACATTTTTTCCTTCCACACGATTGGCCGCGAGTTTCGGTCTGTTTCTTTTTTTAATATTGGTTTCGCAGGCTAGTCTGGCGATAACGGCTGCGCAGCTTGGCATGTTGCAATCGCTTTCGGAAGGGGACAGGCAGCAGTTATTGAATGCCTTGGGTGGCGGATTCGGCGTCTCTCAAGGCGGCGCGTCTTTGACTAAGAAAGGTGCCGCCGTTGATAAAAAACAAGCCCAGAGTAGTACAAATAAGACTAGTGCTACGGACCCAGCTGTCGACGAAGCGCTGCGTGTAAAGCCCGGTGATACGCTGCTGGTTAATTTTAAACAACGCGAAGAATCAGACCTTCAGGCCTTGCTGGAAACCATGCAGGCAGAGGTAAAGAAAAAGGCCTCCGTCCAGTATGAACCGGAATCTGATCGCATGCTGTATAAGCTGGATAAATATGGTGTGCTGGATATGCCCGGCGTGGGGCGTATTGCCTTGGCGGGACTTACCGAAGAAGAAGCCAGCTCACGTCTGAATCTTGAACCTTTACTCCAGCGTTTTCAGATCGAAATAACACTGCTTCCACTTGAACCCATCGGTCAGGAGGCCTTGAAACCTTTCGGCTATGAGCTATTCAGAAAGCCGGACGATGAAACCGTCACTCAAAACGAGTTGATGCCGGAAATTGATATCCCAGTCCCGAAAGATTATGTGATGGGGCCGGGTGACGTTGTTTTTATTCAGCTATACGGCAAGGACAATTTCGAATATACGCTCCAGGTTTCACGAGATGGTTCCTTAAGTTTTCCCGGCGTTGGTGTAATACCGGTTGCTGGCTTGGAGTTCGATCAACTCAAAGATGATTTGAAGAAACGTATCGACAAACAGTTTATCGGTGTCAGCGCCTATATTACCTTGGCCGAGCTACGTTCTTTTCGTGTATTCGTACTCGGCGAGGTGGAAAAGCCGGGATCTTATTTGGTCAGCGGCGCTGCATCGATTACCCATGCCTTGTTAAAGGCCGAAGGTATTTCGGAAATAGGTTCATTGCGCCAAATCAGTCTGAAACGAAATGGCAAGAAAGTAACTGAGTTGGATTTGTACGATCTTCTGCTACAGGGCGATTCGCGCAAAGATGTCAGATTGCAACCAGGTGACGTCATCCATGTGCCGCCTGTTGATGCCACTGTTTCAATATCTGGCGAGATTCGTCGCCCGGCAATATATGAAATTCGATCAGGTGAAACTGTCGATGATCTAGTCGATATGGCCGGAGGTTTATTAACCAGCGCAGATCGCAAGTCGCTTCGCTTGGAGCGTCTCAACGACGGTAGTGTTCGCAGCATATTCGATGTCAACCTCGTGGATAGGAATCACGATTTTAAGCTGAAGAATGCAGACGTTCTGGTTGTCCGACGCATTGCAGATGAACGTAATAATGGGATTTCGCTGCTAGGACAGGTATTTCACGAAGACGTTTTTCAGTGGCGTAAAGGAATCAGGGTTAGCGATATTGTTTCGTCGATAGACATATTGAAGCCCAATGCAGATTCGGACTACGTCATTATCAAACGTCATCAACCGCCATACTTCGACGAGTTCGATGTGATCTCGTTCAATATGCGTTTAGCATTGAAATCACCGGAAGGAAAACACAACGTCGCATTGCAGCCTCGCGATGAAATTCTGGTATTGGATTTAAGCGAAAAACGTACTTTGCAATTGGCACCGGTTATACAGCAATTGCAACGGCAATCGGAGTCAAATGAACCTAGTCAGGTGGTACGCATCAATGGGCAGGTAAGAGGTCCAGGTGAATATCCATTGGAAGCGGGAATGCGGATAAGCGATTTGATACGCGCGGGTGGTCGACTGAATGAATCCGCTTACACGCTGGAAGCGGAATTGACACGCTATAATACGCCGGATGGTGAAACGCGGCGGATTCATCATGTCAGAGTGGATTTGAATGCAATATTGGCGGGAGACGAGAAAGCCGACCTGCTGATGCAGCCGTTTGATCTGCTGAATATCAAAGAAATTCCGCTGTGGACTGAGCAGGACAAAGTCGAGATACGTGGCGAGGTAAAATTTCCGGGAACTTATGCGATACAGCGCGGTGAGACACTAAGTGACTTGCTGAAACGTGTGGGTGGACTAACACTTTTCGCATACGCGGAAGGCGCGGTATTTACCCGCGAAGAATTGCGCCAGCGCGAACAAAAACGATTGGACGAGTTGGCGATGTCACTGGAATCGGAAATCGGGCTAATCACCGAGCAGCAAAAGCGCGACAATACGATTGAAACGGAAAGTGTCCAAATGGCCCAGCAAGTGCTCGACAAGCTCAAGAAGTCGCGCGCCGTAGGGCGTCTGGTTATTGATTTACCGCGAATAAAACGCGGCATGGACTTGGGAGATATCAGCACCAGCGACGATATCGTTTTACGTGGCGGCGATACACTGACGATTCCTCCACGCATGCAGGAGGTCAGTGTTATAGGCCAAGTCTATCATCCGACTTCGCACCTTTTTCGTAAAGGTCTGGACCCCATCGACTATATCAATATGAGTGGCGGTATGACTAACCGCGCAGATTATTCCAATTCCTATGTTATACGTGCAAACGGCGGCGTTGAACTAGCAAAGCAGAATTGGTTCTTGCCATCGGCGGACGTCAAACCCGGCGACACTGTCGTTGTACCGGTGGATGCAGATAAACTGAACAATCTTAAACTTTGGTCTAGTGTGTCGCAGATTTTGTATAACTTATCGACCTCACTGGCAGCGTGGAAAACGCTCGGCATACTCGACTAGCAGGCATTTTATATGAGTGAACAGCAAAAACATGCCGGAGAACAGGGCAAGCTAAACATGCAGCCGGTGTACTATGTTCAGGCGCCTATTGATAACGACGAAGACGAAATCAATCTTCTCGACTATTGGCGCGTGTTAATGCAGTTTAAGTGGCTAATTGTGGGCATTAGTTTTTTCACGACAGTGATTGCAATTGTTGCAGCGTTAGTCGCGACTGAAATTTATCAGGCAGAGGTCACTATCGCGCCGGCAGATGAAGAATCTGGCGGCGGTATTTCTGGTCTCGCCGGACAGTTTGGAGGCCTCGCTGCACTCGCCGGTGTGAACATAGGCGGTGGCGGTGGCAAGAGTGAAGAGGCCATTGCGATATTGGGTTCGCGTCAGTTTACGTTGGAGTTCATCCACGAAAATAAATTGATGCCAGTGCTATTCGAAGATGCGTGGGACGAACAGGCAAAAAAATGGAAAGTGGAAAACGAAGAGGACGTTCCGACCGATTGGGATGCCTATAAAGTTTTTGACAAAGTCAGAACCGTTAGCAATGACGCCAAGACTGGTATGACTACCGTAGCCATTGAATGGAAAGACCCTGAGCTGGCAGCACAGTGGGCCAACAAACTCATTGTAAAACTCAACGAAAACCGTAAGAAGAGGGCCATAGACGAAGCCGAAAAGAGCATTCGTTATCTTGAAAATCAATTACGCGAGACTAGCGTAGTCGAGATGCGTCAGGCCTTGTTTCAATTGATTGAGGCCCAGTCCAAGAATCGTATGCTGGCCAATGTTCGTGATGAGTTTGCCTTTAAGGTCATAGATCCCGCCGTAGTCCCTGAAGAACGTGTCAAACCCAAGCGCAAACTCATGGTAGTGCTTGGTGGTATGGTTGGGGTGATGCTGGGCGTTTTCCTCGCATTCTTTATTTCCTTTATTCGTAATCAAAAAGAACAGGCAGCGGAAGCCAAGTAGAGAGCAAAATAATATGCAGTTGATACCCGTAATTCTTTGTGGCGGTTCTGGTACACGTTTGTGGCCCATGTCGCGCCAGATGTTTCCCAAGCAATTGCTAGCGCTGACCAATGAGTTTACGCTCCTGCAAAACACGATCAACCGTGTTAAGGGACTACAGTGTGGGAGCAAGATAAAAGCTGATCCGTCTAAGGCGCTGTTTGTCAGCAATGAAGAACATCGTTTTTTGATCGCACAGCAACTTCAGGATATCGGCATCGCCGGAGCGAAAATCGTCCTGGAACCTGCAGGTCGAAACACCGCGCCGGCATTAACGGCTGCCGCGCAAATCATACTCAAGCAGGATGACGCTTTGATGTTAGTCATGCCTGCTGACCATATTATTCCCAATGTGCAACGTTTTCATGAGGCGGTGTGTCGTGCAGCAGAGCTCGCAATACAAGATCAGCTTGTGACATTTGGCATAGTTGCCACACGCCCGGAAACGGGTTACGGCTATATTGAACGTGGCGAAGGAGTGGATGGTGATCCGCATTATCCGATCAAACGTTTCGTCGAAAAACCAGACCTAGATACGGCAAAGCAATATCTCGATAGTGGCAATTTTTACTGGAACAGCGGCATGTTTCTGATGAAGGCCTCAATATGGCAACAAGCCATCGCTCAGTTCAATCCCGATATTGCCCGAAACTGCCAGGCCGCTGTTGACAATGCCCAGTCCGATATGGATTTTGTGCGCCTAAACAAGAGCGCGTTTTGTGATTCGCCCAGCGACTCGATCGACTACGCCGTCATGGAAAAGCTCGCAACGGATTCGGCCCATCAATTCAAGGGTGCGGTGGTAGCACTAGACGCAGGTTGGTCTGATATCGGCGCCTGGGATAGTCTATGGGATGTGAGTGATAAACAGGCATCAGGAAATGTTTTCAAAGGTGATGTTATTGCCGACAGTACCGAAAACAGCATGGTGCTGGCAGATCACCGCCTGGTGACGACCGTCGGCCTGAAAAACATGATAGTGGTAGAAACTGCCGACGCAGTATTAGTTGCCGATATGAACAACGCGCAAAACGTGAAGAATATCGTCAACCAGATCAAAGAGCGCAAGCGTACTGAGGCCGATATTCATCGCAATGTATTTCGTCCCTGGGGAAGTTATCAAGGCATTGATGTAGGCGAACGTTTCCAGGTCAAACGCATCGTGGTCAAACCAGGCGCTGCCTTGTCTTTACAGATGCATCACCACCGCGCGGAGCACTGGATAGTGGTCAAAGGCACCGCGCGCGTGACCAGAGGTGATGAGGTTACACTGCTCTCAGAAAATCAATCTACCTATATCCCAATAGGTGTCACCCACCGTTTGGAAAACCCCGGGACTATCCCATTGGAGATCATCGAGGTGCAGTCGGGCAGTTATCTTGGAGAAGACGATATCGTTCGATTTGAGGATCAGTACGGTCGCAAGCAGTAGTTCTTTGTAAGCGATTGATTTGAAAGAGCCCATTGTGTTTCCGGGCTGGAATCCCCTAATGACGGCATCGACGCTTTGTTGTATGCTTGGCCTTCCAAAAATCCACCCCCTCAGGGGCCTGTTGCAAACACATTATCAGTAGCGGTACCACGTGGCAGATCTAGCAAAAATTCGCAATTTTTCCATTATTGCACATATTGATCATGGTAAATCGACCCTGGCGGATCGCTTTATCGAGGTTTGTGGCGGCCTTACACAGCGGGAGATGGACTCACAAGTACTCGACTCCATGGATCTGGAACGGGAACGAGGTATTACCATCAAGGCCCAGAGCGTGACGCTGGAATATACCTCCAAGGACGGCAATACCTACCAACTTAACTTTATTGACACTCCGGGGCATGTGGATTTTTCCTATGAAGTATCTCGCTCGCTTGCTGCCTGCGAAGGTGCGCTCCTGGTCGTCGATGCTTCACAAGGGGTAGAGGCGCAGAGCGTAGCAAACTGCTATACGGCAATTGAACAAGGCCTGGAAGTTTTGCCTGTTCTGAACAAAATAGATTTACCCGCCGCAGATCCGGAGCGGGTGGTTCATGAAGTCGAAGAAATCATCGGCATTGGGGCCAGTGACGCGGTCAAAGTCAGCGCCAAAACCGGCATCGGCATCAACGATTTGCTTGAGCAATTGGTTCAGCGTATCCCGGCACCGTCTGGTGACAGAGACGCGCCCTTACAAGCGCTGATTATCGACTCCTGGTTTGACAATTACCTTGGGGTAGTATCATTGGTGCGCGTGATGAACGGCACCTTGGAGGTTAAGAAAAAACTGAAAGTGATGTCCACAGGACGCGTGCACCCAGTAGATTCAATTGGGATTTTTTCGCCTAAGCGAACCGAAACAGGGATACTGCGAGCGGGCGAGGTCGGATATGTCATTGCCGGAATCAAAGAGGTTGACGGCGCGCCTGTTGGCGATACGTTAACCTATGCAGATAAGCCCGCTGATAAGCCTCTACCAGGATTTAAGCCGATACAACCGCGCGTGTTCGCCGGATTGTTTCCGGTCACTGCCGAGCATTATGAAGATCTACGCGATGCGCTGTCCAAGTTGCGTCTCAATGACGCGGCTTTGTTTTATGAACCAGAAAATTCAACGGCCCTGGGTCTGGGCTTTCGATGCGGTTTTCTCGGTACTTTGCACATGGAGATTATCCAGGAACGACTCGAACGCGAATATGATCTGGAGCTGGTGACAACTGCGCCGACGGTTATCTACGAAATTGAACTCAAGGGTGGGGAAACGATACAGATCGACAAACCCGCCGATCTTCCTGAACCGAATAAGATAAATGAGCTGCGTGAACCAATTATCAACGCCAGCATACTGATGCCAAAAGATTATGTCGGTAATGTCATTAATCTATGTATAGAAAAACGAGGCGTACAAAAAAAGCTGCAGTATTTGGGCAATCAGGTGACGCTGGATTATGAGTTACCCCTGAGTGAAGTCGTGCTCGATTTTTTTGACCGTCTCAAGTCGGTCAGTCGCGGATATGCATCACTCGACTATCACTTTCTACGTTTTCAGGCGGCTGATCTCGTGCGCTTGGATATCCTTATCAACGGAGACAAGGTAGACGCATTGTCTTTGATTACACATCGTGAACAGGCTTTTTATCGCGGACGTGAATTGGTTGAAAAAATGCGCGAGATTATTCCTCGCCAGATGTTTGAGGTGGCGATACAGGCAGCAATCGGTTCACATATTATTGCTCGTTCAACTGTAAAGGCATTACGTAAGAATGTTACAGCCAAGTGTTACGGTGGTGACGCCACGCGTAAGCGCAAGCTTTTGGAAAAGCAGAAAGAAGGAAAGAAGCGCATGAAACAGGTTGGCTCTGTAGAAATTCCTCAAGAGGCATTCCTGGCAGTATTGCAAGTTGGTAAGGACAAATAGGGGATTCAATAGTGAACTTTGATTTTGCGAGCTTAATGCTGATTGCAGTTGTTATCACCGGTATTGTCTGGTTGATAGACATCTATCACTGGGCGCCAAAGCGTGCAGTCGAAGTAGCCAGATTGGAAGCATCTTCGGCGAGCGAAGAGGAATTGGAACAGGCGGCCAAAGAGTCTCTACTGGTCGAGTATTCAAAGTCATTCTTTCCCGTTATTTTGATTGTGTTGCTCCTACGTTCATTTCTGGTAGAGCCTTTTCGTATTCCGTCCGGTTCCATGATACCTACCTTGCGCGTGGGTGATTTTATTCTGGTGAACAAGTTTAGTTATGGCGTCAGATTGCCAGTGATAAATACTAAATTTCTCGATACGGGCTTACCTCAGCGTGGCGACGTTGTGGTATTTCGTTTTCCAAAAGACCCGAGCGTCGATTACATCAAACGCGTTATCGGTTTACCGGGTGACCGCGTCGAATATCGTAACAAGGTATTGTACGTAAACGGTCAACGCATCGAACACAAAGATATGGGACCGTTCATCGGAAATTCTGGTTTACCTATCCCTGGATTGGCGGTGCTGAACGAAACTCTTGATGGTGTTTCGCATACCATTATGCACGAGAGTGGTAAGCCGGTTTTTAATGGTTCAGTATTGGTACCTGAAGGCCACTATTTCGTAATGGGCGATAACCGCGATAACAGTAATGACAGTCGCTTTTGGGGTACTGTTCCAGAAGAAAATCTGGTCGGTCGGGCATTCATGATCTGGATGAACTGGAATTTTGACGAAGGCGGCATAGAGTGGTCGCGAATCGGTAATTCTATTGAATAAGTTCAGAGAGAGGCTGGTTTGAATCTCGATTACCGAAAACTCGTTGGCATGCTGGAATATGAATTCGAGGACGAGGCACACTTAGTTCGTGCGCTAACGCATCGTAGTGCCGGCAGTCGACACAACGAGCGTCTCGAGTTTCTTGGCGATAGCGTACTCAATTTCGTAATTGCACAGGCATTGTTTGAACGATTCCCCACAGCAACAGAAGGCGAACTCAGTCGCTTACGTGCTAATCTGGTTCGGGAAGCAACACTGGCTGATGTAGCGCGTACGCTAGACCTTGGTGAATATTTGCGCCTGGGCTCAGGCGAACTCAAGAGTGGAGGTTTCCGCAGGGGATCGATTCTAGCGGACGGCATAGAGGCAATTTTCGGTGCTGTTCTTTTAGACGGCGGTTTTCATGCTAGTCAAAAATTAATTCTCAGGCTTTATCAAGCGCGCATCGCGCTAGCCGATCCCAACGTCAATCTCAAAGACCCTAAAAGCCGTTTGCAGGAATATTTGCAGTCGGAAAAAAAATCTTTGCCGGAATATATTGTGTTATCTGTTGACGGAGCTCAGCACAATCAGTTGTTCAAGGTCGAGTGCCGGATACCAGAGTTGCAAAAGTGTGCCACTGGAGAAGGTCGAACGCGTCGAAAAGCAGAACAGGCAGCTGCAAAACTGGCCTTGGAACAACTAGAGGTAAAAGATAGTTGATAACACACTGTGGATTTGTGGCAATCGTCGGTCGTCCGAATGTAGGCAAGTCTACCTTGCTCAATCGAATACTTGGACAAAAGATTAGTATTACTTCGCGTCGTGCGCAAACGACCCGTCATCGCATATTGGGCATAAAAACTCACGACCACATTCAGACGATTTATCTAGATACGCCTGGAATTCATCGACAAGGCGGCAAGGAGATGAATCGTATAATGAATCGCACGGCGACGCGTAGTCTAGTTGATGTCGATGTAGTTGTGCTGGTGCTGGAAGGAACGCGTTTTACTGATGAAGATGAACTGGCTTTGCAGCAAATCAAGCGCCAAACGGCGCCTGTAATACTTGTCATCAATAAAGCGGATAAAATTAAGGACAAGGAAAAACTGCTGCCTTTCATTGCAAAAAGCGCCGAATCTTTTGCGTACGCGCACATCGTTCCTGTTTCAGCTAAAACGGGTAAGGGCGTTGATGAGTTGGAAAAAACCATCGAAACGTTTCTTCCTGAAGGACCAGGCTATTTCCCCGAGGACCAGATTACCGATAAGAGTGAACGTTTTCTGGCAGCAGAATTGATCCGCGAAAAACTCATGCGTCAACTTGGGCAGGAGTTACCTTACTCGCTCACGGTTGAAATCGAAAAATTTACTGAAGAGCAGGGTGGATTGCATATCGCTGCGCTGATTTGGGTTGAGAAAGATAGCCAGAAACGCATTGTCATTGGTAAGAAAGGCGAAAAGCTAAAAGAAATCGGCACGCTTGCCAGAGAGGATATGCAAAAGCTATTTGGAGCTAAAGTTTTTCTCGAGACTTGGGTCAGAGTGAAAAGTGGATGGTCCGATGATGTCAGGGCCTTGCGTAGTCTGGGCTATAACGATGACGACTGATCATCGAGTCGACCTGCAACCATCCTTTGTATTACATCTCAGACCCTATCGGGACACCAGCGCCATCGTAGATTTACTGACACGTGATTATGGTCGTGTTGCAGTTGTCGCGAAAGGTATACGCAGCGCCAAATCTAAACAACGTGGATTGTTACAAACCTTTTTTCAAGTCGAAGCATCTTGGCTGGGTAAAGGTGAATTGAAGACCTTGACCGGTGTGGAACCGGTTCACCACCATGTCTTATCCTCCACTGCACTCGTCGGAGCCTTATATGTCAATGAGCTGATCTTAAGGGTTTTGCCGACGTTAGATCCTTGTGAATCTCTCTACCACGCATATACTCAATTGCTTCAGGTTTTGCGCACTCATGACAATCTCGAAGTTGCCCTGCGTGTTTTTGAAAAATCTATGCTTGAAGCTCTGGGCTATGAATTAAATTTGTTGAGCGAAGCAAATACCGGAAGTGAGATAGAAAACGACGCCTATTACTATTATTTACCTGAACATGGGCCGGTACGCGCCAAACTACAGTCAACGGGTTTAAACGAAAGCTTTTGCGGACGGCATTTACTTGCCTTTGCACGTGACGATTTCGATGATCCCGCGACCCTCGCGGCTGCGAAACGAATTACACGTCTGGCCTTAAAGCCTCTGATAGGGGATCGACCACTGAAAAGTCGGGAGCTTTATCTTTCGATGAAACGACAACAGACGGTTGAAACCGAAGCCTAATTATAAGCCCGGCTGTGGTCCAAACGGTGGGTCCGTCCAGGTAAACGGCGCAGAACCAAAAATCGTACGCGTGGCAGCTGTGGCACCGGTTGAAAGGTTTTCATAGGCCTGATACGAAAACGAGCCATTTGCGCCACCCATGCCACCCATCGCTGCGGCAACACAGCCCGGACAAACCTGACCAATCCAAATGACCTGAACTTCGTTCCCTGCAGTCCATGAAACAGAACCACCCGCGGGGCCTCCTCCACCCATACCCATGGGAATACCTCCACCTGCACCAGGTGGTTGAGGTGGTACGGGAATGGTGCCACTTCCCCGTGGCGGAACCGTGAGTGTACCGCCGGGAGCCGCTGCGCCAGCACCAGTTCCTGTGCCTTGTGAGCCGGGGTTAGTCGGCGCGGGGTCTGCTCTACAGCGAGGTGGTTCCCCCGGTCTAATGTTTGTAGGCGGATCTGAGCCGCATGGAGGATCGCCTGCGCCCGTACTGGTGCCATTGACTCTCACCAGAGTGGACCCCGTATTCCCTCGCGGTGCGATGGTATTGGATGTACCCCCTGTTGTGTTTGATGCCGCTGCCATCATGCCCCCGCCGGCACCACCACCTGCACCGCCGCCAACCGCACCACCCATACCACCTGCCGCTGCAGGAAGACTGGCCGAACCTGAACGGACAAAGCTTCCAGATGCGCGGCGCAATACAAATGTGTGTATGTCCTGTCCACCCCCGTTACTCCCGTTCAAACGACCTGAGTTGGTGACGGACTGCCGAATACCAAAGAAATAACCGGTGACAGCGTCGTTTGGCCCTAGATGAGCGGTATAGTCGAAGGTGTAATCGAAACCAACGCCCTCGGGCGTGGTATCAGTGATTGTCTGACTAAGATCCACTGTTGGCGTGTTTGGGTCATCCGCCCAGCCAGTGTTGAGTACGATGGAGTAGTCCATATTGTATTCACCACGCTGGGTGATGATTTGTTTTAGCGCGGTACCGTCGACGTTACCAGGCGCGGATGACATCTCGACAAAATTCTCGAGTATCATTTCTCCATCTGTGCGGAGAACGCCGTCGGACACGATCAATTGTATAAAACGGCGACCTGTTCGTTGATCTGTCAGATAGCGTTGCAGAATACCGGTGTCCGAGACATTGGTAATACAGCTGTAGCCGCGAGGACAGGGGGCAGTAATTACACCTCGGCGATTACTCCAGCCATCGAATGGAACAGGTGGTGCCGGAATGGAGAGTGTAGGGAAAATTACCGTCAGGAGTAAAACGAGGGGCGTAAAAAAACGAACACTGTACGGCTTGCGCCAGCGTACGCGATTTGACCGGCGATTGTTTTTAGCTGTCTTCGCCATGTGTCACCTTCCCAACCCCACTTCTAGTTATGCGGAAGACGTGCCGTTTGGAAGAAACTCTAGAGAGAATCAATCATCATCACTGAAGCCGCCCCACGAACGGATTGGTTTTAATTACTTTTTTTGTCAAGTATAGTGCATCACCCATAGTGGTTCAACGCGACACTTTCCTTTCGAGGAGACTAGCGAGTGAATCTTATTCTAAGATGAGCATTCTATATATCTATTAAATACAGATAGTTGTGTTTTTTATGCCTAATTATGTATCGAGGAAGAGGCGATGATTTCCAGGCGCTTTTGTGTTGCCCCGATGATGGAATATACCGATCGTCATGAACGTTATTTTCTGCGCCTATTATCGAGCAAGGCATTGTTATATACCGAGATGCTGACCACCAGAGCCATACTCAATGGCGATCGAGACTATTTGCTGGGATATAACAAGGAAGAACACCCTATCGCCATACAATTAGGCGGCTCGGATCCAACAGAATTGGCGCAATGTGCCCGGATTTCCGAAGATTATGGCTATGACGAGGTGAATCTCAACGTCGGTTGTCCCAGTGACCGGGTGAAATCCGGGCAGTTTGGAGCAAGTCTCATGGCACATCCGTCCTTGGTTGCTGAATGTGTCCATGCCATGAAGAAAGCCGTGAGCGTCCCGGTGACTGTGAAGTGCCGGATCGGCATAGATGACATGGATAGCTATGACGATATGCGACATTTTGTTGATATAGTCGCCGAAGGAGGCTGTCAGGTATTTATCGTCCATGCACGTAAGGCCTGGTTGCAGGGCTTGAGTCCCAAAGAAAATCGGGAAATTCCACCGCTGCGCTATGAGGATGTTTATCGGTTGAAGCAGGAACGAAAGGATCTGGAGATCATTATCAACGGTGGCATTACCGATCTTACGCAGGTAAAGCATCATCTGGAGAAGACAGATGGTGTGATGTTAGGTCGGGCGGCATACCACAATCCATATCTTTTGGCAGAGGTCGATCAGCAACTTTATGGAGTAAACACCGCTGTTCCTAGTCGTTCCGAAATCCTACATTCTTTCTATCCCTATCTGCAGCGACAGTTGGATCTTGGTATTCCATTGAATGCCATTTCCAGACACTTGTTGGGTTTGTTTCAAGGGGTCGCAGGTGCGCGTGCCTGGAGACGCTATATAAGTGAAAATGCCTATAAGAAACAGGCTAATGTTTCCGTTCTTGAAACTGCTCTTTCCTTTATCGAATCAGACTGATCCGGTGCACGGGTAGGAAAAGCTGAGGAAAGCGTCTCAGTTTTGGCTGATCCTGTGTATGGAAGTAAAGAAATTCCTCGAAACGAGCGATATACAGCATAGAGGGTATTGCCAGTAGGTCAGGTTTAAAAGAAATAAACCAGATAGTTAGAGGGTATACCTGAATAGAAACATAAGATTGTTGCCGAACCTGAGGTTTTATTGGCCAGGCTTTTGCTGCACTTTGACCTTGAGTGGAGCACGCGCAGTGCGCAGAATCATATGGTAAAGATCGGAATTATTTGAAAAAATGTGGCGGTGGCGTTATTTGAAGTCTTTTGTTGAATAAAGTTTTTGGGCAAAAGATGAGGCTTCCGAACAAGTTAAAATACGGAAATCAGAAGCGTGGATAGGCGAGCATTTATCAAATCTTGTGTAATTGGAACGGCGAGCGCTGCGACAGCGACGTCATCGGGTATTATCCTGGCCGATATGAGCGACGCAAACCCGGAACAGGTGCGCGACTATCTGAGTAAGATTGAGAATTTTAATCATCACTTTGCCGACGACATCATCCTAACCGGGAAAAAGTTCGAGCTTCTTAAGAGCGTGGTTGCCCGACTGAAAAGACTACAATCCTATGTAGGCTATGCAAACTTTTCACTATTAAGCGTAGATAGCGCGTTCTATTACGCGAAGTTAGTTCCACGAATCGGTGAATTCACGGCAGAAGAACAGAATTTTCTGGAATCCTTGTTTTACACCAACGCCAAAGAATACGGCTTTCTCGGCGAGAAAGTATCGCTCAAATTTACTGAACGAATTCAAAACAGGGATTTAATCAAGATTCCGCGAACTGGCCACTTTATCTATCGCGGGAAGTCCCTGAAACTGTATAACCAGATCAAGAAAATGGTTGGTACCAATATTACGTTGACTTCCGGCGTGCGTTGTATCGTAAAACAGACCTTGCTGTTTTTAGATAAAGCCTATGAGTCCAAAGGGAACCTGTCTATGGCATCCCGATCACTGGCGCCGCCGGGACACTCATTCCATGGTATTGGCGATTTCGATGTTGGTAAAAAAGGATATGGATATCGTAATTTTACCGAGGATTTTGCTCATACTGACGAGTTCAAGCGACTTGAAGAGTTGGGCTTTATTCGCATCCGTTATCACGAGCGCAACCCATTTGGTGTGCGTTATGAACCTTGGCATATCAAGGTCGTTTAATACCAAGATAAGCGATTTTCTCTCCTTTACTCACACGCTATAATGCGCCATTTGGCGCATTCTGGTTGTGTTCCCATGGCAGTCGTATCAATTTTTAACCTGGCTAATTCCTGTCTGGTATCGGACACCGTCGATGAAAAAATACGATTGACTCAACACGCCTGGCAAGCGATTTCCGAAGATCAAGTGAGTTTTGACTGTGCTAATCGCCATCCAGTCCCTTTGGAGGCTGGGCGACCACTCAAACCAGATCTTGTGGAAACTTTCCAGGTTCCTAAGCGATCCATGACCAGCGATCAAAACCATCCCGCCTTCGTGCATGCACTGGCACATATTGAATTTAACGCCGTAAATCTCGCCTGGGATGCGGTTTGCCGATTCACCGATATGCCGAAAGACTTCTATCGTGACTGGGCCCGAGTGGCGGCAGAAGAGGCCTATCATTTTTCGCTACTTCGTGAATATCTGGTGTCACTCGGTTACGACTATGGCGACTTTGAAGCCCATAGCGGGCTTTGGCAAATGGCGATACTCACCGCCGATGACGTTATGCAACGCATGGCGTTGGTTCCCCGAGTGCTCGAAGCTCGTGGCCTGGATGTAACACCGGGCATGATCGACAAATTACGTCATCATAAACGAGACAGATTAGCGGACATATTAGATATTATTTACCGCGACGAGATTGGGCATGTGGAAATAGGTACGCGCTGGTTTAATGTTTTGTGCGAAACACGTGGATTGGACGCACAGCAAACTTTCGAGGAACTGATTGAACGGTTTGCCCAAGAAAAAATTCGTGCGCCGATAAATGTTCAAGGACGCAAGCAAGCGGGTTTTACGCAGGCAGAAATTGACTATCTCTACTCCTGCATTTGAAGGAAAAGGAAGAAATGATACTGAAACGTGTTGTTGTGATGTTGACAATCGTACTGGTATGGACATCCTGTGCCCACAATAAGGCGCAAGAAAATGTACAAACAGACACCGAAAGCGGCTGGGTTTTAGTCTTCGACGAGCATCGACCAGGAGAGCCGTCGGGCGAGGTTCGTATGTTGATAACCGCGAATTATCTACGCATCGACAGCGGGAAAGAAGAAGACGATTTTTTATTGTTTGATGTAAAACAAAACAAGATTTTTTCCATTGTTCATGAAGATGAAACCGCATTTCGTTTTGGTGACCAGGCCTTATCTGAAACACAGAATCCAAAACTGGAGTGGCGTGTAAAAAGTGAGCCGAGTAATGTTGTGGTTGATAACAAAGGCACGCAAAAATCAATTCATCATCGGATAACAATAAACGATCAGGATTGCATGTCAGTTATAGCAGTAGATGGATTCTTGCCCGAAGCGCTTGAGGTGTTGAAAGCCTACAGAATTGTGTTAGCAAGTGAACAAATGCAAGGGATGGAGTTTCAGGCAGGTGAGGATGTTTGTCACGCGGCGCTAAATATTGTCGAGCCTGCTTATACCTTGAAATTTGGATTTCCTATACGTGAGTGGAACGATAAAGGTTATCAGCGTTTTCTTACCCAATACCGTGCAGGTATCGTAATGCCCAATCATTTATTTTCTATCCCTGATCGCTATCGAAAATTTGGTTTTAATTGACATTACATACTTCAATTCTAACGTCGTCTGCTTGCTGAATATGTTCTATCATTAGTTGCAAAGATTGGCGGCCGCGAAATTCGTTTACGTCGAGGCGATAAGCGATATGAATCTGATTGCCGGCTTCAAATGGGACATAATCTGCACTAGCGTCAATGACGCCAAAAGCAATGGCGTCCAGCGCGTGAGTAGAGTCAAGCGGGCGTAGCCGCAACTTTAGGTGTTTTTCGCCTACGACTCGTTGCTCCAAAATGATGAAATAGCCATCGAATAGCGGTTCGGGAAAACTTTGTCCCCAGGGCTCTGCCGAACGTAGCATTTGTGCGATATCAATCGAAAAACTATCCTGTTCAAGTTCTCCATCTGAATGTATCGTTCCTTCGATTTCCTCATTCTCACTAATGCCTGAGATTTCTTCATCAAAGGCACTTGAGAATTGATCAAGGTTTTCAAGTGAAAGACTAAGCCCTGCCGCCATTGCATGCCCGCCAAATTTTTTCAATAGGCCAGGGTGACGTTTCGAGATGCGGTCAAGAATGTCTCGTATGTGTATACCCGGAATTGAACGTGCAGACCCTTTCACGTCAGCTGGATTATCTTGAGCAAAAACGATCGTTGGTCGGTGATAACGATCTTTAATGCGCGACGCGAGAATGCCAATAACGCCTTGGTGCCATTCCGGATTAAACAGGGTGATGCCTTTGGGAATTTCGTCGTTCGCCGAAAGGCGTAGTGATTCCAGAATTTCCAGAGCCTGTTCCTGCATTGCTGATTCGATCTGTTTGCGTTCGTTGTTTAACTGGTGCAACTGTTCTGCAAAAAGCCGAGCAGTGTGAAAATCGTCAGATAAAAGACATTGAATGCCGATACTCATGTCATCGAGCCTGCCAGCAGCATTTAATCGTGGCCCAATGGCAAAACCAAAATCGCTGCTGACGACGTTTTCGATACGGCGCCCACTAACTTCCAATAACGCGCGTATGCCGGGGCAAACCATACCGGCGCGAATGCGCTTCAAGCCTTGAGCAACCAATATACGATTGTTCTTTTCCAGTGGTACAACGTCGGCAACAGTTCCCAGGGCAACAATGTCCAGTAATTGTGCAAGATTAGGCTCTTCGATACCTAAGCTTGCGAACCAGCCAGTGTTTCGTAGGCGGGCGCGTAGTGCGAGCATGACATAAAAGATAACTCCGACACCTGCAGTTCCTTTTGCGGGAAACTCATCACCCGGCTGGTTTGGGTTGACGATAGCATCAGCGTCGGGTAGTTCATCGCCGGCCAGGTGGTGATCTGTTATCAGGACTTTTATGCCGAGTTGTCTTGCTCGATTCACGCCATCAATATTGGCAATGCCATTGTCCACAGTGACGATAAGCGTTGGATCGAGCTTAGCCGCCTCATCAACAATTTCCGGTGAGAGACCGTAACCAAATGCAAAACGATTTGGAACAAGAAATTCTACTTCCTGCGCTCCCATCATTCTTAATGCACGTACGGCAACTGCTGTGCTGGTTGCGCCATCGGCATCAAAGTCACCGATGATGACAATGCGTTGTGCCTGAAGCAGCGAGTGTTCAAGTAGATCACAGGCAGTATCTATCCCCTTGAGCAAGGAATAGGGCGCAAGTTGTTGCAGAGATTTATCGAGTTCGTCGACCGATACAATCTTTCGATTGCGATAAATGCGCGCCAAGAGGGGATGAACCTGATCGGTGTTGACGAGCTTTTCCGTTCCAGCACGATAGCGCAGGATGCGTTTTCGTATCATCTAGTGACCCGTACACAGGCGCCCCAAGCGGGGAGCCCGTTTATCCTTGGTTCATGCAATCAGATGCGTGAAAAAATGAGACTGGCGTTGGTGCCGCCAAAACCAAAACTGTTTGAAAGAATATTGTTCAGTTTGACATCGGTCATGTATTCGCGAACGACAGGCATGTCTTCCGCTGCTGGGTCCAACTGCCCGATGTTGGCAGATGCTGCAATGAAATTGTTCTCCATCATGATGAGAGAATAAATGGCTTCATTTACACCTGCGCCGCCCAAGGCATGGCCGGTCAACGATTTGGTTGAAGTGATGTAAGGAACTTCGCTACCGAAAACCTCACGTATGGCTTCCAGTTCTTTGGTATCACCAACTGGCGTACTGGTTCCATGGGCATTGATATAGTCAATTTTATTTGATGTCGTTGCCAGCGCCATTTGCATACAGCGCATAGCGCCTTCACCGGATGGGGCAACCATGTCATAACCATCGGATGTCGCGCCATAGCCGGTGATTTCGGCGTAGATCTTCGCACCACGTTTTACTGCATGTTCGTATTCTTCCAGGACCAGGATGCCACCACCGCCGGAAATGACAAAACCATCTCTTGTTGCATCATAAGGACGTGAGGCTGTTCCTGGCGTGGCGTTATATTTCGAGGATAGGGCACCCATTGCGTCGAACAACATGGTCATCGACCAATGTACTTCCTCACCGCCGCCGGCAAACACGATGTCCTGTTTACCAAGCTGTATCAGTTCCATTGCATTGCCAACGCAGTGAGCACTCGTGGCGCATGCGGAACTAATGGAGTAGCTAAGGCCTTTAATCTTGTAGCTGGTTGCTAGACATGCCGACGTTGTACTTCCCATAGTACGAGGTACCATGTAAGGACCAATTCGTTTCAGTCCTTTTTCGCGTAGCGTGTCGGCGGCAATAATCAGATTTTCATTCGATGCGCCGCCTGACCCGGTGATCAGGCCAGCGCGCGGATTTGAGACCAGGCTTTCATCGAGGCCGGCGTCTTCAATCGCCTGTTGCATGGCGATATAACTGAACGCCGCAGCATCCCCCATGAAGCGTCTTGCTTTGCGGTCGATGAGGGCGTCGACATCGATATTGATTGCTCCATGGACATGGGAGCGAAATCCCAGGTCTGCATACTCTTGACTAAAGACGATTCCGGATTTTCCTTCACGCAGGGATTTTTCAACCTCCTGCTTGTTATTCCCAATACTGGAAACAATACCTAATCCGGTAACAACAACCCGTCTCACTATAACACCTCAGTATTCATATTGTTGGTAAACAAGCCGACACGTAGGTTATTGGCAGCATAGATTTCCTGCCCGTCGACTTCCATGCTGGCATCTGCGATGCCCATGAACAGCTTGCGCATAATAACGCGTTTCAGGTCGATTCGGTATGTGATCATTTTGTTTTCAGGGGTAACTTGACCTGTAAACTTGACTTCACCAGATCCCAATGCACGACCTTTACCAGGTCCACCCATCCAGCCCAGATAGAAACCGACCAATTGCCACATGGCGTCCAGACCTAAACAGCCAGGCATTACTGGATCCCCCTCAAAATGGCACTCAAAAAACCACAGGTCAGGACTTATATCAAGTTCGGCAACGATTTGTCCCTTGCCATATCTACCTCCTTCTTTGGAGATGTGCGTGATGCGGTCAAACATCAACATCGGTGGAAGTGGAAGTTGAGCATTGCCAGGGCCGAACAACTGGCTATGTCCGCAGGAGATGAGTTCCTCTCGTGTAAAGCTACTTTGTTGGGTCATAAATGCTTATATCTCAATCGTTTGTTACTTCTGACGCGACGGTTTTCGCGGCCCCGCATACCATAACACAAATAGTACTAATGGGGGATATTGTTTCAGCGAAATTTGAGGGGTTCAATTCCTTGTTAAACCGTAGGGATTTGTTGTATCCCACATTTGAAAAGTAAAAACGCGTTTCTACATTTTCGTGTGTTGGAAATTTGCGGGAATGTTTACATCGTCCGGAAACATCGAATACGTTTTTTTGCATTGGAATAAAAATTTCGATCAATTTAAGTGTCAACATTGTTACAAAATGTATCAATTGAGCATATTAATTCACCAAGTATTGTATTTGGTAATTTAACATTTATAGTTTATTTAACAGTAAATTACACTGAGAGCTATTCATGTGGAATGTCGTACTCATGGCTACAACTATCGTTGCGACGACATTGCTGCTATTTCTGATTTATCGCAATACACATAGAAAGGAAGAAGATCGCAGTATTTCTTTGACCTCTTTATTTGTGCGTACACTCGATCAACTCAAATCCTCTGCATTTATTGTGTCTGTTTCAACCGGACGGATTACCTTTTGTAATGCTTTTTGCTTGAGGGAACTCGGGTTTGAACGTCCAGATATCATTGGGCATACCGTGGATATTTTGGAGGTTGATGGCGTCCTGTTAACCCTGCGCAATCAATTTAAAAAACTGCTGGCCGACAACGATGAGTTTCTTTATTTCGATACCCTTTTGAGGGAAAAAAATGGGGGTACGCGTGCATTCGAAGTTTTTCTGCAAAAAATGCAGGGCGACGATGATGATCAGTTTTTCGTAGCGATTATGCAGGACATTACCGAGAAAAAACGCATAGAGAAATTGCAACACCAATTAATTTCCACGGTAAGTCATGAATTGCGAACACCGTTAACTTCGATAAAAGGTTCTTTAGGTCTTTTGGATAGCCGTGACTTGGACAAGTTGCCCGAAAAGACTAAGTTTTTAATTGAAATGGCGCGTAAGAACTCAGATCGTTTGATGTATTTGATCAACGATATTCTGGACTTGGAACGGTTTCGTCACAAAGATGTGACGCTTAATCTCAAAGACACCGACTTGTCACTTGTCATTCGTGAATCGATCGCCGCGATACTCCCTTATGCCAAACAGTTTGATATCACGATTGCCTATGTTGAATCGATGTCATCCGTCATCGTTCGCGCAGAGGCCGAACGTATGCTTCAAGTGTTAAACAATCTATTGTCCAATGCGATCAAATATTCGCCTCGTGGTTCTATCGTTCATGTGAATACACAATTGGTAGGCGAACGCATACGAGTGAATATCACCGATGAGGGAAAAGGCATTCCTGAAAGTATGCGTGAGAGCATTTTTCAACCCTTTAGTCGCAGTATCGACAACGATAGTCAGATCATCGGTACCGGCTTGGGATTGCCTATTTCAGTTGCCATCATCAAGGCGCACAATGGATTTTTGAGTTTTGATTCTCAAGAAGGTGTTGGTACACGATTTTATTTTGAGTTGCCCATAGTGTCAGTAGAACGACGCAATGAAAACTTGCTCGTTACCGGCGAAGAAAACGCCAGCATGTAAGCTTTTAAAGTTTGCCTGGTCTAATCAGGCCGCCCAGACCCATATTCACGATTTCTTCAGTAAGCATATTGCGTATATCTCTGGCGCTATTCATTTGCAGGGCATCGTTAAGCAAGGCATTCGCCTGTTTGAAAGAAATGTTGCGGATGACCCATTTAATTCTTGGGATCGCGACGATACTCATACTTAGGCAGTCCAGGCCCATTCCGACAAGCAGGATAGCCGCAGCCGGATCACCTGCCATTTCCCCGCAAACGGTAACATGTACTCGATTTTTATTTGCGTATTGAACGACGTGCTGTACCGCCTGGATAACCGCCGGGTGTAAACAGTCGAAAAGGTCGGCGACATTGGAATTATTGCGATCTACCGCGAGTAAATACTGTACCAGGTCATTGGTGCCGATAGAGAGATAATCGACTCGCTTGGCTATAACGTCAGCTTGATATACCGCTGAAGGGACTTCTATCATGGCGCCAATTTTGGGTGGTTTGATGTCCCGATGTCCTGCCTCCAGAAGTTCAGTACGGGCGCGATGAATGTATTTCAATGCCTCGTCGACCTCGGTTACGCTCGAAATCATCGGCAACAGAATATGCAGATTGTCCAGGCCCTCGCTTGCTCTTAACATCGCGCGTATCTGCGTAAGAAAAATATCTGGCCGATCAAGACTGATCCGTATGCCACGCCAACCAAGAAACGGGTTGTCTTCTTTTATTGGAAAATAGGACAGGCTTTTGTCACCACCAATGTCGAGGGTACGCAACGTTACCGGACGAGGAGAAAACTGTTCCAGTACTTGCCGGTAAATACCGGTTTGTTCATCTTCTCCAGGAAAGCGGTCACGTATCATGAAAGGAAATTCGGTGCGATAGAGTCCGATTCCTTCCACCGCCAGCTCGGCAACGGAAGTGATATCAGATAATAGTCCGGAGTTGACATACAGTGGGATGCGGATGCTGTCCAGGGTTTCAGCGGGCTTATCCTTCAGGTCACGCAACTCATCGGATAACTCCTGTTCTTCCAGGATTAGCCGTTTATATTCGTCGATGATATTGGAAGACGGCGAACGATAGACCAATCCCTGATAGCCGTCGACGATGGCTTGCTCCGCTTCCAGCTTCGCGCAGGGTAAATCCTTGGCGCCCATAACAGCCGGAACACCAAGCGCACGCGCCAGAATTGCCGCATGAGAGGAACCTGATCCTTTGGTTGAAACAACTCCCGCCAGACGCTCTGGCGGAACTTCCATAACCGCAGAGGCAGTCAGTTCCTCGCTAACTAAAATCGTTTTCTCAGGATAGGTTCGGTTGCCTGAGGCTTTGGACTGGATGTGAACCAGGATGCGATTGCCGAGATCGCGAATATCGTCTGACCGTTGCCTGAGATAGGCGTCTTCCATAGCATCAAAGGCGTGAACCTGTTCATGCACCGTGTCACGCAATGCGGTAGAGGCCATGACTTTATTTTTGCGTATACGTTGTATGGTGACGCCAAGTAGACTGTTACTCTTCAGTATCATTGTATAGGCATCGATCAGCGCGCTGTTTTCCGACGGCAGTTTGCTGATACGTTTTTTAAGCTGTTCAATATCGTTTAGGGTAGTGGTAACGGCCTGTCGAAAAACACGTACCTCCTCCTCAACATTATCGGTAAAACGATTCGGTACCGCTGCCAGATCGGCAGGTGGATAAACCACCACCACCGTACCAATGCCTACGCCAGGCGCGCCAGGTAGGCCGCGAAAAGGTTTGTCGCTATTTTGTATGGGCTTGCCCATATCGTCGAGGCTGCCGAGGGCTTGAGCGTGAGCGATGGCGCCGGCAAGTTGGGCAGCCATGGTGACCAATAGCGTGAGTTCGTCTTCTTCCAGTTGTCTTTGTTCACGGCGCTGTACAACCAGCACGCCCAAAACCTGGCGATGATGAATAACGGGAACACCGCAAAAACCGTGATAGTGTTCTTCGCCGGTATTCTGTAGAAACTTATAATCAGGGTGAATTGGCGCATTGTCGAGATTAATCGGTTCTGCGCGACGGGTCACCAGACCAATCAAGCCCTCAGTCAGCTTCAGCCTGACACGAAACACGGAATCGGGATTAAGACCGTCGGTGGCCATGAGAATATTGGTTTGGGTTATGTGGTCTGTGAGGTATACCGAACAGACGTCCGAATTCATGACCTGTTTGACGCGCAAAACAATGGTGTTTAACGCCTGATTCAGATCTTCGGCAGCACTAACTTCCTGGACAATTCGTCTGAGTGTTTCCAGCACATCAATAACCCACGTGGTTGTTTAAACAATGCGTATTGCGTTCGTTTCTGATTTTCCAGTACGTTTGTAGCGGTTATTGTTGTACTAGCGATTTTTTGCCGAGTGCGGATGCCTGTGTTGCCCCAATAGTGGCGCGAACTCGCTCAAGGCCGATTCGTAAACATCTCTTTTAAACGACACGACCTCGTTTAAAGGGTGCCAGAAGTCAACCCAGCGCCAATCATCAAATTCCGGGTTGTTGGTCTGGTCAAGACTGATATGGGTTTCGTCGCCTATGAGACGCAGCAAAAACCAGATCTGCTTTTGTCCTATACATAGCGGCTTACTGCCATGTCGAATTAAATGTCGGGGCAGGCGATAGCGCAGCCAGTCAGGTGTCGAGGCTAAAATTTCCACATGTGTTTGCGCCAATCCGATTTCTTCCCATAACTCTCTAAACAATGCTTGTTCAGGAGATTCTTCCGACAATATACCCCCCTGAGGGAATTGCCATGCGTCCTGGCCGATACGCCGGGCCCATAGGACCTGACTGTGTTTGTTACACAGTACGATGCCTACATTCTGTCGATAGCCCTCTTCATCGATCATTCAGTCAATTCCGGCTGCAAAAAAAACATGGTTAGACATTCTTCCATAAATATATGTTAGACATCAAATTTTCTATGACTGGAGTGTGTATTGTTTTGTCGTTAGAATTCAGCCTCCTATAGGGGGCTGTTGAATTTAACCGCACATTTGAGAGGTGAAAAGTGAGTCTCGCAATATTTGACCTGGATAACACGCTCATTGGCGGTGATAGTGATCACCTATGGGGCGAATTTCTCATCCAAAAGGGCGTGGTCAACGCCGACTATTATCGACAGCAGAACGACAAATACTATGAGGCCTATAAGCAGGGAAATCTGGACATCATGGCCTTTCTTCAATTCAGTCTCCGGCCATTGGCGGACAACCCCCTAGAAAAAATGCTCGAACTGCGCGAAGAGTTTATGCGCGACAAGATTGAATTGCTACTTCTGCCGAAGTCCTTTGAGCTTCTGTCACGGCATCGGGAACAGGGGCACTATTTATTGATAATTACGGCTACCAATCGCTTTGTTACCGAGCCCATCGCACAACGACTTGGGGTAGATGAATTGCTCGCTACCGAACCAGAATTTGTCGATGGTAAATATACCGGCAGCGTATTTGGAACGCCTTGTTACCAGGCGGGCAAGGTGACGCGCTTACGCCAGTGGCAGGAGAAACAAGCGCAAACAAAAGGAGAAACCTGGTTCTACAGCGATTCTCATAACGATTTGCCCTTGCTCGAATTGGTCGATCATCCTGTCGTAGTCGATGCCGATGACATTTTACTCGAGCAGGCAAAAACGCGGAACTGGCTATCGATCAGTTTGCGGTAGTGGTTCCATATTGATAATGCGAACTGTTTTGCCATTGCGATAGTAATTGGAAACGCCAGGAAGGAATTCCAGCGTGAATCTGACACGCAATCGATCCTTTAGTAGCTTGGGAAACTTCTTACTGTTGAACGGATAATACTGGGTGCCGTCTTCCGCCTCGATGCTAAAGTAACCTCTGCGTTCGATGTGATAAACCATAACGCCCGTGCTGCGGATGATATTGCCGTTTTGACCAAGGCGGTTTTCGTCGCCATGATGGGTTTTTATGCCATTGAAGAATTTCGATACTATTTGACGCATAGCTATTCTCGCGAAAGAACTATTTCACCAACAGCAGATTCGGATCGACTCGGGCATCATTGAGGCTGACCCCCCAGTGCAAATGGGGACCAGTAACACGGCCAGTCATTCCGACGCTGCCAATTATCTCTCCCGTTTTTAACTGCTGGCCTTTGGTGACTTTGATATTGTCCATGTGGCAGTACATCGTGACCAATCCCTGGCCATGATCGATAAAAACGGTATTCCCATTAAAAAAGTAATTGCCGGTTTCAATCACTGTTCCCTTGGCGGGTGCTTTAATCGGTGTGCCTTTCGGCGCAGCGATATCCAGACCACTGTGCGGCTTGCGCGCTTGTTTATTGAAGAATCGGCGCAGGCCAAACGGGCTGCTAATGCGGCCTTGCACAGGCAGTGTCAAACCTGTTTCTACATCGTCAGTGTCGCGCCAGAACTTTAACGCCTCGTTGATGAAGGAACGTTCTTTCTCAATGCGTTCAAGGTCTTGGGCGTTTGGATTGACCATTCGTTTGTTCTTAACGGTGAGGTGTTGCTCCTTGTATTTCTTGGCTGCAACCCGGAAGTTGGCCTGGGCCTTTAACCCCCCAGTCTCGATACGGAGCGTATGCTCTCCTGGCTCGGCGGTCAGAGGGATGCCGACGATGGCGTACCACTGGTTTTGCGATTTCAACACCATCACCGGTTTTTCTTCGTAATAGGCTCGTGGGCTGGAGGCCGCGTTGTTCGGCAAGGTGATGATGGCGATGCCACCGGGGACTGGGCTGGATTGGGGGAGACGGGCAAATACAGGTTGAAGCGTCAGGAGTAGGGACAGAGCCAATACAATTCTATTCAAGTTGCGTTTCCTCCACTTTTGCAATGAGAGTTCCGTGGCCCAGGCGCGCTTTTATCCGCGTTCCGGTCGGCGCGGTGTCAATATGTTGTACGAGTTGCTGGTTATCGTCGCGGGTAATGATGGCATAACCCCGTTGTAGCGTGGCCAATGGGCTGATGGTATCGAGACTATGCGCCAATTTACCGAGAGCCGTGTGCTGGTTATGCAAGATCTGTTTCATTGTGCGGCGCAGCTGTTCTGCTGAGGTCTCAAATCGCTGGCTATGGCGCATGAACTGCGCGCGTGGGTTGTGCTGCTGCAATTGCGCCTGCCTGGATAGTACGATCAAGCCCTTTTGTTTGAGACTACGTTGTAAGGCCTGGGCCAGGCGAAGCTCCAGTTCGTCGGTTTTTTGCGCCTTTTCTTCCAGCGTTTGTGATGGATGTTTCAATCGGGCGCTAAGCCACTTGAGTTCCTTCGTCAGCTGCCCAATTCGGTTATGGGTCAGCATTCGGTTTCTTCTATCCAACTGCTCGACAAGTTGACGTAATGCTTGTTGCTCTGGAACAGCAAGTTCTGCAGCGGCAGATGGCGTCGGTGCGCGCTGGTCGGCGACAAAGTCGGCAATCGTGAAATCGATCTCGTGCCCAACGCCACTGATAACAGGAATCGCCGACGAGTATACGGCGCGTGCGACGATCTCCTCGTTAAATGGCCACAAATCTTCCAAGGAACCGCCGCCACGTGTCAGTATTAAGACGTCACATTCTCCGCGACTATTTGCCTTGGCTAGCATGCTGGCAATTTTTTGCGCGGCACCTTCGCCCTGTACCGGGACCGGATAGATAACGACGGACACATGTGGGGCTCTACGTTGTAGTACGCTCAAGATATCGCGTATCGCTGCGCCAGTGGGCGAAGTGATGACACCTATTGTCTGTGGATGAGCGGGTAGTGCTTGTTTTGCAGAAAGCTCAAATAAACCTTCCGCCTGTAGACGTGCTTTGAGACGTTCGAATTCCCGCTGTAGCGCACCGGCGCCGGCTTCTTCCATATCTTCGACGATGAGTTGGTAGTCCCCACGCGGCTCATACAGACTTACCTGCGCACGAACCATCACTTCCATTCCGTTCTGGGGGCGCAAACTCAAGTGGCGATTGCGCGGTTTGAACATCGCTGCGCGCACCTGCGCCTTATCGTCCTTGAGCGTGAAATACCAATGCCCCGAACTTGGGATGGCAAGGTTGGAGATTTCACCCTGTATCCACATGAGTGGGAAGGCCTTGGCCAGCATGGATCTTACATCTCTGTTCAGATCTGAGACGGAATATATAGTGCGGTTCTGGGATGTGTCGCTTTGCATATCACTCACTGGAAATGAAAACGCCGCCCAGATGGCGGCGTTTTTAAATTAGATACCGTATTGGTTTAGAACAACCAAGGTCCGGCGTTTTGCTGGTCGGCAGCCTGCTTTTGGCCAAGTTCACCTTCAGATTTTGCCTTCTTCAGCAATTTTGTTGCTTGTGCGTAATCGCCATCTTCCTTTGCTTGCGCAGCTTTCTTCAGGAATTTGTCGCTATCACGCCATTCATGCCCCGACTTCTTTGCAGCCTTTACGGCGGCTGCAGCGTCTGCTTCCAGCGCATCGAATTCCGGTCCACCACCGGTGATAGCACATCCTGTAGCCAATAAAACAGCAAACAACAACGATAGTTTCTTCATAGTCCACTCCTGCTAGCGATTATTAATCTAATTGGAATTACTTATAAATTATCAAATTGTCTTTATTGTTTAATACGATAGTACTAAATTCCCATAGGCTACCGGTTTACCGCAGTCAGGTCAAACGGTATAATCCCGCGCTTATTTTTTAACCAGAGATCCTCCTCATGCTGCGTATCGAGCAAGAAGCCCTTACATTCGACGATGTTTTACTGATTCCGGCTCATTCGACAGTCCTGCCCAAGGAAGTCAATTTAAAGACCCGGTTAACTCGCGAAATCGAGCTGAATATCCCACTGGTCTCTGCAGCGATGGATACCGTCACTGAAGCGAGACTGGCAATAGCCATGGCACAGGAAGGTGGCATTGGCATCATCCACAAGAATATGACTGGGGAACAACAGGCCGCACAGGTGCGCATGGTAAAAAAATATGAGAGCGGGGTAATCAAAGAACCGATTACGGTAACTCCCGATACCAGTATCCAGGAAGTGATAGACATTACACGTGTTCATAATATTTCCGGCGTGCCGGTCGTTGATCAGGGCAATAATCTGGTCGGTATCGTCACCAGTCGTGATTTACGCTTTGAAACCAATATGGTCAATCCGGTGTCGAGCATCATGACGCCCAAAGACAGGCTGGTCACGGTCCAACAAGGGGCATCAACAGACGAAGTACTCGGGCTGCTACACAAACATCGAATTGAAAAGGTACTGGTGGTAAATCGCAGTTTTCAACTGAGTGGCATGATTACGGTCAAAGATATCCAGAAATCCTCCGACTTTCCCAATGCATGTAAAGATGATCAGGGTCGTTTACGTGTTGGCGCTGCGGTTGGAACCGGTGCTGGGACTGAGGAACGTATCGCCGCTCTTGTCGAGGCTGGTGTCGATGTCGTTGTAGTAGACACGGCGCATGGTCATTCTCAGGGCGTACTTGATCGCGTTGCCTGGACGAAGAAGAATTTCCCTCAATTGCAGGTGATAGGTGGCAATATTGCCACAGCGGCGGCGGCCAAGGCTTTGGCCGATGCAGGTGCTGACGCGGTAAAAGTCGGTATTGGTCCTGGCTCCATCTGTACGACGCGTATTGTGACTGGCGTTGGTGTACCACAAATTTCAGCGGTAGCGAATGTCGCAGCAGCTTTGCACGGTACGGGTATTCCACTCATTGCCGATGGCGGTGTGCGTTTTTCCGGTGACCTTGCCAAGGCCTTGGTTGCCGGCGCGTATTCAGTGATGGTAGGTAGCATGTTGGCCGGTACGGAAGAGGCACCAGGCGAAGTCGAACTCTATCAGGGGCGTTCATATAAATCTTATCGTGGCATGGGTTCTCTAGGAGCGATGGCGCAGGCTCAGGGCTCCAGCGATCGCTACTTTCAGGACAGTAACCAGGGCGTTGAAAAACTGGTTCCCGAAGGCATCGAAGGGCGCGTACCTTACAAAGGCAGCATGTCAGCCATTGTTCTTCAATTGATGGGCGGTATTCGAGCATCGATGGGTTATACTGGTTGCGCGACTATCGATGAGATGCGCACCAAACCGCAATTTGTTCGTGTCAGCAATGCCGGTATGCGTGAAAGCCATGTGCATGACGTCGCGATTACCAAGGAAGCGCCTAACTATCGCGTCGACTAAAATAATCTGGAGAATTCGGTCTTGAAAAAAGCAGGTAGTCTGGAGCGGGTTCTCGAGGATCTTCTGTTCAGAAGTCGCTGGATACTGGCGCCTTTTTATGGCGTGCTGGTCGTCACCATCGGTATGCTTCTGGTCAAGTTTTTCCAGGAATTCATCACGTTCATTCCGCAATTACTCGAAGCGGATTTTCGTACCGTTATTTTAAAGATTCTGGTGTTAGTCGATCTAACTCTGGTATCGAACCTATTATTGATTATCGTGTTTAGCGGTTACGAAATTTTTGTGTCGAAAATCGACACTGCCGGTCATGAAGACAGGCCGAAATGGATGGGCAAGGTCGATTTCTCGGAACTGAAGATTAAGCTATTCGGTTCTATCGTCGCCATTTCTGGAATCGAACTGCTTAAAGCATTTATGCTTATGGAAAAACAGGATAACTATGAGTATGTCGGGTGGTTAGTCGGTATTCATTTGACCTTTGTCGTTTCAGGCTTGTTGTTTACCTATATGGAAAAGGTTGCAGCGACAACGAAAAAGTTGGAATGTGAAGCCGAGTCTATACTCAATCATGATCACAACTCGGGTGAAAAGGAAAAGCATTAACAGAATATAGTGCAGTGGTGTGTCACGTGGAGTAGGCGACAAGGCCTATGAAACTCGCTGTGAATACATCCCTGTCGCCTACGGTTTCATAGGCCTTGTCGCCTACTCCACGTGACGGGCGAGATAGCAGTTTTTTTCTAAGAGTGAAGTTTATGCACGCTGATATTCATGCCCACAAAATTTTGATCCTGGACTTCGGTTCTCAATATACCCAGTTGATCGCACGTCGTGTCCGCGAAATCGGTGTGTATTGCGAAATCTATCCCTACGACGTAGATGACGCCGATGTCGCATCTTTCGGTGCAAAAGGGATTATCCTTTCCGGTGGCCCTGAATCAGTACACGGCGATTTTGCACCCAAGGCACCGCAAGCGGTATTCGATAGCGGCGTGCCGGTGCTCGGGATTTGTTATGGCATGCAGACCATGGCCGCACAACTCGGCGGAAAAGTTGAAGCCTCGGATGAACGTGAATTTGGCTACGCGCAGGTACGCGCGCGCGGTCACACCAAGCTATTAAAAGACATTGAAGACCACACCACCGAGGAAGGCTATGGCATGCTCGATGTGTGGATGAGTCATGGCGACAAGGTTACCCAGTTGCCCGACGGTTTCAAACTCATGGCCAGTACCGAGAGTGCACCGATTGCCGCTATGGCCGATGAGTCACGTGATTACTACGCAGTTCAGTTCCATCCCGAAGTTACACATACCCGTCAGGGCGGTCGCATACTGGAACGTTTCGTTGTCGGCATCTGCGCGTGTGAAACGTTATGGACGGCAGACAATATTATCGACGATAGCATCGAAAACGTGCGCAAGTCAGTCGGTGACGATGAAGTGATACTCGGTCTGTCGGGTGGTGTGGATTCATCTGTTGTTGCTGCGCTATTGCATCGTGCTATTGGCGATAAGCTGACCTGCGTATTCGTCGACAACGGTCTACTTCGGTATCAGGAAGGTGATCAAGTCATGAACACCTTCGCCAAGCACATGGGTGTCAAAGTCATCCGTGTCGACGCAGAAGATCGTTTTCTTTCCGCATTAAAAGGCGAGGAAGACCCGGAGAAAAAGCGCAAGATCATCGGTAATCTGTTCGTGGAAATCTTCGACGAAGAGGCAAACAAACTTTCGAATGCCAAGTGGCTAGCACAAGGCACGATATATCCCGATGTCATCGAATCTGCTGGATCCAAGACCGGCAAAGCACACGTCATCAAGTCACACCACAACGTGGGTGGACTGCCTGAGCACATGAATCTGAAACTGGTCGAGCCGTTGCGTGAATTGTTTAAAGACGAGGTGCGTAAACTCGGCGTTGAACTCGGTTTGCCATACGACATGGTTTACCGTCATCCCTTTCCTGGCCCAGGTTTAGGTGTGCGCATACTCGGTGAAGTTAAAAAGGAATATGCGGATCTATTACGTCTAGCTGACCACATCTTTATCGAAGAACTTCGTAAACACGACTTGTATGACAAGACCTCGCAAGCCTTTGCGGTGTTTCTGCCAGTAAAATCGGTTGGCGTCATGGGTGATGGTCGCTGTTACGATTATGTAATCGCCTTGCGTGCAGTCGAAACCATCGATTTCATGACGGCGATCTGGGCGCGTCTGCCATATGATTTTCTGGACCACTGTTCGCGTCGTATTATTAATGAGATCAAGGGTATCTCGCGCGTGGTGTATGATATTTCCGGTAAACCGCCGGCGACGATTGAGTGGGAATGATTTGTCGCGATGTCTGCTGACCTTGACCAGAAATGGATGCAATATGCCTTAGAGCTGGCGAGCCGGGCAGAGCAACAGGGTGAAGTGCCGGTAGGCGCCGTCATCGTCGCCAACGATCAGGTCCTGGGTGAGGGATGGAACCAATCGATCTCGCTCAATGATCCCACCGCGCATGCGGAAGTTATCGCCCTGCGCTCGGCAGCGCAACAGATACAGAATTATCGCTTACCGGCGGAGAGTACGCTGTATGTGAGCCTGGAGCCCTGCCCCATGTGTGCCGGTGCGATGGTCCACGCGCGTATCGGGCGTCTTGTGTATGGTGCTTCTGATCCGCGGACAGGCGCGGCAGGTTCGGTGTTTCAAATCGCCTCAAACGAAAAACTGAATCACCGTATGGAGGTTCAATCTGGCGTTTTGGAAGCCGAATGCGCGTCGTTATTGCGTGACTTTTTTCGGGTACGCAGGAATTCATCCTCTCCCTCTAATTGAACTCTTCGCCATGTGATCTCAAAAGATCATAGGGGTATGGTGTTTACGCCGTGGACAACGGGCGCAAATTCTTACATCATAGTCGCCCGAATTGCGTTCAGGATACCGCCTATGGAAACACTTAGTTTCGAAGAAGCCCGTGTCATCGGAGTGCTCATCGAAAAAGAAAAGACCACCCCCGACGTCTACCCCATGTCCCTGAATGGTTTAACCACCGCCTGCAATCAAAAAAGCAATCGCGAACCCGTCGTCAATTTTAGCGAAACACAGGTACAACAAATCCTCGATGGTTTGATTGCCAGACGACTTGTCCTCGAGGAGAGCGGACGGGGCAGTCGCGTCATAAAATACAAACATCGCTTTGCCAATTCCGAATTCGGCGAATTGCGTCTCTCCGATCAGGAGTTGGGTATATTAACCGTTATGTTTTTGCGAGGCCCACAGACCCCCGGTGAATTGCGCAGCCGTACCAATCGCCTGTGTACGTTTAGCGACGTCAGCCAGGTAGAACAAGTGCTCAACCAGTTAATACGTCGCGATGACGGCCCTTTCGTGATGCGCATGGAACGTGAACCCGGACGCAGAGAAAGTCGTTATGCGCATTTGTTTAGTGGAGACAAAATCGCGCCATCGAAAAATACCTACGCCAGTGTTGACCACGAAATGAATCTTGAAGAGCGCGTGTTTGCATTGGAACAACGACTGGCTGAGTTAGAGGATCGTCTGGCGGCGCTTGAGCAAGAATAAAAAGCCTGTACAATTAACGCTAATTTCTAACGGAGGTCAGGAAACCATGAGTAACGATATCGATATTCCTAAATGGGACATCGCCCTTGAAGGCCTGATCAAAGAAGAACAACAGCATTTAGGGCGTGGTTTGAAACTGGACGATTTCATCCGCCTCGCCAAAGACAATGCCATTCGTTTCGATGATATTATCGTGACCTTATTGACCTTGTGTATTGAAGGGTGTTGGCAATATCACGATGCCAGCGGCAAGCCTCATCAAATTACCCAAGATGAAATGAACAGTCTGTTTGTCGCGGGGCGCATCAAACAGGAAGATATGACCGACTACGTAGGCAGCTGGTCGGCAAAATAAACCAGGTATCCACTGCTGAAGTCATGTAGTGCGCGAGTAGGGCTCAACAAAATACAAAATGCTCAATTACTCGGCGTAAATTGTGATTTTTCATTTGTTGTTGCCCTGTTCTAACTCGCTAGCCAACTTAGTCCGAGGATACTTGTGTCCAGTATGTCTCGTTGATTGGGTCGCTGTATGAGTTGCCGGATTGAATTTGACATGAAACGCCAACTATTCGCCTTTATTCTTTTCATCGCCTCACCGTGTCTGGGGATGGCTGCTACGGTATATCCAGCAATCGATGTCCAAATGACGTTGGAAAAAGTGTCTGAACATGTTTATTACGTTCAAGGCAAAGCCGGTATCGCGACGGACAATAAGGGCTTTATCTCTAATGCGGCAGTTGTCATTTCCACCAACAGTGTGTTGGTGTTTGATGCCCTGGGTTCTCCTTCCCTGGCCGCAAAGCTCGTCGAACAGATTCGACAGCTAACAGCCAAACCCATAACCACTGTTTTTATCAGTCATTATCATGCAGACCATATTTATGGTTTGCAGGTGTTGAAGGAGCAGGGTGCAACCATCTACGCGCCAAAGGGCGCCGAACGATATTACAATTCCGAATTTTCGGATGCGCGTTTGAATGAGCGCCGCAAATCGCTTTCACCCTGGATAAACAAAGACACCCGTGTGGTAAAACCCGATCAGCTATTGGAAGGCGATCAGGAATTCAAACTCGATGACCTCACGATGGATGTGATTCAGTTTGGTTCAGCGCATTCGGATAGTGATCTGGCCTTGTACATTAAACAGGACGACGTGCTGCTCAGCGGCGATCTGATTTTTACTGGCCGGATTCCTTTCGTGGGTGGTAACGAGATCGAAAACTGGATTGCGAAAATTGATTACCTGGCCAAGATACCCGCAAAACAAATCGTTCCCGGACATGGTGGTGTTTTTACTTCCCTGGAACAAGGCGCAGATCTCACGCGCTCGTATCTGATTCTATTACGTGATTCCATGAACGCAGCGGTAGACGATTTGATGTCTTTTGAAGATGCTTATAGCGCGGTGGACTGGCGTCGCTTCCATAAACTCCCGGCGTTTGAACGTGCCAACCGAGGTAACGCCTATCGCGTGTTTCTTGCCAGTGAGGCAAAATCGCTTAGCAAGTAAGGCATCGTTACAGGCCAAGATTGCCTTTGATTTTTGCACGCTGCTTCATAAAAAACGCCGTTCGCTTGCGCGGGTTGTGGCGCGTAGGAGCCGGCAGTGTGGCGGCAAGTTCTACGGCCTGGATCTGTGACATCATTGAGGCCGGTACGCCAAAATAGAACCGAGAAGCCGCGTCGATACCATACAAACCAGTGCCGAATTCCGCTACGTTAAGATAGATCTCCAGTATGCGTTTTTTCTTCAGATTGTTTTCCATCGAAAACGTCAGTAACAACTCGTGCACCTTTCTAAAAGGGTTGCGTGAACCGGTGAGAAAAAGATTCTTCACCGTTTGTTGCGAAATCGTGCTCGCGCCATAGACGAACGCTTTGCGTTGCCAGTTATATTCCATGGCCTTGCGAAAGGCCTCTGTGTCGATTCCGCTATGCTCAAAAAACCGCGAATCTTCGGCAGCAAGTACTGCCTGGAGCATAGAGGTTGGAATATGGTCGAAACCTACTGGTCGCCAACGCAGCCGCGGTAAGTTTGGGTTTTGCGAGGACTCGCGCTCATACGCGTGTATGAATCGGGATTTTGGTATGTCTCCCGAAACATACCACTTCCACTCAGGCCAAATGCCGATCAGGTATCCGATGTCCAACAAAATAACGACCAGGAATATACGCACGCCCCAGCGTATCGCTTGCGCGATACGCGGAAACATGGCGACGAATTTCTGCCAATGTTGCCGTATTCGTTGCCAGGATTGCTTTGTAGGTCGTTTTTTAGCCATAGGACATTCTCCGTACCTGTTTCGACAAGCAAACCTGAGTCCTAAACCCGAATTTCCAGCACGATCGGTTGTAACGTAAACCAATGTAATAAATTCATTTTCTTCAACAAAAGGTAAAGAAAAGCTTTGAATCGGTCGAAAAAATCATAAGGGGAACGGCGTAAAGCCAGATATAGGGCGTAAAACAAGTGCTTACGTATACCAGACATAGAGGAATCACGCAGAATGGATAACTTTATCAAGTCAGTGGACGAAAGAACCAAGCTGGCTGGGGCGAATCGCCTGGAGGTATTGTTATTTAGCCTGGGTACGGATCGTAAGACCGGTGTTCAAGAGGTCTTCGGCATCAATGTATTCAAAGTCAGGGAAGTCATGCATACCCCTAAGATTACTCAGGCACCGGATATGCCTCCAGCGGTAATGGGTTTAGTCAGTCTGCGTGGCACCATGGTGCCGGTACTGGACGTGGCCAAGTTCTGCAATATGGACGCAGTGGAAGAGCCCAAAATCCTGATCGTCACCGAATACAACAAACAGACGCAGGGATTGCTCGTTAGCTCAGTCGAACACATTTTGCGCATGGAATGGAATGACATCAAGGTTCCTCCTTCGATGCTGGCTAGCAGAATGGGTGGATTAATAACGGCGGTTACCGAACTGGAAGACAAGCGTATCGTGATGATACTTGACGTAGAGCGTATCCTTGCGGAGACAGCCGCTGCCGGTAATGATATCGACGAGTTCCAGGAACTGGATGAACTGGAAAAAGAAGTCCATGTGCTTTATGCCGACGACTCATCTATGGCGCGTAAGCAAATCGAAAAGACGCTGGATCAGCTGGGCGTGAAATATGTTGCAGCGCGCAACGGTATGGAAGCCTGGGAAAAACTCGAAGAAATAGCCGAAAGAGCGCAGTCCACACACATGCCGACATATAAGTTACTGCAGGCGATTATCACCGACGTGGAAATGCCCGAGATGGATGGCTATGTCTTAACGCGAAAAATCAAAAATGACGTGCGCTTCAATGGCATTCCCGTCATCATGCACTCCTCTTTATCCGCCGATGCCAATGTGCATATGGGTAAGAGCGTCGGTGCCGATATCTATGTTGCCAAGTTTAGCCCGAAAGAATTGACAGCGGCATTAAAGCCCTTGATTCCGGATTGAACACAATTACATTTCCAGCTATTTCTTCTTGAATTAATCTCCTCCTCTTACCAAAATAGAGCTTCCATTAAATAAGGGAGTTTCTCCATGTCGCATTATGTTGTTATTTCTGCATTGGGCGAAGATCGCAGCGGGATAGTCAAAGGTCTCTCCAAACGCATCCTCGATTGCGGCGGAAATATCGCTGAAAGCAGAATGGCAGTTCTCGGTGGAGAGTTCACAATTGTCATGCTGGTGCAAGGCGTTGAGAGCGCCGCAGACGCAATCGAACAACACAGCCAGAAATGGGGCGACGAACTCGGTCTTGTCATACACACCAAACGCACCAGACCGCGTACAGTTGACGCTGCATCACTGAATTACCAGGTGGAAGTGGTATCGATGGATCATCCTGGCATCGTGCACGACATAACGGATTTTCTTTCTTCGCGGGATATCAATATACAAGAGCTGGAAACCCACTCCTATGCGGCTGCCCATACGGGCACGCCGATGTTCGCCGTGAATATACAAATCAGCGTGCCCGCTGTGCTTAGCGTGGGAAAATTTAAACGCGAATTTCTCGACTTTTGCGACAGCCTAAACCTCGACGGTCAAATCGAGGCGCAACGCTGATTTTCATAGGCGGAAGGCGCGTGGGTAAATAGGAAAAACTATGGTAGTATCGGCGCCTTTCACGACACACGGAAACCCGGGACCATGAACCACGCCATCCTGTTAGGGGTCAATATCGACCATGTCGCTACCTTGCGTCAGGCAAGGGGGACACGATATCCGGACCCGATTCAGGCTGCTATAGAAGCAGAGCAGGCGGGCGCGGATGCGATCACTTTGCATCTACGCGAAGATCGCCGTCATATTCAGGAGCGGGACGTCGTGATGCTCAAAGACATCCTGCAAACGCGGATGAATCTGGAAATGGCAGTTACCGATGACATGATTGCCTTTGCCGAGAAGATTCGACCGGAAGAGGTCTGTCTTGTCCCCGAACGACGCGAAGAACTGACTACGGAAGGTGGACTGGACGTGGCCGGGCAATTACCCAAAATGCGTGAGGCCTGTGAGCGTTTGGCTGCTGTTGGCAGTCGAGTATCCATGTTTATCGACGCTGATCCACGTCAGATCGATGCATCGAAAGACGTTGGCGCACCGGTCATCGAAATCCACACCGGGCGGTTTGCCGATGCTGGAACGCCGCAGGCAGCAGCGCAGGATCTCGCAAGAATTGCCTCGGCGATAGAATACGGTGACAGTATTGGCTTGTATGTTAATGCTGGCCACGGTTTGCATTACCACAACGTGCAGGAGATTGCTTGTATCCCGGCTGTGCGCGAACTGAATATTGGTCACGCCATTGTCGCGCGCTCGATATTTGTTGGCTTTCAGACTGCTGTTCGCGAAATGAAAACCCTGATGCGTGAGGCACGAATCAGGTGATACACGGCATCGGCACCGATATTGTCGAAATTGAACGAATAAAAGACGGCCTCGAACGGCATGGCGAGAGATTCGCCAGACGCATTTTGTCTGCAGGTGAGTATGCCACTTATCTCGAACACAGTAACCCGCAGGGATTTCTCGCCAAGCGGTTTGCCGCCAAAGAGGCTACTGCCAAGGCGCTAGGCACGGGATTTCGGGACGGGCTGTCACTGCAACACATCGAAGTGGTCAATGATGATCTGGGTAAGCCTCAACTGGTTTTTCATGGGGCTGCACAAGATCTGGTAGCAAAGTTGGGCGTTGGCGAGGCGCACATCAGCCTGAGCGATGAACGACACTATGCCGTCGCCTATGTGGTGCTGACTAGCGCCAGGGTATAGCGGGAAACTGTCTTCCCGTTGGCAGTAACATCTGAGGAAGACAAATTGCCGGTTTACGATTTACACACGCACAGTACGTATTCCGACGGTACACTGCGACCAGCAGAATTGATAGCGCGTGCCGCCGAGCAGGGCGTTGATGTATTGGCGCTGACGGATCATGACAGCACCGAAGGCCTGGCCGAGGCAACGGCAGCGGCGCAGCAACACGGTGTGCGCTTGATAAACGGCGTCGAGATCTCGGTGACATGGTCGGCACGTACCATACATGTTGTCGGGCTTGGGATAGATGCAGCCAATCCTTCCCTGCAAAATGGCCTGGCAGGGTTGCGTGAACAGCGCGCGGAACGCGCAAGAAAGATGGCGGCCAAGCTGGAAAAGGCTGGAATCCCGGACGCACTCAACACCGTCAGCGTCATGGCGGGTACAGAGGCGGCAACACGCACGCATTTTGCCCGTTTTCTCGTCGAATGTGGCGCTGCGCGGGATATGCAGGCCGCTTTCAAAAAGTGGTTAGGGCGCAAGGGCAAAGCCTATGTCAGCGGTGAGTGGACCGAGCTGGAAAACGCGGTCGGCTGGATTACCGATGCGGGCGGGCAGGCCGTTATCGCCCACCCGGTGCGCTATAAGATGACGAATACAAAACTAAAAGCCTTGATCGACGAATTCAGGCATTTTGGTGGCGGTGGTATCGAAGTGGCAACCAGCAGTCATGCCATGCATGAACGGCGCAAAATCGCCGAGATCGCTGGACAAAATGCCTTGTTGTCATCTGTGGGATCAGACTTTCATACACCCGGTAATCCGAGAATCGAGTTGGGCCAGTATCTGGATTTACCGGCAGGATGTGAGCCGATATGGAATACCTGGCGTTTTGACTAAACGTCGTGAACATTGGGGTAGTGCATGAGCCAGTTTTTTCAGATACATCCAGAGAATCCTCAGCAACGCTTGATTGCCCAGGCGGTGGCGATCATTCGCTCTGGCGGGGTGGTGATTTACCCCACCGATTCCTGTTACGCCCTGGGCTGTCACCTCGGAGACAAAGGCGCGGTAGATAGAATACGTCGTATCCGCGGCGTGAACTCGCAACACGACTTCACGCTTGTGTGTCGTGATCTGGCAGAGGTCGGTGTGTATGCGCGCCTGGATAACGTTGCTTTTCGTATGATTAAAAATATCACCCCTGGACCGTATACATTTATATTACCTGCGACGGGCGAAGTTCCTCGACGCTTGCTAAATCCCAAGCGTAAAACTATTGGGGTGCGTATTCCGGACAATGCGATTGTCAGGAGTCTGCTTGATTCCCTTGGGGAGCCAATCATGAGCACTACCTTGTCACTACCTGGTGAGGAATTTCCCATGAGTGATCCCTACGACATGCGCGACACGCTTGGGAACCAGGTTGATTTGATCATTGATGGTGGTAATTGCGGCCTGGAAGCCACAACCGTCGTGAGTCTGCTTGACGGTGTGCCTGAGGTTTTGCGCCAGGGTAAGGGTGATGTCTCTGGTATCATTACCTAATCGTCCCAACCGACAAAAATAATGGGAAATCTCAGTTTAATACAATCGCTTGCTGTCTGGGCGCTGCCGGTGTTGTTCGCTATCACCGTGCACGAAGTCGCCCACGGCTGGGTGGCCAAGATATGCGGTGATCCGACCGCCAAAATGATGGGCCGTCTGACGCTCAATCCCATTAAGCACATCGATCCGATAGGTACCTTGTTAGTACCCGGTGTTTTACTTGCCCTGGGTGGATTCCTGTTCGGCTGGGCCAAACCGGTTCCCGTGACCTGGGAAAACCTGCGCAACAAACGCCGCGATGTTGCCCTGGTGGCCGCAGCTGGTCCGGGTGCCAATCTGTTAATGGGTATATTCTGGGCATTGATGATTAAGCTGGCGATTGCGCTTGGTGGTAATCACAGTGCCTCTCTTGCCTATCCACTATTACTTATGGGTCAGGCGGGTATCGTCATTAACGTCGTACTCATGGTTTTAAACCTTTTGCCAATTCCACCGCTCGACGGTGGGCGGGTGTTGAGTTCCTTGTTGCCTGGGCCCTGGGCCTGGAAACTGAGTCGAATCGAACCCTATGGCATTATCATCGTCATGGTTTTATTGGCAAGCGGTCTCTTGAGTACTATTCTCGCGACGCCGGTAAACCTGATGCAGAATTTCATGTATGCTATCGCGTCTCTTTAGGAGGAAAAATTGACCCCTGTACCCAGTCACCACCAACGTATCCTTTCGGGAATGCGTCCCACCGGGAAACTCCATCTCGGTCATTATTACGGCGTACTCAAGAACTGGATTACCTTGCAGCATGAATACGAATGTTTTTTCTTCGTCGCCGACTGGCATGCGCTGACAACACACTACGAAAACCCGCAGGTCATCGAGGAAAGTGTGTGGGATATGGTCATCGATTGGCTGGCCGCTGGTGTCAATCCGAACTCGGCGACTGTGTTTATCCAGTCACGCGTACCGGAGCACGCGGAATTGCATTTATTGTTGTCGATGATGACCCCGCTGGGCTGGCTGGAACGGGTTCCTACCTATAAAGATCAGCAGGAAAAGCTCAAGGAAAAAGACCTGGCAACCTATGGGTTTTTAGGCTATCCCTTATTACAGAGTGCCGACATCCTGATGTATAAGGCGGGCATGGTGCCGGTCGGAGAAGACCAGGTTTCGCACGTGGAATTAACGCGGGAAGTGGCGCGACGTTTTAACCATTTATATGGTCGTGAGCCTGACTTCGAGGAAAAGGCCCAGGCTGCCATTGTGAAAATGGGGCGCAAGAATGCGAAATTGTATGAATCTCAGCGCAAACGTTATCAGGAACAAGGTGATGTCGATGCGCTTGAAACAGGACGCGCACTGCTCGAGAATCAGCACAATCTTTCCATCGGTGATCGTGAGCGATTGTTTGGATATCTGGAAGGCAGTGGTAAGATCATCCTCCCGGAACCGCAGCCGCTATTGACGGCACAATCCAAGGTGCCGGGCCTGGATGGACAAAAAATGTCCAAATCCTACGGCAACACCGTCGCATTGCGTGAAGACGCAGAATCGGTGGAAAAGAAACTCAAGACCATGCCGACGGATCCGGCCAGGGTCAGACGCACAGATCCAGGTGATCCACAGAATTGCCCGGTCTGGCAGTTTCATTTGTTGTATTCGTCTCAAGATCTCAGGGAGTGGGTGAAAGAGGGCTGTACCACTGCCGGTATCGGTTGCATCGAGTGCAAGCAACACATTATCGATGCGGTGTTGCAGGAACAAAAACCTATACATGAACGTGCGAAGGAATATATGGGAGATCCCAAACTCGTACGCAGCATTATCGCCGAGGGTTGCGAAAAGGCGAGAGATGTGGCGCGGGATACCATCGAAGAAGTGCGTCAGTGTATGGGATTGAACTATCGTTAAGCACAACAACCGAGGTCTGTTCCTTTGAACGATTTAACACTCGTCGAACCCTCTGTAGAGGAAGAAGTGACTTATGCGCTCGTCAATGGCGTGCCGGTTACAAAATTACCTCTGGATTTGTTCATACCACCAGATGCACTTGAAGTCATACTCGAGACATTCGAAGGTCCGCTCGACCTGTTGTTGTATCTCATCAAAAAACAAAACCTCGATATCTTGAATATTCCGATTGCAGAGATCACCAAGCAATACATGGAATATGTCGAGCTGATGAAAAACTTGCACCTGGAACTGGCTGCGGAATATCTGGTGATGGCGGCGATGCTGGCGGAAATCAAATCACGCATGTTGTTGCCGCGTCAGGTAGAGGAATCGGAAGAAGACGATCCGCGAGCCGACCTCGTGCGTCGATTGCAAGAATACGAACGCTTTAAAAAGGCGGCGCAAGACATCGACGAATTGCCGCAATTGGGTCGCGACTATTTTGTCACCGAACCGGTTTTTGTCGACAGAGCGATAGTCCGTAAACAACCGGAAGTCGATTTGCGTGAAATGATGGCAGCCTTGAATGACGTCATGAAACGCGCCGAGTTGTTTACCCATCATCATATTCAACGGGAAGCCCTGTCTGTGCGCGAGCGCATGGGACAGGTGTTGAGCCAGCTCAACTCGGATACGTTTACCGATTTCGTTGCGTTATTCGATGCGAAAGAAGGCAGGAGAGGCGTGGTGGTGACGTTTCTTGCTGTACTCGAATTGATTAAAGGCTCTCTGATTGAACTGGTACAGAATGAGCCCTATGGACCCATACATGTAAAGGCGATTTAAATGACTCCCCAAGACCTGAAACATATTGTTGAAGCCGCCATCTTCGCAGCGTCCGGACCCATCAAGATCGAGCAGATCCAAAAACTGTTTGATGAAGAAGAAATGCCAGGCAAAGAGGCCATACGTGCCGTGATCGAACGCCTGCAGGAAGACTATCAGGACAGAGGCATCACCTTGAGTGAAGTCGCGTCCGGTTTTCGCTTTCAAGCCGTGCCGATGACTACGCAATGGCTGGCGCGGATGTGGGAAGAAAAACCGCCGAAGTATTCGCGTGCGACTTTAGAAACACTTGCCTTGATTGCCTATCGTCAACCGATCACACGTAGCGAGATCGAAGACATCCGCGGCGTGAGTGTCAGCACAAATATTGTTAAGTCGCTGCAGGAAAGAGAGTGGATACGCGTGGTCGGTCATCGTGATGTACCGGGTAAGCCTGCGCTGTATGCGACAACGAAAGAGTTTCTTGATTACTTCGATCTCAAGAGTCTTGAAGAGCTTCCGCCACTGGCCGAGATACGTAACCTTGATGAGTTGGATATTGCCTTTGCCGAGGCAGGTGAAATGGTGGAAGAAGTCACAAGCGAGGCCGTCGACGAGGAAGAGAGTATACTATCTATCGCCGATCTGGCCGCCGAGATTATGGGTGAGCGCGCAGGTGTAGCCAGGGAAGAGGAAGTTGAGGTAATTGACGAACATGTGGAGATCGAGGAAATTGTCGAAGAGGCAAACGAACTCGAACATCTCATGCATGTGACCGAGGACATGTCGAGCGAATTCGAAGCGGAAATGGAAGCAGCGGTTCATGAGTTCACAGAAGTTGCCGATATTCTTGAGCGCGTGGCGCATGCCGATGCGCAATTGGAAGAAGTAGACACCGAAGACGACGCATCAGAGGATGAGAAGCATAAAGCTTCTGAGGCCGAATCTTCGTGAGAAATAAAAAATCGAGTCCGAAAGACGACGAAGTCAGCGGCGAACGTTTACAGAAAGTTCTCGCCAATAACGGTCATGGTTCGCGGCGTGAACTGGAAAAAATGATCGAAGAAGGTCGTATCGAGCTCAATGGCAAACCTGCCAAGCTCGGTGATCGCTATAACAATGGCGACAAGGTCAAGATCAACGGCAAGCTCATTAACATACGCCGTTTTGCGCGCAAAGATACGCGTACGATTATGTATCACAAACCGCTCGGTGAACTTTGTACACGTAAGGATCCGGAAGGACGCAAAACCATATTCGATAACCTGCCGCGCTTACACAATGGTCGTTGGGTAACCGTCGGCAGGCTGGATATCAATACCGCGGGCCTGTTACTGCTGACAACCGATGGTGAACTCGCCAACAAACTCATGCATCCGAGTAACGAAGTAGAACGTGAATATGCCGTACGCGTACTCGGCGAAGTGTCGGCGGAACAACTCGAAAGTCTGCGTAATGGTGTGATGTTAGAAGATGGCAAAGCCAACTTCGATGATATTATCGATGCCGGTGGCAGCGGCGCAAACCATTGGTACCATGTCGTCCTGAAAGAAGGCCGTAATCGCGAAGTGCGTCGACTGTGGGAAAGCCAGGGCATCCAGGTCAGCCGTTTAATGCGCGTACGCTACGGCAATATAACCTTGCCGCGAACGCTCAAACCGGGCAAGTGGTGTAATGTGGAAGAAACCGATTTGCGTGAATTGCGTAAGCTGGTGCAAAAAAAGAAACCTACTCCAAACACGGCAAAATGATTTAGGTGCTCTAGTGGTTGAGCGCGACGCGCTATTTTTCTCAGTAAATTGTGGGTTTGTCGCAGGCTATAAACACCACTGTCCAACAGATTTGCCTACCACAGTTTATCCGTAGAGAGTTTTGATTTAGATTTTTCTGGTGTTTTCTCTGGAGCATCGTCCCTGCAGAAAGATTCTATTTGTCCACGAATAGAAGCCATGACTCGTCGAATAGCGAGTGGTAACGCCGGTAATCTCACCACCTTTACATTGAGCGATAAATTGTTCATATGCTCTTTCCACATACAATGTATCACCAACCAGACCCATAAAAACAAACTGTTCACTGGTCGCTGAAATATACTCACCGGCATTGGTCTTAAACGGCTCGACTCCACCGACATGCACCAAATGTAAGCTGTGCGTACAAGCGCTAGTAAAAATCAAAATCAGACATGCGAAGATAAATCGTTTCATTTAATACAGTATCCGCTTGCAGTCACGCGTTTTAGCTGGAAAAGAAAGAAGAAGAATGTTTCGTCCTTGGTGAGTATGCCCTTAATCTCGCCGCCCGGACATTTATCGCGTAGACGTTTTTCGACGAACTCCACATATTTATTATCGAAGTTGAGGGCAAGTACGATATAACGCTGAGCAGAAGCTGTTATAAAGTTGCTGCGATCCGCTGGTATTTGCGTTAAGGATACGCTATTGAGCGTTGCGCACGCACTGGAGAGCAATATAACGATTAGTAGCATCCCTAAATAGATAATTAACTTCTTATTCATAATTCCTGGCCTTTATCTCGGCAATAACCAATTATCTGTACAAATTCTCCACTGGCAAATGAAAAATAGCGCGATGCCCGTACCGCTGTTAAGCCGGTAACGTCGCCACTGGGGCAGGCAAGTAAAATGCGCTCTAGTATGTCTTTGGCATAGACATCGTTATATACACGTTTGCCGGTGGTAGGCCCCATCTGAAACAGAGCAACTATATTTGCAATAGATTCGAATTCTTTTGCCATTTGGTTATGTCGACCAAGTGACTGCGCAACATGTGCAGCCTCACGAATATTGGCACCGTATTCATTCACGGTGATTTCAAATCGTTGATCGGGGTGACGGTTGTCTATGTCGCCTATTTGCACATGGTGGGCGATGGCGCATGCAGACAGGAGCTGGGTTACGATAAACAGGATAAGAAAACGTGAATGTATGAGTAATATTCTTTTTTTCACTGCACAATTCCTTTTGCAAGATCTGTTTTTACTTTACACCTAAACAAAAGCGGTGTTCAAAGAAAGTTTTTTACAATACTTCATACCCAAGCAATTTGCCAGGATTAACGCCCGCGAAGAATACGCTGCTTCTCTCGCTGCCAGTCCCGGTCTTTTTCTGTCGCGCGTTTATCGTGGGCCTGCTTGCCCTTGGCCAGGCCGATATTCACTTTGACGTTCCCTTTGGACCAGTGCAGGTCGAGAGCTACGATCGTATATCCCTTACGATCAACGGCCCCGATAAGCTGGTCGATCTCATGTCGATTGAGCAACAACTTTTTAAGACGATTCTGGTCTGGCTTGATGTGGGTGGAGGCCGTCGGCAAAGGCGTGATTAAGGCGTTGGTCAGCCACACTTCATTGTTTTTTACGAAGACATAGCTGTCGCGCAACTGTACACGACCGGCGCGTAGACTCTTTACTTCCCAGCCTTCCAGGGCGATGCCCGCTTCGATGGTCTCCTCAATAAAAAAATCGTGACGTGACTTTTTATTGACGACTATCGTGCTGGAAGAGGATTTGGACTTTTTGTTCGCTTTTGACATAGGGGCGTAAGTATAACGATATCTCTCAAAAACAGGTAGGTATCCTGAGTAATACCTTGCGGCTTGAGTTACAAGCTGTTTTGGCCGAAAATGCGCCTAAATTGACTGCAAAAGGGATGCATATGGCTGACCAGAGGAAGTCCATACATGGCGAATGGTCAGGGCGCTGGGCATTCATCCTGGCGGCGACCGGATCTGCTGTCGGTTTGGGGAATATCTGGAAGTTTCCATACATCACCGGCGAGAACGGCGGTGGGGCGTTTGTGCTGGTATACCTGTTGTGTATCGCGATTATCGGCGTGCCGATCATGATGGCCGAGATCATGCTCGGGCGACGCGGGCGCAGCACACCGATCAATTCCATGCGCCATCTGACGACCGAGGCCAATGCCCACGGATTGTGGCAGATAATTGGCTGGTCTGGCATGGTCGCCGGATTCCTGATTTTGTCGTATTACAGTGTTATTGCCGGTTGGGCCTTATCGTATATCTTCAAGAGTGCTGACGGCGCATTTGTTGGCGCCGAGGCCGTTGCCGTCGGTGGTATCTTCGACGCCTTGCTCGCTTCCCCGTGGGAATTGCTCGCGTGGCATACCGTGTTTATGTTGATGACCATGATCGTGGTCGCGCGTGGCGTAGAGCGTGGCCTCGAAAGCGCGGTGCGTTTTCTCATGCCGGCCTTGTTTATCCTGTTATTGGTGATGGTGGGATATGCCATGAGCATGGGGGAATTCGCGCGCGCGGTGAGTTTCCTGTTTGAGCCGGATTTCAGCAAACTGACGGCGAACAGCGTCTTAGTCGCGATGGGCCATGCGTTTTTTACCTTGAGTCTGGGCATGGGCGCGATCATGATTTATGGCGCTTATCTGCCTTCTAATGCGTCAATTGCGCGCTCGAGCGTAATCATTGCGGCAGCGGATACGGCGGTCGCACTACTTGCAGGTCTGGCGATTTTTCCGATCGTGTTTTCTAACGGATTAGAACCAGGTGCCGGGCCGGGATTGATTTTTGTGACCCTGCCTATTGCCTTTGGGCAAATGCCAGGCGGGGTTTTGTTTGCAAGTTTGTTTTTTGTTTTACTCGCCTTCGCCGCGTGGAGTTCGTCGATATCCTTGATCGAACCCGCCGCGACATGGCTGGTGGAAAACAAAAACATGTCACGCATTAAAGCCTGTGTCGTCACTGGTGGTATTGCCTGGGCATTGGGCCTGTTGAGCGTGTTGTCATTCAATCACTGGAGCGATGTACACCTTGTTCCTGGCAAAACCTTTTTTGATATCCTGGATTACTTAACGTCCAATATCATGTTGCCGCTCGGCGGTCTCGCTATTGCGGTGTTCGCCGGTTGGATGTTACCGGCAATTATGTCCAAGGATGAATTAAATTTACGCAATGGAACGCATTATCAATGGTGGCGCACGGTAGTCCGTTTCATCACACCGGTCGCCGTCGTCATTGTGTTTCTGTCAGCAATCGGTTTTATCAAGTTTTAATTATGCAAACAATAACACGTAGCGCCTTAGTTCCATTCCGTGCAGAACAAATGTTCGACCTGGTCGATGACATTGTCAGTTACCCCGGCTTCTTACCCTGGTGTAAATCGACAAACGTAATAGAGCGCGTCGAGGAAAGTGTCACCGCCAGTATCGAAATCGCCAAGGCCGGTCTGCACAAATCTTTCACCACGCGTAACGCGAATGAAAAAGGCAAACGCATCGAAATGGAATTGGTGGAAGGCCCGTTTAAGAAATTGCAGGGCCTGTGGAATTTTGAACAACTCAATGACAAGGCATGCAAGGTGAGTCTGAATATCGAATTTGAATTCAGTAACAAAATACTCGACAAAACAGTAGGCCCTATTTTCGGACAAATCTGTAACAGTCTGGTCGAGGCTTTCGTCAAACGCGCACAGGAATTATATGGCAAACGATAGCAACAAAATAAAAGTCGAAGTCGCCTATGCCTTGCCGGAAAAACAGGTATTGATGGAATTGCAGGTCGAACCCGGTACAACCGCAATACAATGCATCAACTTGTCTGGCCTGCTCGAAAAATTTCCCGATATCAATCTTGATGGTGACAACAAACTCGGCATCTTTGGCAAAATCGTCAAACAAGACACCGAACTGCGCGAACACGATCGTGTAGAAATCTATCGTCCGCTTATTGCTGACCCGAAAGAAGTTAGACGTAAGCGTGCGGCAGAAGGGAAACGGATGAAGAAGGGTGGGGGTGATTTGAGTGAGGAGGAGAAGGGGAGTTAGTTGCACGTCCTGATGAGGCGATTTCTGTAAATGCTCAGATCGGGATTGCTCCAATCAATTGTCACCTGTTTTAAGCGCAGATTTCCGTATCGGGAATATTGCTAGTGTAGTTACATTAATGGTGCCCGGAATTTCCACGTCGGGAATGAAAATGCGCCAGGATAAAATGTAAAATAACTACGGCTTTTGTTTTTTCAGACGCACCCATTTCCAACCGCTCACCATCGGTTTGACAAGATTTTCTCTTTTCCAAACGAAATAGAAAATAATGACGGAAACGTGTAAGACCACCATTCCAAGGATCACATTCGACATATAGTAATGCCAAAGATTAAATAGCTTGGCGGTACTTTCTGACACGCTGCCATACAGCGGTCCTTCCTCGAAAAAATCGTCGGCGTCGATGAACAAGCCGGTAAAGCCTTGTGCGATGAGCAGAAACAATATCGCGAGTATCCAAAGTGAGCCCAACGGACTGTGTCCACGCGTCCCACTGGGGACAGGATGGGGGAAGGTCCTGAGGTATGTGATTATGGCTGCTGGTCTCGGCCATAGTGTAAGAAGACGGATCGGCTGCGGTCCAATAAACCCCCATGCCACACGAAACGCCAACAGCCCGAGAATGGTGTAACCCAGATAGAAATGCCAGGTCACATTATCAAACGACATGAACTTGCCGAAGCCCCAACTCACGCCGACGCACAAGACAAGAACCCAGTGCCACACACGGGTCACCGGGTCCCAGATCTTTTCGCGCTTTAATTCGCTCAAGAATAAACTCCGCGTTTACTCGTCCTTCTTGCGAAACTCATCGTGACATGACTTGCAGGCCTTGCCCAGACCCTTTACCGCTTTACCTAATTCAGACTGGCCGTTACCAGCGACTGAAGCCAGCTCATTGACCGCCTTGCCGTAGTCTTTGCCATAGTCGGCGATCTTCGGCCAGGTTTCCCAGATCTTTGGTAGCGCAGTGGTGTCATCGGGATAGTCCTTGTTTGACGTACCTTCCATCCACGCCGCGCCATTTTTTAACCCCAACATCAATTTGAGATTATCCGCCAACATCTGCGCCTTTTTAGCGTCGTATGGCATATCGCCCTTGGCCATGGCAAACAAAGGGCCGGCATTAAAAGCCCGCAATTGCATTTCACCCTGGCGCGCCTTGATCGCCCCTTTCTTCGGATCTTTCGCCGCAAACGTAGGCATGGCAACAGAAAACATGGCGGCCAACAAAATGCCGGTGGTCACTAATCTCATCGTTTTTTCTCCTTCAATGGTTACATAGTTCCACGTGGTTAACGTTTGGTGAGTCGAGTTTATTCCCTGGAGTAAGATAAGTTCTTGTTATTGTTCCAGGCATCGTCGAGCACCTTACATAGCCGCGAATCGGAGTATCAGCGACGCTTTGATTCTAGAATATCCATATCGGGAATATTTCCTGTACTATATCGACGATTTCAACTACAGTTTCCATATCGGTAATATATTGGCTTGATAGAGCCACTTTTGATGTGAATATCCATATCGGGAATATATGACACCAGCTGAAAAAATAGGCAATGTACGGCATATTCACAGCCCAGTTGAGCTAGGCAGCTATCTTCGCGACTATCGCCGCAAGCAAGCTGCAACAATTCATACTGCGAGTGGCTTTGGGGATTTAGGGGAGCGTTTCATCTCCGAGCTTGAGCGGGGTAAAGAAACGGCCTTCTTCGATAAGACGTTAAACTATATCAAGCTACTCGGTCTGAACTTGCATATCTATCCGAGAAATGCGCTTTCTGTACAAGATCCTTATGGCGCATTTAGCAATACCAAAGACATAGGCGCGTTAGCACGCCAGCATCGCAAATCTCAAGAAGCAACACTCGATACGGTTAAGGAGATATCAGGCCTGAGTCTGCGCTTTTTGTCGGATTTTGAAAATGGAAAAAATAGCCAAATCGGAAAAGCGCTTACAGCACTAAAAAACTATGGCCTGGAAGTAGCGATAGCCCCTAAAAATTACCGACTCAGCAAGGCAGATCTTCTAGATGTATGACGACACACTCAATGTTTGGACCAATAGTCATCATGTAGGCTATTTGTGGCGTGATGAGCGCAATGAAATGGGCTTTCAATATTCGCATGAATGGCTAGAAAACCCAGTTCGATTTCCTGTTTCAAAGACCTTGCCTCTAACATCGAGAGCCTACGAGCCTGGAAGCAACAATCGTGTTGCGCACAACTACTTTGCCAATCTTTTACCTGAAGCCGATAGTCGTAGACGAATCTGCCGAGAGAAAAAAATTAGCTATGAGAATGATTTTGATCTACTCCGTGCCATTGGCGGCGAGTGTGCTGGCGCGCTATCGATTTTGGCAAACGCACCGCAAGAAACGCCGAATCAATATCGAGAACTAAACGATGACGACCTGGCAAAACTATTAACTCAACGCAATCCTTCGGCCGTTGTCGCGCCGGGTGATAATCCACCGAGACTTTCATTAGCAGGCGCCCAGGATAAAACACCGGTAAAATATGCAGAAGGAAGATTTTATATCCCTTTGGATAACGCTATATCAACACACATCCTGAAATATAGCGTGCGCGATATTAATAATGTTCCCGCCTATGAAACCATCACAATGTGGACTGCCGAGGAGTTAGAACTCGATGTCTGCAAAATTGATTATTTCAGCTACGCAGATGAGTCTTTCACGCTCAGTGCACGGTACGATAGAGCTGCAACGAGTGATGGTCTGGTGCGGTTACACCAGGAAGACTTCTGCCAGGCTAGCGGACGTTCAAGCGCGAATAAATACGAGCAAGAGGGCGGTCTTACCTTTGCGGAATGTTTACACTTGGTACGCGAACACTCAACGCAACCACTGAAAGATATTCCGAGACTCATCCGGTGGCAGATTTTTAATTGTCTTGTCGGCAATGCTGATGCGCACGCAAAAAATCTTTCATTCTTATACGGCCATGACAATACAACGCGCTTAAGCCCTTTCTATGACATCATCGCTATTCACGCGTGGCCACCTCATGTTATAAACCATGAACTGGCTTTGTCCATTGGCGGTGAAACAAATATACATAAAATAACGCGTACTCATTGGGAAAGACTCGCGGACGAGTGTGACACCTCATTTAAATTGTTTGACACAGCCATTAAGGAATTGTCAGCGGGGATAGTCGATGCCTTTGAACGGGCCCGGCAACGATTTGAAGAGAAACATGGAGAATTTCCTGCCTTTCAACAAGTGGGAGAGGTGTTGCATAAGAATCAAAGATTGTTGGTAAAAGCGTTTAAAAAATCGTGACAACAATTTCATTGATTAAACACATTAGTGCCGTATAGATCAAATGCGTATGAACAAAAAACATAACGAGCCAAGGTGCCATCGTTGCCTACCTAAACACCAGCGAATCCACGGCACAAAAATGGGAACAAGGCTTACAGAAACCTAATCGACATTCACTAAAACTTCTCAGTCTGGTGGCAGATAAAGTGCTCGAAGTACTAACATCTACGACATTTCGGATGCGTTTTTATCTATATTCAAGCTAAAAATGTCTATAAAAGCAGATAGAAATGAGTTCCCTCGTTCGAAACGTGAAAAAACGGAGTTCGACTCCATTTTTGCACGAATTCCTACTAGTCGATGTTCTTCCATACGGATATCACTACGTGAACTGTGGACTACCAGTAATTCTCTTTTAGGTTCTAGCTTGTGTACGACCCTGTATTGTTCAAAAGCTGACTTAGAATCGTCAAAGTCGCCTCGCTTCTCCGACTTCCACAGTTTACGCCTTGAGGAATGAATCGACAATTTAAAGCCCACCTAATGCTCGTCAACTCCTCGGCTCGCGCCATACCTAGTCAAACGACTAGTGTCTCTTCCCTCACTCTGCCTTATACGGCGTTCTGCACTGCCGCCCCCACATCCGCCGGACTCCGTACCGCTTGACCACCCTTATTCAGCACATGCGTATAAATCATCGTTGTCGAGACATCCTTGTGCCCGAGCAGGGTTTGCACGGTGCGGATGTCGTAGTTGTCTTCGAGTAAGTGGGTGGCGAAGCTGTGGCGTAATACATGGGGTGTGGCCTTTTTGGTGATGCCGGCCTTTTTGATTCCCTCCTTGAAACGTCGTTGAATACTGTCAGGCGAGATATGCGAACGCCACTCGCGCCCTGTTTGTGGGTCGACGGCACGTTGCGGTGACGCGAAGACAAATTGCCAGGCAAACTCCTTGACCGCGCCGGGATACTTGCGCGCCAGCGCATAAGGTAGTTGTACCTCGCCAAATCCATCGAGTAAATCCATTTCATGTAAATGCTTGGCACGTTGAATCACCTTCTCTAACTGTACGACTACACATTCCGGTAATACCGTGCGTCTATCTTTTCTTCCCTTGCCGTCACGCACTAGAATTTCACGGCGATCCAGATCGATATCCTTGATTCGCAGACTCAGGCATTCGCTCAAACGTAAACCGCTACCGTAGAGTATCTGACACACCACCCAGGTAATCCCACGCAACTGTTCAAGAAACACCCGCACCTCTCTGCGACTAAACACCACCGGAACACGTTGCGACGGCTTGGCATAGGTAAATTGAATAATACTTTTTAACGGTGTCTTACGCACGTAGCGAAAATAAAATACGATGGCATTCAATGCCTGATTCTGTGTAGCGGGGGAGACATGTTTGCGCACGGCGAGATAGGACAAAAAAGCACCAACATCGTCCTCTTGCAAAGAAGACGGATCACGCGCCTCGTAGAAAAAGAAGAAACTCTTCAACCAAAACGTATAGGCCTTCTCCGTCTTCGGACTATAATGCTTGGTCTTTATCGCGACACGTAAAGGCTCAATCGCCGCAAGAATACGTTGTTTATTATTACTCATTTTTATACTCTCAATTAAAAGCTGTGCATACATACAGTATTCGATTATCCAACGGCGTGCAAGTGTCATTTGTATGGCGGTAGCGCTAGTACATTAGTAGGAGGCGTAAAAATAAATGTGAATTGTTGTTTGACACAAAAGTTCCGTAGTGGTTAGAATTATTCCACCAAATAAAATAAGGAAGGTGCTGCTACACATGGAAAAGAAAACGAAAAACAGCTAGGACGTTTTTTCAACTCGTCGTCCGCATCGAGGCAGCATACAAATGGACTTGTTGTCATTAGTATTGTCATGTCTTTTTTCGGAAGCGCATTTTGCTGGCCGATATACTTATACCCGCATCAAGCGTTCAATTCTTGTTTTTTCGTTTCTCCACTCCGTTGGTTTACAACAACTTTCTTCTTCTAAAGAACTTATTAGGGGCTCCGTCGGCTTAGTTATGCCGCAGGAACGGTAGATTTAAATGTTAGAACTGGTGAGTAAGGTGAATATTAAAAATAGAATGAAATTCGTTATTCCTGTTGTATTGGTGTTTTTTCCTACGTTGGTATTCTCCTATCAAACTGGTCCGGAAAAATCTCCACTAGTTCCTTCGCTTATTTATTATCAACCAGGAAACGGGCTTTATATTGAATTTAACGAAGGAGCAATGCCAGGTTGTAGTGCCGATAAAGGCGGTAGGCTTGTGAAGGGAACAGACACAGATGATAGAAATTTTAAAGAGCTCTATAGTCTTATTCTCACAATGTCAACTACAAAGAGTATGAAGGGTCAGATTCTTTACGATACGACAACTTCGGGTGGTTGGTGGCATTGCAGCATTGTGGGGATTGTTGCAAAGCCGTAATTAGCTAATTCAGTCTAACAATTGCTTGGAGAACCGCTGAAGGCGGCTCAAGCCAATCGTTATGGCTCTAAACAAAAGTAGGAAGCTTAAGTGAAAATAAACCGAATTGTTCCTTTTGCACTTGCTCTGTCGCTATTCACTCAAGGCGTATTCGCTCTGGAAGCAATGCAAGGAGCAAATGTAAACTGGGTTGGCGTTAATAGAGTAGGCGAATATAAGATCGAAGCTGAAATAGAAAAAGATGGAGTAAAGAAAGTTTACTATTTGAGTCTAAACTCCGATGGAACCATGTCGGACTTTGCGAAAACTGTCTATTCCACGTTGCTTACAGCTAAAGCATCTGGCTCAAAGGTGCATATAGCTAGCGATGACGGACAGACATATATCAAGTACGTTTATCTAAAGGATAACTAGTTAAACGATTTAGGTCTCAGTAACATGAATCGAGGCGTTTCTGCTTTCGACGTTTCAATGTGAATATTCGGACTTAAAAGTAGTGCGAAGTAGGAAAAAATGAAATCGATTGTTTGTACCTCTGTTTATCGCTGCGAACAGAGTGTCTTTAATATTTATTGTGTGATGCATAACAATAACTTGGAGAGCCGCTGATGCGGCTCAAGTAAATCGTTATATCAAGTAGGTACGCGGGGTTCACAGAAATATATGAAAAAACTAGGTTTTGCGATACTTATCCTATTTTCCATACAGGGAAGCGCATTCGCAGGTTGTCTGGATGCAATAGCGAATGTGACAACAGTTTCTTCCAATATTCACGGGTTCTATATTAATAGCGGCGAGGGAACTCAATATGTAATATTGGACAAAGCTACTTGTGTTGCCGCAGGTAGTTCAGCGAAGTTGGGTTTGAGCACAAAATCGAACTATTATCTTTACTTTGACGCTGGCGACAAAGCACTGCTTTCTTCTCTATATATGGCTTATTCTAAAGGCGATAAAGTGGATTTTAGAGTTGTTGGTGAAGACGCATACGGATATAACAAGCTTGCCTACGTTGTTATCCCGTCAAACGCAAATTCGCAGTAGCTGGACTGTGAATTAGAAAAAACTGTTTAATGATGTGATAGTTTGAGCTGTATGCTGAGAATGTATAACAATTACTTGGAGAGCTGCTGAAGCAGCTCAAGAATTATCGTTATAGCAACAGGGTTTTGAATTATGGAATTTAGGAAGCTGCTTTTCGGTTTGATGTTGTTTCTCCCCTTCGCGACGTACGCTGAAGAGTCGCTCCAAACAGAAATTGATCGAATACAATTTAATGCAACATGGGGAAGTTACTTTGCTGTAAAAAATACAGGGTGGGGTGTGTGCAATAACACTCAATTCGTTCAACTAAGAGGTAACGCAGAACAAACAGATAGATTTATCTCTTTGGTTTTATCTGCCCATTTAGCAAATAGGAAGGTTAAGTTCCTGGGCGGTTGCACAAATGCAAATGGCTATTTAGATGCGACATATTTGTATGTGTATTAGTGAATATTCGTATAACAATTACTTGGAGAGCTGCTAACGCAGCTCAAGAATTATCGTTAAATATTTTGGAGTGACAGGTTGTGAAACGTACTTTAGTAGCGATGGTATTTGCTGTGTTCCCGGTCAGTATTTTTGCGTGGGATGGCGATGTATCCGGATATATAAACAAGGTACATATGCAAAATTTCGAGACTTATAGCGCGAGAGTTACGCTAAAAAACTCTAAAATATTGTGCGGAACTCGTACTTGGGCGTTTTTACACTCTACTGATCCAAACTATAGCGCGATAGTGGCTGGCTTGCTTTCAGCGAAGGCCACAGGAACCAGTTTGCGAATATATACGAATTTGGAGTCTCCATCTGGTGATTGCCGGATTGGGTATGTTGAATTTAATTAAAATATTTAACAATTGCTTGGAGTGCCGCTACGCGGCTCAAGCTGATCGTTAAAAAAAGGGGACGTGAAAATAATGAATAAAATAATCTGGGGTCTATTATTCCTTGGATTCATGCTTCCAAGTTCTTCATTTGCAGTTTTAATAAACTACGATATAGACATCGATCTATCTACCAATCAAATTAGTGGCGATTCTTGGCGTTACGGGATAAATATTGATCCCACTACCACGTTTCAAGATGGTGATAGTGTCCATGTCAACGTAAACTTTCTTGGAGATGAAGAACTCGTATGGAGTGATCTCGGGCTTAGCTTCGAATACGCGTCGCTTACTATTTGGGCGGATCCAGTAGTTCAACTAAACATTATGTATGATGTGGTGTTTCGATGGCATGATCCGTTGGGTGACAATTTATTTGATGAATTGTCTGGCACTAGTAGCTCTAGTGGAGGTGCCATTGGTGCATCTTCGACTTTCTCGAACGAGATAAACGTCACAGATGATTTTTTTAGCTTGGTTGGTTTTACCTTCGAACTAAACAATCTGAGAGATAGAGCAAGCGTGGCAGGTGATTCTGGTCTACCAGCTACTTTCGACCGAATCAATTTAAACTTGAGCGGTGGTGATTTCTATATACAGGATCGAGCGGAAGTGAGTGAACCACCTGTCATTCTGTTGTTTTTGTTGGCTCTTATTATCGGCTACGTATTCCGTACCAGAGCGAAATTAGAACCGAAAAATCTAACAATTACTTGGAGAGCTGCTGAAGCAGCTCAAGAATTATAGTTATATAGCTGGTAAAGTATGTATGAAGGTTTCAAGACAAATTCTAGTAGTATGGCTTTCTCTCGGTGGAAGTATGTTGGGTAGCCCGTCTGCACAGGATTTTCAAATAAAGGGAAAGGGTATAACAATAGAGTCCGATCCTGGCTGGTCCGGATTAGATATAAAAAATTAAGATGCGACTGATTGGCCACCAGCTGCGTGTAGCAAACAAGGAATCATGATCAGAAGTGTTTAGCTAAAGTGATTAGCAATAACAAATGCTTGGAGTGCCGCCTATTCGGTTTAAGAATTTTCGTTATACGATAAATATTAAATTATCAATAATCTAACTAAATTTAGAATTGTTTTGTAACTACACCAAATAATTATGAATATATGTCACATGTTTTGTTGGACACCTGTTTGGGCAAGCGAGATAGTTGGCTATGAAAGAGGAAGGGAATGTGAGAAACGTTTACAATACGTATAGATGGAGCACTTTGTTTATAGCTGGTTTAGTGCTATATGCATTTCTAAGTCAAGTGCTATATGCAGCGGTTGGAGTTGATTATGACAAAAAAATTACTTTGCAAAAAACAGTTATAGATGAGCAGCCATATTCAACAGATGTTGGAAAGGGTACTTGGGAAATTAAATATTCAAAACCAAAATATACTTTTGTGATGCTGGATGGTATCAGCATTCCAGTGCCATTTCATACCGAGAAGTATGTTGCCGTAAATGATGTAGGTACTACAGTATGGGGGGATGATGAATTTGCATCTCTTGTAGAAACGCCATTAGATGAATTCGAATTATCTGATGATTTTACGTACACAAAGCGACCTACTCTATTTATATCTATACCGGGATTTCAACCAATTCCGGAAGAAGTGGTAACGCCCGTAAATGTTTTTGATCTAGTAGAAGCAAACTACAGTATAAATGGAGGAAGATTTAGTTCCTGGCAAGACACATTCAATGGTCTGTTGCTGGATTACTACAGTGCAAATGATGATGCGCAGTACAAGCATTTCTTTGTTCGTTGGGATACGATTAAGTCAATGCGGCTTCAAGTCGAAGCTTTGGCGGAGAAAATAAACCGTTTTCTAAGTATGAGAAAGTACAAGTGGGATGTCGTAATCGTTGGCCACAGTAGAGGAGGGATCATCACGCATCGTTTGACTAAATACATTATAGATAATCCAAAAATTAACAAAATGTATACCTATTTGTTAGACCCAACTGCTGCGCTCGCTCTTGGAGATGTATATCCTGCCTATTTACCTACATACTCTACAACGGAGATTTATGGGGAGGTCATATACGATGGTAATCGACTTGTTACATACGGGGGAATTACTTTTGATTTGGGAGCACAAGCCAGTGATAGAGATATTCCGGGCTACAAGACGACTGTTATGTCTAGCGCCACGCACGAAACAATTCATGGGGCATGGTTGGGCGATAGTAGTAATGGTGCGAAACCCGCGTTGGAGAGAATATTGAATTCAAAAGAAGTATCTCTGTATACTCCAGACGGAACGCTTGGAATGTCTTATCTAGATATTCGTCATGAGCGCAACTACGATTTGTTTACAGATATTGGATGTTATGGCTCTCAATGCTTTGCAAGCGGAGAATTTACAATAGATGGTTTTAGCGTATACTATGCAGATGTAGAGTTTGGGAGCGATGGAGTTGAGGTTGCATATGGAGGGTTGAATTCTTTATATCAAGCTCACTACATAATTAAAAGAGATCAACTTTACGCCGCAGAAACAGTAGGTGTTCCCGGAAACCCTATCCTTCAAGTAGCTGTTTCTGCCGGTATATCAAAACGCGGTATTGAAGCAAGTGCTCGTTATTGGGGTTTGCGCGGTGGTCTCGCGGTAAATAAATCAGAACTTATATATATTGATTTTGATGCATTCGGAATAATAGAAGGCGAATTTAGTGCGAAAGAATTTGCGATTGACTATGCGACTGTCTATTACGGTGAATTAATTGGCCCAGTTACTTCTGACAATAGTTGGATTCGAAATATTATAAATTGGTCTTTTTTGTTTTAGATCTGGATTTGGAAAATATTACTGTTCATAAGAGAGCTTTTTTGAATATATGTGACACCCAAAAAGTTATAAATTGATTGGGGAAGCCGTTTAATATATAGGTCGTAACAAATGGAAACCTGCTGGCTAGGGTAGATTGCTGGACGGTTACAGATGTTGTATTTTTAAAAGGCTCAAAGTTGCCACTTATAATGTCCAGAGGGAAAATTAGAAAGTATAGAAGAGCAGACTGGATCAACCATAGTGGATAAATTATAGATGAATTGTGCCTTCCTAAAAGGAAAGTAGTCGAAAAGTATAATGATACAATTTAGTTAAAGCTTTCCGGCGTAGCTAGCGTCTATTATAGATAAAAAAATGTTGAATCACACAGTTCGTCATCTATGCCACAGCCGTAAAAAATGGGAGATTAAGTTTATGATGTTTGATGAAATCCAGCAAGGTGATTTATTGAGTTTTGTAGAGTCGTACACGCATGAAAAATGGTAGTGTAAAGAATCTTTCGCTTTTTCATTTGGCAGCACAATTAACCGACGAGTCGTTGCTCGATCTTTAACTCCTTTAACAAATCCATGTTGAGGTACTTTTTGTTGCCCCAATTGGTTCCCGCGATATGACGGAGTCTGGCCGCGCACAACATCAAAGCTGATTGTCCGTCAGGAAAGGCTCCAACCGTAAGCTTCCCCATTAGGTTGACAGTCCTAAAGTAGAGAGTTCGTATTTTTTCAACACCTCAACAGGTGTCATTCCTTGAAGAGAATCGTGATCGCGTTCCTCGTTGTATTCCAACATCCAGGCCC
>Ga0224496_10000033_pt1 | contig 108640 bp, 88 predicted proteins | sample SF_Jul11_sed_USG_2_FD_168127 | JGI IMG/M metagenome (GOLD analysis project Ga0224496, IMG submission 168127) | Sediment microbial communities from San Francisco Bay, California, United States - SF_Jul11_sed_USGS_8_1 | ecosystem: Environmental > Aquatic > Marine > Sediment | place: USA...
CGGAGTAAATCTTGACAATGTGCACGAAATTGCCGCCACCGGGGTTGATCTTATCTCGGTCGGCGCCCTTACCCATTCGGCAAAGGCGGTTGATATCAGCATGCGGCTGAAGGTGGGTAGCTAAGGAGGGGCGGTTGATCCGCTAAAAACTTCTGGCAATATTGAGCGAAACGACTTTTCGGGTATAGTCATAACCCGCCATATCGGAGTCATTGTCGGTGTACTGATACTCAAGGATCGCATCCCATTTCCCGCTCAGCCCGTAAGTCGCCTTTGCGGTTGAAATGGCCCTTTTATCCTCCCGTTTAGCCCCTGTCCCATAGTCATAATCGCTGATTCTGTACTTTATGCCGCCGAAGAGATTTAACCGGGCAAACGGTGTATAACTCACCCCCGCCTTAACCTGATGCCGGCGGGCGGAATAGTCGTCGTCATCCCGATCATTAAGCTCCAAAAGATAACCAAGAATGAGGCGAAATCCTTTTATTTTTGAGGAGGTATCCACCTCAAATCGCTGGCGCCAGCCGTTGAGGTAGCGATATTGCGAATCAAGGAAATCAAGATAGCTCAACCGGTAGCCCAGGTTGAGTCTGGTCCGGCCGGCCAGGTATTTTTTCAGCTGCAGGTTAACCGATGGAATCTGCTCAAAGTTTTTGCCGTCCTGGGCCAGGTAGCTGTAATCAACTCCGGACTCCAACTGCCAATTGTTGCCGACCGGCATCGTATGAAACAATCCGGCGGTGATCATCCCCAGGTCATACTCGACGAGATCGAAATATTTTTGATAATAAAGGGTGCCTCTGGCCTGGAGGTTCTTGGTGAAAGTCGATTGAGGCAGGCTTGATTTGAAGTAAAAGAGAGCTTCGGCATAGCAATCGCCCTGGCCGCTGGTTGTGCTCGTATCGGATGCCAGTTCGGCATTGTCATCATGGCCGAAGCCGGCGGAGATATATTTAGCAGCTGCCATGTGGGTGGCTTCATTGCTCGCGCCCATACGTTGAAGCGCGCTGGAGGCCAAGGTTTGCAGTTTGTCGTCATCAGTGAGGTTAAGGGCTTGGGTAAACCACTCTTTAGCCTCGGGCTGCTTATTTTCCTTAAGGGAAACAAGGCCCAGATTATAAAAGGCGATTGGCCGCATCTGAGCTGATTCGGCTGTTTTCAAAAAAGCCTGGCGGGAGATGGGATACTGCCCTTCCTTGAAAGCGCAAACCCCGATATTATAATAGAGCGAGGGTCGGTTGTCGCCGGCCTTTTCCGCCTGTTGGAAACAGGCAAGCGCCCGGGCAAAGTCCTTGGCCCGATAATAGCGGACGCCCTCGGCAAACAGGGTTGAGGTGGTCGGGTTGGTGGCTTTTTCCGCCGCCATAACCCAGGAATTGTTATAGTCAGTCATCAGGCAACAGACTGCGATCATTATGATTATAAGCCGGTATCTCATGGGGTTAAGCATCGTAGGTGATGATTTAAACGCAAAAAAGCCGTCCATTTAAAGTTGCTTAAATGGGCAGCCTGCTAGTTATTATTTGTTTTGTTGTTAATCCGCTTTGGGGCCTGGTCCCGGTTTTTCGTAGCGTGGTGAATCGGAACTGAATGGAGTTTCTATCTCAACGCTTTTTTCAAAGGATTCTTTGGTCGGCCCATTGTCACCGGCGTCCATGCCGATTCTTTCCTGCTCCTGATGTTGAAATTCTTCTCTTTCCCTGAGTTGAAAGGGCAGCTCGATATTATTGGTTATTTCCTTGGAATTTTCGACATCGGCTCCGATTATCTCCATGGTAATATCCAGGTCGTCGAGATTATCGGCCGCCAGGGCCGGAGTCATGGCGCCGGCTGAATAGAGCAAGGTTACAATAACAAGTATAATTAGGTTATTCTTCATTTAATTTTCCTTAAAAAGCCATATGTAGGTAACAGGCAGCCATTCGAACTAATCTTAATAACATATGTAATTAGACAAGGTGCAAGGTTTTATCCGCTGAGGTGGTCTGCCTGTCCCTGTTTATCTGCATTTGAAACTGCAGTTCCTTGCGCCGGTTAAGATGATCTATTCTGGTTGTCACCGAAACGAGTCCTTCCTTGGTGCCGACCAGAGGGATGGTGAGCAGATTGTTACCCTGTGACAAGTTGGCTATCCAGGAAATCTCTCTTTTTTCAGGATAACCGGCCAAGGCGATCTGCTCGGGCAGCATTATGGTGATCGTCGCATTTTCAAGATTTCGCGGTGATGTTACCAAGAGTTTCACCCTCTTGGTTTGGCTCAAGGTCAGGGTTGTTCTGCCGGCCACCTCATCCTTTGCCGGTAGATGGCTGTGCTTTGCGATGCCGAGATAGATAAACATCACAAAAACCGCCGCAATGGCCCCGCCGATCATGGTTAGACGATTGGCCCGCCCCTGCTGTCGCGTATGTTGCTGGTAAACGGATTGGAAAATATTGGCTGAAAATTCAGCAGACATGGCCGGGGAGCTTAGCCCTTTTAGTTTTTTTCTGAAGGCCGCCTCACGGCTGTATCGGCCGGAACACTTTTCGCAGCTAAGGAGATGGCTTTCGATCACCTTTCCTTCATAGTTTGTCAGTAAGTTGTCGAAATAATCATCAAGTAGTTCGCAAACTTTTTTACATTCCATAAGGAAGCTCTTCATTTTTTTTGTACAGTTTATCTCTTAAGGTCGCCCTAGCCCGATGTAGTCGGGATTTCAAGGTGCCTATCGGTGTTTCAAGTAACGCTACCAGTTCGAGCAGGGTGTACCCCTCCATATCATGCAACACGCATACTGCCCGCTGTTTTGGGTTGAGTGCCTTCAGGGCGGCATGGATTTGCCGGTTTACTATTTTACTTTCCCACACCTCGGCGGGACCCGGTTCGGGTGAGGATATAACCTCAAGGTAATCATAGTCATCTTGAGCATGGTTGCTCGTCTTTAAAAGTTTTAAGGGCGAGCGCCAAAATTTGCGTTGCTGATCGATAAAAGTTCGGTAAAGCACCTTAGCCAACCAGGCCTTCAGGTTGCTTATCTCTGTAATATCGTTTTTTTTGAGGTATGCCTTAACCATCACCTCCTGCACCAGATCTTCAGCGTCCGCTTCCGATGCGGTAAAGCGGTAAGCAAGCCGATACATATTATCAAGGTGAGGTCGAATGATGTCTTCGAAATCCTCGACCCCTTCTTTACTGTTGATTAAGGTCAGTACTGATTCCATTTAACTTAAATAACGTTTTTCTCTAAGATATGGTTCCATAAAAATTAAGATTATTACCAAAAAACAAAGAAAGTTGTTTCAGGGAATAATCTTAACCTTTATGAGGTTGCGCGGAACACGGCAAATTGACGGAGATCGGCAGGGGCGGATCCTGCCGATCTTTCGAGGAAAATCAAGCTTGGGGGTTACGGGGCATTACTTGGCGTAATAATCTAAAATGCTCTCCACCATTTCCGGGATAGTGAAGATCTCCGGCTGGACATCAATCTTCAACCCCTTTTTCTCAGCGGTTTTGGCGGTAATCGGCCCGATACAGGCAAGGGCGACGTTATTGAGCAGCCTGCCCTTGTTTTCTTCCCTGATCATCTCAATAAAATTGCTGACGGTGGAAGAGCTGGTAAAGGTAACCATGTCGATTCGGCCCGATTCCAGCTCGGCGACTATCTTCTCATAGCCCTTTGGTTGCACGTTTTGATAAACAGGCACCACCGTAACATCGGCGCCATGCTGCGCCAAGGTTTCCGGTACAATCTCCCTTGCTTTTTTGGCGCGGGGGATAAGCACTTTTTTGCCATTGATGCCCTGGTCGATAAGGCTCTTGGCCAGCCCGTCCCCGGTGTATTCCGCGGGGATGAGATCGGCTATCACCCCGTATTCCTTCAGCACCTCGGCGGTTGCCTCCCCCACCACCGCGATTTTTTGGCCGTGCAAGGCTCGGGTGTCCAGGCCATTGGCGTTCATCCGCTCAAAGAAGAAACGGATGCCGTTGATGCTTGAAAATACAATCCAGTGGTAATCGGCAATCTCGGTCAGGGCCTTATCCAGCGGCTCCCAGCTATCCGGCGGCTCGATGGCGATGGTGGCGCCTTCAACGCAGTCAGCGCCCTGGTCTTCCAGCAAGCGCACCAGCTCACTGGCCTGCTCCCTGGTTCTGGTCACCAGGATGCGTTTGCCGAAAAGCGGCCTTTTTTCAAACCAGTTGATTTTTTCCCGCAGATTGACGACCTCGCCCACCACCACCAGGGCCGGCGGGGTAATCCCCCCTTCCTTAACCACCTCGGCGATGTTGGCCAGGGTGCCGACCACTGATTTCTGGGCAGGGGTCGAGGCCCAGCGCACCACGGCAACCGGGGTTTGCGGATCACGGCCGTTGGCGATCAGATTCTTGGAGATGGAGGGCAGGTTCTTGATCCCCATGTAGAAAACCAGGGTGCCGATGCCGGTGGAAATCTTATCCCAGGCGATACTGCTGCTTTCCTTGGTCGGATCTTCATGGCCGGTGATAAAGGCGACGGAGGCGGTATAACCGCGATGGGTAATGGGAACGCCCGCATAGGTTGCCGCCGCGGTTGCCGAGGTAACGCCGGGCACCACCTCGAAACTGATGCCCGCGTCGACCAGTTCTTCAATCTCTTCCCCGCCGCGACCGAAGATAAATGGGTCGCCGCCCTTGAGGCGAACCACGATTTTCCCGGCCCTGGCATGATCAACCAGCATCTGGTTGATTTCTTCCTGGGTATGGGCGTGGCAGACTCCGCCCTTTTTGCCGGCATAGATAAACTCAGCCTCTTTGGGCACATATTTAAGAAGCTTGGGGCTGGCCAGATAATCATAGACAACCACTTCCGCCCTTTTTAAAAGTTCCAGACCCTTAACCGTGATTAAGGTCGGGTCGCCGGGGCCGGCGCCGATCAGGTAAACTTTGCCCTTGGATTTCATATTGCTGTTTTTTGCTGTTGCATTCATGTTTATACTCAATAAAAAAACCGGCTCAGCCGGTTTTTTTTATCCCGTTGGTTTGATTCTTAAAAAATTATTCCATATTCTGACCGTAAACCTCGGTCAGAATTTCTTTGCCGCCCATGGCCAGCAACTCTTCCGCCACTTGAATGCCAAGGGCGACAGGATCATCAGTCGGGCCGCTCATCGTTTTTTTCACAACCTGCCTGCCGTCAACCGAGGCAACCAAACCGGTCATCTGCAGGGTGTTTTCCGCGGAGAGGGTTGCAAATCCGGCAATGGGCACCTGGCAGCCGCCCTCCAGGCGATGGAGAAAGCCGCGTTCCGCCATAACCGCAAGAGCGGTTTCCCGATGGTCCATAAACATCAGGCCGGCCAGCAATTCTTTATCCGCAATCCGCAACTCGATGCCCACCGCGCCCTGGGCTACGGCCGGCAGCATCTCTTCCTCGGTGAAACAGGACTTGGCTCTTTCCCCCCATCCCAAGCGGTTGAGGCCGGCGGAAGCGAGGATAATGGCATCGTACTGGCCCTCATCAAGTTTGCGCAGCCGGGTGTCGAGATTGCCGCGCAGATCCTCAATCACCAGATCCGGCCGGATATTGGCCAGCTGGGATTTGCGTCTGAGGCTGCTGGTGCCCACCTTGGCTCCCTGGGGCAGATCCCGGCAGGTCGAGCAGCTGTTGGCGATAAAGGCATCAAAGGGGTTTTCACGTTTGGTGATAATGCCGATATGGAGGCCTTCCGGCAGCTCGGCCGGCACATCCTTCATGCTGTGTACGGCAATATCAACCTCGTGGCTGAGCATCGCCTCTTCCAGTTCCTTTACAAACAGCCCTTTTCCGCCCACTTTGGCAAGGGGCACATCAAGAATTTTATCACCCTTGGTTATGATCTTGACCAGTTCAACGGTAACCTCGGGATAACGCTCTTCAATCATGGATTTGATCCAGTTGGACTGGGTCAAGGCGAGCAGGCTTCCTCTGGTGCCGATTTTAATGGTTTTTTGCATTGATTGATTCCTTATTCTTTCAAGTTATCCAGCAGCGGTAAGCCTTGGGCGCTAGATGTTCTCTCTGAGCGATTCGGCAAAGGTCTGCGGCTAAATCGCAATATTGTTAGCCGCCGGACAACAATTCGACCGGAGGCAGTCGGACCATCGGATGGTATAAAAGGAGATTTTTTAAGATTTACTTTTATGCCCTGCGCAGATCCCGGGGATATCTTTGTTGATTACAAGTACTTAAAACAATTGGCCCTGATCCTTGCCGATAACGGCCTGAACCCAACTGAGTTTTTTATCTTTTTTCACCTGATTTTGCAACATAATACCGATTACCCTTACTGACAAGGCATGGATTAATCTTGCAGGGCATCAACGAGGGCGGCGGCCAGCAGCGGGATCATCAGCTCATGGTGGCCGATCAGGTTATAACCTTTGCCGCCGCTCATGGTGGGCCGGTTCACCACGTTGGTGATCGTCCGGTAATGGCGGATAAAATCAAAATTGGCCGTGGTGAATTTATTGACGGTATGACCAAGATTACGGGCAACGGTCAGGGCCTTGAGGAAAACCTCGGGCATCAAAACCGCGGAGCCGAAATTAAGATATGCCCCGCCTTCGAGGTCAGCCACCATGCTGCAGAACAACCTGAAATCATGATGGCTGGTCTGGCCGATGGCCGCTCCATCGGCGGATGGGTGGAGGTGGACGATATCGGTGCCCACTGCGACATGGACGGTGAGCGGGATCTCCAGTCGTTTGGCCGTGGCCAGCAGACTGACGTTGTTGTGGGGGAAATCCTGCGCCAGCAGATAAGCGCCCATTGCCTCGCCCAGCCCCATGCCCTTGGCCGCCCCCTGGTTGATGGCGGCGTTGACCACCTCCCCGGTTTCCTTGGCCGCCCCGAAAGCGCCGCTGCCGAGAACATCGCTCACCTCTTCCGAGGTTCGGCCCACCATGGCGATCTCGGTGTCATGGACGATGCCGGCCCCGTTCAAGGCGATGGAGGTAATGATCCCCCTTTCCATCAAATCGATGAGAATGGGGTTGAGTCCGACCTTGATGACATGGGCGCCCATGCCGACCATAATCGGCCGGTTGTTTTTATGGCTTTGGGACAGGCGGTCGACCAGCTCGGGAAAGTCGATACCGAGCAGCTGGTCCGGCAAGGATTCGATAAACTGTTTAAGGGTGGAACCCGGCGCCAGCGGTTTGCCGAAATTATCGACCGTTACCTTGGAAAACCGATCATGGACCGAATAGGTATTCAGGCCGGAAAAATTTAAAGGCTCGTATTTTTTCATAGCTTATGCCCTGAATAATCAGGGGGTCACTCCTTTGCCGTAAAGGGCCTCATCTACAATCTGACAGAGAAGATGCTCCACCCAGATATGGGCCTCCTGGATGGCCGGCGTCATTTTGGAAGGAACGTTCAGGGTGAGCTCCGCCGTATCCTTCAATTTGCCGCCGCTGCCGCCGGTGAGGGCCGCGGTTTTGATCCCCATCTGCCGGGCAACCTCGATAGCGGCGAGCACATTGGGTGAGTTGCCGCTGGTGGAGATGCCAAGAACCAAATCCCCTTTCTTGCCCAGGGCCCGGATCTGTTTGGCAAAGATATCGTCATAGGAAAAATCGTTGCCCACACTGGTAAGGATCGAGGTGTCGGTGGTCAGGGCAATGGCGGCCAGGGGCGGCCGGTCGATGAGGAAGCGGTTTACAAACTCGGCAGCCAGATGCTGGGCATCGGCGGCAGAGCCGCCGTTGCCGAAAAACATCAATTTGTTGCCGCTCTTGATGGTATCGATCATCCATTGCGCCAGAACTTTGATGTCTTGCAACTGGCTTGAATATAAGGCCTGCTTGGCCTCAATGGAATTTTTAAGGCTTTCGGCTATGAGCTTGTCCATCAGCTGTCTCTAGATTAATTTTTGATGAAATTGCAACTATTGTTAGTCAATTACTTCCATGTCGGATTGCTTGCATTCGGAGCAGCGCAGCATGGGTTCGGTTTTATCAAAGGCCACCCGCCATTTCTCTTCCTTAATCTCTTTTTCGTATTGCTCCTCGCAGATCTCACAGAGCCAGCGATCCCCTTTCGGGGTTACCCATAATTTCATGTTACTTACCTGTCTTTTTGATATTGAAAGGACATAGTTGATCCTTGGCCAACATAGCTGATATTGGCCAAGGACGCAACAATGCCGAAGAAAATGAGAAACAAGGCAACACAAATTCTGCCGGCTTTTTAAAGGGTGAAATCTCCAATAAGGGCCGGATATTACGTGTTGCTAATCAATTACGGTAAAAGCCTTGGCATTGGCGCCGCAGACCGGACATTTCCCCTCCATTTCCCCTTCGTGGGTATAGCCGCAGACCTCGCACACCGAGATCTTGGTTGCCGGCAGATTGTCCATGTTGTCCAAAGCCTTCTGGTAAAGGGCGGCATGGATTTTTTCAACATCGTTGGCAAAGTTGAAGGACATTAACGCGGCCTTGTGCCCCTCTTTTTTGGCGGTTTCGATCATGGCCGGATACATGTTTTTAAACTCGTGGGTCTCGCCGGCAATGGCCTCCTTGAGGTTGGCCGCGGTGTCGCCCACCGCCTGCAGGGCACGCAGATGGGCATGGGCATGCACGGTTTCGGCATGGGCTGCCGCCCGAAACAGTTTTGCCACCTGGGTGTAGCCTTCCTTGTCGGCTTTTTTGGCAAAAGCAAGATATTTGCGATTGGCTTGGGATTCGCCGGCAAAGGCTTCCAATAGATTTTTTTCTGAGTTACTCATATTTTTCTCCTTACCAAAGTGGATTAATAATCTTACGATTGATTTGTGTGCGGCAAAAGCGACATATTATTTAGGCCTTAATTATCGCAATAAGAAAAAATCATTGAACAGTACAAAAAAATAGCTGTTATTAAAAGATATTATGCATAACCAAAAAAACTGTCTATCCCTTAATTTTATAAAAATGGCCCGGCTGCCGCTGATTGCCATGCTGGCGGCTCTGCTGCCAATAACCGGGGCCGCCAATGTCGCCGCCCTATCCACCCCGGAGCGAATGGCCAAGCTCGTTGACCACGGCGGCATTCTGCTGGAGGACAATGGGGCAATAATTTACAGCCATAATGCGAACCGATTACTGATGCCGGCCAGTATTATGAAGATAGCCACGGCCCTGGCCGCCTTTGAAATCCTAGGGCCTGATTACCGGTTTGAAACCCGACTTTATCTTTCTTCGGACAACGATCTATACATCAAAGGCTTGGGCGATCCCCTGCTCGTTTCGGAAGAGGTGGGGCTGATCGCAGAAAAGATCAAGGCGAAAGGGGTTAGCCGGGTGCGGAATCTTGTGCTTGACGACACCGCCTATGCCTTAACCGCTGTTGCCGACGGCATCGGCTCCAGCCTCAATCCCTATGATGCGGTCAACAGCGGCCTGGCGGTTAATTTCAACACCATCAATATTGAGGTAAGCGGTGGCCGTATCCATTCCGCCGAGGAACAGACCCCGACCCTGCCGATCATGGGCAAGCTTGCCGCCGGTCTGCCGCCCGGCGTGCACCGCATTAATATTAGCGCGGATCGGGACCAGAGCCTTATCTATGCCGGGGAACTTTTTGGCGAAATCTGCAGACGGGCCGGGATTGAGGTAACCGGTAGCGTCCTGAGCCGGGCCGTGCCCGATGGACTTATTCCCTTTTATCGCCATCAGTCGAGCAAGGGGCTTGACGACTGTGTGGAGGGCTTGCTCCTTTATTCCAATAATTTTATTGCCAACCAGCTCTTTCTGGCCTGTGGCGCAAAGCGCTTCGGTTATCCGGCCACCTGGGACAAAGGGCAAAAGGCCGTGGCTGATTTTTTTGCACGGAAAATGGGGATCGGTGATGATCGGCTGCATTTTGCCGAGGGCTCCGGGCTTTCCCGAAAGAATCGAGTATCCCCCGCCGTCATGCTGGCCGTTCTTGATGCCTTTAAGCCCCATGCCCGGTTGTTGCCGGTCCACAACGGGGCATGGGTGAAATCAGGAACCCTTACCGGGGTTTATTCCTATGCCGGTTATTTGAAAAATAACGATAGGCTCCTCGCCTTTGCGATTATCCTCAACCAGAAGCGAAACACCCGGGATGCCCTGCTTGAACTGCTCAAGCAGTATGCCGGTGAAAAAATTGTCGATTAAGCACCCTTGCGCAGGTTGACCATGGACTCAAGATGCGGGGTCTGGGGAAACATATCAACCATGCGCGCTTCATCTAAGTTGAATCCCACCTTTTTGAGTTCGGCCAGATCACGGACCAGGGTGGCCGGATCACAGGAGATATAGATGAGCTGTCGGGCTCCCAGCTGGTGCAGGTAAGGGATTAACTCAATACAGCCCGCCCGCGGCGGATCCAGGAGAATAAGGTCGAATTTCTCCTGGTGGCTGATTAGCTTTTGGGCGGCTTTCACGGCCGCCTCCTTTTCAAAGCGGCAGTTGTCGAGGCCGGCCTCGGCCGCATTATGAACGGCGCTTCTGATTGAGGAGCGCTGCAGATCCATGCCGATCACGCTTTCTGCGCCCAAGGCCAGGGGAATGGAAAAATTGCCCATGCCGCAGAAAAGATCCAGCACCCTTTTGCCGGCGAGATCGCCGGCCCAGTTCAGCATTAACTCAATACAGTTGATATTCTGCTCCAGGTTGACCTGGCAAAAGCCGCCGGGCTCAAAGGCCAGGTTTAACGGGCGGCCCAACACCTCGGCCGGCAACGGCAGGGTGATCTTATGCTCGGCAATGGAGTTTATTTCTTCTTTTTCGGTAAGCAACGGCCCTGCCGCCTGATTTTCAGCATGGAAGAGAATAAAGTCGACCGGTTGGCAGCGGCGGCAAAAGTTCATGGCCGCTTTTTTGTCGGCCGGCCTCGGCTTGCGGGTAAAATGAAGGATGATGATGACCTTGGCAGAGGCCGGGTTGAGAACAAACTCCACGGCCGTGGAGTTTTCCCGCAATGAAGCAAGCTGCTCTGATTGGATGAATGCCTCAAGCACCGTATTGAGCTCTTCCCGGGCCAATAGACATTGCTTAACCGCCACCAACTTATGGGAGCCCTGCTGGAAAAATCCCAGTTGCCCCTCCTCGACCTGCAGCCGAAGCCTTTGCCGATAATGTATCGGCCGGGGGGATACCAGGGGGGGGCCGAAAATATTTTTGATTTCGTTATCTTCTAAAACCTTGCCGCGCAGCATCAATTCTTGAAGGATGCCGTTTTTTATTGCCACCTGCTCTTGGTAAGAGGCATGCTGCAAGCCGCATCCCCCGCAGGTTTGGTTATAGGCGCAACCGGGGAGGCGCCGACTGGCGGAGGGCTGCAACACCTCGATCAGCCGAGCTTCTATATAGTTTTTTCTCGAGCGCAGGGGTTCGGCGACAATTTTTTCACCGGGCAGCACGTCGGCAACCATCACGACTTGCCCCTCGGCGTCGTGGGCTAGGCCGCTCCCGCCTTTTATAACTTTTTCGATATCCAGCTGTAGATAATTCATATTTATAATATATTGTTATGTATGTTAGATATGGCGTCAGTCTGTTTTATAAGGTAATTATTCAATAATTACGGTGCACAAAAAACATTATATGTTTTTTGCTTGATGCTGACTTCGAGTAATTTTTCAATGCGGTGCAGGTCTGATCATCTATGAAATTATTAGCCATTATTCTCGTTGTTTTTGGTTTGACCTGCCTGGCCATCTCACTTTATTCCGCCCAGCGGATCTGCAGAGTCATTCAGCCCAATAAACCAAGCTGGAAATTTCTCTGCTTTCTTATTTCGTTCTTTATAGTCGGTTATATCTTCTTCGTCTATTTACTCTATTGCTCTCCTTTTAATTTTTCATATTTATTTGTCGCCGCTGTTTTTTGCGGCGGCGGTCTTTTTGTACTGATGATTATTCGGTTGAGCAAGTTTAATATCGAAGATTTAAGGCGGGTTGCCGCCCTGGAACGCCACCGGGCGCTTTATGATGATATCACCAACCTGCCTAACCGCAACCTGCTTTGCGAGTTTATCGATATGGCCACCACCACGGCGGGAAAACAAGGTCAATCCATCGTGGTCCTTCTGGTTGACATGGTCAGTTTTCGCAACATCAATAATACCTTGGGCCATTATTACGGAGATTATCTGCTGCAGCTCATGGTGCCTCGCCTTAAACAATGCGTAAAAAACGGGGATATGATCGCTCGCCTCGGCGGCGATGAATTTGTCTTGGTTCTTAAAGATACTACCGTTGAAGAAGCCACCCTGGGCGCCGATTGCGTTTTGGCGCAGATGGAGAAACCGTTTCGCATCGAAGGCCAGGAGCTTAAGGTCGATGTGACGGTAGGTATTGCCGTTTATCCGGAACATGGGATTGAAAGTGAGTCCCTGCTCCAGCATGCTTATATTGCCAAAGATATTGCCCAGTTAACCGGAACCAAGTTTGAAATCTATAACGCGAACAAGGACAAGTTTAAGATCGACCGACTGATGCTCATAGGTGAATTGCGCGAAGCCATTAAGAAAAATCAATTAATCTTGCATTACCAGCCCAAGGTCACCTTAAAGGACGGCCTGATCAAGGGCGTGGAAGTCCTGTTGCGCTGGAAACATCCTGAAACCGGGGCGCTGGTTCAGCCTGATAATTTTATCGGAGTGGCTGAAAAATCAGACCTTATCAATGAGATCACCTATTGGGTCTTGGATAATGCTTTTCGACAAAAGGCAGAGTGGCAAAAGATGGGGCTCGATCTCATAATCTCCGTCAATTTATCGATTAAAAACCTCCATGATTCCGGCTTTCCGAATCAGGTGACACAACTTTTGAATAAATGGAACATCGATCCGAGCGGCGTTATTTTAGAAATTACGGAAAGCAGTATGATTATCGATCCGGTACAAACCTATGAAGTAACGACCAAGTTGCATAATTTGGGGGTAAATCTGTCCATTGACGATTTCGGCACCGGTTATTCTTCCCTGTCCTATCTCAAGCAGTTACCGGCCACCGAACTCAAGGTGGATAAATCATTTGTCATGGATATGCTCAAGGATGAAAATGATCAGGTGATCGTAAAAACCACCATTGATTTGGCCAGGAATCTCGGCATGCAGGTGGTCGCCGAGGGGGTCGAGGATCAACAGGTTCTGGATCTGTTGAAAAAGCTTGGCTGCGATGCGGTTCAGGGCTACCACCTCAGCCACCCTCTGCCTGCGGACGAGCTTTATCAGAAAATGATGAGCCTTAAAAAGTAAGGGCTGGATTTTTTTGTTAATGCGGCCGGCAAGGCAATCGGTCGATTAGTTGCCGGCTCCATCATAAAAAAAAGAGGCCGGGAGCGAATATTGCCGCCCCGGCCTCTGATCTTTTTTTCTAACCGCCCGACCTATCTGTTAAGCAATCAATATTTGTTGTCGGCATAGGTCAGCCAACCACCGTTTTCCACCAATTCCTTATCGAACTCATTGATTGAGAAAGTAAAACTAAGTTCTTTGGCACCATTTTTAGCGCTGATCGTACATGTTGCCAGGTCAACGGCGATCTCAACCTCATTGCCGAGGGCGGTGATGGCATCAATTTCGCTGGGGAGCAATTCCACGGCCAGCATGCCGCAGTTGTACATATTTTGCCGGAAAATTCTGGCAAAACTTTCAGCGATGACAATATTGATATCATTGACCTCAAAAACCCAAACCGCATGCTCCCGGGAAGAGCCGCAGCCGAAGTTGGCCCTGGTTATAATCGCGCCTTTGCCTTGAATATCCGTTCTCGGGTTAAAGCCGCCAAGTTTAAGATCCTCAAGGATAAAAGGCTGCAGGGCCATTTTAGTGTTTTCGGTCAAGTATTTGGCCGGAATAATTTCATCGGTATTTATATCGCTTCTGTCGAGAAAGAGCGCTTTGCCGCCAAAATCCTTCATATCAGTTACTCCAACTTGCTTAGTTGATTTTAGTTAACATCATTTGCCACGGAGGAAACAGCTGCCGATTACAGCAGCTTGCGTGGGTCGGTAATGTGCCCCTTGACCGCAGCGGCCGCAGCACTTAGCGGGCTCATCAGGTGCACAATGCCGCCTTTGCCCATCCGGCCGTTAAAGTTCCGGTTGGTGGTGGAGGCGCAGATCTCGCCTTCGGCGAGAACTCCGTTGCTCATCCCGAGACAGGCGCCGCAGGTCGGGTTGGTGACACAGAAACCCGCATCCATAAAGATCTTGATAATACCCTCCTCCAGGGCCTGGGAATAAACCTGGGGGGTGGCCGGTGACAGAATGCCGCGGGTGGTATCGGCAATTTTGCGATCTTTCAGGATCCGGGCGGCGGAGCGCAGATCCTCGATTCGGCCATTGGTGCAGGAGCCGATGTATACTTGGTCGATCGGCGTCCCTTCCATCGCGGTGATGTCCTTGACCTCATCCGGTTTATAGCCATAGGTTACCTGGGGTTCCAGATCAGAGACGTCAAAGGTCAGTTCCTTGGCATAAACCGCATCGGGGTCGGAATGCCATTGCTTGAAATCCTTGACGGCGATCTCAAGGGATTCATATTCATCCTTGATAAAGGGCCAGAGGTATTGCGCGGTAACCTGATCCGGCATACAGATGCCTGAGGTGCCGCCGGCCTCAATGGCCATGTTGCACAAGGTCATCCTGGACTCCATGCTCATCTTGTCAATGACCGGCCCGACAAATTCCATAACCTTGTTGGTGGCGCCGTTCACCGTCAGCTTCTTGATGATGTTGAGGATGACATCCTTGGCCGATACGCCGTCGGCCAGGGTGCCTTTGATGGTGATTTTGATCGTCTCCGGCTTGAGAAAAGCGCAAACCCCCTTGAGGATGCCCACCTCAAGGTCGGTGGTGCCGATACCTGCCGCGAAAGCGCCAAAGGCGCCGTGGGTACAGGTGTGGGAGTCGCCCATGATCACGGTGTAGCCCGGCCGGATAAAGCCTTTCTCGGGAAAGATCGCATGGCAGACGCCGTTGAAGCCGATATCAAAGAAATCCTTGATCTTATGCCTTCTTGCCCAGTCCCTTAATATCTTGGCCTGGGTGGCGGTTTTGGAATCCTTGGAAGGGGTTACATGGTCGATAACCACCTTTATCTTGTTGGTGTCAAAAACCCGGTCCATGCCCCGCGCTTCCAGATCGGTAATGGCAATAGGCGTGGTGATTTCATGACACATGACAACGTCAATGTCCAAGATCATATTTTCCGGGGTGGGTTTATCGCGTAGATGTGCAGCAAAGATTTTTTCCGCTATGGTCTTACCCATTTACTTGATCCTCCATCAGGGGATGTTTTTTAATATCAGGTATAAAATTGATTATAATTAACTTTGGAATAAGGTTTTCTTATAATCGTATGTTCATTGGCCAGTCAGCCATGAGTAATATATAGATTGTATTTATTTTTCAAACTCTTTTTTGCCAAGTTATGGTTTGACCAATCTCGACAGGCTGTATATCATGGTTTTTAAAGACAATATTAACCATGATTTTGATTGGAAGATAATTGAGCATAATTTTATTTTTTTATAAGTTAAACCTCTGATTATATTTTATCCAACACGGCGCAGGAGTTTGCATGGCCACAGCCAATATCCGTATTCACCCTAACGGACATAATGATAACCAATTTATATATCAACAGGGGTTTGAGCGTATCAGCGAGATCTCTGTTAACGAATATGGCTCTGTTGCTTCTTCTCTTGAAAAGCTTTTTGCCGATATCGCCGATCTCTATGCGGGCAAATGGTCCAGCCATGAAGCCTGCCAGGTCACCTATCATAATCTGGAACACGCGATCGATGTTTCCCTGGCGGTGGCCAGGATGATCTCCGGCTGGAACCAAATTGAAAAAGATCGTTTTCTACCCCAGGATTTATTCGTCATGGCGATGGCCGCGGCTTTTTTTCATGACAGCGGCTATATCAAAGATAAAGGCGACCATCAAGGGCATGGCGGGAAATTCACCCTGATTCACGTTGATCGCAGCTGTAAAATTGCCAGCGAATACCTTACGAAAAATAATTGGCCGCTAAAAGATATCGAAGCAATTTCTAAGATTATCTCGATTACTGATTATTCTAAAAAGCCTGAGCTGGACTTGATCTTTAGCGATGAGCAATGCAAGATCATAGGGCAGATGGTTGCCACCGCCGATCTTGTCGCCCAGATGGCCGACATTCATTATCTTCAGCGAATTGACGATCTGTTTGCCGAATTTCAAGAGGTCTATCAGTTTGAAAAAACAGAGACCCTGGCGGAAAAAGGCACCAAGGTATACAGTTCGGTGCAGGAGATAAAATCAGGAACCATATCCTTCTATGAGCATTTTGTGGTCCCGACTCTTCGTCGAATGGGCCGCATGGATAGATATCTCACCAGCTTTTTTGGCGACGGCCGCAACCCATATCAAGAAAACATCGCGGCAAATCTTTCCTGCCATCTCATGGATGTTCGTTCCCAGTGGCGGCGAATTGGCGATGTCCTGGAAGAACTCGGTTTGGCTACCGGGGAGCAGATTCAGCAGGCCCTGGCTAAACAGAGAAACAGCAGTCTTAATGAAAATAATCTGAACGGTAAATTCAACAAAACCTTGTTTGGCAAACAGCTCCTTGCCTGGTTTGATGAAAATTCAAAGGACCATAAATGCCTTGGTGATTACCTGATGGAGATGGAGGCGGTAAGCCCTTCGGCCTTGGCCAATGGTTTGCTCACTCAAATGCTTCCCGAATCCGAATACAAAAACTTAACCGCCAAGGAACTGCATTTTTTACTCAAGACGGCCCTGCTATTGCAGAATATATGCAAAGGTGCATGGATTATCGAGGTGGTAATGGAAATGCTCAACCAGGTGATTGGTTGCGAAGCAAGCTCGATCCTGTTGGCCGATGTTGATGACAAGGAAATGTTTATCGCCTTTCCCACCGGACCTAAAAAAAAGCTGGTTACCGGGAAACGAATCTCCTCCGACAAAGGGTTGAGCGGTTGGGTTTATCGAAACGGGCAACCTGCATCCGTGGCCAATGTTATGGATGACGAACGTTTCGACTCGATTATCGATAAAAACGTCGGTTTTACCACCCGTTCGATCCTGGTCGTTCCTATGTATGTTAATGGAGAATGTGTCGGGGTGCTAGAGGCCCTTAATAAAAATGATGACAATTTTACCCATCATGATATGAGTGTGTTAACCATTCTGGCGACCATGCTTGCCAATGTGATGGCGGGTATTTTATGCATTAATACAATGTCCTAATCCTTTTGCCCGTTATCTGATAAAGATCCATCTCCTTTTGTTATTGAGAATTCCATGAAAAAATTAATCGTTTTCATGCTGTTTTTTGCCCTTATCCCCTTGGTCGGCCACGCCGGGCAAGGGATCAGCATTGACGGTAAGGTCAAGTATCAGCCCGGGTTTGCAAAATTCGATTACACCTCGGATAAGGCGGTAAAAGGCGGCAATCTGGTGCTGCACGACCTGGGCAGCTTCGACAAGCTGAATCCCTTTACCTTAAAAGGGACGCCGCCGGCAGGGCTGGACACCATGGTTTTTGAAACGCTTGCCGTTGCAAGCCTTGACGAACCCTTTGCCGCTTACGGCCTTATTGCCAAGGATATCGAACTTGCCGCAGATCGGCTGTCGGTCACCTTTACCTTGCATGAAAATGCGAAATTTTCAGACGGCTCACCCATTACCCCGGAAGATGTCAAATTTTCCCTGGAAACATTGCAGAGCGATCTGGCAAGCCCTGCCTACCAGATTTATTTCAAAGACATCAGTAAGGCGGAAATACTGGACCAATATCGAATCCGTTTTCATTTCAGCCAGCGGAATCGGGAGCTGCACATGATTGCCAGCCAACTTCCGGTATTGTCAAAAGCGTTTTACCTCACACACAGCTTTGAAAATCCATCCATGGTGCCGCCAATCGGTTCCGGCCCATATCGAATAAAGGAGGTTGTTCCCGGCAAAGCAATAAGCTATGTCGCCAATCCTGATTATTGGGCCAAGGATCTCAATGTCCGCAAGGGAATGTTTAATTTTACCACCGTAACCTATAAATATTTCAAGGATCAGATTGTCTCGGTTGAGGCGTTCAAGGCCGGAGAATTTGATTTTATGGAGATCAACATTGCCAAACAATGGGCCCGGGATCTGAAAGGGCCACATTTTGATTCCGGCCAACTAATCAAGGAAACGCTGCCCCATAAAAACAACGCCGGGATGCAGGCCTTTGTCTTCAATCTGCGCAAACCGATATTTCAAGATCGAATGGTCCGCAAGGCCCTGACTTTGGCCTTTGATTTCGAGTGGACCAATGCCGCCCTGTTTTTTGACCAGTACACCAGGTGCAACAGTTTTTTCAGCAACTCGACCTTTGCCGCCGCCAATCTGCCTAAAGGGCTGGAGCTTTCATATCTGGAGCCCTTCCGTGACCGGTTGCCCCCGGAGGTTTTCAGTGAAGCGCCGACCTCGGTTACCACGGCGCCGCCCAACAGCCTGCGCAACAATCTGCGCCGGGCGAAACAGCTTCTTAGCCAAGCCGGCTGGGATGTGAAAAACGGCATCTTGACCGATAAAGACGGCCGGCAGCTTGAATTTGAAATTTTGTTGGTCTCCCCTTCATTTGAACGGGTGATGGAACCCTTTATCAACAACCTGAAAAAACTTGGGGTAAACGCCCATTCCCGCATTATTGATCCAGCCCTTTACGTGCGACGGTTGAATGATTTTGATTATGACATGACGGTAACGGTTTTCGGCCAGTCGCAATCACCCGGCAATGAACAACGCAATTACTGGCATTCAACCGCTGCCGATCACAAGGGCTCCCGCAACCTGATCGGCATAAAAGACCAGGTGGTTGATGCGCTGGTTGATCGTATTATTTACGCCGAGACCCAGGAGCAACTGACGGCCGCCTGCAAAGCGCTGGACCGGGTTCTCTTGGCCGGCAATTATGTGGTGCCTAATTGGTACTTAGCAAAACATCGCATTTCATATAAAAATATCTTTTCCCGCCCCGCCACCCTGCCTATCTACTTTGCGCCATCCCAGGCCTTGATGACCTGGTGGATAAATCCACAAAATCAATAACTACCTCTTGTGCTGCTATTCTTTATATGTTATTGAAAACAAGTTTTTTTTGAATACTACTTATAAATTATATCTTCACTTAAACGGGAAGCCTTCACTTCTGATTAAGGGGAAGATTATTACTCCCATCATGTGTTTAGCAACATGCACAATAGTAACGAAAATAATTGTCTGTCGATTTCGGAAGGCAACCACGGATTAAATATTTTAGTGGTTGAGGATAACCCCGTTAATCAGAAGCTTCTCAGTCTCATGTTGGACGATTTCGGTTATAATCTTTGTATTACCGAAAACGGCCTGGAAGGGGTTAAGGCTTATCAGGCCCAACATTTCGATCTGATTCTGATGGATATCCAGATGCCGATTATGGACGGCTTCACGGCCACGGCTGAAATTCGGGCTCTGGAAAAAATAAGCGGGCGGCATGTCCCCATTATTGCGGTAACCGCTCATTCATTGCCCGGCTACAAGGAAAAATGTCTGCAGGCCGGGATGGATAATTACCTGGCTAAACCTTATCACATCGATGAGTTGCATAACATAATCACCGAAACCCTCGACACCCTCTCCTGAGTTACCCATTTTTCAGATAAAAAAGTAACACCTCCAATTGACCTTGACGGCCTCAGTCGATAGACTATATTGAAATTCTTCAGGGTAGCGAACAGCTCATTGCCCTTAGCCCATGTCTAAATTTTTATAAACTCGGATTTCCCAAAACTATATATTCCTATGGCAGCTTATATTCTGCGCAGATTTCTGCTGATGATCCCGACCATCTTCGGAATTATGCTGGTTACCTTCACGGTCACGCAATTTGTGCCTGGTGGTCCGGTGGAGAGGATGCTTGCTGCGATGGAGGGCCATGGTGGCGGCGGTGAAGTGCGGGCGTCACGGGCCATGAATATCTATCAGGGCGATAAAGGCCTTGATGCGGAACGGGTCGACAAACTCAAAAAACTATATGGGTTTGACAAGCCGCCGGTGGCACGCTTTCTGGCCATGATGAAGAACTACCTGGTTTTTGATTTTGGCGAGAGCTATTATCATCACCGGTCGGTGGTTTCCCTGGTGATCTCCAAGATGCCGGTGTCCATGTCCCTGGGGCTCTGGTCATTTCTCATTGTCTACGGCACCTGCATCCCCCTGGGGATCAGCAAGGCGGTGCGGGACGGCTCGCGGTTTGATGTCCTGACCAGTTCCTTTATTTTGGTCGGTTATGCGATCCCCGGTTTTGTCCTGGCCATCCTCTTGATCGTGCTGTTCGGCGGCGGCAGCTTCTGGAGCATTTTTCCCCTGCGCGGCCTGGTCTCCGACAACTGGGCCAGTTTGGGCTGGTTCGCCAAGGTAACCGATTATCTGTGGCATATGGTGCTGCCCATCATCGCCAGTACGGTGGGCAGCCTGGCGGTGATGACCCTGCTCACCAAGAACAGCTTTCTGGAAGAGATCCGCAAGCAATATGTGCTTACCGCCCGGGCCAAGGGGTTAAGTGAAAAAAATATTCTTTACCGCCATGTCTTCAGAAACGCGATCATCCCGATTATTACCGGTTTTCCCGGCTCCTTTATCACCGCGTTTTTCACCGGCAGCCTGTTGATCGAAACCATTTTTTCCCTGGACGGCATGGGCCTTTTGGCCTATGAGTCGATCATGAACCGTGATTACCCGGTGGTGCTCGGCACCCTGTACTTTTTCACCATTATCGGGCTGATCTCCCGGCTGCTTTCTGATTTAAGTTATGTGGTGGTTGATCCCCGCATCAGTTTTGAAGGGGTGGAACACTAGGATGACGAAAAGCGCTAAACAGACTTTATCCTCCCGGCGTTGGCGCCGTTTCAAGGCCAACAAAAGGGGTTTTTTCAGCCTGATTATCTTTGCCGTGGTCTTTTTCCTCAGCCTGTTCGCGGAAGGGCTCAGCAACGACAAGCCGTTTCTGGTCTATTATGACAGCGGTTTTTATTTCCCGATCTTCAAGGTCTATCCGGAAACCACCTTTGGCGGAGATTTTGAAACGGAAACCGATTATCAGGATCCCTACATCCGGGAGATTTTAACCAACAATAACAACAAGGTTTTTTTTCCGCTCAATCCCTATAGTTTTGACTCGATCAACCTCGAACTCAATCAACCGGTCCCCTCACCGCCCACCGACAAAAATTATCTGGGCACCGATGACCGGGGCCGCGATGTTCTCGCCCGCCTGCTCTACGGCTTTCGCCTCTCGGTGCTGTTCGGTTTAGCCCTTACCCTTATCGGCACCGGGGTCGGCATTATCTCCGGCGCGGTGCAGGGCTATCTCGGCGGCCGGACCGATCTTTTCCTGCAACGCTTCATCGAGATATGGAGCGCCATGCCCGAGCTCTATCTGCTCATTATCTTCGCCTCTATCTTTAAACCCAGTGTCTTGCTCCTGCTTACCCTGCTGGCCCTGTTCGGCTGGATGGGGCTGTCCGATTATGTGCGGGCCGAGTTTCTCAAGGGCCGCAACATGGATTACGTCAAGGCCGCCAAGGCCCTGGGCGTAAACAATATTACCATTATGATTCGTCACCTGCTGCCCAACGGCATGACCCCGGTCATCACCTTTCTCCCCTTCCGAATGAGCGGCTCCATCCTGGCCTTGACCAGTTTGGACTTTCTCGGCTTGGGGGTGCCGCCGCCCACGCCGAGTCTTGGCGAGCTGCTGGCCCAGGGCAAAAATAATATAGAGGCCTGGTGGCTCTCCCTCAGCACCTTTGGCGTACTGGTCGGCACCTTGATTCTTTTGATCTTTATCGGCGAGGCCCTGCGGGAATCCTTTGATCCCCGCAAGGTATAAATGAAGAGGCCCATGGACATGCTTCTTGAGATAAATTCCCTGTGCACCGGTTTTCATACCGACCGTGGTTACAGCCAAGTGCTCAACAATGTCGATCTGACCATTGCTGACGGGCAAACCGTTGCCCTGGTCGGGGAATCGGGCTCCGGCAAATCGGTGACCGCCCTATCCATCCTCCAGCTTTTTGAACGGGGTGCCACGGTGATGAGCGGCGAGATCTTGTTTCAGGGCGAGAATCTGCTGAATTGTACGGAAAACCGGATGCGGCAACTGCGGGGCAACCGGATTGCCATGATCTTCCAGGAGCCGATGATCTCCATGAATCCGGTTTATCCCATCGGCGATCAGCTGATGGAGCCGATCATGCTCCACCAGGGGCTGAATAAAAACCAGGCCAGAGCCAAGGCGATCAGCCTGCTCAGGCGGGCGGAAATATCCGATCCGGCCGGCCGGTTGGCAAGTTTCCCCCATCAGCTCTCCGGCGGCCAGATCCAACGGGTGATGATCGCCATGGCCCTGGCCTGTCAACCCCGGCTCCTTATTGCCGATGAACCGACCACCGCGCTCGATGTAACGATCCAGGCCCAGATCCTGACCTTGATCAAGGATATTCAGCAGGAACAGAAGATGGCGATGCTGCTGATCACCCATGATCTCAACATGGTCAGAAAAATTGCCGATCAGGTCCATATCATGCACCAGGGCAAAATCGTCGAAGCAGGCCCCACCGATCAGGTCTTTACTCAACCGAAAAACGATTATACCATCAAGCTGCTAAGCAGTGTGCCCCATGGTACGCCGCCGGTAAAGAATAACGCCCCGCCCCTCCTCGATCTAAAAGAGGTTCGCTGCCATTTTCCGATAAAATCCGGCTTTTTCAAGAAAACAGTCGGGATGATCAAGGCGGTGGACGGGGTGAGTTTTACCATCAGGCAAGGCACAACCTTCGGGGTGGTCGGCGAGTCCGGTTCCGGCAAAACCACCCTGGGCATGAGTATTCTAAAACTTGTTGCCGGGACCGGGGCTATTGTCTATCAGGGCAAAAATCTGCTGGCAACGAGCGATCGCAACTGGCGGCCCCTGCGCAGGGAACTGCAGGTTGTTTTCCAAGATCCATTTTCTTCGCTGTCGCCAAGGCTTAATGTCGGGCAAATTATCGGCGAAGGATTGTCCGCGCATGGGATCGGCTCTAAAACGGAACGCTTGGAGATTGTACGGGCCGCCTTGCTCGAGGTGGGCCTGGAGCCGGAGATGGCGGATCGTTATCCCCATGAGTTTTCCGGCGGCCAACGACAACGGATCGCCATAGCCCGGGCAATTGTCCTCCAGCCCAAGTTCATTGTCCTGGATGAGCCGACCAGCGCCCTGGACATGACCATTCAGGCTCAGATTATCGAACTGCTGAAAAAACTGCAGGACAAATATGGCATTACCTACTTCTTTATCTCCCACGATCTCAGGGTGATCAAGGCCATGGCCGATGAGGTGGCGGTGATGCAGAATGGCGAGGTTGTTGAATGCGGGCCGGCGGCGCAGCTTTTCGCCGCGCCGGAGCATCCTTACACCCGCAAACTATTTGCCGCCGCCTTTGACCTTGCCGGCAGCTGAGGTTTTTTGTTTTTTGCCGACCCTTCTGACCAGCTCGAACAAGGTCCGCACCGCAATGCCGGATGGGCCTTTGGGCACATAGGATTTCTTGGTGAAGTTCCAGGCGGTGCCCGCGATATCAAGGTGCGCCCATGGGGTGTCGCCGACAAATTCCTTTAAAAACGCTGCGGCCGTAATCGTGCCGCCATCGCGTTTGCCCACGTTTTTAAGATCGGCAATATCCGACTTGAGCTGCTTGGTGTATTCCTTATCCAGCGGCAGCCGCCAGAGCAACTCACCGGCATGATCGCCCGCGGCCGACAGTTGGTCGCAAAGCTCGTCATTATTGCCCAACATCCCGGTCCGATGATGACCCAGCCCGACGATTACCGCACCGGTAAGGGTCGCCACATCAACCACCATGTCCGGCTTGAACTTTTTGATGCCGTAGGCCAAGGCATCGGCCAGAATCAGGCGTCCTTCGGCATCGGTATTGATTACCTCAACCGTCTTGCCGCCATATTGGTTGATCAAATCGCCGGGCTTGATGGCGGAAGGGCCGGGAAGATTCTCGGTTGCCGGAACAATGGCAACCACGTTTACCCCTTTGAGTTTTGCTTCGGCAACGGCCTGCATGGTGGCCAGTACCGCTGCGCCGCCGCACATGTCATATTTCATCTCCTCCATGCCGCCACTGGGCTTTAAGGAGATGCCGCCCGAATCAAAGGTGAGCCCCTTGCCGACCAGCAGCAGGGTCTTGGCCTTAGGTGCGGTTTTATATTCGAGAATAACCATTTTCGGGGGTTGGTCAGATCCCTGGTTGACGCCGATGATCCCGCCCATGCCCAGTTTCTTCATCTGCTCGGCGGAAAGCACCTTGCAGGCCATCCCGAATTTATCAGCCAGTTCTTTGCCATACGCGGCAAAATGAGCAGGGGTCCAGTGGCTGGCAGGCTCGTTGGCCATATCCCGGGCAATGGTCGCCGCCCGGGCTGCAATTTCGCCCTGTTTCATGCCCTTGCGGACCGCTTTGTCATCACCGGCGAAAAAAGAAACCTCTTTTAATTCACCGTGGCTTTCATCCGGTTCATTCTTGGTTTTATATTTTTCAAAACAATAGGAGCCCAGAACCAGGCCTTCGGTCAGGCACTCGGCCAGTTCATCCTTGGCAAAGGGAATTTCTTCCGGGACCACCACCATGATCTTGCTGATATTATGTTTTGAAACCACGGCGGCGATCTGGCCGCCTGCTTCCCGGAAGAGTTCCCGGTTAAGCTCCTCCTTGCCCAGCCCGACCATAAGAATCCGCCGCGGGCCATGCTGGCCCTTTGCCGTAGGGGCGGGGTAATACATAAGGGTCTCCCCTTCCTTTCCTTTAAAGTCACCGATGTCAAAGGTGCGTTTCAAGATTTTGGCCACGGATGAATCTTGGCATTGAGGGGCGCCTTTTAAAGATTGCCGAACCAGGTGCACAAGCAGATCACCATTATATTCGGCCGGCATAATTTTGCTTAATTTGAACATCATAAATCTCCGTAAAAAAATAAAGCTGTTCGCAACTGACTAAAGAATTACACAGCTAGGGACAGGGAATCTTCTTTAATAATGTTATGGGCAAATTCCATCCATTTTTCAACGGGAAATTTATTTTTTAAAAAGTCGAAATCATTGGTGACCATGGATTTGTTCATGGCCATAAAAAGACATCGATCGGCAATAGCCACACATTTAGTGACGCCGTCGAGGGTATGCAGGGGTTGGCTGTGGTTGGCCGCCGCATCGATCAGAGAAAAAGGGAAATTCCACCAGATCAACAGGGAACTGCCGAGTTCCTGATGGGTTATCCCGAAAACCTCATTTTCTAGTTTAGAGGCATAAAGTCCGTAATTTTCCATAAATGCGCTGCAATTTCTCAGCGTTCCGTCCAAAGAGGCCAAAAAAACCAGCTTGCCGATATCATGCAACAGGCCGGCGGTTACTGCGGTATCGGTCTGTTCCGGCATAAGTTCATGGGCAATGATGCCGGCGAGTTTGCCGCATTGGATACTGTGATTGATTATGCGAAGGGCATGACCGTGAAATTTTTTAGGATATTGAAAATGACGGATGGCGCAAAGAAACAAAACCATTTTTCTTGTTTTGCTGATGCCGAGAAAGAGGATCGCGCGGTACAGGTCTGAAATTTGATTTGTTTTTGAAAAAAGCGCTGAGTTAACCAACTGCAATAGACGGGCACATAACACCGGATCTTTTTTAATGATATTGACAACATCATCCATGGCATAATCAGGTTGCTTAAGAAGATCTTCAAGTTCGACAATCAAGGGAGGCAGGCTGGGCAATCTCTGGCCTTTTTGAATGAAATCCCAACATTTTCTCACCCTTATCTTGGCGCGGACAACAATATCATGCTCAAGGGAATAGCAGGTTGAACTTTCCAAGGGTAAACAAAATTGACGATGCGCAAGTCCTGCGCCGACAATTTTCAAGAGCGACTCCTCGTTGTTTTTCTTTGAGTAGACAACGCGAAGCGCGTGGGGACAGTTAACTTGAATATAGCGTAAAAATTCTTCTTTGATAAAACCGGGCAATTGGATATTACAGAGAACCAGATCCGGACGGACCCCGGTTAATAATGCTTTTAATTCTTTAAAGGAGTTGCAAAAACATATAAGATGCGACCAATCCTTGAAAGCCACACGGAATAAGGTCTGCAAGTCGGGGTCGGGCTCAACGATAAATACCGAACAACTTTTTATTACTTTACGCAAAAAAATCCCCCTGGATCACAACATTAAAAGTGATCCTCATAACAGATAAAGGTGCCCCTTCACCTACCAGGTGAAAACTAAAAAATTCGGTGGATTTTTTTCACAACAACGCTTAAGGGAGTTCTATATCTTTAAACTGATGTTTTCTCTTATGCAACAATAAAATTCCAAAAACATGCTCATAACAAACTTTATAGGTTTTATGTTTTTGGTCAAGAATTGACAATAACAACGGAGTGTTAGATGATTATACAATTATGCCTGTCCGCTGGATTAGCCATTATCGTTTCAGCCATGTGCAGTGTTTTTGAGGCGGTCTTATACTCGCTGCCACTGAGCCAGATAGAGATAGTCGGTAAAAAACATAAGCAGGTCGGCCGGATCCTTTTAAGTTTAAAAAAGGATATTCATCGCCCCATTATAGCCATTCTCACCCTGAATACCATCGCCAACACCTCCGGCGCCGCCATCGCCGGCGCCGCCGCGGCGGCGGTGTTCGGTGAGCAGAACATGATCTGGTTTTCCATAATTTTTACCTCCGTTATTCTTACCTTTTCCGAAATAATCCCTAAAACTTTAGGCGTTGCCTACTGCCGGGATCTCTCCCTCTGGATATCCTATCCCCTGCTATGGATTGTAAACGTGTTAAAGCCGGTAATCTGGATGATACAGACCTTAACCAGGCTGTTGCCGGCCAAGGAAGACGCCTTGCTCGTTTCCGGTGAAGAGATTCAAGCCTTAGCCAGACAGAGCCAGAAATCCGGGGAAATCAGCATGCAGGAACGGAGGGTTATAACAAACATTCTTGACCTTAAGGGCAAGTCCGTCCGCTCGGTTATGACGCCCCTGACCGTAACCTTTATGCTCGATGGCAACCTGACGGTTTTAGATGCCATGGGCTTAAAGGAGAATATGACCATGCACAGCAGGATCCCGGTTTACGACCAACATATCGACAATGTCATCGGATTGTTGCTCCTGAAAGATCTGCTGACCGAGGTAGCTCTGGGTGGCCAACACAAGAAAATCAAAGAACTGATTCAACCTGTTCATTTTGTTCCTGAGACCGCCAGGCTTTCAAGCGTTATGCCTGAATTTTTTGACCACAGCAAACATCTGTTCGTAGTGGTCGATGAATATGGTTCTGTGACCGGGGTTATCAGTCTAGAAGATATTTTTGAGGAAATAATCGGTCGAGAGATTATCGATGAGTCGGATCAGGCCACTGATATGCGTGAACTTGCCAAGCGCAAGCGCAGTACCTTGCTGAGTCACCTTGCCACCTTAAAAGATGACCAACAGGTAAAAAAGAAGTAATCCGAGAATGAGCATGCTGATCCCGATAAAATTTTTAAAGAGCAGCCTGCCTTCAAAATCTTTAAGGCAGTATTGCCAAAGGATATAACAACCGGCAATGGCGCCGTTCATCATGAAAAAAGCAGACAATACCTGGACCGGGAAATCGGGGATGGAAAACGCTGTTTTTTCGAGAATGGCAATGCCGAATTGTCTGCCGAAGGTCGGGATAAAATCACCCAACCCGGCCGAAGAGTAACCCATTCGATACACAAGCTCACCGGTAAATGCCATGGGAATCAAGATCGGCACCATGGGTGAGAATTTGCCGAACAAAGGATCCTCGGTTATGCCGAATAGCTTACTGCCGAACCTGATCAGAGCCATCATGATGATAAAGCCGACCAGCAGCATCAAGCTGAACAGCACCGCATCCGGCCATGCTGTTGCTTGGGCCAGCTGGGCATAGATATCTTTTTGGCGTAGAAATCTTGCCAATTGCGAACCGATCAAAAACGGCACGATATAGGAACAGGTGATATAGCGCCCCTTGTTGCGGATCAATTCGGAATAGGGATTTCTCAGCAGAAGTTGCGGTGAATCACGGTCGCATAACGGCAGACAATGGCCGCAGACCAGGCAGTGCAAGTTGTTCTGGACATTAAAGGCCCCCAGGTATACCGGGCAGCCGCGCTTATCCTGTTTGCCTTTCCGGCAGGCAAAGGTTTCACAACCCCGACATTTTTCATAATCAGGCCTGAACTCGGTAATAGCCAGGGTCGCAGCCGCGCCGCTTATCCGACCAAGGGGGCAGAGATGGCGACACCAGGCCTGGCCGGGATAGAGGATGCCGAGCAAGGCCGCGCCGAAAACGATGGATAAGACAAAATAGGAAGTGCCCACCGGTGAAAAATCAAGGCCGGCAACCACCTCGGTCCAGATGATCAGGGCAAACAAAAAAACCGAGGTATAAACCCCGTACTTTTGCAGAAGACGGGGAACGGGCAATGAAAAGCTCAAACCCTTGCGCTGTAAAAAAAAGCCGAGCCCCGGGAAGGGACAGATGCCGCACCACATGCGGCCGACAAAGAACCAGCTGAGAACGATGGTTGGCCAAAGAACGCCCCAGGCCAGAAAGACCGCTACATTTTTTTGAGGGTCCCTGGGGCCGAACAGGCCGGAGATGACCACCAAAACAAAGAGAATATCACCGGCGGTACGCAGGTAGGCATAATGGTGACGAGCGGCCAGGAATCGCCTGATTCCCGGAAAAATCCGAAAGAGATCCAAGCGCTCCTCTTCGGCTGAGATAAGACTTTTCAGTGCTCTGGTCCACCAAGTCAAGCTATCACCTCGCCTCTTCAAGAATTATAGGAAGCTGTTGTTGTTGGCCGGCGCGGATAATGGTCAGCGTCACCTTGTCGCCCACCCGATATTTGTCCATGGCATTACGCAGATCATCATACGAGGATATTTTTATCTTGTCGATGGCGACAATGATGTCACCGAGAATTATTTCGCCATTGACGGTGGTGGTCCCCCTCAACCCTATCTCCTCGGCGGTGGAGCCGGTCATGATATTGATGATCAAGACTCCTTTGATGCCGATACGCTCGGCAATCATGTCATTGGCGACGGTAATACCGATGCCGGGATGAATTTGCCGACCATAGCGGATAATCTCGGGAACCACTCGGTTGACAACATCCACCGGTACGGCAAAACCTATACCGGAACTGCCGCCGGACGGGCTGTAGATCGCGGTATTGACCCCGATCAGCAAACCGGCGCTGTCGAGCAGCGGCCCCCCTGAATTACCTGGATTAATCGCGGCATCGGTCTGAACAACGCCCTGGATGGTGCGGCCGTTGACGGCTTTTATTTCTCGGCCCAGCGCACTGACAATGCCTGCGGTTAAGGTCTGGTCAAGGCCGAAGGGGTTGCCGATGGCAAAAACCTTCTGGCCCACCATCAGGGTAGAGGAATTGCCGATGGGCAGCGGATGGAGTTTCTCGGCGGGAGCTTTGATCTGCAAGACGGCCAGGTCTTTGTCCGGAGCAACCCCGACCAATCTGGCTTTCCAGGTGGAATGATCGGCCAAGGTCACCTCGACCCGGCTTGCCGAGTTAATCACATGGTAATTGGTAACGATCCGACCCTCTTTATCCCAGACAAAGCCGGAACCGGTGCCCTGGGGAATCTCGTAGACATTGAGACTGAACAGGTTGCGCCTTACCTCGATATTGGTAATATAGACCACCGACGGCGAGGATGCGCGAAAGATTTCAATGGTGTTTTTTTCGTCGGCGGCAAGATCACCACGGGCGAGAATAGCGCGAGGGGTGGCATCCGGATCATGGAGGGGTTTTTCATAATTGAAAAAAAACCACCATCCCACCAGGATCAGCGCCAGGATAACAAAGGAAGGAATACGCCTTTTCTCTGTTTGCGGATGATCCATAAGTTATAGGGTCAGAAATATTTTGGCGATCATAAAATAGGCGGTAACGCCGAGAATATCGATGGCCGTGGTGACAAAGGGTCCGGTGGCAATGGCCGCGTCAATTTCCAGCCGCCGCAGGACAAGGGGAACAAAGGTGCCCACCGTGGCCGCCAGGGTCATGGAGAAAAAGATCGACAAGCCCACGACCAGACCAAGTTTCGATGGTTCGGCATAACCTAAAAAGGCAAGCACGCCGAGGAGCAATCCATAAAAACTGCCCAGGATCAACCCCACTCTCATTTCCTTGAATAACAGGCTGCCCAGGGCATTCATGTTGATCCGGCCGGTGGCGAGACCACGGACGACAATGGTGCTGGACTGGGTTGCAATATTCCCACCCATACCGGCGATTATGGGGATAAAAGCTGCCAGGGCAAGAACCTTCTGCAGTTCAACCTGAAACGAGGTTATGATCAAAATATTGACGATACCGCCCACCCAGGTTGCAAAGAGCCAGGGCGCCCGGATCAGGGCATTATTAAAAACAGGTTTGAGTAAAATCTCCTGGTCCTTACCGACACCGGCCATTTGCAGAAATTCTTCCGAGGCCTCTTCGCGGATAACGTCGATAATATCGTCAACCGTAACAATGCCGACCAGTTTATAATTCTGGTCAATTACCGGCACCGCCAGAAAATTATACTTGGAGACAATATGGGCGACTTCCCCCTTGTCCATTTCTGTGGTGACCGCAACCACCTTGGGGTTCATGATATTTTTAAGCTGGCGGTAAGGCGGATGCATCAATAATTCGCGCAGGGAAAGCACCCCGGACAGCCGGCTGTCCGGGCCATGGGTGATATAGAGATAAAAGGCCATCTCTTTTTCTTCACTGTATTCCTGCACCTTTTTGATGGCATCCCCGACGGTCATTTCCTCGTCATGGGCCATAAAGTCGGGAGACATGAGACCACCGGCGGTATTGGGGTCGTACTTAAGAAGCTCGTCCACCTCCTCCCGATCTGATTTTTCCATACCCTTACGGATTTCATTGGCTACATTTTCGGGCAGGGCTTCAAAAAGATCGGCGGCATCGTCCTTATCCATCTCTTTGATGATGGAGACCATGTATTGGGGGGTGAGATCTTCCACCAGTTCCAGCATGATGGCCTGGTCGATTTCGCTCAGGAAATAACCGACGATGTCGGTCTGGGCGATGATATTAAAGATATTACGCCGTTCGTCGGTATTGAGATGGCGAAAAATGATCGCAAGATCGGCGGGATGTGTTTTGTTGACCATTTTCAGCAAATGATCAACGGCATTACGACGGTTCAACCGACGAATGGTGTCAAGGATGACAACCGCTTCGTTTCCTATGAGTTCTCTTTTGCTTGAAACATTCATGGTCGATTCCCGTCCGTATCTAAGAAATAGGCGGTGCTACAGCTTGAAACTATAGCTTTATTAAGCAAAATCCGTCAACCCCAAAGGGGGAAGTAGCAAGCTGAATAAATAAGTTTTTTATAACGCAACAACATGAACCGCAAATTAAAAAATATCCTGATCCGTTTAAAGACTCTCGCCCTAGCCCATCCAGCCGCTCAAGGCGTCGATTATCTTCTGGGCCTGATCCGGGCTTGAAATATTAAATTTCGACTGCGGGCTGTACTGGCCGTTGATTTTACGATAACGACGGATGGTGTAGCGGTCGGCGCTATACTCCTCTTTTTTCGCATCCCACTGCTGATAACGAAAAATTATGGTGGCCCAAGCACCCTTGGAAAGCACGACCTTGTCAAGTTCCTTAACAATAACCACACCTTCTTCTTCATAATTGATCGTTACTTCATCGACAGTTGCAGCCATATTATATATCCTGATTTGTTTATAGTTTAAAAGAAATGCTCTGAATGGATTGTTGTGAAAATCTTAAAAAAAACAAGGACTAAGCCGAAAAGCTAAGTCCTTGTGCATGTTTTAATTTCAATGTTTCAAGTAAACAGGGTCAACCTGCTTAAAAAATTAATTTTACACATAAAAAAAGTATTTTTTTTTACCATACCGGAACTGAAAAGTCCATCAATTGCACATTTTCCTCTGGAAAGCAGAAAAATCTAATTATCCAGTTTCCACACAAAGATGTTTTTTACGATTTCCACATCAAGGGCCAGTTCGGTCTGCTCGAATTTTATACAAAAAGCCGGACTCTTACGATGGACGGTAACCACCACCCCGGGGCTCAGCCCTAAGGATATCAAATGATGCAGGTTCGAGTGGCTGCCCGGCTTGATATAGGTGATTTTGCCGCTTTGGCCGGGGACAAGCTGATCAAGGCTGATCACCGTATTGTTAACCACCTGAAGGCCATGGGTGCAGCACTTTCCCTTGGGGATTGGTTTGCCGTCCGGGCAGATCTCGGGATGACCGAGCAGAATGCAGATCGATTCCTCAACCTCGGGGTGGAGGTAATGTTCGACCTTGCAGGCTATTTTCTCCATCTCCGTGCTTTTTAGTTTTAAAATGCTGGTAACCAAAACCTCGGCCAGTCGATGCCGGCGCATAATGCCCTCGGCCAGTTTCTTGCCCTCGTCGGAAAAAATGATCTTTTCCTGTTCTCTGACGATCATGCCCGTGGATTCAAGTTCGGCCAGATCGGCATCGACAAAATTGACCGCGCATCTTTTTTTGATCGCCTCAAGGGAATACTTTTTATTCTCACTTGCCGCCCAAATCGCCTCGAGTATTTCCTCGTATTTTTCATCCATATCTCAACCTGCTAGGTGAAGGTAATGCCAAAGAAATGGCAGGTGTAATTCATAATGCTGCCCACGGCAATAGCATAGAATATTACGGTGCCGATGATAATCGAAGCTACCAGCCATCCCCGTTCCTTGAAAAGGACGATGATCGCGTTCAGGCAAGGGGCGATAAAGGTCATCACCAGCAGATTGATCACGAGCTGGAGATTGGTATAAAACCCGCTCAGGTGCTCAAGCTCGGCCGCGCCGCTTTCCCGACGGATCATGGTTTTGATAAAAACCTGCACACTTTTTTCCGGCAACCCCATCACCTGGCCGATTATCGGTCCCAGACTCTGTTCGAGCAGATCCAGGCCCCCGACCCATTTAAACATATAAACCGCCAGGGAGGCATAGACAAAAACCGGCAGCGCCTCCTTCATGAAGAAAAAAGTTTTGGCCGAAGCCATCTTTATCACCTGATAAAACTTGGGCACCCGCATGGTCGGGATCTCGAGCAGTAAAGGCGAACGGCTGCCCGGCAGGATTTTATCGGCCAGGTAGCCGGCAATCAGGATCTGCAGAAAGATCATCCCGAAAACCGTTATCGTCGCGGAAATGGGCATTTTGTCGAGCACCACGAACATCACGGCAATCAGCGGCGCACAAGGCATACAGAGGAACAACAGAAACGAGGCGATATTCTTTTCCTTTTCCGTGTTCAGCACCCTGGTGGTGAGCAAGGCCATGGTAACGCAGGAAAAGCCCATAACCAAGGGGATAACACCCTTGCCGTTCAGGCCCATTTTCTGAAAAATCCGATCAAGCAGAATGGAGAGCCGGGGCAGATATCCCGAATCCTCCAACATGCCGAAGGCGAGATAAAAACAGAAGATCACCGGCAACACCAGGCCCAGGGCCAGAAAGATACCGGAAGGCAGCACCCCGAAGTCCGGATCGGCAATCATGCCCTTGATAAAGGGGCTGGGGATCGATGCGGTGATATGATTAATCCAAGGAATCAGCGTTCCTTCAAAAATAATTCTATTAATGCTGTCCGCCAGAAAAGTTGCGCCGAATGATCCCACAAAAAGATACATGAGAGCAACAACCGTAAAGGCAATGGGAATGCCGGTGGAAAGCTTGGTGCACCAATCACCCAGGGTCAAAATAAACGGATGGCGGCTGGGCGGTTCAACCTTCTGGGCTGCCGCGGCGATCCAGGATGCCTCCCGTTGATAGATGTTGGCCAGACTGATCTCAAAGGCTACCGGGTCTTTCTGGCTGTATTCCTCTGCCAGTTGTTTGAGCTGAAGCAGCAACTCCTCGCCGAACTGCCTTTGGATATAGGCCTCAACGCCTTGATCGCCGCAGAGAAGAAGCAGGCCAACGGCTCTGGGCGACACCTTGGCCTGCTTAAGCAACCGGCAGACCAGATCAAGAAACTTTTCAACCTGGTCGGAATAGCGTAACCGTTTCTGCCGGGGGGTGATTGCAGGCAATTTCGCGGCCAACTCCCTGATGCCTAAGCCTTCCCTGGCAATGGTGGTGGAGAGCTCAACCCCGAGTTGTTCGGACAGGCGGTGATAATCGATCTCGATCCCGCGGGATGCCGCCTCGTCTATCATATTGACCACGAAGATCATGGGCAGGCCGTATTCCGCATACTGCAGAAAAATCGCGATTGATCGCTTCAGATTTTTGGCATCGGCCACCATGATGATGCCGATCCCCTCTTCCTGAAGTTTGGGAGAAAGCAGAATATCGCGGGAGGCACGCTCGTCTTCGTTGGAGGAAAAGATATAATGAATGCCCGGAGTGTCGTAAATGTGTCCATTTTGCCCGGAGATGCCGCCCTTGCGCACGGAAATAGTACTGCCCGGTATATTGACACTGATACCTTCGGCACCACGCATTCGGGCAAACAAGGTCGATTTCCCGACATTCATGTTGCCGACGATAATATAATTTGCCTTTGCAGAAGAGTCGGCCGGGATCAAATTACGGCACGATTGGCATTCTTCACAGTTTTTCATATTAGTTATCTATTAAACAAATTCTATTTTGATATATATAAAAATAATAGCTAGTTAAACAGTAAATTAGGCATGCCTAATAATTTAGGTTAAACATAACAATAATACATTCCGACGAACTTAGGTAGTACCTCTTTTAAAAAAAACAGATAATATTTTTCGAATAAAAATTGATCACCATTATTTGTCAACCTGTCTGAGAATACCTACAACTTATGGGTATCAATGTGATTTTGTTAACCATGTTTTAGTTTATGGCTGATAGGCGAAGGTAGGCAGATATATAATCAATTTTGCATTTTGCGAATGATCACCGGCCGCTATGATCGAGGAGGCTAAAAAATGTTTGATAATGATCCATGGCGCTGCTAGGATATGATTGGCTTTATAATTTGAAAAATACTCGTAGATTCCTGCAAAGACTGATTGTCAACGGTCACCCAATCTGGCTCGGCGATAGCCGGTCGGTTGCTTGATCTCCACCCTAACTGTTTAAGTTGAAATTTCACTCATTAATGGCTTGATTAATGCCTGACAATCTTCTGGCTATTTAACACCTGTGACTGATTTGTAATTGCGAAAATACCCTTAACTAATCCTTGCCAACTTAATAACGGGTTTCAGCAGATGGAAGATCAAAATGTGTCAATGCGCGATGATTATCTTTCGTCGTTAGCCGAACAAATTGAAAACATCGAGTACCTTTTAATGGCCTTACGACATGATAAGCCACCTAACTCATCATGGGATGATCTTTTGCGGGTTATACATTCGGTAAAGGGTGCGGCAGGCTCACTTGGGGTTAATTTTATCGGCACGGTTTGTCATCAATTCGAGACATATTTGTCCGCCACCGGTCCCACTAAGATAAATCTTGATCTATGCCTGCAACTTATCGATTTACTTTTCGAATATATTAACCACTGCCTTGAAGGTAAAAACATTGCCAACGACATCCTTTTCAACAAAAAGCTTGAAGCGATCATTCCTTCAAAGAAGACCGCCGACTTTAAGATTTTAATAGTCGAGAATACCCAGGCGATGTCCGAATACTATGCCAAAACCTTGTCCGAAAAATTCATGGTAACTATTACTTATGAAAAAACCGGCATCAGGGCTTTTGCACGACTCATAAAGGAAGATTACGACGCGTTGCTGACCTCTGTCTATGTGGGCGAACTAGATGGCCCTTCACTTATATCCGCCGTAAAGGTCTGCCGAGGACCAAATCGTAATATCCCCACCTTGCTTATCACCTCGGATCAGAATAAGGCGATAAGCGGCACCGGCTTTGATTCTGATTTCGTTTTAAAAAAATCACAGAATCTACACAACGATTTGTTGGTGTATTTCGAGGATATTTTTAATAAGAGATTTTTTATCGGTGCAATTGCTAAAAATGACAGAGGCGAGCTGAAAAAAATCCTGTGTGTTGATGATGACGAGTTGATCCGCGGCCTGGTAAAAATCGGCCTTAAAAAACTTCTGCCCTTGCCGGAAGTTCAGTTTGCCGAATCGGGGAAAAATGCCCTGGCCAAACTTGAAAATTATCACCCCGATCTGATTATCATGGATGTGATGATGCCGGAAATGACCGGTCCGGAAACCTTAAACCAGATAAGGCTAGATAAGTTAACTCGCGCTATCCCGGTTATTTTTTTAACCGGTCAACATGAAAAAGCTGAAATAAACGCCCTGCTTGAATTAGGTGTTCTGGGGGTTATTCGTAAACCGTTTGATAACAAGAAACTTGCCGGTTACATAGAAGCTATCTGGCACCGAAAATGTTGAGCCGGTAGGTAAAATCGCAAGAGATGCATTGAAAGAGGTTATATTCTTTATTATCCCTTTACCTGGTGATAGCTTATTGAGGCCGAAGCACCGTAAACCGGGTGGTGTTTACATTCCTTGGTGCAGAATCCGATTTTGTCATTAAATAAAAAAAAGCAGTCATCGCAAAACTCGGGAAACCGTAGATTGCTCATCCTTCTGTGATACCTGATCCGACACCACAAAATAATAAGGAGAAGCGCCACGATAATCATCCCGTTGGTAAAGAAAATCAACTCTCCCCCACTGCCGCCGGAATTTAATGCGGCATCCGAAATGGCTTTTAAGTAAATCTCCTTATCCATAGCACCCTTTCCTTAAAAGGTTTGAGTCAAGCAAAATCGACCGGCACTATTCTTTATAAGAACTCGTCAATGCCTCAATTAAATATTAGGATAATCACCAGATATTTTCACCGCAAAAAAAACCAAAAAAAAAAGCACCTAACCCAAAAAGAGTTAAGTGCTTGAATTTTCGTGGTAGCGGGGGCTGGATTTGAACCAACGACCTTCGGGTTATGAGCCCGACGAGCTACCGAACTGCTCCACCCCGCGTCAGTGAGAATGTATTTAACATATTCCCCGGGAATGTCAATCGTTGATCAGAGAATTATCAAGGTTTTACCGAGTTTTTTTGCAATCTCTCCATTATCGTCCCGGGAAGTTTGGCCAGCTTGCCGGTGCGATCAACCACCGCGTGGACGGTATAGCCCTGGATCAGGACCTTGCCGTCGCCTTGACGGATGATTCGGTAATTAAACCGGCAGGAAACGGCCTTGACATCCAACAGGCAGGTTTCAATCACCAGCAGGTCGTCGTAAAGAGCCGAGGCCTTATAACGAACATGGCATTCGACCACCGGCAGGATAAAGCCCTCATCCTCGATGGATTTATAGGAGGTGATCTGTTCCCGCATGAACTCGGTGCGGGCCGCCTCGAAATAGCGCAGATAGTTGGCATAATAAACCACGCCGCCGGAGTCGGTGTCACCGTAGATGACTCGACATTGATGGCGATAGAGCGGTTCATGCATGGACAGACTTTTCTCGACCATTACTGCTGCTCAAGGATGCGTTTGAAAAACTTTAAGCCGTCGCCGATCATACTGCCGGCGGCGGTCGCGTTTTCTTCATTATAGGCCAAACCACTGCCCTGCCCCTTGCCCCGGGAGTCGTAGATCGCCACCGGCACCGGCTGCGAGGTGTGGGTCTGCAGGGAGAGCGGGGTAAAATGATCCATGGCGATCACCAGGCGAAAATCTTCGCCCCTTTGTTTCATTCCCTCAAATATCGGTTTAACGATCCGGCTGTCAAAATCCTCGATGGCCTGCATTTTTTCTTTGAGCAGACCTTGATGGCCGGCCTCGTCCGGGGCCTCGACATGGACAAAAACCAGATCCTTGCTCTCTAAGGCCTTAAGGGCGGCATCAGCCTTGCCTTGATAATTGGTGTCAAGATAACCGGTGGCGCCGTCCACATTGATAATTTCCAGATCGGCATAGACCCCGATCCCCTTGAGCAGGTCAACGGCGGAGATCAGCGCTCCGCTCACCCCGAACTGTGCCTTAATGGTCGGCATGGTCGGGGCCTTGCCCTCGCCCCAGAGCCAGATAGCATTGGCCTGATTGCGGTTGGCCGCAGAGCGCTTTTGGTTAACCTCATGCTTGCTTAAAAAAGCAACGGCTTTGGCCAGCATCTCTTTAAATTGGGGGATGGCCTGGTAACGCTGCCAGTAGCGGGTTACATCCTTGCCGGTATGATCGTGGGGCGGCACGGTTTCAAGCTCGGCCACCACCCCCTTATGGACCAACAGGTGGCGGTAGCTGATGCCCGGATGGAATTTGAGCTGGTCGCTGCCTGCGGCCTGATCCAACCCCTGGACCAGAATCCGGGCCTCAGCGCTGCTGATGTGACCGGCGCTGTAATCCACCATCTTTACCGTGCCGTCGTCTTTAAAGTCGAGGCTCACCAGGTTACAGCGGAAGGCAACCTCATCGGCGCCAAGCTGCACTCCCATGCTGGCCGCCTCCAGGGGAGCCCGGCCCGAATAACACTTTGTCGGCAAATAGCCTAACAGCGAGAGATTGGCAACATCACTGCCCGGCGGAAAGCCATCCGGCACGGTCTGCAGCAGATGGAGTTCGCCCTCGGCGGCCAGATAGTCCATGGCCGGGGTCTTGGCTGCGGCAAGCGGGGTTTGGTTGTCAAGTTCGGCAAGGGGCAGGTCGCCCATCCCATCACCGACCAGAATGATATATTTCATAATCAGTTTTCGTCGTGGTCAACCATGATTCTGATCTTGACGGTCTTGGCCGAGCAGAAATCCTTGGCGTCAATCTCGGCCAGGGCCAGCTGAACCGCGGACTCCTGGGCCTCATAGGTGGTAATCACCACCGGCACCGTGCCGGCCTTTTTGCTGCGCCCTTTCTGCAGCACCGATTCGATACTGATGTTGTGCTTGGCCAGGATGCCGGCAATGGTGGAGAGAACGCCGGGTTTATCCAGGGCGGAGATCCTGAAGTAATAGGGGCACCGCAGATTCGCCATGGGGGTAATGGCCCGCGGCTTGATCTCATCGGGCAAATAGGAAAGACAGGGCACCCGGTTGATGCAATTGTTTATGATATTGCGGGAAATATCCACCACATCGGCGGCCACCGCGCTGCCGGTCTGCATCTTGCCGGCGCCATAGCCGTAGAGCAGGACATCCTCCACCATATCGCCGGTAAACAAAAAACCGTTGTAGGCGCCGTTTACATTGGCGAGCATATGCTTTTCCGGGACCATGGTCGGATGGACCCTGGCCTCCACCGTATCGCCGTGATTATTGCTGATCGCCAGCAACTTGATCTTGTAACCGAACTCATGGGCAAAATCGATATCAATGGGATCAATTTGGGAAATGCCCTCAATACTGACATCGTTGAGGCTCATCTTCATCCCGTATGCCATGGTCATCAGGATCACCAGCTTATGGGCGGTATCAATCCCCTCGACATCATAGGTCGGATCGGCCTCGGCATAGCCTTTGGCCTGGGCTTCCTTTAATACCTCGGCAAAAGGGGTGCCATGGGCGGTCATTTTATTGAGAATGAAGTTGGCGGTGCCGTTCATGATGCCCATGATCGACAAAATCTTGTTGGCGACCAGTCCTTCTTTCAGGGACTTGATCACCGGGATGCCGCCTCCGACGCTGGCCTCGAAACCAACCTCGACATTTTTGGCAGCGGCCGCCTCGAAGATCTCCATGCCATGTTGGGAGACCAAGGCCTTATTGGCGGTAACCACATGCTTGCCGTTGGCAATGGCCTTTAAGATAAAGGTTTTGGCCGGCTCAATCCCGCCGATCAACTCGACGACAATATCGATCGCCGGATCATTAATGATAAGATCGGCATCACGGACCAGTTCGACGGCCGAGAATTTTTCAGGCAAGGCTTCAATCCTGGTATCGGCAACCTTGGCCAGAATAATGTCCGCGCCGGTTTTACGAGACAAACGCTGATTCTGGGCATAAAGTACCTCGGCCAGACCACTGCCAACCGTGCCGAAACCAATCAACCCGACTTTAATTTCTTTCTTTTCAGTCATTACGCTAAAATCTCCACATCAAATATAAGGTGATGATATATTTAACAAATATTAAGTATATTACACGGAATCAAGTCATAAACAATCCCCTGGATCAATTATAACCAAACACAAATACCCTCTTTGATTGTTGATGTCAAAAAAATTAAGGAAAAACAGCGGGAGTTTGTCGGCTGCTTTTAGTATGGTATTTTCTTAATTGCCATAGTCGTTACATTGACAATATCCAAAAAAAAAATTAAAAATGATATAAATTAACTCTTTGCTTTTCTTTGTCAAAAGACGCTAATACCTTCCCTTTACTCAATATCCATTTGGACCAGTTCAGTTTTTCAACGAAATCCATGAAAATAAAATTTTAATCTTTAACTTAACTTTAAAGACGAGGTCGCAAGCAGTGGGTCATCTTAATGTATTTACAATGTTCTGGAGCGCCGGGATCATGGTTAAATTTGTCATGCTCCTTCTTCTCGGCTTTTCGTTGTATTCCTGGTTTATCGTGTTTCAAAAATTCTCCTTGTACAAAAAAGCCAAAGAAGAATCCTCCACCTTTCTCGAAACATTCTGGCACAGTAAACATCTGTCCGAGGCTCATAAATTTGCCGAACAATTCCTTCTTTGTCCAGAGGCGACAATATTTAAAACCGGCTACCATGAACTTCAAAAACTTGGGAAAAAGCACTCGACATCAAGAGAAACCGACGAAACCCTTGAAATGCGCATGGCCGGCATGGAGCCGCTGAAAAGAGCGTTGCGCAAGGCGGAAGACCAGGAAAGTTCCCGTTTGGGTGAGTCCCTACCCTTTCTGGCCACCACCGGCAGCACCGCCCCTTTTATCGGCTTGTTCGGCACGGTCTGGGGCATTATGACTGCGTTTCAGGAAATCGGCATGAAGGGTTCCGCCTCCCTGGCCGTTGTTGCTCCCGGTGTTTCCGAGGCCCTGGTGGTAACCGCCGCCGGTCTGGCCGTGGCAATCCCGGCCGTGGTTTTTTATAATTATTACTCAAACCAACTGGCGGAAATGGAACATAAGATGCACAGCTTTTCGGTGGACTTTTTAAATCTGGTGGAACGCGATTTCATCTCAAGGCAGGGGTAATCCCATTTACTATTTCGCGGAGATAACTGATTATGGGACCCATTGAGGGAAAATGCAAAAGGCGGCTGGTGTCGGATATAAATGTCACGCCCCTGGTTGACGTCATGTTGGTGTTGCTGATTATTTTCATGATCACCGCCCCCATGATGACCCAAGGGGTTGATGTTGATCTGCCGGAAACCACCGCCCGACCTCTGCAGCAGGAAAAAGCGCCGCTGATTATCACCATCGACAAAAAAGGCGCGATCTTTCTCAATCAGACCAAGGGAAGCCAGGCGCTGGTCAAACAGCAATTGGCTCAATTTGCGGCTAAGGACCCCAACCGCACCGTGCTGTTGAGGGCCGACAAGGAAGTGCCCTATGGCCTGGTGGTTTCACTTATGGCGGATATCAAGGAAGTCGGTTTCGATAAGCTCGGCATGGTCACCCAGCCCCAAGTCAATAAAGCAACCCGGTAACGAGTTAAAATATTACAGTGCAAATTTTTTCACACCTAAACGCAGAGCATCCGGAAGATCAATGGCGAATATCCCTTGGCCTGGCCATCGGCGCCCATTTGCTGATTGTCGTCATAACGCTGCTTGCCCCGTATTTGTTTCAATATCACCGGAAGATGCCTGAGGTCTATACGGTAAACCTTTTCACGGTTGAGGATATACCTGCCCCCCAATTGGCCCGTCCGCCTCAACCGCAGATTGCTCCTAGAAAAATCAAGGAGATAAAACCCGAACCGGCACCGGTCAAGGCGCAGCCCACCCCGCCACCGGCGGCCACCCCGGTCTCGGCGGCTCCCAAAACCATTTCCCTAAAGCCGGTCAAGAAAAAGACCAAGAGCGACATTGAAAATGTCAATCGCCTCCGCAACAAATTGCTGGCGGAAAACAAGGCTCAAAAAGCGCGGCAGGTGGCGGACCAAAGGGCCAAGGATGCCCTGGAAAGTCTTAAACAGGCGATTAAGGCAGGGGATACCTCCAAAGATGCGGTTGAAGCCCCGGCTCCGGCCCCACGGTCAGGGGCCGGGGTGACCGTGGATGAAAATACCAGACGTTATCTGGTGGCGGTGAATAACCATGTGCAGGAACATTGGCTCTTGCCTGACCTGCAAAGCTGGAATGATGATCTTGAAGCGATTATCATTATTCATGTCCGCAGGGATGGGGTGGTGATTAAGGATTATTTTGAAAGCAAGTCCGAAAATATATATTTTAATCAATTTGTGCAAAAGGCCATCCGTGACGCCTCACCACTTCCCCCTTTTCCGATCGGCATTAATGACCAGGAAATGGAAATCGGTTTAAGATTCAGACCAGGAGCAATTTTTTAGCAATGCAACTATCCACAAAGACAGTTTCTTATTTTTTGCCCTCAGTGCTGCTTGCCGCCCTGTTGCTTTTATTGATGCCGACCCCGGCCTCGACTCGTGTCTATCTTGATATCACCTCTCCGGGGTTTCGCAAGGTGGTGATGACGGTTCCTTATTTTATCGACAAAAACCGGCCGGAGATAACGATTGATTCGGGGAAAAAGATGGCTGCTCTGCTGGGCCGGGCCCTGACCTTTCATGGCTTTGTCGATTTGATTGATCCTGATTCCTATGGCGGCAGTCAGGTAAAAGATTGGGCGTCGATAGGCACGGAATTCACCCTTTTAGGGCAATATGAGCTCAGGGGAGAAGACATCATCCTTGAGATCAGACTGGTTGACATTCAGGCCGGTCAAATGATCCTTGGTCGAAGATATCGAGGGAAATTCAGCAACCATGAGGTCATGATCAAAAAATTCTGTGACGAGGTCGTCTTGAAACTCACCGGGGAAAAAGGGGTTAGCCTTACCAAAATAGCATTTTCCTCCAATGCCTCCGGCTACAAGGAAATTTATCTGGCTGATGTTCTGGGTAATGAGGTTCAGCAGGTGACCAAACACAAGGATCTGGCCGTTTCCCCTAGATTCTCGCCGGATGGCAAGCAGCTGGCCTATACCTCTTATCATCGCGGCAACCCCAATCTCTATGTGACCAACATCGATAAGCTGACCGTTACCAGGGCGTTATCCAGACGAAAGGGGCTGAACATGTCCCCGGCCTGGTCCCCCGACGGCACGACCATGGCTGTCACCCTTAGCAAAGACGGCAACCCCGACCTGTTTTTATTGGACACCAAAGGTAAGATCCTCAGAAAACTTACCGGCGGTGAAGGCATAAATGTTTCCCCGACCTGGTCTCCCGACGGCAAACGATTGGCATTTGTTTCCGACCGTAGCGGATCACCCCAAATATATGTTATGGATGTACGAACAAAAGCAGTTTCCAGAATAACCTATCTCGGCACGGAAAATACCACGCCCAGCTGGTCTCCGGATGGCGAGCTGATTGCTTATACCGGGCGAGTTAACAGTAATTATCAGATTCTCTTGATAAAACCTGAAGGGGGTACGCCGATTCAGTTGACCCAATATTGGGGGGATCATGAGTCTCCTTCTTGGTCACCGGACAGCAGACAGATTGTTTTCACCAATAAACGATATGATGAACAGAAAATTTGTGCCATCTTCAAAAGCGGCACGGGATTGCGTACTTTATTTGCCTTTGACGGCGACCAGTTTACACCACAATGGTCGCCACGGCAGGACAATTAACAGCATTGAATAACCAGGGAGGAGACCCGTTGATGAAGAATAAACCTATGGTAAACCTGGCGTTGACCCTATGCCTTTCACCTTTACTGATGCAATGTGTTGCCGCGGAAAAGGATGTTAAGGGGCTTGACTTGCGGCTGCGGACAATGGATACCAAGATTGTCGATATCGGCCACTCGGTTGAAACCCTTAAAAATAAAAGCAGCGGCTTGGCCGATATGGGCCAGCAGCTCGACCAGATTAATACCAGGATGCTCAAGATTGAAGGACAAGTAGACGAAGCAACCCATCAGCGTCAGAAAAAAGATAAAGAGCAAACATCCTTTAAAGAGGCGATGAATAACCAACTCGCGCAACTGCAAAATATCGTGACCGAGATGGGTACCCAGTTGACCGAACTCAAGGGCCAGCTGGCCCTTATTACCGACAACTATAAAAAACTGCATGAACAACGGGCCGCCGAGGCTGAGGAAAGGGCCAAAGAGGCGGCCGCTGCAGCCGCCGAAGCGGCAAGAGCCGCCGAAGAGGCTCTAAAAAAGGCTCAAACAGCAGCCGAACCGCGCAGCATCGAACCGGCCAAGGTCAAGAAAAAACCATCCGGCTCGGAAGCGGCGGCCGAGGCCAAGCCTGCGGTTAAAGACGAACCGCAAAAAACAGTGCAGTCCGCGGCGACCCTCGGCGGTTATGAAAAGGGCGCGGCTGCCTATAAAGCTAAAAAATACAAAGAGGCATACAATGCCCTGTCTGATTATTTAGAAAAAAAACCCAATGACAAAAACGCAAAGGACGCTCGCTTCATGCTGGGAGAAAGCCTTTACCACCAGCAGGAATATGAGTTGGCCATCCTGGAATACCAGCGGGTTATCGCCGATTTCCCGCAAAGCGCACAAGCGTCGGCCGCCCTGTTTCAGCAAGGGTTGGCCTTTGAAAAACTTGATGAAAAAGAAACGGCGAAAATTGTTTATAATAAGCTGATTGCCGATTATCCGAAAAGCTTGCAGGTTGACGATGCCAAGAAACGGCTGAGCTACTTGAAATAAAGAAAAATTGCAGCCGTTAAGGTTGTAATTTTAGCAAGACAACTTGATAAAAAAAGAGGCTGCCCCATTCGGGACAGCCTCTTTTTTTTAGTTACCTTGTTTTTGCTAAAAAGATCAGGGGTTGATGCCCATCTCTTTTTCTTTGGCCGCAACTGCCAGCCTGGTCTTAACCGCAGTGTCAGGAATCAGGCTCATGGAGTCGATGCCGCACTCAACCAGGAAGGTGGCGAATTCGGGGAAGTCGGAAGGACCCTGACCACAGATTCCGATCTTTTTGCCGCGCCGCTTGGCGGTGGCGATAACCATTTTGATCATCTCCTTGACCGCATCGTGCCGCTCGTCGGCAATGCCGGCGATCAGCCCGGAGTCGCGATCAAGTCCGTAAGTGAGCTGGGTCAAGTCGTTGGAACCGATGGAGAAGCCGTCAAAGACATCGGCAAAGGCGTCGGCGCAAATAACGTTGCTGGGAATCTCGCACATAACATAGAGCTCCAGGCCATTTTCACCCTGGACCAATCCGCAATCCCTCATAACCTCGATGACCTTCCGTCCTTCTTCCGGGGTACGGCAGAAAGGAACCATCAACTTGATGTTGTTCAAACCCATGTCGTTACGGGCCTTAAGCAGACCCTGACACTCCAGCTCGAAGGCCGGCCGATATTTGGGGTCGTAATAACGGGAGGCGCCACGCCAGCCGATCATCGGGTTTTCCTCCTCCGGCTCATAGAAGGTGCCGCCGGTGAGGTTGGCATACTCGTTGCTCTTGAAGTCGGAAAGACGGACAATTACGTCCTTGGGATAAAAACCGGCGGCAATCCGGCCAACGCCCTCGGCGACCTTGTCGATGAAGAACTGTTTCTTGTCGGCATAGGCGCCGGTCTTGGCGTCAATCGCCTTAACCACGGCCTGTTTTTCAGGATTGGAGGATTTTTTCAACTCTTCGTAATTGAACAATGCCAAAGGATGAATGCCGATGTGGGAGTTGATGACAAACTCCTCCCGAGCCAAGCCTACCCCGTCGTTGGGGATCTGGCACTCGGTAAAGGCCTTTTCCGGAATGGCGAGGTTCATCATGATCTTGGTCTTGGTCTGGGGCAAATCGCCGAGATCCAGTCTCTCGATCTCGAAATCAAGAAGGCCCTCATAGACATAACCGGTTTCACCCTCGGCAGAGGAAACGGTGATATCCTGACCGTCGGTGATATCTTTCGAACCGGTACCGGTGCCGATAACACAAGGAATTCCGAGCTCACGGGAGATAATCGCGGCATGGCAGGTTCGCCCGCCCCGGTTGGTGACGATGGCGGAGGCGATCTTCATGATCGGCTCCCAATCCGGATCGGTCATATCGGTGACCAGAACCTGGCCTTTCTTGAAGTCATGAATATCGGCAACACTATGGATTACATTAGCCACACCCTGGCCGATCTTGGTGCCGACGGCAAGGCCCTCAACGAGAACTTTGCCGCCTTTCTCCTTGAGTTTATAGGTTTCCATCAGTTTCTTGCTGTCCTGGGAGTGAACGGTCTCAGGGCGGGCCTGAACGATGAAGAGCTCACCGGTGCCCACCTTGACGCCGTCACCATCCTTGGCCCACTCGATATCCATACCCTTGCCGTAATGCTCTTCAATAATACAGGCCCATTTGGCAAGCTGGAGAATCTCGTCATCGCTGATGACGTAGCTGCGCCGCTCTTCCGGGGTGGTCGGGATGGTAATTACCGGTTCTTCGGTGTTGGGATCGTTATCATAGATCATTTTGATCTCTTTGCTGCCGACCCTTTTCCCGACAATGGGGCGCTTACCCTCTTTCAGGGTGGGCTTGAATACATAATATTCATCAGGATTGACCGCCCCCTGCACAACCGTCTCTCCCAGACCCCAGGCGCCGGTGATAAATACGGCATCTTCAAAACCGCTCTCGGTATCGATGGAAAAGAGAACACCGGAGGAAGCGGAATCACTGCGGGCCATTTTCTGAACCACAATCGAGAGGTAAACGTCAAACTGGCCAAAGCCCTTATCATGACGATAGGAGATGGCCCGATCGGTAAAAAGGCTGGCGAAACAACGCCGGCAGGCGTCGATCAGCTGCTCGGGTCCACGGATATTAAGGTAGGTTTCCTGCTGGCCGGCAAAAGAGGCATCGGGCAGATCTTCGGCCGTGGCGGAGGAGCGTACCGCGACATCAACATCGTTACCGTACATCTCTTCCATTTTTTTATAGGCGGCATGGATTTCATCACGAAGATCATCTGGAAATTCGGCGGTACGAATGATATCCCTGACTTTTGCTCCCCGAGCCTGGAGATTTCTCAGATCATGGGTATCGAGTCCCTCAAGGGCATCAAGAATGGCCTGTTCCACCCCGGCGGTTTTCAGCAGATGTTGATAGGCATAAGCCGTAATCGCATAGCCGTTCGGCACCGATACGCCTTTGGCGGACAAATGCTGATGCATTTCACCCAGGGATGCGTTTTTACCACCAACCATTGGTACATCTTCAATGCCGATTTCATCGAACCATAAAATGAAAGCCTTATCATGTTTAGCCATCTTGCTTTGCTCCCAGAATGATTTATTAAAAGTTTATGATAATAAAAAATGATTATTTATTTGACAATTCAAGGGTTACGCCCCCATTTTATAGCTAATCTTGCCGACAGGGTCAACCTAAACCTGCCGAATATATCAATTATTAATTATGAAGGTATAATAAATGGCTGAATAAGCCCCAGTCGAACTACCTGACACAATAGATAATTAAGAATATTTTTAAATTTCATGACAAAGAAACTTTTCATAAAGATGATAAGCTTATATCATATTTTTTAAACAGACTTTTATTTTTTTAAACGGTAATTTCGATTTTCACCTTATTAAGGATTTATGCGATGATTGACTCCCCCTATACCCTGAAAATATTCCAAAAACACACAACGCCCAATAGTCACCGGCAAAGTGATTATTTTTCCGTGATCAAGGAACTTGTCGGCAAACGAAACGAATTATCCGCCGACGATCCGGAATATGAAGCGATTGAACATGGGATTAATCAGGCCTACGCCCTGGTTGAAGACGAAATTATCAACAATAACGACCCCTCGATCAAAGCGGTTTCCTTCGGAACCTCCGGCTGGCGAGGCATTATCGGCAAAGACCTTTTTTTAAAATCAATCTCTCAGGTCACCCAGGCGATCGTTAATCTTTATTCGCAACTTGATAGCGACAACAGCCTGGCCGCCGATCTTGGCGTGCAAAGCCTTAAGCAAGCCCAAGGCAAGGGGGCGGTGGTGGGTTTCGACAATCGGTTCGGCGGCAAACTCATGGCCGATCGGGTGGTTGACATCTTAACCGGCAACGGCTTCACCGTTCATTATGCGGGAGAAGCCACAACCGGGACCCTTTCGGCCGCGGTACTCATCCTTGACGCGGCTTTTTCCATCAATCTCACCCCTAGCCATAATCCCCTTGAGTACGGCGGCTTCAAATTCAATGCGGCTGACGCCGGCCCGGCCGCTGCCACCGTTACCAATGCCATCACCCAAAACGCCCGGGCGATTATCGAAGCTGATCAAGCAATCAACCTCTCGCCGGATCCGGATTTGGTCAACCGGATTGATGCCCTGGCCTGCTGGCAAGAACTGGTTGCCAAAGGAGTCTATCGACACGGCTTGAACTATCTGGATATAATCAAACGCTTTGCCGCGGCCCAAGATTGTGTGGTGGCAATTGATTGCGTCCATGGCGCCAGCCGGGTGCATATGCCCTCTTTTTTCAACAAGATGAACAGCGATCATTTCCTGCTCTTGCGGGAGAATGCTGATCCAACCTTTGGCGGCGTGGCCCCCGAGCCCTCATCCGTTAATATGCAGCAGGTAACCGATATCCTGCGGGCCAGGCCGGAAAAACTCAAACTCGGGGCGATAATCGATCCTGACGGCGACCGCATTCGCTTTACCGACGGCACCAACGAAATCGACATGAACATGTTCGGGGCCATGGCCTATCATTATCTGCATGAGGTCAAGGGCAAAAAAGGGTTGGTGGCCAAAACCGTCGCCACCAGTAACTTTGCCAATGCCATTGCTAAAAAACTCGGCGAAGATATCTTTGAACCCAGGGTCGGGTTCAAGGAATTCAAACCGGTCATCGGCCGGGCCCTGGTCTGTTTCGAGGAGTCGGACGGGATTACGGTGATCGGCCACACCCCGGAAAAAGACGCCTATATCGGTCTGATCATGGCCCTTGATATGATCCTCACCCTGCAAAAAAATCTCGGGGATTATGTAACCGAGGTCCAGAATGAATTCGGTTATTACTATCCGGGCCGCGGTGGAGTTGAAGTAACCCAGCAGGGAAATGAACTGAAAGCAACCTTGGCCGGGCTGGACAAATATGGCCCGGGTGCAACCGTTGCCATCGGCGCTGAGATAAAAAAAATCAGCGAGGTGATTACCATTGACGGCCGCAAGATGATTCTTGAGGATGGCAGCTGGCTGATGATCCGCCCCTCGGGCACCGAGCCCAAGGTTCGTTTTTATCTCGAGGCCAGAAGCGAGGCCGGCAAGGATGGCCTGATGCAAGCGGCCAAGGCGATGCTCAAAGAGATCGGCCTGCTCTGATAATTATCTTAGCCCGGTCGAGATAAAGACAGGGGGATAAGGAATGATTTCAGACGATTACCACCCCTGTCTCTTTATGCGATCAAGCAGGGAGAAGACCTCTTCCGGCACAAAAGGCTTGGAGATATAATCATCCATCCCGGCCTCGAGACACCTTTCGCGATCACCGTTCATGGCATGGGCGGTCATGGCGACAATCAGGACATGGCTGTTATAAATCCTGGCGGACAAGCGGCGGATCAATTCAGGATACTCCCTGGCCTGGGGGTTGCTCTCGTTTTCACAGCGCCGGATGATGGTGGTGGCGGTGATGCCGTCCATGGCCGGCATCTGAATATCCATCAGAACCACATCAAAACCTTTCATGGTCAATATTTCAAGGGCTTCCAAGCCGTTGGCGGCGGTGAAAACCTTGTGCCCCTTATTTTCAAGGACAATCCGGGCCAGATCCAGGTTGACCTTGTTGTCTTCAACCAGGAGCACCTCAAGATTTGAGGGGGATGCCGGTAAGGGATTTTTCATTTTATGTTCATCAAGAAAACCCTCGGCATGGTCTTTTAAAAAAGCGGCAGTCAGGAAAAAGCTGCTGCCCTTATCCTTTTCACTCTCAACCCACATTTCGCCACCGAGCAGCGCCGAGAGCCTCTTGCATATTGCCAGCCCAAGGCCTGTGCCGCCATAACGTCTGGTCACACTGCTGTCGGCCTGGGTGAAAGAATCAAAAATAGAGTTGGTGAATTTCTCGGCAATACCGATGCCGGTATCAGTCACCGTGAAGCGTAAGGCCATTTCCTTATGGTTCTCCGACAAAATTTCCACGCCAAACTTGACCATGCCGGTTTCAGTGAATTTAATCGCATTACCGATCAGATTTATAAAAATTTGCCGTAATCTCAGCTCATCACCAATCAACTTGGTGTGCATGCGCTCCGGAAGCTCATAGGATAAATCAAGCCCCTTTTCCTGGGCTTTGACCTCCATGGTGGATAAGATTGCATTAAATAATCGATCAAGATCAAATGGCCGCTCTTCCAATTCCATTTGTCCGGCCTCGATCTTGGAAAAGTCCAAGATGTCATTGATCAGACTTAACAACGCCTCGGATGCTTGTTGCACGGTCAACAGATAATTCTTCTGCACCTCTGAAACAGAGGTGTCAAGCACCAGACGATTCATGCCTAAAATAGCATTCATCGGGGTTCGGATTTCGTGGCTCATGTTTGCCAGAAACATACTTTTGGCAATATTGGCACTCTCCGCCTCGTCCCTGGCCCGCCGCAGCTCAACTTCAATCTCTTTGTGGACGGTGATATCCCGACTCAGTCGAACAACCCTTACAACCTTGCCTTTGTTATCCTTGAGGGGCGAAGTGGTAATCTCGAAATAACTTTTTTTGCCGTCAACCGGCGAAAAATGGATGTGTTCCGCGGTTGACGGCAAGCCGGTGGCCACGGTCTCCTGCAGCGGACAGATATCATAAGGGACGACACAGGGTGTATCACGATTATGGGTCACCTTGTGACACTTATTGCCGATAATATTGACGTTGCCATGCAGTTCTTTGAATTTGTTATTGCAATCAACAATAGTAAAGTCATCGGCATCAATCAAACATATGGAGTCATAAATGGCATTGAAGATGGTATCGCTCAACTCTACCGAACGTTTGAGGGCGATTTCAGTTAACTGCTTTTCTAAAATCGTTGCGTGCAGATCTTGATTGGCAGCCTCAAGCTCCTTGGTCCTCTCTTTAATCCTCAGATCCAAGGTGTCGTTCAATCTGGTTAATTCATCCTCGGCATTCTTCCGATCGGTGATATCTTCATGCAACAACACGACATTAATGATCCGGCCATTTTCATCAAAGATCGGATAAATCTGGGTCTGCACCCAGCGTTTGGCGCCGATCCCCAAGGTCTCGGCTACATCATACTGGAGAGCAGGGATAAAGGTGGTGCTCCCGGCAAAGGCATTTTTTACCCGGGGTAAAACCCCATATTTTTCAAGCTGTTTATCCTCAAAAAGGTTGTAGCCGGCCAAATCACTAAGGGTGATTCCCCATAGATTTTCCCAAGCCCTGTTAACCTGAATGGTAACTCCGTCCGGCGCCATGATTTGAATACTTACCGGGGATTGCTCGAAAATGGTGCGGAATCTCTCTTCATTGGCCCAAAGTTCTTTGTTTTTTTTGTATATTTTCTTTTCAAGCTTGTCGGTTACAACAAAGAAAAGAAAAAACATGACCGCGCAAATCAATCCGGAAAGAATAGTGATATAACTAATTGCTTTATTAAAAAATATTTTTTGGCCGGTGATGTCATTTAACACAAACATTTTGCCCACCGGGATTGATCCGACATCGTTAATCGGTACCATGCCTACTCGATAAGAGCGGCGGTTCAAGGTAACCTCATTAGCAAATGAGAGAGGAAAATCATCCTGCGAAGATAAAAAATCGGCAAGGAAATCAGGAAAGATATTCAAGGTTTGATCAATAAGAATCAACGATGGAAATCTGTCCCAGTTGATTTCGCGGTTGACCATCTGCATGCCGATTTCAAAGTCGTGCCGATTGAGTAACTTTTTCTGCAAAAAAACATAGATTTCAATCCCGATTGTTTCATGCAATTTATCAATAATACTTTCTATTTCTTCACCCAACTCCACAAAACCCAGCAGTCGGTTATCTTGATAAAACGGAACAACCACCCGCAGGGTCAAAGTCCCCAAGGGGCCCAACTCAATGCCGGAAGACTGTAACCCGGTCTGCTCCGCCTTTAGGGTGGTAAATCGTTTTACTTCATCGCCAAAAATATCCGGTTTATGGGCTCGGAGGATAATTCGCCGATCCGGACCGGTAAAGTATAAGTGGGTGATTTTATGAGTTGAATTCAGTTCGTTAAACAATGAACTGGTTTGATTTAATAATAATTCTCTATCTTGTGCTTGCAGAGCGGCGCTGATAATTTCATTATGAAGCAGGGTGTCAATGGTTGCGCCCATCATCCTGGCGTCATTGACCAGTTGTCCGTTAAATATCTCATTGAAATTGTCCAGGCTGCGCCTGGTCATCTTCATGGTGACATTATGCTGGAAACTATAAAAACTTGCGATAAAACCACCGATCAAAACAAGCATGGATATCAACAAGGTTATAAGTATTCGGTTTTTGATGCTGAAGCATTTCATAGTTAACATGTAATTATTAGGTACTTCGAATAAAGGCTTATCGTAAAATTACTTACCCTAACCTGACCAATCATGTGATTATAGAAAAAATAAAAAAACCATCTACTTTATTAATCTTCAGCCTGCCTTGCAGATTGACCCTTATGTCGATCGCAATATGACCATATCATTAAAAAATCAATAACTGCAAGCAGTTATCATAAATAGACAAACATCTTTTAGTACTAATACGCTCTAGGCGATAATGTAAAAGTTGCAAATTAGGCGACTTTTCGGCTCGATAAATATCATTCAAAAAAAAATCAACAGGAATAAATTGAAGTATTTTGATCACCAACGAGTTAAGGCCGTCGAAAAAGATGACGGTACTCCTGGACATGATTGAGAATATTTTTTTGGGAGGGAATAGCCAATGGAGGTGCAACTTAAAACCGGTCCAGGTTAATTTCGCTCAGGCTATCTAACTACCAGGTGGCGCCCGGAAATCAATCTGCCATGATTCTTTCGCCAAGCCCTGAAACCCGGTTTACCCTTCTATTCAACGCGCTTTCAACCAGTTGATCACTGCCGACAATAACCACCTGCTCCCGGGCCCGGGTCACCCCGGTGTAGAGCAGCTCCCTGGTAAGCACGGCCGACTCTTGGTTGGGCAGCACCAGCATGACCATATCAAATTCCGAGCCCTGGCTTTTATGAATGGTCATGGCAAAGGCGGTCTCATGGGCGGGCAGGCGCATGGGGGGGAAAGCTCGAAGTGAATCCGGGGCGGAACCGGGAAAAAAGACCTTGAGGGTGCCGTCAACTGCATCAGGCCAGACAACGCCGGTGTCACCGTTGAACAATCTCAGCTTATAATCATTGGCCGTTATCAGGATCGGTCGACCCTGGTACCAGATATTATCTAAAGAAATAAGCCCCTGCCCTTTCAAGATCTTTTCGGTCAGCAGATTGAAATGCCCAACCCCGCCAGGCCCGCGCCGATGGGCGCAAAGCACCCGAAACTTGCTGAGGTTCTCCAGGGCGGCCAACGGCGAGCCGGCCGTTAACATCTCCTGGTAGCCCGCCAGGATCAACGCATCAATCCCAGCCGAATGCGCGGCCTGATCATCCGCCGCCAACAGGCTGATCTCCGGCTGGGCCGGATCATGGAGCACGGCAAGGGCCTGGGCAATATCCCCGGCCTCGACGGCGCCGGCAAAGCTGCCGATCCCCCGGTCGAGGGCAAAACGGAAACTTTTGCTTAGGGAAACCACGCAATCGGCCAGGGGAAAAGCTGCGGGTTGCGTGGAAGCATCAGCGGCAACAACCGAACAGATATCGCCGAGAATGGAGCCTGCCTCCACCGAGGCCAACTGGTTCTTGTCGCCAAGCAAGATCAGCTTGGCCAAAGGGGAAACCGCCTCGAAAAGTTTGGCCATCAGGGCCATGTCCACCATGGAGGCCTCGTCAACAATGACGATGTCTCCATCAAGATAATTATGGCGATTATGCCTGAATGAGGTCGGTTTTTGCGGATTATAGCCCAGGGCGCGATGGATGGTGGAGGCCTGCTCCGGGATCTCCTCCTTGATTTCCGGGGCGATGAGCAGATCATTCTTCCGCTGCCGGATCGACTCGGTTAGCCGGGCGGCCGCCTTGCCGGTGGGTGCCAGAAGAATGATGCGGGGTCGGTGGGCGCCGGTCCGTTTGGCCTGGATTAGCAGCTGGCTCAATATTCTGACAACCACCGTGGTCTTGCCGGTCCCCGGACCGCCGCTGATAATCAGCAGCTGTTTTTTCGCGGCCTGCAGACAGGCCTGATACTGTTCTTTGTTAATCCGGCCCTGTTGATCGGCAAACACCTGGGCCAGATCGGCGGCCACCAGCTCCTGATCAACGGCCAAATCAGCATCATCAGCCCTGGCCAGGATAGCCTCTGCCAAGCCCTGCTCGTAGGTCCAGTAGCGGTGCAGATACAGGCGGCCTTGCTCATAAACAAGGGGGGTTACCTCCCGGCCGTCGCCGATCAGGCGGCTTTCAGCAAGGGCCTCTTCCATCTCGGCTAATGGCGGCCACCACTCGTGCACGGCCCGATTCTCCTCCTCCCCGGCCAAGATCGGGGTTTTGGCCAACGAGGCAAGTTCGACACAGACATGGCCCGCACTTACCGCCTTTCGGGCAAAGGCGGTAAGCAACAGCACCATGGGCCCGGCATCCGGATCCAACTGTTGCAGCAATCTGACAAAGTATCGGTCAAAATGATCCAGCCGCTGCAGACTGATCAGTTTTTCAATAATGCTGATCATCTTGCGCCTCCGGCTTGCTCAATCAGGGTGGAGAGCTGCTCGATCCGGGCAAAAGGGGGCAGATCATAAAAAACCCCTGTATCCGGGCCAAAGCTGGAATGGATGCCCTTGAGGTAGAGATAGAACACCCCGCCGAAGTGATCCTGGTAGCAATAACCGGGCAGGCGGCAGCTAAGATAACGATGGAGGGCCACGGTGTAGAGATGGTACTGCAGAAAATAATGATGCTCGGCCATGGAGGTCATCAGCCGCCCCGCTTGGTAATCAGTCCGGCGGTTGCCCAGATGGTTGCTCTTGTAATCGACAATAAACCATTTGCCGTTATGTTCGAAAATCAGATCGACAAAACCTTTCAGATAGCCCTGCAGGGGGACAAAAGGCAGACTGCGCAAGGACTCGCCATAGCCGGGCGGCAGGCCATTATTATGCTCGATAAAGGGCTGCGCCAAAAGTTTTGCGTCAAAGCTTGATGAAAAATTACCCGAGCTTGCCACCGGCAAGGTAAAGGCCATCTCGTTAAGCCGCTTATCGGCGCTAATGTCCTTGAGGCAAAAATCATGAGCTTGATGGAGCCTGGTGGTCAACACCTCGAACACCCCACTGGTCACCGGCTTCAGCCAGGCCTGGTCATAACCGTAATAAGTCAGTTGTTCCGCCACCAGCTCTTCAAGGGTTTCCGGGGCTGCACACATAGAAAAATCGATATGCTCAAAGAGATTATGAAAAAAATTACCGGCCACCGGCCCCTTGGGAAAATCGGCCAGGATCAGTTCATCGTGATCAGTCCTGCCTTGCTCTTCGTCCGCCGCCACCTCGAGGTAATCATGAAAATGGTCCCCGAGATGTTCCTGGTGGCCTGCGATCATATGGGAAAAACTGCCGATGCGCCAGACATGGTCAAGTTTTCGGGTGGCCTGTCGGCTTACAAAGGCAAGGGCCGCCGACTCCTTGCCTGATTTTGCTTTTGACGCGCTGCCATCAATGGTCCGCGAATGCCAGCCCGGGGTGCTGCCGATCCGCGCGGTCAGGTCGGCCACAAGCTCCGGCAGGGTAAAATCACTCAGATATTGCTGCCAGGCGGCAAGCGAGAGCCGTTCATGGCTCGGGGCGGTGCGGCCATGGACGAGATAGGCCAGAGGCGAGCTGTCGTAACCGGCAATGGGCGCCCAGAAAATCTTGCAGCAATGGCGGGCTCTGGTTACGGCCACGTAGAAGAGCCGCAACTGCTCGGCAAACTCCTCCCGTTGTGCCTGCTCTTGCTCATGGGGTTGCGGGTTGACCGTTATCTTGCCCTGCCAGTCCTGATTGGGATCATGATAGCTCAAAAACAATTTCCGGACCGGATCGCTCACCCCCTGCCATAGATATGGACAATAAACAATGGGAAATTCAAGGCCCTTGCTGCGGTGCACGGTGATCAACTGCACCGCGTCCTCATCACTTTCAAGGCGCAGCTCCCCGGCCTCGGCGATCTCTGAGTTTTTCAGCTGATCACCCAGCCAGCCGAGCAGCATCACCGGCGAAAGATGGTCGCTGCTTTCGGCCTGCTGCAGCAACTCGGTGAGATGGCGGATATTGGTGAGCCGCCGGTCGCCATCATCAAAGGCCAGCAGCCGGCGATACACCTCGTTCTCTTCAGCCAGGGTCCTGAACATCTGCATGATGCCGCGGGTCTGCCAGAGTTGGGCGTAACGCTGAAATTTCTCAAGAACCGCCAGCCAACCGTTCTCATCGTTATTAAGGCGGTCAATCTCGTTGGCGCTCAACCCGAAGATACTGGTGGCCAGTCCGTTGCGGATCTTGGTTTCGTTGCCCGGTTCCGCCGCCGCCTTGAGCACCAGATTGACCTCGGTTGCCTCCCGACTTTGATAGACACTTGCCCGGCTTTGTAAAACAGCGGCGATCCCCAGCCGGCGCAACTCCTGCTGCATCTCATCAGCCTGCTCGTTTTTGCGGACCAGCACCGCGATGTCTTTGGGCCGCACCGGATTATCGCCCAGCCCGGCATCGCTGTCATCAAGCAATCGCGCGATATCCGCGGCAATCAGCGGGGCAATCTGCGGCTCCAGCCGGCTTTTGACAAAACGTTTGCCGCGCTGGGGAAAACTTTCCGCGGAAACCTGCAAAAATTGCAGCGGCGCGTCACCCAGCTGTTGCGAGTGCCAGGCATCGGTTGCCCCTGGCTTGGCGTTAACCCTGGGGCAAGCTATCCGCCTGTCGAAAAAAGGATCAAGCTCCTCAGTAAACAAGCTGTTCACCGCCTCCACCATCAACGCATCGGCCCGCCAGTTGGTGAACATGGTGTACTTGGCCCGGGCCGCATGGTCGGCGGCATTGAGATAGGCATAGATATCCGCGCCCCGGAAGCTGTAGATCGCCTGCTTGGGGTCGCCGATCAGAAACAGGGCCTCTTGATTGCCTTGGTAGATGGTGTTGAAGATCCGGTATTGAACCGGATCGGTATCCTGAAATTCATCGATCAGGGCGGCCGGATGCTTTTGCCTTATCTTGGCGGCCAAAAGATGCCCTTCTCCCTTTCCGAGAGCATGGTCAAGGCTGTGCAGGAGATCGTCAAAGGATTGAAGATTATGGGCCACCAGGCGGGCCGGCAGCTCGCTCCGCACGTAGAGCGCCGCCTCTTTTAAAAAGTCGATCCTCAATCTTTCGCCCAGCTGCTCGTAAGCCGTAACCAGCTGGTGCCAAAGGGTAAAAAAGGGATTTTCCGGCACCTGCCCCTTTTTGATGGCGGTGGCGGTAAAGATCTTGGCGCCGGGATCATGGAGATTACCATCGGTAATGAGCCGACAATCCTTCTGAACCAGATAGGATAAGGGCTTATCTCCGGCCAGAAAATCATCGATCCGGGCAAGCAGGCCGTCTGCCAGCAGCCTTTTGCCCTGGGCGGCAAGGCCCTGGGCGTTATCAAAGAGCTGAGAGATCGTCGCCTTTTCGGCCTGCCAGCATTGCCGGGCTTGTTGATAAGTTTCATCACACAACTCGACCAAACCGGCGATTGCCATTGGGGCATCATCGCCGCCGACCACCGGGTAATCCCGTTTACCGCTGACCTGGCCGGCAAATTTGATAAGATCTTTGCCATCAATCGCCTTTCTTACCAAGGCGGCAAGGCGGCGGTCCATGTGGTAGAAGGATTCAACCCAGAAATCCTCCACCACCTCCTGCAGCAGATCGCTGGTGGCGCCGGTAAGCTCCAGATCAAAAAGCAGGCCGCTGTCAAGGGCGTGCTGCTGCAAGACCCGGTGACAAAAGCCGTGGATGGTGGAAATGGCCGCGTTGTCGATCTCGCCCAGGGCTCGGAGCAAAAAGGCATGGTCTGCCTGAAGATCAGGGCTGTCCGCCAGCAGTTTTTGGAAAAATTCATCCTGCGGGGGCTTCCCGGCAAAGGCATCAACCGCATCCCGCACCCGGTTGCGGATCCTGGCGTGCAACTCGGCGGTGGCCGCTTCGGTGAAGGTGACCACCAGAATCTGCTCCACGGTCAGCCGCCTTTTGAGCAGTAACAGCAGATAAAGGGAGGCAATCGAATAGGTCTTGCCGGTGCCGGCGCTGGCCTCGATCAGCTGGCTGCCGACCAGGGGCAAGGTAAATGGATCAAAAGGCCGGCTCATGCTACAACCTCCAAGTGGGCCAGCAGGGGGCTGAAAATAATCAGGGCCAGCTCTTCAAAGGTGTAGGCCGGAGGCCGGTCGGCAAAAAAGCGGTAGCCCGGGGGCAAAGGGTCGGCCCCTTGAAAGAGCTGCAAATAATAAAGATCATCATTTTCCGGCTTGCGGCCGAAGGCCTCTCTTGAAAAAATCTCTGCGGCCTTGTCCCGGGCCTTTGCCAGAACCTGGGGATCTTCGCCATCGCCGGCAGAGATGATTCGGGCAAAGTGATAGGAGCTTTTCGGAAAGAACAACAACGGTTCCTGGTCGCCCTTAACAAAAAGAGAGGCCAGCTCGCCCAGGATTTCCCCGGCCCTTATCACCTTGCTGAACCGGACAATCTGGATCGGGGCCGACTCTCCTTTACAGATAAGGGTGGTGATCGGTTGCTGATCAGCCGGAGCCGCGGCGGAGAGAAACAGGTGATCCAGCCAGGCCGAGAGCAAGAGCCCTCCCTGCAGGCGTTTATTGGTGTAGCAGAGCAGACACTCGGCAAAACGGTTATGGAGCTCACCGACCAGAGTCAGGCCACCAGTCAGGCGCAGCTCCTTGGTCAAGGGCATGAGCATGGGCTGGCCAATAAAGGGTTGCAACCCTTGCAGCAGGGGGCGGACCGACTCGTTCACCTCTTCCCAGATCGCATGGGCGGCCTCGCCCAAGGGGACGATGCCCCTGCCCTGCCATGTGGCAAGCACCTCTTCAGGCGGCCCGCTGTTAGCCATCCGCCAGCGCAACAACTCGGCGCCGAGATGGTATTTCTCCAGATTATCCGGCATGACCGGCTCCCGGTCGTTGAGCTCAATGGCATAATCATCAAGATTAAGCAACAACCGGTTTTTGAGAAACCAGCGCACCGGATGCTGAAAAAAACGATGCAGCATTAACAAGGAGAGATGGGCCGGCGCTTCAGCGGTCTCGGGCAAGGGCCCGGCCAGAAATGATTGAGGCCGGCAGGTGGCCGCAGCCCGCTGCCGGGCGGCCTGCAGAAAGTCATCCCCATAGCTGAACAGCCGGGAGTCATTGCCGGTAAAATATCTGGAGCTATAGGGCTGCAAGGGGTGGCGCACGGTCAGCCGCTCAACGATCAGCTCATGGTGGGTCGGCGCGTCCTGACGGTCTCCGGCCGGCACAAAGCTTTGGCTGATGACATCCAGCAACTCCTCGACCACGATGGAGGGCGGCAGATGACTGCCGTCTCTGGCACTGTTGCCCTGGTAAAAAATCATGAATTTACTGCGGGCCGCCAGAAGCGCCTCCAGAAAGATATAACGATCATCATTGCGTTTGGAGCGGTCACCGGAGCGCGGATAACGGGCCAGCAGATCAAAGCTCTGGGGATGGTCGAGGCGGGGAAACTCATGGTCGTTCATCCCCAGCAGGCAAACGACCTTAAAGGGAATGGAGCGCATGGGCAGCATGCCGCAAAAAGAGAGTCCCCCCTCGAGAAAACCCTGGCCGCTATCAGCCTGGAGCAGTTTATCCTGCAACACCAGCTGTAACTGGCCAAGTTCGAAGTCTTTACTTAAACCCACCTCAGCGGACTCGGTAACCAGCGCTCCCATGGCGTCGCGGATTTTCTGCAACTGCCAGGCCTGAGGCGAATCAGGGTTGAACATGGAGTCAAGCAGATCAAAAATTCTTTGCTGCCAGTTGCCGATGGAGCATGGGCCGGCAACGGTCTTGGTCCAATCGAAAAAATTTTCACAAAAATAGATAAAGCGGCCCAGAAGATCGGCCCCCTGCCCTTCTATCTCATCATAGGGCAGGATTCGATTAAAAATCCGGCTGCTGTTGCCGGTGGCATAGCCGAGCAGCAACCGGTCGAAACCAAAGCGCCAGGTATTCTGCCGATCAGCGGGCTGCTGATGGGCCTTGCGGTGGCCCTCATCAATACCCCAGCAGATCCCGGCGTCGGCCACCCAGCTTCGGATCTGGTCAAGATCATCCTCGCCGATGGAGAAATGTTCGCGGACCGCCTCACAGGCCAGGATGGCCAACAGCTCGGAAGAGGCCATCCGGCCCGGCGCCAGCTGCAGGATGCGGAAAAAGACATCGATCAACTGCGCGCCGCCCAGCAAAGAGCGATCGCCAACCCGATAGGGGATATAACGGGAATCCGAGGCGGGCCGGTCGAAAACCGCATCGACCAACGGCGCATAGGTGGCGACATCAGGCAACAGGATCAGTACATCTCTCGGCATCAGCTCCCGATCATTATGCAAGAGCTCCAGCAGCTGATCCTGCAGCACTTCCAGCTCCCGCAACCGGCTGTAACAGGAATGGATGACAATGGTGCCGTCATCGGGGGCCATGGGCAAGGGCTCGACATCCTCCCCCCCAGGTCTGCGGTGCTGCAGGTTGAGGATATCATGCTGAATAACCTCCAGCATGGTTTGCGGATTTTCCTGATCAACATAGAGCTCCTGCTCCAGCTCATAGGTGATCCCCGCCTCAATCAAGCGCTGCAGATCCCGGCCGACAAAGCCAAAGGAGGCGAGCATCGGGTTGCCCACCTCCAGATGCAGATCTTCGCAAAATTCAGGGTGTAAGACTGTGGACCTGCGGTGCATCTCCTTGACCGCCATTATATCGCCCCAGTATTTCACCGACGGCGACAGCAGAAAAAGATGGACCGGCAGTATCTTGGCGACGGCGTCAAACAGGCTGAGATAGAGCGGCGGCAGCCCGGCTATCCCGAAGATGGCAATCCGGTCGGGAAGCATCTCCCGATGCAGGACCGTCTGCGCAAGAAGCCGGTCCCGGGCCATCACCATCAACCGGGCCGGGGAACAGCAGCCCAGGTGGTTAACCAGCCGCCGCCAGAGAGCGGGCTGCCAGGAATCGTTATTGAGGGGCTGGCCGAGAACGGAATTATCGCCATCTTCCCAGGCCAGGATCAATTCCGGCCGGAAAACCACGTATTGATCAAAGGTATCGGCAATATGGGAGGCAAGCTGGAGAACCTTGACCCCGTCCCCTGCCCCGACATAATGAGCAAGGGAGGCAAACTCGGGTTCAGCCAGGCAAGCTGGCAAAATCTCGATGATGGCAAAGGTCAGCCTTTCCCGGCTGTAGCGCTCCACCAGATCGCCTTCCCGGCCCAGGGTCGAACGCAAAAGCCGTTGAACAAACTGGCGGGGGTGGGGATAATCAGGATTGGCCCACACCCCGAACTGGGCGGAGAGCTGCATGTTGAGCCAGGTTGCCATCCCCTTGCTCTGGACCATGATACATTCCGGGGCAAAGGGTGAAGCCAGGGGCGAACTCAAGATATCACTCAAGGCGGCCAACAGCAGTTCAACCTTGTTTGATCGATAGATCTTGATGCAATTATTCATATAAAAACAAATGGCTGAAAAGAGAAAAAACCGAAAGAACTTATATCCTTATCACAGGATATAACCATTCATTTTCAAATGAAGCAAACCAAAATAACTTATTTGAATCAACCCTGCCTTTTATGGAGACAGGCCTGCAACCGGCTAACGAGCTGGCCCAGTTCCGGCTTGGTGATCTGGTCGTCGGCGCCGACCGATTCGCCCTTATGGCGGGCCGCGTCATTAATCAGCGAGGAAAAGAGCATGACCGGGATTTTGTTAAAGGCCGAATCTTCCTTGATCCGCAGACAAAGGTGATGGCCGTCCATCCGCGGCATTTCAATGTCGGTGATCACCGCCAGCACCTCGGTGTCAATGGTCCCCTGTTCCCGAAGAGCTTCCAGATAATTCCAGGCATCCAAGCCGTCGGAATGGGCAACCACCCGATAACCGGCCCGATCCAGGGTTTTGATGATCTGCTCCTGGATGAGCTTGGAATCTTCGGCAATGACCACGGCCTTATGGACTTGATCGGCATCCGGCCGCACGGTAATGGCATGGGCCGCCGAATCAATCACCATGGACGGATCAATGGAGGCGATGATCTTTTCAAAGTCAACCATCTGGATAATATTGTTATCGACCAGACAAACGCCGGTCAGGCTGCTGTAATGGGAGACAATATCAGGCGGCGGCAGAATCTCCTTCCAGCTGACCCGGTAGACTTTATCCACCCCGTGGGCGACAAAACCGAAGAACTTGCCGTTTATTTCGCTGACGATAACCACCCATTTGGCCCTGGCCTCGGGAGAAAGATCGGCCTCATACTCAAACCATTCGCAAAGATCGATCAAGGGAATAGTGCGGTCTCTGAGGAGAAAAACCCCCTTCATGGCGGCGGAGGGGCTGTCCGGCAGCTCGGTCAACTTTTCCGGCATGGCCACCAGCTCTCGTACCTTGGCGGCATTTATACCGTATGAGGTTTTACAAACCTCTTTCTTGGTCGGGTCAAACCATTGCAGATAAAAGGTAATGATTTCCAGCTCATTGGTGCCTGATTTCAATAAAATTTCACTTTGCCGCGACTGGGTTTGACTCATATGATAACTCCGACGGAACAGTTAAATTATAGCTCTAGAAATACACAATAAAATTAGATTATAAGAATGAGAATATTTACTCAACTAAAATGTAATTGTCTGCAACTTTACTTCATGTCCATTTTTTTGTTAAAAAAAATAAGACATTGATCATTGAGGCTATCAAAAAAAAGAACAGAAAGGACCAAGGCAAAAAAACTATTTATGATAACCGGTCCCGGCTTTGATGGTATAAGCGCGGTATAGCTGCTCAAAGACCAGCATCCTTGCCATTTCGTGGGTAAAAGTCATTTGTGACAGGGAGAGAACCAGGTCGGCTTTACGAATGATCTCATCAGCCAACCCCAACGGGCCACCGATCAAAAAAGCCACCTCCTTGACCCCCTGATTCTCCCATTTGCTGATAAGTTCGGCAAATCCATCGGAACTGAGTTGACTGCCGCTGGGATCAAGAGCGACAATGGTTGCTGCGCTTGATATATTTTGGAGAAGAAGCCTGGCCTCTTCATCTTTTAATCTCTCGGGCGAATCCTTGGCCGATTTTTTCTTATCTTTGAGCACCGGACAATCAAACTGGACAAAGTGCTTGAGGCGGTTGGCAAAATCGTCGATCCCCGCGGCCAGATACTTCTCCCTGGTTTTACCGAGGAAAGGCAGATAAATTTTCAAACCACTACCTACTTACTCTTTTTTGGTTCGGCATTAAGGATTTCCGCCAGTTTCGAGCGGAAGACTTCATAACCCAACTCACCCTTTATGCCTGGGCAGGACTGACGAATGGAATCAAAATTATTGGAATCGGTAAGCATACTCGGGTGCAGGGGCCATTGGCTGCAACGCCACGGTTTGCCCTGATGGATGGTGCAGCCCTCATTGTAAAAGATACAATGGCCGTCGACGGTTTTCATCTGGATGACGTTACCGGTAATGCGAAGATATTTCTCCTTAACCTCCTCCGCCGGCAGCCGCAGATGTTTTACCATGCGCTCAAAATCATCCCCATCAAGGGATACGGTTGTCTCGCCATGGCAGCAATGACCACATTGACGACATTGGAAAATAGTTTGCTCTTCACTCATTATCTTTGCCTATTGGTTCTTTAACTTTTGCTCGAAAATATAACCGAGTGCACGATAAATCAATTTAGCCACGCTGAATGCGGCATGCTCCGCCCCTGGCCGGGGGGAAAACTCGACAAAATCCATGGCGACGATTTGATGCTCGGCGGCAATTTTTTTAAAAAGTCCCGCCGCCTCATGCCAGAAAAGACCACCTGGCTCCGGGGTTCCGGTTGACGGCACCACACTGGGATCAAGCCCGTCCACGTCAAAGGTTATATAAACCGGCCCGTTTATCTCGGAAGACAGCTGTTCAAGCCAATCGCCGTTGCGGTAAATCCTACTCATAAGAAAAGGCTGCCAGCCGTTTTCCTGAACCAGCTGCCACTCGGGCCCGGAAAAGGATCTGATCCCGACCTGGGAAAAAGGCACCCCCATTTCATGGATGCGGCGCATCACGCAGGCGTGGCTCATCGGGTCTCCTTCATACTCGTCCCGCAAGTCAAGGTGGGCGTCAACCTGCAGGACATGCAGGTCAGGATACTTGCGAAGACAGGCTGCCACCGCCGGCACGGTAACCGTATGTTCACCTCCCAATAAAACGGGAAAGCGCTTTCTGTCAAGCTCGGCGGTTACGGCCTGATCGATCCCCTGACAGATATCATCACAGCTCTTGCCGGTAAAATCAAGGGTCGGTAACGTATCGATCCCCATGCGAACCGTCTCGAACAATAATTCGTCGTCAAAAACCTCAAGCGCCGGAGAGGCTTCGATAATTGCCTCGGGACCATACTCGCTGCCCGGGCCCCAACTGAGAGACCTGGCCATCGGCGCGGAAATGATGGAAATGTTCTTATCCGCCCCCAGATCCGCCTCATCACCTAAAAACTGTTTTTTAATCATATTTTTTTATAAAATAAATTTTCAGGCAGTTCCGACCACGTCGCCGAACAGGGAGATGTCGATGCCGTAAAGCTTTGCCGCTTTCTGCCATTTGATGTGGTCAGGCGTTTTAAAGATAATGTCGTCCGTGGCCGGCAAGGTGAGCCAGCCCTCGACCGTCAATTCATTTTCAAGCTGCCCCGGCCCCCAGCCTGAATAACCAAGCGCGGCCAAAAAATTCTTTGGCCCGGCGCCAATCGAGATATCATAAAGAATTTGCGGGTCACGGGTAAGATGCACCGTGCTGCTCACCTTAAGAAAATTGGCGGTCTCATAGCCGGAGTCATATAAAAAAAAGGCGCCGGCGGTTTCAACCGGTCCCCCAGCATATATCGACGGCAAAGGTTCCTTGGGAATTTCAATATCCGCACTTACAAAAATCTCAGCCAGGCTCAGTTCGCTGATGGGTTCATTAACAACCAACCCCATGGCCCCCTCTTCATTATGCGCACAAATATAGATGACTTTTTCAGCAAAACGGGGATCAGGCATTTGCGGAGTGGCAATGAGAAAATATCCTTGCAGGCTTTGCATAAATTTCATCCGGGCGGGGAGTATCGTCCTTTCAACCAAACCTAGTAAATGAACTTATATAATATAAATGTTCCGTTGTAAATAACCTGCACCTCTTAGCATTTTGCGGACATGGGCGTCAAGTATTCTGCCGCGGTAACCAACTTTTTTTTTAATTATCATAAACTTGTCGGTAATGAGGTATAATTAGAGTTGGTATTTCGATTTTCATTTGTGCTACTATTTTTTTAACTCTTTTATTTATTATGAATTTCCCTCTTAAATTCTAAAAAAATATTTAATAAACAGGCGCCTACATGTCCCTTGATTTAAAAACTGAATTTGACCGAATTATCGATTCCGAGCACCATGACCCTTTTCGGGTTCTGGGATTTCATGTTCTCGACCAGGATACGACATCGTCGGTGGTCAGAACCTTCCAGCCCCACGCTACTGCCTGTCTCCTGGTTGTTAATGATGAAAAAAAAGTGATGTACAAAACCAGAAAGGAAGGGTTGTTTGAAATTGTCATCCCCGACTGTAACGAGCCTTTTGCATATCACTTTGAAGCAACATTCTACGACGAAACAGTCCATATCATCAAAGACCCCTACCGATTCATGCCCCTGATGTCGGAGTATGACTGTTATTTATTCAATACCGGGACCAACTATGAGATTTACAACAAACTCGGCGCCCATCAGCTGACCGCTGAAGGGATCAAGGGCACAGTTTTTAGGGTTTGGGCGCCAAGCGCGAGAAGGGTCAGCGTTCTCGGCAACTTCAACTACTGGGACGGCCGCGTCCATCAAATGCGGGTGTTGGGTAAATCTGGAGTATGGGAACTTTTTATCCCGGACATCGCCCAGGGCGAACCGTATAAATTTGAAATCAAGACCCAGAACATGAGCCTGATGGAAAAGGCCGACCCCTTTCAGTTCCATGGCGAGGTTCGCCCTAAAACCGCCTCCATCGTCTGGAGTCTTGATGATTATAACTGGGCTGATGCCAAGTGGCTTGACAAGAGGAAAAAACATCCGCAACTCGAACGGCCGATGGCCATCTATGAGGTCCATCTCGGTTCCTGGCGGCGTGACCCGGCCGACCCCACCCGGATGCTGTCGTTTCAAGAGTTGGCCGCGGCCATGATCCCCTATGTCAAGGAAATGGGTTTTACCCACATTGAACTGATGCCGATCATGGAGCATCCCCTTGATGAATCATGGGGCTACCAGACCACCGGCTATTATTCGGTAACCAGCCGCCACGGCACCCCCCAGGATTTCATGAACTTTGTTGATCTATGCCACCAGAATGATATCGGCGTGATTCTCGACTGGGTGCCGTCCCATTTCCCCACCGACGGCCATGCCTTGAGTTACTTCGACGGCACCGCCCTCTATGAGCACCAGGACCCGCGCCAGGGCGCCCACCCGGAATGGGGCACCCTGATTTTTAACTACGGCCGCAAAGAGGTGCAAAACTTCCTGATCGCCAACGCCCTGTTCTGGATCGAAAAATTTCATATCGACGGCTTCCGGGTCGATGCGGTCGCCTCGATGCTCTACCTCGATTACGGCCGACAGGACGGTGAATGGATCCCCAACTGCTACGGCGGCAAGGAAAACATCGATGCCATAGATTTTCTCCGCCACCTCAACTCGATAGTTTACGGCAAGCACCCCGACACCATGATGATTGCCGAGGAGTCCACCAGCTTTTTCGGGGTTTCAAAACCTGCCGACATGGGGGGGCTGGGCTTTGGTTATAAATGGAACATGGGCTGGATGAACGACACCCTGGGCTACTTCAGCAAGGACCCGATCTACAGAAAATATCATCAGAATGCCCTGACCTTCTCCCTGCTTTACGCCTTTACCGAAAACTTTATCCTGCCCCTTTCCCATGATGAAGTGGTGCACGGCAAGCAATCCCTTCTTTTTAAAATGCCCGGGGATATGTGGCAGAAATTCGCCAATCTTCGCCTGCTCTATTTTTACATGTGGACCCATCCCGGCAAAAAACTGCTGTTCATGGGCATGGAGTTCGCCCAGATTTCGGAATGGTACTGCAAGGTAAGCCTGGACTGGCACCTGCCGGAACAGATGGCCCAACATAAACAGATGCAGGATTTTGTAAAGTCGCTTAATAAAATCTACAGGGATAATCCCAGCCTGTGGGAGGTTGATTTTGTTGGGGATGGCTTTGCCTGGATGGATTTCAAGGATGTTGACAGCAGCATCCTCTCTTACGCGCGCTATTCAAAGGACAAAAAAGAGCATGTGGTCTGCCTGCTCAATTTCACCCCCCAGGTCATGAACGATTACCGAGTCGGCGTGCCGGAAGCCGGTATTTATCAGGAAATCTTCTGTTCCGACCTTAAGGAGTTCGGCGGCAGCGGGGTATGGAACGGTAAAGAGCAAAAAACCATTCCCGAACCATTTGGCGAAGCAGCCAACCACATAAGGGTTTCCGTGCCCCCCCTCGGCGGGATCATATTGAAGAAAATCGTTAAAAAATAACAGAGGATCCGGAAGTGAGTAGCACCAACGACATGCAACCCGGTTGTGAAAAAATGAAAAAAACCCTGAGATGGATCAGTGAAACCTTGCTTCTTTATCCCAACAAGACGAGAAAAGAGGTGATTCGGGAGGCCGAGCTTCGATTCGATCTGACCCCGCTTGAATGTGAGTTTCTCAACAAAAATTTCGCAAATTAACCCCCGCAATGCTAACCGCATCATTGCGGGGGTTCTTCCTTTTCCTTTTTTAGGATAGGAACCTTTAGCAGATTTATCCCCTTACCCTTGAGCAGGCTTTCTTCTTCTGGTGACGCTTCCCCCCTGATATTGCGCATCTTCTTGTCACCGCAGCACATTTTCAAGGTTTCTTCCGCCAGCCTGGGGCCGACATTCTCAAAATTAGCCTCTACGTAAGCGGAAATCTCACTGATAATTTTTAGCGCCGCCTGGCCGTGGCGAGCATCCTCCCGCGTTACCTGAGCTCCATCCTCCTCGGCCCTTAGTCGCCGGCGCTGGCCGGTTTTTACCGCCACCGGCGATAAAATTTTGTGAACCGCCGCCCCGCCGCAGGCAGGACATAACAGCAAGCCCCTTTCTCTTTGACTCTGCATCTGCCCATGGTCACGAAACCACCCTTCAAATCGGCAGCCGCAGGCACAGGCAAGATCAAAGACTATCATAATCTCGCCTCAAACCATTGCCGATAACAAGGCAATAAAGACGGCCAGGAAAAACGATCGGTGAGGATGGACTCCTCATTCTCGTTGCGCCTTGGTTGTTGCAACAAGTCAGTAAGTGTGGTCATGAAATTTTCCTCTTCATAAAGGAATTCCTCGCCAAACAGCTCGGGATAGGAAAGCCGGTTGGGCAACAACGGACGACAACCGCAACGAACGGCCTCGATTACGGCAATGCCGTAAAATTCATGAACGGCGGTGGACACCACGATATCGCCTTGGTGCAGCAGACGAAAATATTCAGCCCGATCGGCGGCATAGCCGAAATGCACGATTTTATCGGCAAGTTTCTTTCGCGCCTCGGCAAATATCGCGGGCTGCTCATGAAAAGACTGCCCCAACACAATCAACCGAAAATCCCGGCCCTGCTCCTGGAGTTGATAAAGGGCATTAAAAAAGAACTCCGGATTCTTATCATGCTCCCAACGATGGTTCCAAACGATTACCCGCGCCCCCTCGCGTCGCGCAACCCGACCGCTATCGGCTTGCGAAAAATCCAGGGCCGGGTGGAGAATGACGGCCTTGGCCCGGATAATTTCCTCATAATCGGAAATCTTCATATCAGGCACTTTTTTAAAAAACAACCGGCACCCCTCCAGAAACGACTCCAAATTGTATGCCGAATTAAACGCCAATCGATCCGAGGCCATCGCCGTTGTAAAGTTGGTCAACGGGTAATGAAAATCGCGCTCATCATAAACCTGCATCGGGTAGGCGAACTGGTTCTCATGGAAATAAGTCAGGATCGGAATGGTGCGGAAACCATCGGGCAACAGGGATCTGAGGGTGGCGACATCGACAAAGGTGGAGCAGAGAATGAGATCAAAATCAGCCGGGAACCCCCTATGCTTATCCCGTAACATCTCCGCATAATAGGGCGCGGCAAGCCGCATTCGCCATTTCCATTTACGAGCCGGCAGACTCAAGATATGAAAACGATATGGCAGATGACGTTCCAGCCCCCTTAAAAAGGCCTTATGTGAGCCGCCGAAATAGGGCTCCAGGACAAGAATATTCATGGCTAAGAAAATATTAATTCACTGCGGATGAATCACTTGGCAAATTTCTTTTTCAGATACTGGTAAGCCTCGTTCAACTCCTTCATTTTTTCCTCGGCCACCTGCCTGAACTCCTCACCGAGATGGCCGACCTTGTCGGGATGATATTTCATACTGAGGCCGCGATAAGCACTCTTGATTTCATCAAAACCGGCATCCGGGGCAAGCCCCAACACTTCGTAATAACGGCTGTCGCCGGCGGCTTGCGTACGGGCCCGGCCTGCCCCGCCCACATATTTGCTCTTGATCGACAGATGATCATAGGGCGGGATCTCCAGAAAATCGGCAATATTTTGAACAAGCGCCAGCTCTTGGGCGGTTACCTCATGGTTGGTAAAGAGCACCTGATAAATCAACTCCAGCAGAATCAATCGCGGCTCATAGGCAAAGCGGCCCTTGAAGTCGGCCAGCAGCGCATCCATGGAAAGATCCGAGGTGATCGCTTCCTTGATGAGATCCCTGACCCAATAGAGCTGATTCTGGCTGTAATTAAGATGAGTACGGAAAAAATTAACAATGGTGTTGGTCTCGTCCTTGGTGACGGTGCCGTCGATCCGGGCGATTTTTATCAGAATATTTACCAGTAAAAAGACGAAGACATTGTGGGTTTCGGTTTGCGACTGTTCATATTTACTGACCTGGCTCTTGATGTAATAGCTAAGCCCGAAAAAGCCTAGCCCCACGATAAACAGAAGAAAAAAGCCCATGAAGATGAGAAAGCCGAAAAACTCAAAAAGCAGAGGAGCGCCGCCCAAGGCGACCATAATCAAGGCGAGCACAAACAAACAACCGCCGCAACCCGGCGAATTATGTTGCCGATAATAAATCATTTATTGTCCTAACAATTAAAAAGAAACATGCTCAGCATGGATAACATCACTCATGATCATTGGCGAAAAGAGCATCAATAAAATCCTGGGGATTGAAATCGCGCAGGTCTTCCATCTGTTCGCCAATGCCGATAAAGCGAATGGGGATATTAAATTCATGGCAGATATTGACCACAATGCCGCCCTTGGCCGTGCCGTCGAGCTTGGTCAAGGCCAGCCCGGTCAGCTCGACCCCCTCGTTAAAGAGCCGGGCCTGGGAGATGCCGTTTTGGCCGGTGGTCGCATCAATCACCAGCATGGTCTCGTGGGGCGCATTTTCTATTTTTTTGCCCATGACCCGCTTGATCTTCTTCAACTCCTCCATCAGGTTGACCTGGGTATGCAGGCGGCCGGCCGTATCAACGATGATCACATCAAAATTGCGGGCATTGGCGTATTCTAGTCCGTCAAAAACCACGGAGGAAGGATCGGCGCCGGCCGGCCGGGTAAAAACCTCAACCCCGATCCGTTGGCCCCAGATCTGCAGCTGCTCACTGGCCGCCGCCCGGAAGGTGTCAGCCGCTACCAGCAAAACGTTCTGGCCGGCCTGCCTGAATTTATAGGCCAATTTGCCGATGGTGGTGGTTTTGCCGACACCGTTGACCCCGAGCACCATGATGACAAAAGGACCTTGGCGGGGCATAACCAGATCGGCGGGCCGGTCCGTTTGCTGTAAATAAGCCAGGATCTGCTCCTTGATCGCCTTTTTCAGGGCAAGGGGCTCGCATAACTCCTTGCGTTTGACCTTTGCCCGGCTGCGGTCCAGAATCTCCCTGGTGACCCCGACCCCGAGATCGGCCATGATCAGGATCTCTTCAAGTTCGTCGAAAAGTTCCTGGTCGATCACCTTCTTACCGAGAAAGAGCTCATCGACCCTGGCCACGAAACTGTCATGGGTTTTGGCCAACCTTTCCTTAAGACGCTTGAAAAATTTCAAGCCCGCTTCCGGTTCTTTATTGTCTGCGGCAAATTCGGAGGCCGGAGCCGAGGGCTGACCTAGCTGCTCTGCAACCACGGCCACCGGAGGGGCGGAATCGACATCGCTGCTTTCGGCAGCCTCGCCATTGGCAACCATCGCCTGTGGCTCAGCTACGGTTTGCCCCCCGGGACCTTGCTCTTCCTCCGGCCTGCTCTCAAATTTTTTCTTAAACCAGCCCAGCATTATGATTCCTCCTTAACTCCATCAGTCAGCCAAGCCCTTGATCACTTCGACGACCTTACAGATTACCCAATTAGGGGTGGACGCCCCGGCCGTAACCCCGACTTTCTTGTAGTTTGATAAGGCGGCTAAATCAAGATCGTCCTCGGTCTCCACCATGAACACCGGGCAACCCAGGCCTTTGGCAATATCCCCCAACCGCTGGGTATTGGCGCTGGTTTTGCCGCCGACCACCACCATCGCCTCCACCTGGCCGCATAATTGCCGCACCTCTTCCTGGCGTTTGTGGGTCGAATCGCAGATGGTATTAAAAACCTTGCCGCCGGGATATTTATCAAGGATCATCTCTTTCAGTTTATCAAAGGCGACCTGGTCCTGGGTGGTCTGGCTTACAATGATATAGGGCAGTTTCAGCTTTAAGGCATCAACATCAGCCTCATTGCTTACCACCTGGCCGGAGGAACCGGTAAAGCCCATCAGCCCTTCCACCTCGGCATGGTCAAGATCGCCGATGATCACGGTGGAATAGCCCTGATTTTTGTATTTGGCGATAATGGCCTGGACCTTCATCACCCTGGGGCAGGTGGCATCCTCAACCCGGGCGCCAAGATCTTCCAGCTTCTTCTTTTTATCGGGCGGCACCCCATGGGCTCGGATGATTATGGTGCCGGTAGCCTGGGCCGGAATTTCATGCAGGATATTGACCCCGTGCTGCTGAAGCCGCTCCAAAACCTGAGGGTTATGGATCAGGGGGCCAAAGGTCGCAATTTTATCTTCTCCCTTTTGCACCATATCAAGGGTGGTATCAACCGCCCGGCGAACCCCCATGCAAAAACCGGCATTTTTAGCTAAAACAACTTCCATATCATCTCCCCCAAAATGGATGCTCAGGGCAAACAGGTGAATATCTAATTAGTTACTTTATAACCCAAAAAAAGAACTGATTAACTTAAACGGAATAGCGCGGCTTTGCAAGAAAAGGGCGTTGATTAAACATGAAAATAATAACTTTCCACAGTCGAGATGATCACAGATAACAAATCACTATTTGCCCATAACTGATTTTAGCCCTATAATTTCTTACAGACAGCCTTTATCATACTTTGAAAAAGTAAGCTCAAGATCATGCGCCGGCTGTAGGCAAAACAGCTTTTTTTATTGGGCAACCCCACGGAAACAGGTGTGATTTTTATGGAACTCCATCCCCTTTGTCTTGCCGATCGTAACAAAATAAACAGTTATCTCAAAAAATTTCCGCCGGTTATCTCGGAGCTGACCTTTACCAATCTTTTTGCCTGGCGCAAGAGCCGGGAGATCTTGTGGAGCGAGCTTGCCGACACCCTGTTCTTTTTCACCAGAGATCAAGACGGCCTGATCCTGCTCGGCAACCCGATCGGCCCGGCGCCGTTGTCGTCGCTGATCAACCGGATCGATTCGCCCCTTGTCGGCATCGACCGCTTTCCGCAGAGCCAACTGAAGACTGTTGACCGACACCAGGCAGAAATCAGCCAAGATCGCAACAACGCCGATTACGTTTACAGAGTCGACAATCTTGCCTTGTTAGCCGGAAAATCCTTTATCAAAAAACGTAACCACGTCAACAAATGTCTGAAAAATTATAACTGTGAGTATGCAATAATCTCTTCGGACAATATAGATCAATGCCGCCGGATGCAAATAGATTGGTGCGCCGTGCGCGAATGCGGGATCAACCCGGGCCTATGCGATGAATACCAGGCGATCAACGAGGTCTTTGACCATTATGAGCAACTCGAGCTCATCGGCGGCGCGATCAGCATCGACAACCGGGTGATGGCCTTTACCATAGGCGAGGCGCTCAATCCGACCACCGCGGTCTGCCATTTTGAAAAGGCCATGCCCGAGATTGACGGTCTGGGCCAGTTGATCAACCAATGGTTCAGCAAATACAGCCTGAACGGCTTCACATACGTAAATCGGGAACAGGACTTGGGGATTGCCGGCTTGCGAAAGGCCAAGGAGAGTTATTGCCCGGACCATCTGGTGGAAAAAGTAAAGATATCATTCACCACCAACCGAAGGGCAAAGGAAAACAAGCTCATCCGATGCGCCGAATAGCTCCCCCCTGCCCCGCAGTTTTTATTTTTTGGCGGTCTCTTCCAGCAACAAGGCCAGCGCCTGCTTTATATCCTGCACATAGTGGAAGTTGATATCGTTCTTGACGTTATCGGCGATCTCCACCACATCCTTTTCATTGCGATAGGGCAGAACAATATCGGTGAGTTGAGCCCGAACCGCGGCCAGCACCTTTTCCTTGATGCCGCCCACGGCCAGCACATCGCCGCGCAGGGTAATCTCGCCGGTCATCGCCATATCCTTGCGCACCGTCTTGCCGGTTAACAACGAGGTGAGCGAGGTGACCATGGCCACCCCGGCCGATGGGCCGTCCTTGGGGATCGCCCCTTCGGGAACATGGACATGAATATCAATCTTGCCAAAAAGATCTTCCTGGATATTAAGCTCCCGGGCATGGGCCCTGATATAGGTCAGGGCGGCGGTGGCCGACTCCTTCATCACCTCACCGAGCTTACCGGTCATGGTGAGTCCCCCCTTCCCTTTCATCTGGGCGGATTCGATAAAAAGAAGAACCCCGCCTACCGGCGTCCAGGCAAGGCCGGTGGCCAACCCCGGCCCCCAGGTCCGGGCGGTGGTCTCTGAAAAAAACTGAATCGGCCCCAGATATTTATCAAGATTATCAGGGGTAACAACCGCCTTGCCGCTCTTGCCGGTAACGATATCTTTGGCCACGCCCCGGCAGATGGCGGCCAGCCTGCGCTCAAGGTTTCTGACCCCGGCCTCCCTGGTGTAGGAGCGGATCACCCCGCGAATGGCCTCGTCACTTATCTCCAGGTCATCCCCGGTCAGGCCGTGGGCCTCCATCTCCTTGGCCAGCAGATGGCGCCGGGCGATATTGAGTTTTTCCTCCTCGGTGTAGCCGGAGAGTTCGATCACCTCCATCCGATCCCTCAATGGCCCGGGAATACTGTCGAGAATATTGGCGGTAGTGATAAACATGACCTTGGAAAGGTCGAATTCGATCTCCAGATAATGATCGGCAAAGCTGAAATTCTGCTCGGGATCAAGGACCTCCAAAAGGGCGGAGGAAGGATCACCCCGAAAATCGGCGCCCAGCTTGTCCACCTCATCGAGCATGAACAACGGATTGTTGGAGCCGGCCTTTTTCAGGCTTTGGATAATCCGGCCGGGCAAGGCGCCGATGTAGGTCCGCCGATGGCCGCGGATCTCGGCCTCGTCCCGGACCCCGCCCAGGGAAATCCGCACGAACTTTCGATCCATGCAGCGGGCAATGGACTGGCCGAGGGATGTTTTACCCACGCCGGGCGGCCCGACAAAACAGAGAATCGGCCCATGCATATCCTGCTTGAGTTTGCGCACCGCCAGAAATTCGACAATCCTCTTTTTAATCTCTTTAAGGCCGTAATGGTCCTCATCAAGAATCTTCTGAGCCCGTTCGATATCAAGGGAATCCTTGGTGGTGACCTTCCAGGGCAGATCCAGAATCCAGTCCAGATAGGTTCGTGACACGGTATATTCCGGGGAGGACGGCGAAATCCGGCCGAGGCGGTCCAACTCCTTTGTCGCTGTCTTTTGCGCCTCTTCGGTCAAGTCCGCCTCTGCCAGCCTTTGCTTCAACTCGGTGAGATCGAGATTCTCCTGATCTTCGCCCAACTCCTTGCGGATGGCATTGAGCTGTTGCCGCAACACGAATTCCCGCTGTTTGCTGTCGGTATCCTCCTTGATGTTCTTCTGGATCTCCTGGCTCAACTCAACCGTGTCCAACCGCTTATTAAGCTCCCGGGCGGTTCGGTGCAACAGGGGTTTTATTTCCTCAAGCTCAAGAATGGCCTGCTCATCCTCCTGGGGCAGATTAAGCTGGGAGGCGATCAGGTAGGCGATATAAAAGGGGTTTTCAAGGGAATCGATGGTCATCAATAGTTCGGCCGGCAAAAAGACCAGCTCGGCCATTTTCTTAAACTGGGTCTGCAGATTAAGGATCAGGGCTTCGATCTCCCGATCCTCCTCGACAATCATGGGAATTACCGAAACCCGGGCGGTGATGTAAGGTTTTTCCTGAACAAATTCATCAAGCTTAAGTTTTTTGACGGCACTGACCAGAACATGATAGGTGTCGTTCTGCGCCTTTACCAGCTTATGGATATAGCCAAGCACACCGACCGTATAGACGTGAGCCGCTTCAACCGCCTGCTCGGTTTCCTGTTCGTTTTTTTTATGGGTGACGATGGCAAGCAAACGGTCGCCGAGCACCGCTTTATCAATCAGCTTCTTGGACCCTTCATGGCTGATCTGTAAAGGGAAACCCATGCCCGGAAAAAACACGAAACCATGCAGGGGCAGCACCGGCAATATCTCCGGCACCGGCAATTCCGCCGGATTCACCCGCTGTTCGATTCTATTGTCCGTGGAATCCTGCTCTTTACCCTTCTTTCCTAAAATCCCCATCTCGATACCTGCCTGGTTGATTATCAATCATTAGGTTACTCTGTTTGTTCACAGGATCTAAGTGATTTGAATCTTGAGTTTGCCTTTTCTATGCAACAGAGGCATTGTAACCACCAGAAAACCATGATGATATTCAGACGTGGTCCTGGCGACATCAATGGCCTTGGGCAGTAGAATTTTTCTTTCGAAATAAGCCCGTTCGATCTCAAGTTGATGAATACAGGAAACCTTTTCCGGAGCAGGATATTTGCGGACGCCGGACACGGTTAGCGCCGTGTCTTCGGCCAAAATCGATATTTTATCCGGATCAACCCCGGAAACATCTATATAAACGTAAATCTCCGAGGTGGTCTCATAAACATCCGCGGCCGGAAACCAACTGCCGGACTGCAGGATCGGATCCATCCGCTGCAGAGTCATGTTGCGGATCATCCGGCCGAGATGTTTTTCCAGATTACGGTTTTTATCATATTGATCCATCTTCCCCTCCGCTGAAACTTATCAAAAACAAGAAAAAAAGGATGCACTTGATAACTAAATCTCATCAAGCCGATAAGTTAAACAAAAAACCAAGATATGGTCAGGCAATATCAAGAAATAATATTGCTAGCCAACCCGTTGCCACGCTCCTTCCCGGTAAAGATAATGAGGCTTGAATCGCGATTTATAATTCATGGCGGCCACCTCCTCGATCCAATAACCAAGATAAAGATTTTTGATCTCCAACCGCAAGGCCAAATCAAGGAGATAGAGAATATTAAAGGTGCCGAGGCTTCGTCTTTCGCAGTCGGGATCATGATAAAAATAAACGGCGCTTAGAAAATCTTGGCCGACATCAATTATTGATACCCCAAGCAGACGGCCATCCTTGCGAAAAGTTATCTCCATGGTGTTGGTCATGACATTGATAAAAAAACCGCTGTAATAATCTATGGCCTGGCTGCCTCGACCGGGATAACGACCTTCAAGAAATTTATCGCATAACCCGAGCTTTTCCGAGGAAACCTGCAGGGGAGCGATGGAAATCTCAAGATCCTGGTTCCGTTTCCAGATCCGCTGCATGTTCTTGCTGCGGCAGAACTCGGAAGGATTCAGACGAATGGGAACACAGGCCCGACATTGCCGGCAGGCCATGGAATAGAGGACATTACCGTTGCGCCGAAATCCTACTTCAAAAAAAGAGGCCAGCAGCTCATCGCCGATCTTATCGAAATAGCCTTGATGATAAACCGCGGTCCGATCCAGGCCATAAGGACATTCAATGGCAACATCGTGAAAATATCGGGAATAGGCGCGGATTATCTGTTGAGCTTCCATGTCTGCACAAATACCCTTGGCAAAAAAGGCGTAATCCCCTGTGACGGTTAATAAATAAAATAATTGCGGCGAATCTCTTTAAATCTATCTATATCATCGCGCCAACCCGCTTCAATGTCAAGCAGATCACCGCCTTCGGCCAGCCGGCCCCTAAGCTTGCTATCGCCGAGGATCAGATCCAGGGGAACCCGTTGATATTCATACTCATAGGGCGGCTTTTTCAAGGCAAAGTCATCGGGATATAACGTCATGGCGGCCTGGAGCAGAGCCAGGGTGGTCCGGTAGGGCAAAAATTGCTGCGGATCAGTCACATGGAGCTGGAACCCACGACAGGTTTGGCCGGCCCATTTATTGGAGGTCGGTTCAAAGGCCAGCGGCCTCAAGAAACAACCGGGCAACGGCACCCGGCTGATCGAGGCAAGAATCTCATCATGGTCCCAGAAAGGCGCGCCAAACAGCTCAAAGGGCAACGAGGTGCCGCGCCCCTCCGAGATATTGGTTCCTTCCCAGATGACCTGCCCCGGATAGACCAGGGCGGTGATCGGCAGAGGCATATTGGGAGATGGAAAAACCCAGGGCAGACCGGTCTCCGCATACAGCATGGACCGCTGCCAGCCTTGGGCGCCGATCACCTCGAGGTCGGCGCCGAGCTGGTACTCTTGATTGATCAACAGGGCCAGCTCGCCAAAGGTAAGACCGTGCCGCATGGGCAAGGGAAAAAGACCGACAAAGGATTTGCAGTCGGCTTGCAGCAGGTTGCCCTCAACCTTTTCGCCGCCGATGGGGTTGGGCCGGTCCAGGACGATCACTTTTTTGCCGAAGCGGGCGGCTTCCTCAAGGCAATAGGCCAGGGTATAAAGAAAGGTGTAGACCCTGGTGCCGACATCGACGATATCAACGAGCAACACGTCAAAATGATCATACATCGCGGCAGTGGGCCGCCGCACCTCGCCATACAAAGAAAACACCGGCAGGCCGCTGACCGAATCGACAATATGGTCGGACTCGATCATGTTGTCCTGTTTTTCCGCAAAAAAACCATGCTGGGGGGTAAAGAGACAGGTTAATTGGCCGGGGAAGGCTTCCATAACCAAGTCCCGGCTGTGGCGAAATCTGCGGTCGGTTGAGGCCTGGTTGCATAGCAGGGCCAGACGTTTGCCGGCAAGAGAGGAGAGAGGTTGAGCTACAAGTTGTTCAATACCAAGGCTGACCATATATCACCGCACCAACGAATATTTCGAAAATTAAGAATATCCCTGCGCCTCAACTGACAAAAAAAATCATTTTTATTTGCACTTTGCATCGGGATGATTAGTTTAATACACTTAAAATCATCTAAAATATAAACAAATGAAACAGCTAAACGCACGAAATATAAATAAAACGTGTTGTTGTTTTTCTAAAATTTTCTTATCCGGGATAAAATAATGAAGATAGCAATCAGCGGTAAAGGCGGCGTCGGCAAAACCACGATCATGGCCATGCTGGCCAGACACCTGCAGAAACAAGGCAAAGAGGTGCTGGTCATCGATGCCGATCCCAGTCCCCATATGGCGCAGAGCATCGGCATTGAGGAGGTGGAGCGGATCATTCCCATTGCCGACATGAAGGAGATGCTGGTGGAACGCTCCGGCAAGGTGGAGGGCTCGCCCTTTTACAATATCAATCCCCAGGTGGATGACCTGCTCGCCAAATTCATTGTCGAACACAACGGCATCAAACTGATGGTGCTCGGCGCCATTCAGACCGCCAAGGGCGGCTGCGCCTGCCCGGAAAGCAACGTCTTGAAACGGCTGCTCACCAAACTGCTCCTGTCGCCTTCCCAGGTGGTGCTGTTAGACATGGAGGCGGGAGTCGAACATCTCGGCCGGGGCACCATCGCCGGGGTTGATCACCTGCTGATCGTGGTTATCCCCTCCAGATCAGGGGTGAGGACCGCGCTCAAGGTAAAAAAGCTGGCCGAGGAATCGGGAATCCCTTCCATTTCGTTCGTCGGCAATATGATCATTGATGACGAAGATCGAAAATTTCTCACCGATGCTCTCGGCACCGCGCCCATTGCCTTTTTTCCGGAGTCGGCGGCGATCAAGAAAACCGAGCGGTCCGGCCAACCGGTGATCAGTGTACTCTCCGAGGTCGAAGAGGCCACCGGCGCAATCATGAGCCGTCTCAAAATCTAATCTAATTACACCAGGTTCGGCTGAATTGTGGAGAGTACCGAGGTGAGCGGCATCAACCATGTATAAATCTGGGTTGTTAACCACGAAGTTCACGAAGAGCACGAAGCTGTTGCTAATCGATTTTTCTTCGTGGCCTTCGTGAACTTCGTGGTTTAAAACAATGTTTAGATTACCGGCTGAAAGTCGATGCTAATCAAAAAATCTAAAGACAGCCATCAGGCAAAACAAAGACCGCAATCAGGACAGGTGGAGGTGGTTGTTTCAAAAACAGCACCGCAGGCGGGACAAAGCGCCTCGCCGGCGTCCTGGTCGTACACCCCGTCAAGATGATCAGCGCCATGGCTTTCCAGGGCCGTGGTCCGTCGATATTCCGCCTGCAGAATCGCCATGGCCTCGGCCGCATCCTCGCGTCGCACATTGAGATAATACTTGGGCGCGCAGCACCCTTTGCCGCAGGAACTCTCATCGCCGCTGATCAGGCTCTCGATAAATTCCGCCTTGAAAAGATCGGCCAGATGCCTGACATCGACCAACGAAGCCTGGTGCACAGGAACAATATCGTCAGCAGCCGTAAGCCCGCCTCCGAACTCACTCCGCCGTCTCCGCCTGGCATCCTCGAGGTCAAGAATCTGACGACCGGTGAGCAGTTCCACCTGGCAGGCGGCGCAGATCTTGATCTCGGCCCGATATTCATCCCTGCACTGCGGGCAATATTTCAAATCCGGCTCAATCATAGCTTATTAACCTCTAACTTACTTTTATAAAATAAAGCGGCTCAGATCCTCATCCTCGGAGATATCAAAGAGCTGCTCCCGGACATATTCGGCCGTCACCACGAAATTCTTCTCGGTAAGGTCGGAGGCGTCAAAGGAAAGCGCCTCCAGCAGCCGCTCCATGATGGTGTGCAACCGCCTGGCCCCGATATTTTCCGTCCGTTTATTGACCTCGGCCGCAATCCTGGCCATTTCCCGGATCGCCTGATCATCAAACTCAAGGGTGATATCCTCGGTTTCCATCAAAGCGATGTATTGCTTGATCAAGGCATTCTGCGGTTCGGTGAGAATCCGATAAAACTCGTCCTCGCCAAGGGCGTTAAGCTCGACCCTGATCGGAAAACGGCCCTGCAGCTCGGGAACCAGATCGGACGGCTTACAGAGGTGAAAAGCGCCGCTGGCGATAAAGAGGATATGGTCGGTCTTGACCATCCCGTGTTTGGTGGGCACGGTGGAGCCTTCAACAATGGGCAACAGATCGCGCTGCACCCCCTCCCGCGACACTTCGCCGCCGTGAGTCGCCCCGCCGCTGCGGGAGGCGATCTTGTCGATCTCGTCGAGAAAGATTATCCCGGACTGCTCGGTGCGCTGGATGGCCTGCTTGGTGACCTTATCCATGTCGATCAGCTTCTCGGCCTCGCTCTTGTTCAAAACTTCAAGTGCTTCCTTAACCTTCATCTTGCGGCGACTGGATTTGGAGGGGAACATCTTGCCGAACATGTCCTTGATCCCGGATTGCATGTCGTCCATGCCGGTATTGGAGAAGATCTCGACCATGGGCATGGGGGCGGCCTGATCAACCTCCATCTCCACCTGTCTTTCATCGAGCTTGCCATCCCGCAGCATCTGCCTAAACTTTTCCCTGGTCGAGTACTGGCTGGAATCATTCGGAGTCGCCTCGATCGAGTCAACCCGATCCGCCATGGGCTCAACCCGGCCGAGGGTTGCCGCGGCCGGCTGCGGCGGGACCAACAGATCAAGCATCCTTTCTTCGGCAAAATCCTTGGCCTTGACCTTGACCTTGTCCCTCTCCTCGGCCCGCACCATATTAATGGCCAGTTCGACCAGATCCCGGATCATGGACTCCACATCCCGGCCCACATAGCCCACTTCCGTAAACTTGGAGGCCTCCACCTTTAAAAAGGGGGATTGGGCCAGGCTGGCCAGCCTACGGGCAATCTCGGTCTTACCGACGCCGGTGGGCCCGATCATGATGATGTTCTTGGGCGCGATCTCTTCCCGCAAGGGGGGAGCAACCTGCTGCCGCCGCCAGCGATTACGCAGGGCAATGGCCACCGAACGTTTGGCCGCATTCTGGCCGATGACAAAACGATCCAATTCGGCAACGGTCTGCCGGGGAGTAAGCATATTGACTGGCTTCATCTACAATTAACCTCAAGAACGATTTAACTTGCTTAGTTATAAAAATTGCTGAGCTCCATCAAATTTCAGCCAGCTTGAGTAAAGTCCCGGGGGAGCGGCTTCAGCCGCGAACAATGGTTAACTATTTACAATTTACAATACGGTGTTAGGCCATCAGGTAATTTTTTTCGCGAATAAATTCGCTCCCACCAAAAAACAGTCCCAATCAAGATTCATATTTCAGCCATTTTTTTTACCGGCTGAAATTCAATGGTAATCACATAAAAATCACAACCCTACCCTGCCGATTCCATCTTTTCCAGGACGATATTATCGTTGGTGTAGATGCAGATGGCCGCGGCAATCTTTAATGACTCTTGGGCGATCTCTGCGGCGGAGAGAGAGCTGTGGGTAACCAAGGCCTTGGCCGCGGCCTGGGCATAGGGGCCTCCCGAGCCGATGGCCAGAATACCGTCATCCGGCTCGATCACATCCCCGGTGCCGGAGAGCAGCAACGAGTGTTTCTTGTCGGCCGCCACTAAAAACGCCTCCAGCTTGCGCAGCATTTTATCGGTGCGCCACTCCTTGGCCAACTCCACTGCGGCCCGCATCAGATTGCCGTCATACTGTTCAAGCTTCTGTTCAAGCTTGTCAAAAAGGGTAAAGGCATCGGCGGTGGCTCCGGCAAAACCGGTGATGACCTTGCCGTTATAAAGGCGGCGCACCTTTTTCGCGTCATGCTTCATCACGGTATTACCCAGGGAAACCTGGCCGTCACCGGCCACGGCTATCTCACCTTGATGGCGAACCGCCAGAATTGTCGTTGATCTGAATTTCAAAAAAACTCCTCCTCGATAAATTTATCTCAATTTTTCCCGGACATGGGATGGGCCTTGTCGTACACCTTGGTCAAATGGTCCATATTGAGATGGGTATATTTCTGAGTCGTGGACAGGCTTACATGCCCCAATAACTCTTGCACAATACGTAAATCCGCCCCCATCTCCAGCAGATGGGTGGCAAAGGAATGCCTCAGGGCATGGGGAGTAACCCGGGCCGCAATCCCGGCCCGCTGGGCATACATCTTAACCGACCGCTCGACACTGCGGGTGGTGATTCTCGTGCCCCGGCTGTTTAAAAAAACGGCGTTTTTTTCAGGCTGATGGCCGCGGGCCGCCCTTTCCTGAATCAGCCGATCCCGTTGGGGAAAATAGCTGCGCAACGACTCCAGGGCCGGATTGCCCACCGGCACCACCCTCTCCCGCTTTCCTTTGCCGACTACCCTAACCATTCCGCCATCAAAATCAAGGCGCTCCATATCAAGATTAACAAGTTCGGCGACCCGCAGACCGGTTGAGTAGAGGATTTCCAGCAGGGCCCGGTCACGGGCCGCAAAGGTATCATTGTGATCCGGCATCTCCAGCAGGGTGAAAACCTCGTCAACCGTAAGGAAAACCGGCATGTGTTTTTCCTGTTTCGGCATGGAAACCAGGGAAACCGGATCATGGGTCACAATCCCCACCCGGATCAGATATCTAAAAAATGTGCGCAGGGCGGAAAGTTTCCTGGCCACGGAACTTGATTTATTTTTGCTGCCCAGACTGTAAACATAGGCGCGGACCAGATAACTGTCGATCGCTCCGGTCCGGCCCGCCGATTTAGTGAAATCCGTAAAATCGGCAAGATCAAGCCCGTAACTTATCACAGTATTTTGTGAATAGCCTTTTTCAACCTCAAGCCATTTTGAAAAATTGGGTAAAAGAGCTGTGCATTCCGCGATTGTTATCGGCATAATAGTTTAGTGATCAAAAAAGGGTAGTATCCTGGGTAATCAGAGATAAAAAAATAACATACCCATCTTTTTTTGGAAAGAGATTGCCCATTATCCGCCGATCATTTATTTTAAAAGATCGTATTCAACCAGCATGGTTAAAAATCATGACATAATAACGGTGATGTTATGGCCAAAAAATCCTTTGAGGATGCCCTGCACAAACTTGAAGAGATCACCAGGGAACTGGAAGACGGCGATCTCTCCCTGGAAAAATCCCTCAATAAATTCGACGAAGGGGTCAAGCTTGCGGAATATTGCAACCAAAAGCTCGAAGAAGCGCAGAAAAAAGTTGATATCCTTTTACATAAAAACGGCGAACTGACCTCGGTCCCTTTTGATTCGAACTTCAATTCTGAATCTGATTCAACCGACTGACTTCTTGCCCGACCTTAGTAACTTCAAAAAAAAGCAGAGTTAATGGATATAAAAACATATCTTTCTCAAAAATGCCTGGTGGTTGAATCGGCCTTGGCTACTTATATGCTGCCGGAAGACGGCCCGTTGGCCAATCATATCAAGGCCATGCGCTACAGTCTTTTTGCCGGCGGCAAACGGGTGCGGCCCATCCTGGCCCTGGCCACGGCCGAAGCCCTGCATGCCGACACCGAAGCGTTGATGCCGGTGGCCTGCGCCCTTGAATGTATCCATACCTATTCCCTGATCCATGACGATCTGCCGGCCATGGATAATGATGATCTCCGGCGGGGCAAACCGACCAACCATGTGGTCTTCGGCGAGGCCGAGGCAATCCTGGCAGGCGACGGCCTGTTAAGCTTTGCCTTTGAACTTCTGGCCCACCCCGACACCGGCCAGGCAATTGCGCCGACGGCCCAACTGCAAATCATCCGGGCCGTCGCCAAGGCGATCGGTCCCATCGGCATGGTGGGCGGCCAATCCCTGGATCTGGCCGCCGAAGGCAAAAAAATCCCCTTTGCGCATCTCAAACTCATCCACAGCTATAAAACCGGGGCCTTGATCACCGCCGCCGTCCAGAGCGGGGCACTGTTCGGCAAGGCAACCACCGACCAGTATCAAGCCTTGACCAGATATGGCGAAAATATCGGCCTGGCCTTTCAGATTGTCGATGATCTTCTCGATGTGGAAGGCTCCACCGAAGAACTCGGCAAGACGGCCGGGGCCGACGTCGAACGCAACAAGGCAACCTATCCCGCTTTTTTCGGTGTTGATAAAACAAGAATAATGGCGCAAGATGCAATTAAAGACGCGATTGCCGCCCTTGACGGTTTTGACGACAAGGCCGAACCGCTCCGCGCGTTGGCCCGCTACATATATGACCGAAAAAAATAAAACGCATGTTTTTATGATGTTCAAACAAGGATGAAGCAATAAAATGAGTAAGACAACGTTATTAGATACAATCAACTCGCCTGAAGATCTACGCAAGATCCCTGAAGATCAGTTAGCACAGCTTGCCAAAGAGATCCGGGAAAAAATAATCACGACCGTCTCAAAAACAGGCGGCCACCTGGCGCCCTGCTTGGGGGTTGTTGAGTTGACTATTGCCATCCACTACATATTCAACACCCCGGCCGATAAGGTGGTCTGGGATGTCGGCCATCAGGCCTATGCCCATAAGCTTCTCACCGGCCGCCGCGAAAACTTCGACACCCTCCGACAATACAAGGGCATAAGCGGCTTTCCCAAAAGAGATGAAAGCCCTTACGACTGTTTTGATACCGGCCACAGCAGCACCTCGATTTCGGCAAGCATGGGCATTGCCACGGCCCAGGACCTGAAAGGTGACCCAAGCAAGGCGATCGCGGTGATCGGCGACGGCTCGATGACCGGCGGTATGGCCTTTGAGGCCCTCAACCAGGCCGGCCATATCAATAAGGATCTCATCGTGATCCTCAATGATAACGAGATGTCGATCTCCCCCAATGTCGGCGCCCTTTCCAGCTTTTTAAGCAGAAAACTGACCAGTAAAACCGCGGTCCGGGTAAAAAAGGAGATGGAACATTTTCTGAAATCCTTCTCCAATGTGGGCGAAAACATCCTGCAGGTGCTGAAAAAAAGTGAAGAGAGCCTCAAAGGCTTTTTCACCCCGGGCATGCTCTTTGAGGCCCTGAAGTTTGAATACATCGGCCCCATCCCCGGCCATAAAATCGAAAACCTGCTGGATACCCTGCGCAATGTCAGGGACTTCAGCAGCGGCCCGGTGCTGATCCATGTGCTGACCACCAAAGGCAAGGGCTATAAGCCGGCTGAGCAGAGACCGGGCGACTTTCACGGGGTCGGCCCCTTTGTCATCGAAACCGGCGCCCCGGTGCCCACCCCGCCCCAGCCGCCCAGCTATACAAAGGTTTTCGGCGACACCATCATCAAGCTTGCGGAAACCGATCCGCGGATTACCGCCATCACCGCGGCCATGCCGGCGGGAACCGGCCTTATCCCGTTTGCCCAGAAATTTCCTGATCGTTTTTTCGATGTGGGCATTGCCGAACAACATGCGGTTACCTATGCCGCCGGCATGGCCACCGAAGGGATGCTGCCGGTGGTGGCCATCTACTCGACCTTTTTTCAAAGAGCGATGGACCAGATTATCCATGACGTCTGCCTGCCCAACCTGCCGGTGACCTTTGCCATCGACCGCGGCGGCCTGGTGGGTGATGACGGCCCCACCCACCACGGGGTTTTCGACATCTCCTTTATGCGGATGATCCCCAATCTGCTGATGATGGCGCCCAAGGATGAGGAGGAATTGCAGCACATGCTTTACACTGCGATCCTCCACCCCGGTCCGGCCGCGGTCCGCTATCCGCGCGGCAGCGGCGAAGGGGTCACCATGAGCGAGGAACTGGTCCGGCTGCCCCTGGGGGAGGGGGAAGTGTTACGGGAGGGCACCGACATCCTGCTGCTGCCGGTGGGCAATTGCGTGTATCCGGCTCTGGAGGCGGCAGAGGGGCTAAAAAAACTCGGCATCGACGCGGCGGTGATCAACCCACGCTTTATCAAACCGCTTGACGCCAAACTCATCTGCGAATGGGGCGAAAAGACCGGCAAGGTTATTACCGTTGAGGAAAATGTTAAAAAAGGCGGCTTCGGCAGCGGCATCCTCGAGCTCTTCATGCAAAAGGAGCTGTACCACATCAAAACCCGAGTGCTGGGTCTGCCGGACCAATTTATTGAACATGGCGGTCAGGCTATCTTAAGGCAAAAGGTAAAAATAGATGCGCCGGCCATCATAAACGAAGCCTTAAAGATGACGGAAAGCAGGAATCAGGCCTGAGGTTGAAGCTGTTCTATCAACCTCAGCCTAGCTGGCTATGCCCAACCGCCCTTCTTCTGCTTCAATATAGCCGAACATCTTATCGAGCACCCCTTTTGTCTCATCGGGAACAATCACGAAACGACAAGCCAAGCGGATCCGGCGGGGACTGAAATCAGGATTATTCTCGACCACCATCAATCTGCTCATAATCGAATAAAGGTTTGCCGCCTCAAGCGCAACATCCCCGCCGGCAAAATTTACGGTCGTCATGAAGGGAATAGTCCAATCAAAATCTTGCGCCACTTCAAGCTCGCAGAGCATTCCCCCTGAGCTGAAATTAAGCAGCTGAGCAGACAAATTTTTATTTTTCTGCATAATCAACGCCTTGGCATTCTGGTGGCTGTATCGGCGATCAGTCCTCATGAAAAACGGACTGCAGATTCTGGTGACAAGTTGCTCCATTTGCCGGGAACTACATGGGATCAAGAGATGATCCATAACCCCGTAGGCCTGGACCGCCGAAATAAAATCCTCGTTTTGATTGGAAGAAAAAATAACAAACCGGGTCCGGTTTAATTCAGATTTAGCGGATTGATTTTTGGCGAAGTCGAGCCACTCTTGAGTTGAAGACTCTTTTGAAAAAAGGGCTATGTGAAAAGAACCTTGATTGAAAAGCGCCATGGCATCCCGCACATTATTGGCCTCGGAGACAATAGCGTCATCAATCGTCGATTGGATAAGGGTTGTAATAATACGGCGCATGCTCGGAGAGCTGTCGATTATGATTATCCTTCTTGCCATAACAAACCTCGAAAAAACTTAATACAATTAGTAGTAAAAACACACCGGGATGGCTGCTTATTTATCCCGGCTTCGACAAAATTATAAGTTGTCGAATTCCCTAAGGATTGATAACGTCTTTATAATTTTAGATTATAACATAGATAAAATCAGTAGTTGTAACAAAATATTAAGATATCTAAAGCAAACGATAATTATTATCATGGAAATAAAAACACGGTCCCCCAATAAACAACTACCGGATTTTATCTGGACCTTTACAACCTATTTTTCCGAAGGCTTTCCCTACACGGTTATCCGCACCATCTCATCGGTTTTTTTTCGAGATCGAGGCGTAAGCCTCGAAGCTATCGGCCTCACCTCGTTATTCGGCTTGCCCTGGGTTATTAAATTTTTATGGGGCCCCTATCTGGATGAATTCGGCACCAAAAGAAAATGGCTGCTCATCATGCAAGCCATCCTTGTGGCGCTGATAACCGCCACCGCCTTTTTATCGCCGCTAACCTGGGCCATTCCCGCAATTGCCGCAATTTTTTTCTTGAGCAGTTTTGTGGCGGCAACCCATGATATTGCCATTGACGGCTTTTATATGGAGGCCCTTGACCAGAACAACCAGGCCAAATACGTCGGCTACCGGGTCATGGCCTATCGCATTGCGATGATGACCGGCACCGGGATCATTGTTACCCTGGGGACCACCATCGGCTGGTTTCAAGCCTTTGCCGCCGCCGCTTTGATTATGGCAGCCCTGTTCTTGTTCCATCTCTATTTTCTCCCTCGCTGTGAAACAGAAAAAAATAACATCCGCCACTGGCTTAAGAGCAACAGCAAAACAAAATTCAGCCTTTACTGCCTGGGCGCAGCATTAACCGTAACCGGCATTCGTTTTTTTCTTGCCTCGAATCTATGGCTTAATCTGCAACATACTCAACCGCTGCTGGCAAAAATCAACCTGAGTTCAGCGATCGGCATCCTGCTCTTTGCTTCCCTGCTGCTCACCGCCCTGTTCCGTAAGCGCATCAAAGGCTGGATCCTTCGTGAACCGGACGATTTTTACGCCAAGGCCTTTCTCTCATTTATGGATAGAAAGAAAATCGGCGCCATCCTCGCCTTTATCATCCTGATCCGGACCGGCGAGTTCATGCTTTCCGCCATGGTTGCACCCTTTATGGTTGATCTGGGGATAAAGGTTCATTACGGTTGGATCTCCGGCGGAATCGGTCTGCCCTGCTCTATCGTCGGCGCCATGTTCGGCGGCTGGCTTATTGCCAGATACAGCCTGAAAAAAATGTCCTTTCCCTTTCTGCTCGCTCAAAACCTCACCAACATCGTCTATATGTTTTTGGCTCTATTCCTTGCCAGGCTGATCAATATTAACACGGGTAACCTTGATCCGATATCAATAGGCGCCGACAATATCATTTTGGTGGCCCTGGTGCATGGTTTCGACCAGTTTGCCGGCGGGCTGGGTACGGCGGTATTGATGACTTACCTGATGCGGATATGCAATCAGGAGTTCAAGGCCGCCCATTATGCGATCGGCACCGGACTCATGAGCGTCAGCGGGCTTTACGCCGGGGTCATGAGCGGCTTTCTTGCCTCATGGATTGGATATGGCTATTTCTTCGGCATCAGCTTTTTAATGTCGATTCCGGGCATGATCATGCTTTTTTATATCCCATTTTTTGATCCGCCCGCCAAATACTGATGGCTTAATAAACAAAAAGGGCGCGACACTGATGTGCCGCACCCTTTTGTAAAATAATTACAATTACAACTGGTTATTTCTTCAATCGCGCATCAACCTCTTTCTGAACCAAATCACTGATATCAAGTTTTTCGTCCGCATAAAGAAGACCGGTCCGATTGCGCAGCCCTTTCATGGTATTTTCAAGAATCATGGTATAACCTTCTTTTTTACCCAGATCAGCAATTACATCATTAAGCACCTTCAGGATAGGCTCCATAACCTTTTTTTCAAGTTGCTGAACCTCAAATTTGGCATCCTCGGTCTTTTGACCATATTCACGCATTTTCTTTTGATACTCTCGTTCTTTTTCAGCCTTAACCTCTTCGCTCCAGGCCAAACTCTTCTTCTCGATATCAGATTTCAATGCGGTAAGCACATCCTCATCTTTTTTGAACTTATCCTGCAGTTTCTGGACCTCGGCCTGAACCTGGTCCTGCGCGGCAAGGGCTGCCTTGGAGGTTGAAAGCACCTTCTGAATACTGATCGTGGCAATCTTTGCTTTATCGGGCGCGGCAAGGGCCTTGGTTGAAGGACTTGCCATCAACAGCAAAAAAAATGTCGCCATAACGGCTAACAGACTTTTTTTCATCTATAAACTCCTGTTAAGTACGATTGTTTTATTCTCTTATTGCTTAAGAGTGCGGAAGTAATTGAGGTTGGAGCTCTAAAAAAAAAGAGATGGGAGCATTTTGTTTGCTCCCATCTCAAAAAATATTTTGATATCTTTTTTATTTGGAAATTACGAAATCATCACGGCGATTCTGCGACCATGCCAACTCATCATGTCCGTAGTTGAGTGGTTTTTCCTCGCCATAGCTGATCGTATCGATCCGGCTCTCGGCAACGCCCATATTCACCAGATATTTTTTGCCGTTAATCGCCCGTCTTTCACCAAGGGCCATATTGTACTCATTGGTGCCGCGTTCATCGCAATTACCTTCAACTCTAACCTTGGTGCCTGCGGTCTCAAGAAGAAATTCACCATTCTTTTTCATGCGATCCTGCTGATCATCGCGAATATTCGATTTGTCGAAATCAAAATACAACGGCAACATCGGGCCTGTTGTTCTTCCTTCGATAATCGCCCCACGGCCATTCGCGTCCCAACCGGTAGAGGAAAGGGATTCTTCTTTGCCCATCCCCTCGCCGGTATCAGCCTTCATCCCTGCTCCGGCGCCTTCCGATGTTTCGGTCATGCCGGAATCGGTTTTCACCTTTTGCTTTGCACATCCACCGGCGAAAAGTGTTAGGGACACAACAATTGAAGCCGCTGCCAGAATTTGGAAAAAATCTTTTTTCATCTTTCTCACTCCTCCTACACTATCTTTAATCGAAAGAATATTAATCTAAGTAGTTGATTATTTTCAAACAGATATAATCACCATATAAAATGCGCTGTGGAAATTCAATGCTTTTTTAGTGAGTTATAAAAGATTATATGATCTGTGTATTTAACAAGGCTATACATATTAATTTATTCTCAACCACCATCATTTAATGGTAAAGATATATCTTGCCATGAAGAAGATAAATAATATATTTTTTTGATTAACCTGTCTGGGATAATAGTTTTAAATTCCTAGAAATTTGATAAACTAATTTTTTATTATTATATATTTCCGCCAAAAAAGAGCAAGTTATTTTAAATCTTAAAATTATGTCCAAATTAACCCATGAAATTATAAGCACCAATTCGAACCATTTAGCCGATGAAGACTTCGACCTTCAGCAGATGATCTCGTCTAATCAATTCGGCACTTTTTTTGGGGTTTCCCAGAAAGTTCTCGATACGGTTTGGAAAAACCTCACTTCTCCCGAGGGCAATTCAGTCACCTACATCTCAATGGAAATTGGGGCTGACCTCGATGTGTTTCATCCGGTAACCAATAGACTCAACCAACTTAAAATCACTGAACACCCGGACAAACAGCTCCACAGCTTTATTCAATCGTTCCTGAACGGTCCGGTGAAAATCCCCAATTACGGCGGCGGGCTGGGGATCCTTGCCGGCGATACCCTTAAAAGTATGGCTGATTGTAAAATTCCGGCAATTGCAGTCTCACTCTTATATCATAAGGGTTATTTTTCCCAACTGGTTGATTCAAAAATAGGGCAAGTAGTCTGGTCGTCCGACTGGCAGCCGGAGAATACCCCGGGCCTTTATTTGCTGAAAAATCCAAAAAATCCAGCCGAGCCGATTCTTATTGATGTTCCTTTTTATGATAAAAACAACGTGAAATGTTCGGCCGTTGCCAAGATCTGGATAAAAATGGAGATCAGTGAAAACCTTGAGTTCTTTATCCCGCAAGTTTTGCTGGACTACCAAACCCCGGATAGCCCGGACTGGATTAAAGACGCCTCCCAGCACCTTTATGACAGCAGCTCGGAAAAGGTAAAGGCCACCCAACGCCGCCTGTTGGGCGCCGGGGTGGCCCCGGCTCTCAAGGCCCTGGGGATCACCTCCAAGACCATCCACCTCAACGAACAGCACGGCGTTGCCGTTGTCATGGCCTTGATCGCCGATAATCTCCAAGCAAAATATGGCGCTGATTACGAACGGCAATGCAATGATCAGGACATCATTGATGCGGCCCGCGCCGTATCTGAAAAGATAGTCTTCACCATCCATACCCCGGTCAAAGCAGGTCATGACCGATTCGCAATCGAGATTTACAAAGATCTGGTCAGCTCATTCTGCGAAAGGGTTTTAAACCTTATCGCCCGGGATGAGGAAAACCCTTCTTTTTACAACTTTACTTCTTTGGCAATGAAGATCAACCGAACCACCAACAGCGTCAGTCGGATCCACAAAGAGGTTACCAGAAAACAATTCCCCCAGTATGCCGATAAAATAACCGCCATTACCAATGGGGTACATCATCTCACCTGGGTCAGCGATGCAAAGGCAGAGTTATTCGACACCTTTACCGAACTCGCCAACTGGCGGGAGGACCCCAGTGTTTTTGCCGGAGCGAAGGTGCTGCTCAGCAACAATAAATTCAGAACCTATTTTCAACATGCCTGGGCCGAAGACAGCAAAACACTGATTGATTATGTAAACAGGATGCTCCTTACCCACCGCAACCAACGACTTGAAACCTGGATCGATCCGCCTAATTATCTTTCATATCTCGACGGCGAACAAAGCACCCTGAACCCCAACCACTTCACCCTTGGCTTTGCCCGCCGGTTTTCAACCTATAAACGGGCTGACCTGATCTTTGAAGATATTGACAGATTGGCGGCCATTATTACGGAAAATAACTGGCCGGTAAACTTTATCTACGCGGGCAAGGCCCATCCCTCCGATGATCCGGGCAAGGAACTGATCAAAAATATCTTGGCCATCCAGGAAGAACTTTTTAAAAAATCGAATGGCTTGGCCAGACTGGTATTTATTCCAGGCTATGACATGCTCATCGCAAAAATGATGGTGGCCGGCTCACACGCCTGGCTGAACAGCCCGAAAAGGCCTTTGGAAGCGAGCGGCACCAGTGGCATGAAAGCGGCGATGAACGGTATTCCCAATCTGAGTATCATGGATGGCTGGTGGGAGGAGGGGTATCACGATGGCAAAACCGGCTGGAAATTCGGCTATGAGAATCCGATTTCCACCGAATACATCAACGAACAGCCGTCGTCATTGCTTTACGAGGAAGATTCATCATCTTTTTACCAGGTGTTTACCGAGGTTTTGGCCACCTTTTACGACCCCATTCGCCATGACCAATATCTTGATAAATCCATCATGAATCTAATCCACAACTGTCCGATCTTCAATACCCATCGCATGGTTGCCGAGTATGTCTCTCGTTATAACATCAGCCTACCCAAGGCGGTTCAAGAAAAAATAAATAAATTCAGCAAATTATATTGCAGCGAACAATCTGATTAACCGCTTTTTTCCAGGTTTCTCAATACCCCTGCCCAATAAATAACCCCACGAAATAAGTCCTTTTTTTCTATCCTCCCCCTCAAGTTTTCCTCATCATTGCCGATAACTCATATGGCGCCATTGCGTTTTTAAGCGATGATTTTCTACCTTTTTCGACCAGCGTCCAGCAGGAACCGGTTAAGCCACGAAACATAACGATCGAGGATCACCAGTGAACAATAAGATATCTTCCTCCCTGCCCTTTGGCCTGCAAAATAGTCCCGCCCTGCAAAAAAAACCGGGGATCGACAGCTATAATTTTCAGCAAACGACGAGCCTGACCGAGTCGGCAACAATCTACTTAAAAACAGCAGAGGGTGATACGGTATCTCTAAGCAGTTCATCTTCCTTCATGAGCGTATTTCAAAAAATGAACTCGGTAGAGCAAAACTGCTCGACAAACCAGACCAGCCTGGCGCAGATGAGCAGCGAATCTTTAACCTGCTCGGTTCAGGGGGATCTCAACGAGGAAGAACTGGCTGATATCAAAAACTTGATCGCCGATCTTGCCGATATTGCCTCATCATTTTTCAGCGGCGACAGCCAGAGTGCAATGGCCAAGGCGCTTACTATGGATTCGATGGGCTCAATAGTCGGCCTGGATGCCTCTTTCAACCAGACGGCGACCATGGCGACCCAAATGACCAGTTTTCATCCAATCCCGACCTTTAGTGAAGATATCCAGGGAACTTTTGCGGATCTTTACCAAAATGGCCGGCCTGAAGCCAAAGAGACAGAAGATTATCAAGGGCAACTCTTTGGACGCTGGCATCAGATTATGAGCCTGCTGGAAAACATTACCCCATCCGATGCAACTCCAGTAAAAAATCAGGAAAGAGGATCGGCAGATCGGGTCGCGGAAGAAATGATGAACAGAATGGAGGATTATTTACAAAAAAATCCAAGGATGAGTCCTTTTGCCGAACCACTGGCCAACAGGGCGCTGACCAGGGCCGTATCAATGCTGCCGGACCACCCCTCCCAGGCAACAACAAACTCATTTCAACAACTGCAGAGTCGATTCAAGAATGAGCTCCAAGCGTGGCTAAGAAACACGGATTATACACGGGAAGAGCTCATCTCCATCTGAATTATCAACCTTTAAAAATCATCAAAATCATCCTCGTCAAAGGGAATGAGGTCATGGGCCTTTTTCCCTTTGGTTTGAGCAGCGGGCTTTTTGCCGGCAGCCGGAAGCTTGGCGACTTTGCCGGGTGACGGGTGCTGGGTTTTATGCTCCACGGCCTGGTAACCGGAGTCAACCTGGTTAACTCCGGCCAAATCACCGCCGACCATAACCATTAACTCATTAACAGTCCCTTTCATTAATTCAGCCTGGGCACTCAACTCCTCGGAGGCGGAAGCGGCCTCTTCGGCAGTGGCGGCATTTTGCTGGGTAATGTTATCTATATGTGAAATGGCCGAGTTGACCTGGGCAATAGCCCGGGCTTGCTCACCGGTGGACCCGGCTATTTCCGAAACCAGGGTACTGATTCGATCAACCGCCTGGGTGGCGACATAAAAATTCTCACTGGTCTCGGATACCAGACTGGAACCGGCCCCGATCTTTTTCACGGTGCCCTCGATCAGGGACGAGGTATTTTTGGCAGCCTCGGCCGCCCGCATGGCAAGACTGCGCACTTCATCGGCAACCACGGCAAAACCGGCCCCGGCCTCCCCTGCCCTGGCGGCCTCCACCGCGGCATTCAAGGCAAGAAGATTGGTTTGAAAGGCGATTTCATCGATGGTCTTAACAATCTTCTGGGTTTCGGCGCTGGCGGCGGAGATCTCTTCCATTGAGGCGGTCAAATTCTTCATGGAGCTATCCGCCTCGTGCAGCACCTTATTGGCCTCTTTCATCAACACATCGGCCTGGCTTGCATTTTCCGCATCTTGACGAGTCATGGCCGCAACCTCTTCCATGGATGCAGAGGTCTCTTCGACTGCGGCCGCCTGTTCAGACGATCCGGCGGCCAGACTCTGGCTGGAGGAAGAAATCTCCCCGGAAGCGGCTGCCACCTGACTGGCCCCAGCCGCCATGTTGGACGCCACGCCGGTCAAGACCCTGGTGATCACCCTGGTAATGATGATGGCCAGGGCAACACCGATTGCCAAGGTAACCAAACTAAAAATCGTCACCGATAAGCGGGTCTTTTTTGCGGCATTAACCATGGCTTGATCGGTCAAAATATTCTGCCTGGCCTCGGCGCGGATTTTGGCGAGGATAGCCTTAACTTCCTCCACCGCCGGCACCGACTGTGAGGCATAGATATCTTTTGCTTTCTGCATTCCCAAGATCTGCTCTTCAGCTTCGGTTTGCAGATCCCAAAGGGCTTCAATGGTTGTATTCAAATTTTTCAAGGTTTCATTCCGAAAAACCTCAGCCGCCTGATCAAACTTTTTTTCCGCCAATAGTTTCTGGATTGTTTCCACGGAATGATGCATGACATCATGGCTGACATTGATCGAATCATACATGGATCGATAACGGTCGGTCCCTGCCGCATAGGCCTTCTTGGCCTGCTCGGAATTCATCCATTTGCCGAGGATGCACTGGGTCGGATCGGTCTTCACATTTCCCAACACCGTACTCTTGGTAATCAACGCATCGCGAATCCGCCCGGCCCAGCCGAGATGAGCCGCCTCGATCGAGACCAGCTTGGCCGGCAGGGTAAGGTCGGCCTGAACAAAAACACTCTTGATCTCTATCGCCGACTCGTGCAGTTGCTTATGGGGAAGCTCAATTTCTTTAAGCATGGGGGCAATGCTCGGCACCAATTTTTCGGCGGCTTTGCGTTCATCGCCGTACAGCCATTTTCCGAATCCGCATTTGCTATGATCGGTTTCTACCTTAAGTTCGGTAACCTCATCGTCATTGAGCAGGGAATTAACCTGGGCAACCCAGTTGAGATGATCAACTTCCTTCTGCGCCAGGTTCCCATCCAGCTTGTTGCCGTCGATTACCTCGTTGGCATTGATTAAAATCTTGCCAACCCCCAAATAATTGGCTGCGGCAATAACAACGAGCATGATTAAGATAACGGAAAATCCGGCTGAAATCCGTTTACTAATAGTCATATTTTTCCAATTCATTATTTCCACCGATGTTGATTGAAATTTACTGATATATTAGATAGTAGCTTAACTTTAAACATAAACTACGTCAGAAGATTTTGAAAAACTCTTTTTGAGACATCACGTCCCCGGCTTGAGCTCAACGCAACCCAAAAGCAATTTTTTATAATTACCTGAAAACAACAAAAAATACAAATAAACACTAACCGTTATCTATCTCCGCATACCAGAGGCGCAACCTTGGCGCCCGGGCCATGGATTAACCATAAAACCATGAAACAAAAACTCGGCAATTGCAAAGAAAAAAACATTTTAAAAATCTCTTATTCGCCGCAAAACAAAAAGCTGTTATGCTTAGCATTATTACTCAAGATAAGGATAGTCCCATGTGGAGTTCAAAAGACATTTATTACATATCCGACAGCACCGGCATTCTGGCCACCAATCTCGGTCATGCCCTGATCTGCCAGTTTCCCGAGATCAATTTCCATGAAGAGACCTTCCCCTTTGTCCTCACCGTTGACGAGGCGGAGAAGACCTTGGCATATATCCTGAAACAATCAATCGGCCGACGGCCTTTGATCTTCAGCACGATCATGGATCCGAAAATACGCAAGATCTTCGACTCCTCCGAGGTCGAGCTCTTCGACGCCTTTGACATATTTTTAGACCGGCTCGAAAACTGCCTTGAAGCCAAGGCCTTACGGGTCGCCGGCTTCTCGCGCCATATCGATAACATGACCATGGCCAAACGGGTGGAAGCGATCCACTATTGCCTCGAACATGATGACGGGGTAAGGACCGACGAGCTTGATGATGCGGATGTTATCCTGCTCGGCGTATCCCGGGCCGGCAAAACCCCGGTAAGTGTCTACTTGGCCACCCAGATGGGGCTGAAGGCGGCCAACTTCCCATTGACTTCTGAGTACCTCAAACAGTTCAAGCTGCCGGAGGGAGTGATCCGCAACAAGGAGCGGGCCATCGGCCTTACCCTGAAACCGGAAATCCTCTGCGATATTCGCCAAAAAAGATACGCGGGCAGTGATTATGCCAAACTCATCACCTGTATCGAGGAGCTGGAACAGGCGGATCGAATCTATAAAAAGAATAAAATCCCGGTCATTACCACCAGCGGTAAATCCATCGAAGAAATCGCCACCCAGGTTTCCCAGGAGCTGGGCATCTCCAAGAAAACCACAAATTTAAATGGCCATTTTAATCGATAGTTGCCTAAAACCTCTCGATAAGCCCCTGCCAGCTCAACACAATTTCCGGCGGCAGGATTGAAGCCGGGGCAAATTCCTGAAAACCGTCCCTGATCAGGCCCAGCCGGTATACCTCGCCAAAGGCAAAGCCCGGCGGGCGTAAACCGAAACCAACAAGCCGCTCGCCAACCCGGCGCACATTTTCCATCAACCGGGCAGGCAGCCTCAGGTGATAGGGATTGCGGGCCACCTCGCCGCCATGGGCCGCCAAGGCCGCCATCATCAAGGCCACCTCCCGGCCGTTCACCCCGACCAGCAGGTTGGGCGCCGCCATGGGCTGCCAGCATTCACTCTCAAGGGTCAACACTCGGCAACCTGCTTGCCGGCTGTATCTTTGCAACGCCTCAAAGACCAGGGCATGGGTGCCGACATGGGTTGGATGACAATCAGCCCCATGGGGATAAAGGACCAGATCCGGGGTCAACCTTGCAAAAATCGAACAAACCCCGGCCACCATCTCCCGCCATTGTTTAGGGTCCTGACCGCGGCTTAAGCCGGTCACCTGCGCGTAGGCCAGGGGCTCGACCGCCACCGTATTGTCAAAGCCCAAAATCGTACAGGCTTGTTCAAGTTCGGCCAGTCTGGCCGCCCGCCGATCTCCCCGGCCGCCCAAGGTAATGGCGATATTGATTACCCTGGCCCCGGTCTCTTTGAGCAGGCGCAAGGGCAAGGTTCCGCTCAGCGCCTCGTCATCGGGATGGGGCGAACAGAGCAGGATGGTTTTCCCCGGCATAGTCCTGCCCGCAACGGGCTTAACCGACAAAGGCACGGGCGGATGCCCCTCCTCGAGGGCCTTATCATAAAACATCTCTTCAATGGCCTGGACATAGGCCTGATATCTTGCAGGATCAATCATTTTTGATACCCATCTTATATTGCCGCCACTTCCAGGGGCTCCGCCCGCCCCAATTCGCCTTGGGCCATTTGGATATGGCCGATCTCCTGCCAGTCGCGGGCAAGGAGCGCGCACCCATAAGCATCTACGGCCACCGGGTCAAAACCTGCCACCAATTGATTGGGCGGCGGCTCACAGGTCGGCCCCCAGAGATGGGCCTCAATCATGCCGATCGTGGCGTCCATAATGGTGAAATCAGGATGGCGATATCGGTTGAGATCAAGAATCGCCTCCTGAATTTGCGTATGAAACGATGCTTTCTTCCAGTGGCCGCCCTGCTGATAATGGCTGGGCGGCGCCATCCCCATCATATTCTTCATGGTCAGCGTCACGCCGGCCAGGGTGTGAGCCTTGAGCATGGGCAGGGAGATCAGAAAACTCTCAAGGGCAATCTTCGGCAGATAAATCTCCGGCAACCGCCTGCAAATCTTATTCTCCAGCCTCACCAGCTCGGCCTCATTGAGGTCAACCAGCTCAACATCCAACTGCCTCGCCATCTCGGTATAGCCAAGCATGGCAAAGGAGTGCCAAGTGTCATAATCCTTGGCGCCAACCCCTTCGCCGACTATCACCTCAAGCCCCGGCGCCCTTTGTTGCAGATGCTTGATCAACGCCGCCACCAGCTCAACCGGGGTGGTTATCGGCGGTTTTACCGCTTCCACCAGATTGGGCTTGAGCAGAACCTTGCCGCCCTTGGGCAGCCGTTCGATCAAGCCGCAGCCATCAACAAGATCCGCGATGCTTTTCTCCCAGTCGATAAAGCCGGTCACAAAGACCCTGCCCTCATCCTTTTCCATATAGTTTACCCGGCAACCCATAACTATTTTTAAATACCCAAACAATAATAGACGTTCAACCAATCATAATACCAAGATCATTTCAGTTCAAATCAATAACCAGTTATAAAAATTCATCAGATATGCTATGTTGTCACGTTCTTGTCGCACCTAAACAGATAAACCTAGAAAAAATGCGGAAAAACATATGCTTTCCATAAATCACCTTTCCATTCAATTCGGCGAAAAACATCTGTTTAAAGATGTCTCGGTCCGGGTCCATCCCCAGGATCGCATCGGCCTGGCCGGGGTTAACGGCGCCGGTAAATCAACCCTGCTCAAGATCATGACCGGGATTATCAAGGAAGATGACGGGGTCGTAACCAGGTCCAAAAACACCACCATCGGCTATCTGCCCCAGGAAATCACCGCCATTACCCCGGGCAACACCCTGTACCAAGAAGCGGAGACCGCTTTTGCCGACGCCCTGGCCATCCAGGAAGAACTAGATCGGGTCAACCACCTGCTCGGCGATGTCGACCCTGAAGCCCCCGGCTTCGACGACCTGCTCGCCAAGCAGGGGGATCTCCAGCACCGCCTGGACCAGACCGACATCTTCCGGATGCAGTCCCAGATCGAAACCATCCTTTTGGGCCTGGGCTTTTCCAATGCGGATTTCAGCAAGGATTGCCAGAGCTTCAGCGGCGGCTGGCTGATGCGGTTGATGCTGGCCAAGCTGCTGTTGGCCAATCCCGCCCTGCTGCTCCTCGATGAGCCCACCAACCATCTGGATATCGAATCCCTTACCTGGTTTGAGGAATTTCTAAAAAATTACCAGGGCTCCATAATCATGATCTCCCATGACCGGGCCTTTCTCGACAACCTGACCACCACCACCTGGGAGTTGAGCCTGGGCGAACTGACGGTCTATAAGGGCAACTACTCGAAGTACCTGATCGATAAAGAGGAAAGGATGCAGATCAAGCGGGCCGCCTATGAAAACCAGCAGGCCAGGATCCAGCAGACCATGCGCTTTGTCGACCGCTTCCGCTCCAAGTCCACCAAGGCGAGCCAGGTCCAGAGCAAACTCAAGCAACTTGATAAAATGGAGCTGATCGAACTTGACGAAACCGAGCGCACCGTCTCCTTCAAATTTCCGCCCTCCCCGCCCAGCGGCAGACTGGCCATTGAGGTGACGGGGCTGTGCAAAGAGTTTAACAAGAAAGAGGTATTTAAAAACCTGAGCTTTTCCCTGCAACGGGGCGAAAAAATCGCGGTTGTCGGCAAAAACGGGGCGGGCAAATCCACCCTGGTCAAGATCCTGGCCGGCCTGATCCAGCCAGATTCTGGTAAGATAACGGTGGGCCACAATGTAAAGGTTTCCTATTTCGGCCAGCACCAGGCCCAGGAGCTTGACCCCAACTACACGATCCTCGAGACCTTGAGCCACGTCAGCAACGAGATGACCATTGCCCAGACCCGCTCATTGCTGGGCACCTTTCTCTTTACCGGCGATGATGTGGACAAGAAGGTGGGGGTCCTCTCCGGCGGCGAAAAAAGCCGGGTCGCCCTGGCCAAGATGATCGCCTCGCCGGCCAATCTCCTGATCCTGGACGAGCCCACCAACCATCTCGACATCACCTCCCAGGAGGTTCTGCAAGAGGCGATGCGCCAGTACGACGGCTCGATCATCGTGGTTTCCCATAACCGATATTTCATCAACTCCTTTGTCAGCAAGGTTTTGGAGATAAAAAACACCGTTGCCACCCTGTTTGACGGCAACATCGATTATTATCTGCACAAGATTCAGGAGAACAAGGATAACGCATCCGCCGCTAAAAACAGCAGCCGCGCCGAAGCCGTCGATCAACCGGTGGCCGTTAAGGCCAAGGGCAAGGAGGCGCGCCAGCAGCAGGCCCGCCTGCGCCAGCTGAAGAGCAAGGAACTTGAGCCGCTCAAGAAGATCGTGACCCGCTGCGAGCAGGAGATTGAAAAGCTCGAAGCCGCCAAAACCAGCCTGGAACAGGCCCTGGCCGATCCGGAACTCTACAACAATCAGGATAAATTCACCGAAAAGAACAACGAATACAACACGGTGCAGCGTCAGCTCAAACGCAGTTATCAGGAATGGGAGAACAGCCAGGCCAAGATCGAAGAGTTGGAAAACAGATTCAAGAAAGAGTTGGGCGAATGATTTTTAACCCGGCCCCGGGGTCATCGCTCTTGACCGTAGGCGCATTTGCCGTTATGTTTTCGCAGATTAAGGTAAGGATCAGCCGTTTACATAAAAACGGCAATCCAGCCTTTACAGCTAATCATACAGCCAAATATGCAACAGCTTAAAAATATTATCATTATTTACCTAAGGGGGCCTGTCATGAAGAAAATCTATCCCGCTAAAAAAATGTTGCTCAGCCTTGCCTGCGCTGTTTCGCTGGCCTGTACACCGGCCGCGTTCGCTTCCGATCATGGCGCCAATGAGGCCCAAACCGACAAAACCCCGACCAAGACCATCAAGGCGGCCCTCGAGGGCAACGACCAGTTCCGCTACGACCATCGCGACAAACATTTCGAGCCCTTCCAAGACGGCCAGGTCCCCAACCTCACCGTGGTCAGCTGCTCCGACTCCCGGGTCCACACCCAGCTCTTCGGAATTCAGCCGGACAACAACATCTTCATCATCCGCAATGTCGGCAACCAGGTAACGAACAGCGAGGGCTCGGTTGATTACGGCGTACGCCACCTGCCCACCAAAATCCTCTTGATCATGGGCCATTCCGGCTGCGGCGCGGTCAAGGCGGCCATGGGCGACTATTCCGGTGAAACCAGCGGGATCAAAGCCGAACTCGATCCCCTCAAACCGGTAATCGATGCTGACGATCACCAGGGTGATTTTTCCGTCCGCTTGGGCAAAAACGTCGAGCGCAACGTCGACTTCCAGGTCAAGGCCGCCATGGAGCTCTACGCCGACAAGCTCAAAGATGATCAGATGGTCATCGTCGGCGGCGTTTATGATTTCCAAAACCTTTACGGCAAAGGCCGCGGCACCCTGGTGATCACCAATGTCAACGGCGTAACCGATATCAATAAGATCATCGCCCACCCGGTCATGGAAAGCATCTACAAGGGTACGGTGGTCAACCACGTCGGCAGCCTTGCCCCGGCCCTGTAAGAGATGAATCTGTCCATCAGACAGCAGATAGAGGAGCGCGAGGCAATCGGCCTCGCGCCCTATGCCACCTTGAGCCGCAACAGCAAAGGCCGCCTGCGGCCCGAGGATGAATGCCCGATCCGCGGCGCCTTTCAACGGGACCGCGACCGGATCATCCACTGCAAATCATTCCGGCGCCTCAAGCACAAGACTCAGGTTTTCCTGGCCCCCACCGGCGACCATTACCGGACCCGGCTCACCCATGTTCTGGAAGTAAGCCAGATCGCCCGGACCATCTCGGTGGCCCTGCGCCTCAACGGCCATCTCACCGAGGCCATCTCCCTGGGCCACGATCTGGGGCACACCCCCTTCGGCCATGCCGGCGAATCGATCCTCAACGAGCTCTACCCCCATGGCTTCAGGCATTATGACCAGAGTGTGCGGGTGGTCAGCATTTTGGAAAAAAAGGGCCAAGGCCTCAACCTCACCCACGAGGTGTTGGACGGCATTGCCAAACATTCCAAGGGCCGCAGCGAAATCCTGCCGCAGGATCTCTCCGAACTGCCGGAAACCATGGAAGGCCGGGTGGTGCGAATGGCGGACATCATCGCCTATGTGAACCACGATCTCGATGATGCGGTTCGGGCCGGAGTGATCAGCGAAAGTCAGATCCCCGCCCCCCTGCAGAAACTATTCGGCGACTCCCATTCCCACCGGATCAGCGCCATGGTCCACGATCTGGTGGTCCAGACCCTGAACAACGGGGGGGAGCGGCTGGTCATGAGCCCGGATATGATGGAAGGCATCACCGAGCTCAGATCTTTTTTATATGAAAATGTTTATGAATCAAATAAGGTGCACGACGATTTCATCAAGGCGATGAAGGTGATGCGCGAGCTCTACGAATATTTTTTAACCACCGACGACAACTGGGAAAGGGTCATCAACTATAACGATGACACCCCGAAAGAACAGATGGTCTGTGATTTTATCGCCGGCATGACCGACCGTTATGCCCTTGATCTTTATACCAATATTTTTCTACCAAAACCATGGAGTGTAATGTAATTGATGAGCAATGACGGTTCTAATAACGGCGCCGGCCGGGAAATGGCCAAGGGCTACGAATTCAAGGAAGTCGAAGCCAAATGGTATCAGAGCTGGCTGGAGCAGAATAATTTTCAGGCCACCATGGATGAGGGCAAGCCCTCGTTCTCCATCGTTATCCCGCCCCCCAACGTCACCGGCGTCCTCCATGTCGGCCATGCCTTAAACAATACCCTGCAGGACGTCCTGGTCCGATATAAAAGGATGGCCGGCTTCAACACCCTCTGGGTTCCGGGCACCGATCATGCCGGCATCGCCACCCAGAACGTGGTGGAGCGCCAGCTGGCCACCGAGGGCAAGAGCCGCCACGATCTGGGCCGCGAAGCCTTCATCGAACGGGTCTGGCAATGGCGCATGGAAAAAGGCGGCTCCATCATCAATCAGCTCAAGCGTCTCGGCTCCTCCTGCGACTGGGAGCGGGAACGCTTTACCATGGATGCGGGCCTGTCCAAGGCGGTGCGCACCGTTTTTGTCCGCCTCTTCAAGGAGGGCTTGATCTACAAGGGCGATTACATCGTCAACTGGTGCCCCCGCTGCCACACCGCCCTGGCCGATGACGAGGTGGAGCATGAGGATAAGAAGGGGTCGCTCTACCATATCCGCTACCCCTATGCCGACGGTTCCGGCCATCTAATCGTGGCCACCACCCGGCCGGAAACCATGCTCGGCGACACGGCGGTGGCGGTCCACCCCGATGACGAGCGCTACAGCCATCTTAAGGAAATCGGGATCAAGCTGCCCCTCACCGACCGCACCCTGCCCGTGGTCTTTGACCACCATGTCCAGCGGGAGTTCGGCACCGGCGCCTTAAAGGTCACCCCGGCCCATGACCGGGACGACTACGAGATCGGAATCCGCCATAACCTGGAAATCATGAAGGTGATGGACGACTCCGGCACCATGAACGAGCTGGCCGGCCCCTATGCCGGACTTGATCGTTTCGCCTGCCGCAAAAAGATCGTCGCCGACCTTGAGGAACAGGGCTTTCTGGAAAAGATCGAAGATTACGACCATGCGGTGGGCCATTGCTACCGCTGTAAGACCGTGGTCGAGGCCACCACCTCGCTCCAGTGGTTTGTTTCGGTAAAACCCCTGGCCGACAAAGCGGTGGCCGCGGTAAGCGAGGGCCGAATCAATATCCATCCCAAGAGCTGGAACAACTCCTTCTACGCCTGGATGGACAACATCCGCGACTGGTGCATCTCCCGCCAGATCTGGTGGGGTCATCAGATCCCGGCCTGGACCTGCGACGACTGCGGCCAGCTGCTGGTGGAAGAGATTGATCCAACCGCCTGCGACAAATGCGGCTCCGCCAAGCTTAGCCAGGAAACCGACGTGCTCGACACCTGGTTTTCCTCGGCCCTCTGGCCGTTTTCCACCCTGGGTTGGCCCGACAACACCGAGGAGCTCAAGTTCTTCTACCCCACCTCGGTGCTGATCACCAGCTTTGACATCCTCTTCTTCTGGGTGGCCAGGATGATGATGATGGGCCTGCATTTCATGGACGAGGTGCCCTTCAAGGACGTCTACCTCCATGCCCTGGTCCGGGACAAGGACGGCAAAAAGATGAGCAAGTCCACCGGCAACGTCATCGACCCGCTGGTGGTGATGGCCGAGTACGGCACCGACGCCCTACGCTTCACCATGACCGCCTTTGCCGCCCAAGGCCGGGATATCCGCCTTTCCGAGGAGCGGATCGAGGGCTACCGCCACTTTATCAACAAGATCTGGAACGCGGCCCGCTTTGCGATGATGCATATCAGCGACTGCGATCCGGCCATCGCCAAGGATATCGAGCCGAGCAAGATGGCCCTGCCCCATCGCTGGATCTTGCAGCGGCTCAATCAGGCCACAGGCGAGGTGACCCGCGCTTTGGAGGAATTCCGCTTCAACGATGTGGCCCTGACCATCTATCAGTTTGTCTGGAACGAGTTCTGCGACTGGTATCTGGAATGGATCAAGGCCGATCTGTTCAGCAAGGACGAGCAGCGCCAAAACGAGGCCCGGGCCGTGCTCTTCTGCGTGCTGGAAAACGTGCTCAAACTCCTTCACCCGGTCACCCCCTTTGTCACCGAGGAGATCTGGCATGTCCTGCCCGGAAAGCGCTCCTCGATCATGATGGAGCCCTTCCCCAAGGTTAACCCGGCCTGGAGTGATGAGGAGGCCGCCAGCACCGCCGAACTGTTCATGGGCATTGTCGGCGGCATCCGCAACATCCGCAGCGAGATGCAGATCCATCCCGGCGCCGAAATCAAGGTGCTGATCATCTGCCATGATCAGCTTCGGGCGACTAAACTTGCTGAGCTGATTGATTCGATCAAGGGGCTGACCAGGGCCGTTGCCATCGAGATCAAGCAGGAAGCCGAAAGGCCGGAAGGCGCCGCCTCGGTGCTCTATACCGACATCGAGATCCATGTGCCCATGGCCGGCCTGATCGATGTGGAAAAAGAGAGCGCCAAGCTCAACAAGGAAATGGAAAAGATCGAGATTCAGCTGCAAAGAACCAGCGGCAAGCTCAGCAACGAGAAATTCATGAGCAATGCCCCGGAAGACGTGGTGGCCAAGGAAAGGGCCAAGATGGATGAGATGAGCGCCAAGATAGAAAAATTAAAAGAGGCCTTGGCCAGATTGCAAGAACTGGCTTAACTACAAGAGCATCGTATTCTGATCGAGAGTCACTCCATGCCTAAAACTCGCAAATTAGTGCTTGATGTTTTAAAGCCCCACCAACCCAATGCCCTGGATTTCGCCACCACTTTGGCTAATCTCCGGCCGGATTACCAGGTAAAATTAACCGTTACCGAGGTCGATAAAAAGACCGAAAGCACCATCGTTACCATTGAGGGGCAGGATATCCTGTTCAATGAAATCAAGGCTACCATCGAACAGATGGGGGCATCGGTGCACAGTATCGATCAGGTTGAGGTTTCCGGCTCCGAGGTTTCGGACTAACTCATTTTAGTCTTTTAAACTTTTGCCCCGCACGGCCTTAAATGTTAGCCACTAACCACAATAACATCAAAATGCACCTGCGTCGGGCCGGAAGTATCGCCCGCCGTTATCTGGTGACCAACGGGTTTGACGGCGCCCTGACCATGCTCGGGATGATGACCGGCTTTTATACCAGCGGGATTACCGAGTTGCCGGTGGCCATCAGTGCCTGCCTTGGTGCGGCAATCGCCCTATTTATGAGCGGAGTCAGCAGCGCCTACTTAAGCGAAAAAGCGGAGCGGGAAAAAGAACTACGCGATCTGGAACAGGCATTGGTCGGCGACCTGTCAAACAGTGATTACGGCCAGGCCAGCAGGTATCTACCGGTTCTGGTGGGACTGGTTAACGGCTTATCGCCCCTGCTCTTTTCATTATTGATCATCGCCCCTTTGTTTTTGGCAAACCATGGAGTCAACCTCCCGCTGCCACCGTTTCTTTCCGCAATAAGCGTCGGCCTGGGCTGTGTATTCTGCCTGGGAATTTTTATCGGCCAAATCAGTAACACCTTCTGGCTCTGGTCCGGACTTCGGACCTTGATAATCGCCGTGTTAACGGTGGCTGTTATCCTTTTATTCGGTCAATCTTCTTAAGAAAACCTGCCGATGAGTAGGGTCACATCCGGTCCAAGGGGCTTACCACCCCCTGCCCGCCCTTGTTGAGCACATGGGTGTAGATCATGGTAGTGGCCACATCATTATGCCCCAGAAGTTCTTGAATGGTGCGGATATCATTACCTGCTTCCAATAGATGGGTGGCAAAAGAGTGGCGCAGGGTATGGGCACTCACCTGCTTGGTAATTCCAACCTCCAGCACGGCCTTCCGCAAAGCCTTGTTCAAGGTTGATGAATCCAGATGATGTCGCTGCATCCTATCGGAACGGGGATCTTTAGCAATCCGACTGGCCGGGAATACATATTGCCAGCCCAACTGTTTGGCCGCGTTTTTATACTTTTTAGCAAGGGCTGTAGGCAAATGTACTCTGCCAAACCCATTTTTAAGATCAGCTTCGTGACGCAATTTCACCCGTTCCACCTGATCATGCAAAACAGAAAGCAGACTCTCCGGTAACGGCACCCACCTGTCTTTATTACCCTTCCCACTTCTTATGGTTATTTGCCTTCTTTCAAAGTCAACATCCTGTACCCTAAGCCGCAAACACTCCATCAATCGCATTCCGCTGCCATACATCAACTTAGCCATAAGCTGGGGAATACCCTGCATTACTGCCAAAATACGCCGCACCTCGTCAACACTTAAGACAACAGGGAGTTTCTTTGGTTTCTTGGCCCGGATAGCGTCGATCCCCTGTGCCAATGGTTCTTTTAATACATGTTTGTACAAAAAAAGTAAGGCATTAAGGGCCTGATTCTGGGTAGAAGCTGCAACATTATTTTCAACCGCAAGATGGGTCAAAAATTCCTCAACCTTTTGCACCCCATCTTTCAAATCATCACGACTCTGCATCTGATGAAAAAGGATATACCTTTTAATCCAGCCACAATAAGTTGCCTCGGTACGGATTGAGTAATGTCTTGTCCGCAAAACATCCCGCACCTCATCCAATATTTTTTTTGGTTGACGATTCATCTTCATCACAATATGTTAATATTCAATACAATATTGTGCTAGGAAATTTTTCCCGATTAACTCCCTAATATGCAATATGCAGGAAAAAATTCCTTACACTTAATAGTTA
>Ga0224496_10000034_pt1 | contig 107397 bp, 90 predicted proteins | sample SF_Jul11_sed_USG_2_FD_168127 | JGI IMG/M metagenome (GOLD analysis project Ga0224496, IMG submission 168127) | Sediment microbial communities from San Francisco Bay, California, United States - SF_Jul11_sed_USGS_8_1 | ecosystem: Environmental > Aquatic > Marine > Sediment | place: USA...
CAACGTGCTGCGCATCATCTGACCCTGCCTTTCGTCCTCCCCCGCCCCCGGTGAGGTGGCGGGGGAGGACACCCCCCATCCCACCACTCCCCCGTTCCCCCGTTCCCCCGTTCCCCCGTTCCCCCGTTCCCCCGCCGGGCATCGGGTTACGAAAATGAACGCCCCGCCCGGACACATTTGTACATAATTGTTTTGGTTGAACTTTTTTGTTTAGTCACACTCATCTCCTTCCGAAAAGGAAGGCAACAGCAAAAACCGGAAAGGAACGCGAAAGGGTGTGCACATGAAGTATCCGGGATGGATCATCTTTCTGTTGGGAGCGTGCAGTTTTCTGCTGAACCAGGTGGATCACGAAATCGCCTCGCTCATGTGGGTGGACCACTGGGGGACGGGCATCGGTAACGGAATCCGGGCCGTGTTCGTGATCGTAGGCGGCACCATGGTGTTTCTGGCTCACCGGAAACAAAAGGCCGCGTCTCCGGCGGTGAAATCCGCCGCTCAGGACGGCGATATGGATCCGGTGCCCTCCGCGGAAGGCTAACGCCCGGCCCGTAGCGTTCTTCTGTCCGCTACGGGTGAACGCTATCCGGGTACGGGGCCGGAAAACAGGTCCCGTATCGGACGGGATTTGAGCAGCCAGGGGATCATCCCCGCCAGGAGGATACCCACCAGCAGGCTGAACCGCGCGGAATCGAGCATTACCCGCGCCATCTCCGGCGGCAGGGATCCGGCCACCGCGCCGGCCCCCAGCCAGTCGACGCCGCTCCACACCGCGTTGACCCCCAACAACACGGCCATGGCCCATGGAAAATCGGCGTGCCGCGCCAGATACAGGGCCAGCACGGCCCCGCACGCGATCACCAGCACCACGCTGGCGGCGAACTCCGACACCAGCACCCATCCCCACATGGGGTGAAACATGGGACCGTCCGGGTGGGTCAGCCGCCGCCATACCTCCGGGCGGAGCACCCGTGCCAACCCGGCAATATCCCCCACCAGTGAAAACAGCGACCACACCAGCACCACCCCCGGCACCCATACGCCGCCTTTCAGATACGGCCTCCAGCGCCCCTGGGATGGTGATGGGACGCCCCCCTCAGGCATGGGCTCCCTCCCCGCGCCGAGTCCTTACGATGGCCCTGGAATACACGCCGTACGGCACCGCAAAGGTCCGCGCCATTTCCACCATCCGCGCCGGTGCCAGTGACGCGGCCAGAAGCCCATCGCCCTGATGGACGATCCACAGCGGCGCCACCCGCAGGGCCATTCTGGAGAAACAAAGTGCCACGGAGCGGCGGCGGGTCCGTTGCCACCAAGCGGCGGCGGTCACCGCTCTTCCACCTTCACCTCCCCGTACCGCTCCACCAGCTGGTTGACCAGCGGATCGACAAAGCCCACAAACTGACCGCTCAAATGGGCGGCAATCCCCCATGGCTGGAGGATCATTTCCACCCGGAACGGCGTTTCCCCCCGTGACATGATGCGAATGGCGCGACCGGTCCCGGTCACCTCCCAGGGGGCGGCGCATTCCCGCAGCAGGGCGTCCAATGCACCCGGATCGGGGTATTTGAAGTGAAAATGCCGAACCTCGCTCATCCGTCAGCGCTCCTCATGGGCCGTCGCCCCCGCGGCGACACAAATATCCTCCAGCGGACATGCTCCGCAGCGCGGACGGCGCGGGCGGCAGAAGTCCTTTCCCAAGGCTACCAGCAGCGCGTGATATTCGTTGAACAATTTTACGTCCGGCGGCATGCGGGACATGAAAATCGCCTGCATGGCGTGATAGGCCACCCCCTCCGGCGCCATTCCCAGGCGGGTAAAAATGCGGATGGTGTAGGCGTCCACCACAAAGGTGGCCTTGCCCCCCGCATACAGCAGAATGGAGTCGGCGGTTTCCGGCCCCACGCCGTATACCTGGAGCAATCTGGGGCGCAGGGTGGCCAGCGGCTCTGCGAACAGGGCCGGCAGATCACCACCGGAGTGATTGAGCAGAAACCCCACCAACCCCTTGAGCCGCCTGGCCTTGAGATTGAAGTAGCCGGACGGGCGGATGTGTTCGGCCAGTTCCGCATCCGGCGTGGCGGCCAGGCGTTGAATATCGAGCAGATCGGCGCGCCTGAGGTTGGCGATGGCCTTTTCCACATTGGTCCAGGCGGTGTTCTGGGTGAGGATGGCCCCCACGCAGATCTCCAGCGGGGTGTCTCCCGGCCACCAGTGCTGGGGGCCGAAGCGGGTAAGCAAACGGCGATAGATGGAGCGCAGCTCCGGAAAGGTGGGGCCGTCCGGGGCGGCCTGCGGGGGGGTGACATAGGGACGGCTCATGGCCCCACCAGCTTACCGGAAGGCGCACACCGTTTCATCCTCACCCCCCATGTGCTGGAGCTTGTTTTTATAATTGTACCTACTAGTAGGTACTATTTTTGTTTACAGCATATCATGCTGTTTTTTAATTAAAAAATAATCAACACAAAATTATAGACTACGTCGTTTGACTCACACACAATGACCGGATGGTGATTTTTTTGTACCTTACAGTACGCTTGAAATCAGGCCGAAGCACTCTCGGCAACCACCCAGTCCAGGTATTTTCGGCTGCCGCCCTCGGTGGGAACCACAATCACTTCCGGCACCTCATAGGGGTGCAGTTCGGGAATGCGGTGCTTGAGGGTGCCGATGCGGTGTTCGGCGGTTTTGATCACCAGCAGCACTTCGGCGTCCTGGTGGATTTCTCCCTGCCAGCGATACACCGAGGTGAGGCCGGGGACGATATTAACGCAAGCAGCCAGCCGCTCCGTCACGATCGCCCGCGCCAGATCTCGCGCGCCGTCCGCATCCGGATGGGTCACCAGCACGATGCGCACCACATTGGGATCGCCGCCCTTCATGGCATCCTCCCCTGATAATGACAAAACCACGAGGGGCACGCCCACCGCGCCCTCATCTGGAGTGTACCCCGAAACGGGTAGCCAACACCCGCCCCCAACCACCCGTTTTTTAAACCAATCCCGATTGGCGCCTGCGAAACGGGTGTTTTTTACCCAGGGCCGGCCATCCCCGGGATGACCCGGGTAGTTTTCACCCGGAACCAGGCCCAGGATCCACTGAAACTGCTGGAAAATTGGGCGTAACGGATTGATTTACCACTTTTCTGAACGGCCACAACGACTAGCTGGAGGGCTGCATATACAAAAGGGGCGCAACGTCCAAGACGTTGCGCCCCTTCGAGGATGAATACTTGAAACGGACCGGCTTACATGGAGCGGCCGCTCGCCTCCGCATGCCCCTTCAAGCGCACCATCAGGTCGGAAAACATGGGCAGATCCAGCGACTGCGGACCGTCACTCCACGCGTGGTCCGGGTCCTGGTGAACCTCGATCATCAGGCCGTCCGCCCCGGCGGCCACGCTGGCACAGGCCATCGGGGACACAAAGCGGCGGAAGCCGGTACCGTGGGACGGATCCAGAATCACCGGCAGGTGAGTCAATTCGTTGAGCACCGGCACCGCGGACAGGTCCATGGTGTTGCGGGTGGCGGTTTCGAAGGTGCGGATGCCGCGCTCGCACAGAATCACATCCGGGTTGCCCTCGGACAGGATGTACTCGGCGCTCATCAGCCACTCGTTGATGGTGGTGGCCAGTCCGCGCTTCAAAAACACCGGCTTGCGGCACTTGCCCACCCGCTTGAGCAGGGCAAAGTTCTGCACGTTGCGGGTACCGATCTGGATGATGTCGGCGTACTCCTCCACCAGATCCACCTGGGCGGTGTCCATCACCTCGGTGATAAACGGCAGGCCGGTGGCCTCCCGGGCGCGGGCCAACAGCTTCAGGCCCTTCTCTTCCATGCCCTGGAAGGTGTACGGCGAGGTGCGCGGCTTGTAGGCGCCACCCCGCAGCATGTGGGCACCGGCGCTCTTCACCGCGTGGGCCACCTGGAGAATCTGCTCCTCGCCCTCCACCGAGCACGGGCCGGCCATCACGCACAGCTTGTTGCCGCCGATTTCCACGCCGGAATCACCCACCCGGATGACGCTGCGCTCCTTTTTGACCTCGGACGAGGCCAGCTTGTACGGCTTGAGAATGGGCACGACGCTCTCCACTCCGTCCAGGGTTTCAAGTGTGGTGAGCACCCCCTTGCCGCGCTCGTCGCCAACGGCACCGATCACGGTGCGCTCCACGCCGGAAATCAGGTGCGGGGTATAATCCAGTTCCTTGATGCGGTCCACGACATGCTTGATCTGCTCGTCGGAGGCCCCCGCTTTCATAACAATAACCATTGTGACCGTTCACTCCTGTGGTACACGAACCGTATGCAAATGCGCCAGTGATGCCCACGACCCCCGCATGTGCCGGTGGGGCAGCGCCGTTTATTTAAAAAAACCTTCCGGCTGCCTAATATACAACGGCGGCTTCCCCAAGAAAAGGGACGGCCCCCCGGCCAGGGCAACGCAGCGGATGGGGGTACGCCGCGGAGCCGCATTAGGCCGGGGGGCCGATGTGCGGGTTACAGTTTACTCGAAAATGCTCTTAACTTTGCCAAGAATTCCCGAACCCGCCTCCGGTTCCTCGCCCATTTCCTGCGCGAAAGCCTCCAGACTTTCCCGTTGCGAAGCATTGAGCCGGGTAGGGACTTCTATTGTAACCAAAACCACCTGATCTCCGATACCACGGCCTGACAAATCGGCGAATCCCTTTCCCTTCAGACGGAAACGCCGCCCCGGCTGGGTTCCGGCGGGAACCTTCAGACGCACCGGATCGGTCATGGTCGGCACTTCCACATGGCCGCCCAGGGTGGCCACGGTAAACGGCACCGCCACCTCGGCATAGATGTTGTCGCCTTCCCGGTGGAAAACCTTGTGGGGCAGCACGGTAATGACCACATACAGGTCGCCGGAAGGCCCGCCCCTCTCTCCGGCCTGGCCCTTGCCGGACAGCCGCAGGCGGCTGCCGGTTTCCACCCCGGCGGGAATCTTGACCTGCAGGGTGCTCTCGGTGCGCACCGTACCCTGGCCGGAACAGTCCCGGCACGGCTCCGCCGCCACCTGACCGGCGCCGTTGCACTCGGAACAGGTGCGGGCCACGGTGAAAAACCCCTGCTGAAAACGCACCTGCCCCGCCCCCTTGCACACGCCGCAGGCGCGCATGCCGGTGCCGGGCTTGGCGCCACTGCCGTCGCAGGTGCCACAGGTTTCGTCGCGGGGAATGCGCAGGCGCGCCTCGTGGCCGAAAAACGCCTGCTCGAAGGTGATTTCCAGGTTGTACTGAAGATCGGAACCACGCCGCGAGCGGCTGGAAGAACGCCGCCCCCCCCCGCCGCCACCGCCGAAAAAGCTTTCGAACAGGTCGGAGAAGTTGATGTCACCCATCCCCCCACCGCCGAATCCGCCAAAGCCCGCGCCACCCGGTCCGCCCTCGACACCGGCATGACCGTATGCGTCGTAGGCCCGGCGCTTCTCACCGGAAGAGAGCACCGCGAAGGCCTCACCCACCTCCTTGAACTGGGCCTCGGCCTCGGCATTGCCCGGGTTCTTGTCCGGGTGATACTTCATGGCCAGCTTGCGGTAGGCCTTCTTGATGTCCGCCTCGGAAGCGTCCCGGGAAACCCCGAGGATCTCATAATAGTCTCGCTTGGCCACGTCCTGCCTGCGTTATGCGGAAAACGCCGGGCAGGCACGTCGGCCTGCCCGGCGCAAGCCGGTGGTTCCCGGCGGCCGTGGTCACGGCCGCGCGGAACGGGTTATTTCTTGCCTTCGCCGCCCACTTCCTCGAAGTCGGCATCCACGATGTCCTCGGCGTCGTCCGCGCCACCGGCCTGCTCGCCTCCGGCGGCGGCTTCCGCCTGCTGCTCGGCGGCGGTCTTTTTATAGACCTCCTCGGCCAGCTTGTGGGAAACCTGGGTCAGGGCATCGGAAGCGGCCTTGATGGCCTCCACGTCCTCCCCCTCGGCGGCAGCCTTGAGGGCCTCGCTCTTGGCGGCGATGTCGGAACGCTGGGCCTCGTCCACCGAGTCGCCCAGATCCTTGAGGGATTTCTCCACCGCGTAGATCAGGCTGTCCGCCTCGTTCCGGGCCTCGGCCAGCACCTTGCGCTGTTTGTCATCCGCCTCGTGGGACTGGGCGTCCTTGACCATGGACTGGATTTCCTCCTCGGACAGGCCGGAGGAACTGGTGATCTGGATGGACTGCTCCTTGCCGGTACCCAGATCCTTGGCGGAGACGTGCACGATGCCATTGGCGTCGATGTCGAACTTCACCTCGACCTGCGGCACGCCGCGCGGTGCGGGGGGAATGCCCACCAGATCGAACTTGCCAAGGGTCTTGTTGCCGGCGGCCATCTCGCGCTCGCCCTGCAGCACGTGGATGGACACCGCATTCTGGTTGTCGGCGGCGGTGGAGAAGATCTGACTCTTGGCGGTGGGGATGGTGGTGTTGCGCTCGATCAGCCGGGTGCACACCCCGCCCAGGGTCTCGATGCCCAGGGACAGGGGGGTGACGTCCAGAAGCAAAACGTCCTTCACCTCGCCCTTCAGCACGCCGCCCTGGATCGCGGCGCCGATCGCCACCACCTCGTCCGGGTTCACCCCCTTGTGCGGCTCCTTGCCGAAGAACTCCTTAACCAGCTTCTGAACCGCCGGCATGCGGGTCATGCCGCCCACCAGCACCACCTCGTCGATTTCCCCCTTGGAGATACCGGCATCGGCCAGCGCCTTCTTGCAGGGCTCCAGGGTGCGCTGCACCAGTTCTTCCACCAGCTGCTCGAACTTCGAGCGGCTGAGCTTGATCTGCATGTGCTTGGGGCCGGTCTGGTCGGCGGTGATGAACGGCAGGTTGACCTCGGTCTCGCTGCTGGAGGAGAGCTCGATCTTGGCCTTCTCCGCTGCCTCCTTCAGGCGTTGCAGGGCCATCTTGTCGCTCTTCAGGTCGATGCCCTGGTCCTTCTTGAACTCGGCCACCAGCCAGTCGATGATGCGCAGGTCGAAGTCGTCGCCGCCCAGATAGGTGTCGCCATTGGTGGACTTCACCTGGAACACGCCGTCACCCAACTCCAGGATGGAGATGTCGAAGGTGCCGCCGCCCAGATCGTAGACCGCGATGTGCTCGTCCTTCTTCTTGTCCAGGCCGTAGGCCAGCGCCGCCGCGGTGGGCTCGTTGATGATGCGCAGCACGTTGAGGCCGGCGATCTTGCCCGCGTCCTTGGTGGCCTGACGCTCCGAGTCGTCAAAGTAGGCCGGAACGGTGACCACCGCGTCGGTAACGGTCTCGCCCAGGTACTCCTCGGCGGTAGCCTTCATCTTTTGCAGGATCATGGCGGAGATTTCCTGCGGCGAGTACAGCTTGCCGCGCACCTCCACATGGGCGTCGCCGTTGGCGGCCTTCTTGATGAAGTAGGGCAGCTTGGAGGCCGCGTCCTGCACTTCCGGGGACTGGAACGTGCGCCCGATCAGGCGCTTGACGGAGAAAATGGTGTTCTCCGGGTTGGTGATGGCCTGCCGCTTGGCCACCTGACCCACCAACCGCTCACCGTCCTCGGTGATGCCGACCACACTCGGGGTGGTGCGTGCTCCCTCGGAATTGGTCAGCACCTTCGGGTCGCCGCCTTCCATGATGGCAACGCAGGAATTGGTGGTTCCCAGGTCGATTCCGATCACTTTGCTCATGGTATCCGCCTCCAAAAAACCTTAATTTGCATTCAAACGGTATAAATGTCGTGCGCCGGGCGCTTTCGCGCTCCCGGCCTATCCCTTGTTCTTCGCCACCACCACCATGGCCGGGCGCAGCACCCGCTGATGGAAGAAGTACCCCTTGCGGTACTCCTCCGCCACGGCGCCATCCGCGTGGTCGGTGGTCTCGATCTGTGAAATGGCCTGATGGACCGACGGGTCGAACGGCTGGCCGAGCGCCGGAATGGAACTGACGCCGAATTTCTCCAGCACGTCCATGAACTGCTTGCGGATCATCTCCACGCCTTCGAGCATCTTCTCGTTGTTTTCAGCCTCGCGGCCGTGCCCGATGGCCAGGTCCAGGTTGTCCACCACGCCAAGCAGCTCCTTGAGCAGCCCTTCGTTGGCGTACTTGCGAAAATCCTCGTTTTCGCGCCCGACCCGCTTCTTGTAGTTCTCGAACTCGGCATACAACCGCACGTAGCGCTGTTCCGCCTCCGCCAGGGCGTCCGCCTCCGGCGCACGGGCCGCCTCTGCGGTTTCCGGGGCTTCCGGGGCCGCCATCCCTTCCGGAGTTTCCACCTGATCCGGGGTCCCGGCTTCTTCGTTACCGCCCGCGGCGGCGTTCTGCGTTTCCGTGCTCATGCCCTGCCAATCCATAGTCCAAAAATCCGCCCCGGGGCCCACCAGGGCCGCAGGGCAATTCCTTCTGGACAGGTATTTAATCCGGTGAGCCGGGGCGTCAACCCCGAAATGCCGCGAATTTCCGAAAAAAAGCCGAACCGGGGACTACCGATCGGCGGCATTCGGCCGGAGTGCCTGCTCAATCAGCGTTACGGCGCGGGCCACACCATTGTCCATGCCCGGATGCATGCGGCGGGCGGCGGCCCGCGCAGCCTGGGCCATGTGGGGATGATCCAGCACCCTACGCACGGCCCGGGCCAGCTTTTTGGGGGTCACGTTGCGGCGGTGCAACGGCGCGGGCGCGATGCCCAGACGCTTGAGTACCATGCCCCAGGCAAGCTGGTCGGCGATATGCTCCACAACCACCTGCGGTTTTCCGGCTGCCGTAGCGGTCTGGGTGGTGCCGGAACCACCGTGGTGAACCACCGCCGCGCAGTGCGCCATCAGGCGATCGAACGGCATGCGCCCGACCGCCCGCATGCCGTCGGGAAGCATCAGCCCCTCCGGCACCTCGGCACCGACGTGGATCAACGCCCGGCACCCGGCAAGCTGCGCGGCGCGGGTCATCAGGGATACCGTTGTCTGCCATGCCTCCGGGTCGCGCGGGGTCATGCTGCCGAAGGTGAACAACACCGGCGGCGGACCCGCCGCCAGAAACCGCGCAAGCGGCGGATCCGGATGCCATGGAATGGCCTCCTCCGGCAAGGCCAGAAACCCGGTCACCACCGTTTGTTCCGGCCAGTCCGGGCGAGGCGGGCAAAACACCGCATCGACCCCGATCAGGGTCAGGTACGGGAAGTGGCTCGCCTGCACCAGCGGCCGGGTAATTGGCGCCAGCCCCAACTCCCGGCGCCGTGGATTGCTGTAAGGCCCCATGATGTGTGAGGTCATCCGGTCGGCCACGCGCCACAGCCACCGGTTGATGCCCCGCCCCATGTTCGGCAGGGGCGCGGGCGGCTCAAACCCGGTCGGGGTCATCCCCGGTGCCAGGATCACCACCGCCAGCGGCACGCCGCCCCGCTCGGCATGGGCGTGCAACGAAAAACAGCAGAAGTGGCCGATCACCACGTCGCTTTGCGCACACAGGTCCCGGGCGGCGGCATCCATCTCGGACAGGAACGGCCGAAACGCACAGTCCAGAATCTCGGCCAGTTGGTGGGTGGGCAGGGCAAACCGATGAAAGTAGCGACGCACCCGCCGGTCGATATCCCGCTCCATTTCCGGGGTGAGATGGCCCGCCCGGCGCAGGGTCACCCCCATGCGCGCGCAGACCTCCTCGTGCTCCGGGTGCTCCATGCCGGTCACCGCCAGGGTGACCTGGTGCCCGACCTGCGCCAGACCGCAGGCCAGCGCAATAAACGGGCGGATGTCCCCCTCGCTGCCCCAGGTCTGGATGCCGATGCGCACGCTCTGTTCTCCCCTTTTGAAGAAAGCTTACAGGGTAACGGGAATCGGGGCGGGATCAACCGGACGACACCACGCGGGTTCCGCCGACAGCCGAAAAGTATCCATCTGCGTGTCGTGCTTCACCATACCGGCGGTAAACGCGGCCCCGTCAGCGGCCACCCGGAACGCCGCGCACGTTGCTTCCAACGCCGTCAGCCGCTATATTGAGGCTCTCGCCCGTGGCCCTTCCGTGGCTCCGTGGCGGCGATGGGGAGCCACCCGGCAGCGGGTGGCCACCCCCGATCCATCAACTTCTTTTTTGCACGGGTTTTGAAAACGACATGCTGGAAGTCATTCGCCGCTGGGGCGTGGAAAAAAAGTGGATGTTCGCCATCGTGATGGGCACCGTGACCGTCGCCTTTGTCGGCGGCATGGGCATGCTGGGAATGTCCGGCCCCACCGGCATCTATGCGGCCAAGGTGAATGGCGACGAGATACTGGTGACCGAGTTCGAGCGCGCCTATAAAAACACCTATCAGCGTTATCAGCAGATGATCGGTGAGGAATGGAACGACGAGATGGCCGAGCAGTTCGGTCTCAAGCGTCAGGTGCTGATGCAGATGGTGGACCAGCGGCTGTGGATCGATCGGGCCGAAGAACTGGGCCTGGCGGTTTCCGATGCCGAGGTGCGCGAGGCGCTGATGGAGATCGGCGCGTTCCAGATCAACGGCCGCTTCAACCCGGCTCAGTACAAGCAGGCACTGAAGCGCATTCGCACCTCGGCAGAGGCGTTTGAGGCCAGCGTGCGCACCGACCTGCTGGCCTCCAAGGCGCGCACCTTCGCGGTGGCCGCCGCCGGGGTCAGCCATGCCGACATGACCCTGTTCGCCACCCCGGCGGAGGATGACGCCAAGCTGTCCGCCGAAGAACGCGCGGAGCAGGACCGCACCCGGATGCAGGGGCTTAACAATCGCAAGCAGAACCAGGTCATGTCTTCCGTGGTCGCCCACCTGCGCCAGACCGCCGATCTGGAATTGTTCCCCGAAAACGTCGGCATCTAGAGTGACGGTGGCCGGTTCACGGCCACCGTTTCCGATGGCGCGGCGGGCACGCCATCGGCCCCTATCGCCGCAGTTTCCTTCCCCACCGGTAACCTCCGGATACCGGAATCGGGCGTTCCGTCCGTAACCCACCAGAGCGCCCTTCGTTCCCCCCTGCCACGGTGCGGCCCCTCCCATACTTCCGGCGCTGGCAGTGTGATCGCCACCCCCTGCGCCGAAAATCTGGCAGGTTTTCCAATTCACCTGTATATTAGGTGCTTATGGCCCGAACTGACGAGTCCGCCGCCGCGGACGGGGCCGTGCCATCCACCGCATCCACACCGGACACGGTGGGCGCCACCGCCCACGCCGCGGCCCCCGATTTTCCCGGCCGATTGCTCACCCGCCTGCTGGTCCCGTACACGGCGCTGATCCTCATCGCCTTCACGATCGCCGGGTTCCTGTTCCTGCGCGCCGCGCGGGACACCCTGGACAACGCCCTCTCCGCCCGCCTCATCGGGCAGGCCTCCATGGTGGCCGGAACCCTCAAACCGGAATACCTGGTCCGCCTCGGCCCGGGCGATGAACAGACCCGCCTGTACGCCCTCATCCTGCATGAACTGAAAGGTATGCGAGAGGCCGCCGGAGTCGATGACGTGTTTGTGATCGACCGTCAGGGGCGGGTGCTGGTGGATGTGGACCAGGAGTTGCCCATCGGCGCCGAATACCTGTTTTTGAAACTGGATGCGGTGGAACTCGCCCAGGTGTGGCAGGGGGAAGCCGCCGCCTCGACCCTCTACGCAGACGAATCCGGCGCCCTGTACAAAAGCGGCTACGCCCCGGTGCGCGACGCCGCCGGGAAGGTGGTCGCCGCGGTGGGGGTGGAGGCCGGAGCCGGTTACCTGTCGGCGGTCAACCTGCTGCGCGACAAGGTGCTGTACCTGATCCTTACCGTAACGGTGCTGGCGGCGCTGATCAGCGTGGCCCTGTCGCGCTCCATCATCGGTCCGGTGCAGCGGCTGGTGGCCGCGTTTTCCCGCGTGGTGGAAGGCCATGCGTACCCAAGCGTGCCGGTTACCACCCGCGACGAAATGGGCTACCTGAGCCACGCCTTCAACCGGATGACCGGAAGCCTTCGGGAAAAGGACGCCGAGTTGACCCGCCTGTACGAACTGGAGCGTGAACGGGCCGAGCGCATTCAGGGGCTTTCGGTGCAGGTGCTGGAAGGCATCTCCAGCGGCGTGCTGGCGGTGGACCTGGGCGGACGGGTGCTGCTGTGCAATCAGGCCGCCGCCGAGATCATGCCGGTGCGCGGCTATCCCTTTCCCGATACCGGCATCCCCCCCCACGTGCGCGACGTGCTGGAAGCGGACAGCCCGGTGCTGCACTGCCTGATGGAAACCCTGGAGCAACACCGGGAGTTCCTGCGCAACGACCGCACCTGGAGCCACCCGGACGGTCAGGAACGGGTTCTGGGCATCAGCGCGTTTCCCCTCTCGGACCGGGATGGGGGGCACTTCGGGGCCATCACCATTTTCTCCGACCTGACCGAGGTGGCCCGTCTGCAGGACCAGATCAAGATCCAGGACCGGCTGGCGGCGCTGGGGGAGCTTTCCGCCGGGATCGCCCACGAGATTCGCAACCCGCTGGGGGCGATTCGCGGCTTTGTGGAACTGCTCGGCCGCAAGGTGGACGATCCGCGCGGAAAACAGATCGTGGACAGCATCCTCACCGAGGTGACGGGGCTGAACCACATCGTCACCGACTTTCTGGCCTTCGCCCGGGAGCCGGTGCTGAGCATCGAACCGGTGGATCCGGGGGAGGTGCTGAGAGACGCCCTGGCCATGGCCCTGCCGCCGGAAACCAACGGCAGGCTGCGGGTCACCGAGCGGATCGAGGACGGCCTGCCCGAGGTGCGCATGGACCCGGCGCAGGTGAAAAACGCACTGGTAAACATCATCCAGAACGCCGCCACCGCCATGGGGCCGGAAGGGGGACAACTGGACGTGGCCATGGCCCCGGAAGGCAACGGGATCGAGATCCGCGTGCAGGACTCGGGCCCCGGCATTCCCCAGGAACTGCGCGAGAAAATTTTCAATCCATTCTTCACCACCCGCGCCGACGGGACCGGCCTGGGCCTGCCCATCGCCAACAAGGTGGTGGAAGGACATGCGGGCCGCATCCGGGTGGAATCCCCCCGCAGCGGTGGCGCATGTTTTGTCATCTGGCTGCCCACCGCCGGGCCGCCCACCACCCGGCCGACACACGCTGACGAGGTAACCGCATGAAACGAATCATCATCGCCGACGACAAGGGCGCCATGCGCGAAATGCTCACCCAGGCGTTCGACACCCGGGAATACGAGGTGACCGCCGTATCCGACGGTTCCGAGGCCGTGGCCCAGGCCGAGTCCGGCGTGGACCTGGTGATCACCGACCTGCGCATGCCGGGACTGGACGGTCTGGAGGTGCTGCGGGCCTACAAGCGCATCTCTCCCGAGACCGAGGTGATCGTCATGACCGCGTTCGGCACCGTGGAAAACGCGGTGGAAGCCATGCGCCAGGGGGCCTACGACTACATCCTGAAACCGTTTTCCATCGACGAGATCGAACTGAAAGTGGCCCGCGCCCTGGACCGCAAGCAACTGGCCGGGCAGGTGCGCTACCTGAAAGAGGAGGAGGACCGCCGCAGCGGCACCATGATCGGCGAAAGCTCGCCCATGCGGCAGGTGCAACGGCTGATCGACAAGGTGGCGGCCTCCAATGCGCCGGTGCTGGTGCTGGGAGAATCGGGCACCGGCAAGGAACTGGTGGCGCGTGAAATCCACCGCCGCAGCCCGCGTGCGGGGGGGGCGTTTGTGGCGGTCAACTGCGCCGCTCTGTCGGAGGGGTTGCTGGAATCCGAGCTGTTCGGCCACGAAAAGGGCGCCTATACCGGCGCGGCGGGTATGCGCAAGGGACGCTTCGAACTGGCGGACAGCGGCACCCTGTTCCTGGACGAAATCGGCGAGCTGTCCCCGGCCATTCAGGTCAAGCTGCTGCGCTTTTTGCAGGAAAAGGAGTTCGAACGGGTGGGCGGCTCCAAAACCATCCGCGTGGACGTGCGGGTGGTGGCCGCCACTCACCGCAACCTGAAACAGCAACTGGCCGAAGGTAAGTTTCGCGAGGATCTGTATTACCGGCTCAACGTCATCTCCATCGAGATGCCGCCGCTGCGTGCCCGGCGGGAGGATATCCCGGCCCTGGCGGAGCACTTTCTGGCCCGCTACGGGAAAGAGATGGCCAAACCGGTGACCATGAGCCACGCGGTGGCGGACGCCCTCACCCGTTACCACTGGCCGGGCAACATCCGCGAACTGCAGAATGTGGTGGAGCGCGCCGTGGTGCTGTGTGACGGGCCGGAACTGGATCTGGCCGATCTTCCCAGGGAACTGTTCTCCACCCCGCCCACCGGGCATGTGGAAGCCGAGGCCCCGGAAGCCGACACCGGGTACCCGGTGTCCGCCACCGCGGCCATGGCGGTCAGCGCCAGCCCGGATCACCCCCTGGACCTGACCACCCACCTGGATGCCCTAGAGCGCGGAATTATTCTGGAGGCCCTGGGACGGTACCGCTGGAATCAGACCAAGGTGGCGCAAACGCTGGGGCTGAAACGCAGTTCCCTGCAGTACAAGATGAAAAAACACGGCCTGGGAGGCGACGAGGGGGAATGATCCGCCTGCGGGCCATCCTGCTGGCCACCCTGCTGGCCACGGTTGCGGTTGCGATGGCGCCGGCGCACGCCCAGGAGGGCAGCGCGCACGCTTTGATCGAGGAGCTGGAGCGGGAGGTGGCGGAATTGAACGCCCGCATGACCCAGGTGGAGATTCAGGAGTCCCGTCTGGCCGCCCGCGAGGCCAGCCTGGAGGCGCGGGTGGAGGCGCTCAAGAAAGCATCCCCCGGCGTGGTGCGCGACGCTGAACTGCAAACGGCGCTGCGTGACCTGCGTGCGGCCCTGGCCGAGGCCCGCAACATCAACAATGTGGAAGACATTCTGGTGACCACCCTGCGCACCCGGCAGGTGGCCCTGGTGCAGGTCTCCACCCGGGAGGCGGACCGGCTTCTGAAGCGCGGCGAGCAGGCGGTGCGTGCGGGAGACGACCAGTCCGCCATGCGGGACTTCGCCCTTGCCTTCACCTACTTGAGGCGCGGCCAGGGGCCCAAGGCCACCAGCCTCCTGGGGCACGGCCCCACCACCACCCCGGCACGCCTGACCATTTCGACCGAGATTCCCGTCACCGGCCGGGAATCTCCTGACGAGATGCGGGAACTGGCGGTGATCCTGCGGGACGCGGCGGAAAAATTGAAGGACAACGCCCGCACCGCAGGGGAGGAACTGGCCCGCTTCCGGGACGAACGGGACATCCTGCGCACCCTCCAGCAGACCGATACCGGCCCCTCCCCCTCCGTGGACATGGTCCTGGCATTTCTGGAGGCCCGCATCGAAAGCCTGCGCACGGAACTCAAGGTCATCCGCCAGGGGCTGTCCACCCGTCTGGCCGCCGCCACCGTGCTGGAACGGCAGGCCGCCCAATACGAGGCGGTCCTGCTCAACGAGGCCAACAAGGCATCCCAGGGGCGGAAATGATGCGCCTGCTGATCCTCACCCTGACCGTGTGGATGGCATGTGCGCCAGGGACCGCGCAGGGACAGCCCGCCCCCCGTGGCGTGCCATCGCCCGAAACCATGGCCACTGCCCTGAGCGACCTGCGGGCGGGAAACTATGAGGCGGCGGAGCGGGCCTATTCGCGCCTGCTGCCCAGCTTTCCACGCAACCCGAATGTGGTCATCGGCCTGGCTCACGCGGAACTCGGCCTGGGCAAGCTGGAATCCGCCTACGCCAGGCTGCAACTGATCCGCACCCTGGATCCGGACAACGGTGGCGTCCACTTCGTGCTGGGACAACTGTTTCTGAAGGCCGACATGCCCCTGCCCGCGGCCCACGCCCTGACCCGGGCGGTGTCCCTGGAGCCGTCCAACCAGACCTTCCGCCTGGCCCTCGCCCGCAGCCTGTCGGAAACCGGACAACTGTATGCAGCCGCATCCCAGTACGGCCGCCTGCTGGAGCAGATGGACCAGGAAGGGCGGCGCCCCGACCCGGCGGTGGTGTATGAACTGGCCGACCTGGCCACCCGGTTGAACATGAATGACGACGCCCGACGCCTGTACCGTCTGCTGCTGAACCTGGAGCCGAACAGCCCCCGGGCGGCGGTGGCCCGGCAATGGCTGGAACGGCCCGAAGCTCCCGCTCCCCCGCAACCGTAGCGGGCCGCGCCTTGACGTTATCCCCGGCTGCGTGATAGGTTCGCGAGCTTCGGGAATACTTGGGGCCCCCCCGTTCAAGGAACCGCATGCCACTGAAAGTATTGGTCATTGACCCCGACTCCATCCGGAGCGGTATGATCCAGCAAGCCATGGACCCAGACGAACTGTCGGTGGTGCTGACACCGACCCTGGAACAGGGCCTCGGCGCACTTCTGAAAGGGGGGTTCAGCCTGATGATGCTGTCGGCCGGGTTCGGCTCTCCGTCCCTGACCGCATGGTGGAATCAGGCCGAGGCGGTGGCACGGGGCATCCCCACCGTCCTGCTGGGCGGCGGCGATCCGGGCGGCGTGCCCATCACCATGGTGATGCCGGACCCGCTGGACCCCCAATTCATGCTGGCCCAGGTTCGTGATCAACTGGGCATCCGTCCCAAACCGAAAGCCCGGCCCGCCGAGGTGGCGCCTCCCGCGCCGCCGGTGGCCCAGGAAATGAATCAGGCGGCCGCACCGGTCCCTCCCGGAGATCCGTTGGCGGCCCTGAAGGGAGGGGGATTGGGCGGGTCACCGCTGGTATCCCCGGCCGCGCCCGATATGTCTGCCCCGGACGCCCCGCAAGAGGAATTTCAGGAGGCCGGGTTTCTGGAACCCACCTCTCTGGACGACAGTGAGGCCCCGCCCCTCGAGGCGCCGCCCGCGCCCCCGTTTGCGGCGCCCGTGGATATGCCCCCGATCGAGTCGCCGTCAGCGGAAACCGCATCCGGCGAAGTGGAGATGGAAATGGCTGGAATGACCCCGGAACGGATTCAGGAAATGGTCACCGAAATCGCCCGTAAAACGGTGGAAAAGGTGGTGTGGGAGACCGTTCCGCCCCTGGTCAACCAGTTGATCCAGGAAAAACAGGCCGAGCAGGACCGGGTGTTCGCCCAGATCGTCGAGCGCGTGGTGTGGGAAACCGTCCCCCCCATGGCCGAAAGCATCGTCAAGCAGGAGATCCGCCGCCTGAGCGACGGGAACTGAGCCCGCGGGACTCCAACCCCACCGCAGCTATCCGCCCGGGTACGCCGGGCGATTTGATCCACGCAGGTGCGGAGACGTGTCGCTTTACGTACAATAGGCCCTTTTTCAACCGGGCATGCAGTACCCCGCCCGCAACCAGTAAACGGATCCCGTGAGCGACACAACACCCCCCCCGTCCGGCGGGGAACTCGACAAGCAGTACAGCCCCCACGACGTGGAGGCCCGCTGGTACCCCCTGTGGGAACAGCGCGGCTACTTCACCGCCCCGGCAAGCGGCGACAACGCGTTCAGCGTGGTCATTCCGCCGCCCAACGTGACCGGCAGCCTGCACATGGGACACGCCCTCAACAACACCCTGCAGGACATCCTCACCCGTTGGCACCGCATGCGCGGCGGCACCGCCCTGTGGCTGCCCGGCTGCGACCACGCGGGCATCGCCACCCAGAACGTGGTGGAGAAGCAACTGGCCGCCGAAGGCAAGGTCCGCGACGACCTGGGGCGTGAAAAATTCATCGAGCGGGTGTGGAACTGGAAAGAGGAATCGGGCGGCACCATCATGGGCCAGCTCCGCCGCCTCGGCTCCTCCTGCGACTGGAGCCGGGAACGGTTCACCATGGATCCCGGCCTGTCCACCGCCGTGCGCGAGGTGTTTGTCTCCCTGTATGAGGAAGGGCTGATCTACCGGGGCGATTACCTGGTCAACTGGTGCCCGCGCTGCGAATCGGCCCTGTCGGACCTGGAGGTGGAGCACGAGGAGACCCAGGGGGCCCTGTACCACCTGCGCTACCGGGTGGCCGATTCGGATCGCACCCTGACCATCGCCACCACCCGGCCGGAAACCCTGCTGGGCGACACCGCCGTGGCGGTGAACCCGGACGACGACCGCTACGGCGACCTGCTGGGCGGCGAGGTGATCCTGCCGCTGCTGGACCGGCGCCTGAAAGTCATCGCCGACGTCTACGTGGACATGGAGTTCGGCACCGGTGCCCTGAAGGTGACGCCGGGGCACGATCCCAACGACTTTGAACTGGGCCGCAAGCACCACCTGGACACCATTTCGGTGATGGACACCCAGGGGCGCATGAACCGGGCCGCCGGACCTTACGCCGGGCTGACCCGCGAGGCGTGCCGCAAGCAGATCGTGACCGACCTGGAGGCCGCCGGGCTGATGGTGAACATCGAGCCGCACACCCATTCGGTGGGCCACTGCTACCGGTGCAAAACCGTGGTGGAGCCGATGATCTCCACCCAGTGGTTCGTCAAGGTGGCGCCCTTGGCGGAGCCGGCCATCCGCGCGGTAAAGAACGGCGACATCCGCTTCATCCCCGACAACTGGAAGAACACCTATTTCGAATGGATGGAAAACATCCGCGACTGGTGCATCAGCCGCCAGATCTGGTGGGGCCACCGCATCCCGGCCTGGTACTGTGCCGACTGCGGCCACATCACCGTGTCCCGCGTGGACGCCACCGCCTGCGGGCAGTGCCGGTCGACGGACATCCGCCAGGAAACCGACGTGCTGGACACTTGGTTCTCATCGGCCCTGTGGCCGTTCTCCACCCTGGGGTGGCCGGACAAAACCCCGGAGCTGGAAACCTACTACCCCACCAGCACCCTGGTCACCGGCTTCGACATCATCTTCTTCTGGGTCGCCCGGATGATCATGATGGGCATCAAGTTCATGGACAACGTTCCGTTCCGCGACGTGTACGTGCACGCCCTGGTGCGCGACGCCCAGGGGCAGAAGATGAGCAAGTCCAAGGGCAATGTGGTGGACCCGCTCACGGTGATGGATGAATACGGCACCGACGCGTTCCGCTTCACCCTGTCGGCCATGGCCAGCCCGGGCCGCGACATCCGCCTGGCGGAGGACCGCATCGCCGGATACCGCAACTTCTGCAACAAGATCTGGAACGCCGCCCGTTTCATCCAGATGAACCTGCCCGAGGGGCAGGGGCCCACCACCGATCTGGCCGCCGCCGCGGCCAACGGGGGCATTGCCGAACGGTGGATCGTAAGCCGCTTCCGCCACACCTCGGAGGAGGTCAACCGCCAGTTGACCGGCTACCGCTTCGACGAGGCCTCGCGAATCCTCTACAACTTCGTGTGGGGCGAATTCTGCGACTGGTATCTGGAGCTGTCCAAGCCGTCCCTGCACGGCGATGACACGGCCCGTGCCGATGCCACCCGGGCGGTGCTGCTGGGGGTCATGGACGGCATCATGCGCCTGCTGCATCCCATCATGCCGTTCATCACCGAGGAAATTCGCTCCCGCCTGCCCCACGAAGGGGAGACCATCATGCATGCCCCCTATCCGGACGGCTCCGGACTGCGTGAAGACCGGGAGGCGGAAGGGGTGATCGCCGCCCTGCAGGAGGTGATCGGCGGCGTGCGCAACGCCCGCGCCACCCTCAACATCCCGCCGGGCAAGCCGCTTTCGGTGGTGATCCGCACCGACGACGAGGTCACCGCCCGCCACATCCTGGAGGGCAAGGCCTACCTGCAACGGCTGGCCCGGGTGGAACAGGTGGAGGCCGGCACCGGCTGCCAGCGCCCCGCCGCATCGGCCACCGCCGTGTTCGGCGGCGGCGAGGTGTACGTGCCGCTCAAGGGGCTGATCGACCCGCAGGTGGAACGTGACCGTCTGGAAGGGCAGCTCAAAAAGGTGAGGGGCGAACTGACCGGCATCGAGAAGAAACTCGCCAACGACAGCTTTGTGTCCCGCGCCCCGGAAGATGTGGTGGCCAAGGAGCGGGAGCGCAAGGACGAGTTGTCCGACCGGGCCCGGCGGCTGGAACAGAGCCTGACGCTGATCGCCGGACTGGAGGAGTGATGAATCCGGTATTGCTGCGCGAAACCGTGGCCCGGGCCCTGACCGAGGACCTGGGCATGGGGGATGTGACCGGCGGAGCCTTTTCCGGCGCCCCGTCCGAAGGCTTTATCGTCGCGGAACAGTCACTGGTGGTGGCCGGTGGCCGGGTGGCGGCGGAGGTGTTCGCCCAGGTGGACCCGTCCCTGACGGTGCGGATCGAGGTTGCCGACGGCGAGCCGGGCGAGCCGGAGGACGTGCTGTTGAGTGTCTCCGGCGATGGGGCCTCCCTGCTGGCCGCCGAACGGGTGGCCCTGAACCTGTTGCAGCGCATGTGCGGAGTGGCCACCCTCACCCGCCAGTTTGTGGAGGCGGTGGAAGGCACCGGCTGCACCATCGCCGATACCCGCAAGACCACCCCCGGCCTGCGCATGCTGGAGAAATACGCGGTGCGCATGGGCGGCGGAAAAAACCACCGCATGGGACTGGACGACGGAGTGCTGATCAAGGAAAACCACATCGCCATGGCCGGATCGCTGGAAGAGGCGGTGCGCCGGGTACGCGCCCGCGCCAGCCATGCCCTGCGCATCGAGGTGGAAACCACCACCGCCCTGGAGGTGGAACAGGCTCTTGCGGCGGGGGCCGACATCATCATGCTGGACAACTTCGAACTGGCGGACATGAAGGACGCCGTGGCCGCCATCGCCGGGCGCGCCATCGTCGAAGCCTCTGGCGGGGTTAATCTGGATACGGTGCGCGCCATTGCCGAAACCGGCGTGAACGTGATCTCCGTCGGGCGCCTGACCCACTCCGCCCCCGCCGCCGAAATCTCCATGGACATTGTCCCCGGTCCCGGCCCGGCCGCCTGATTTCCACTTCGGTGGCGGGCACGGCCGTGAGATACGGGACTCACACCCCGGGCCGTGTGTAGAATAGCCACTCAACAATCCGGATTTTTTTCGTTGCGAATTTCTCGCGGATTGCTATAATTCGAGCGACGACCCGCCATTCTCTGCACCTGGGGGCGGGCGAAACAAAAATTGGGGGTCAAATTGGGGGACGAAAAAAAACGTCCAGCGGTGTTTTCTGCCGCTCCGAGAACCCGGTTGTATCGTCTGCTCGATGCCGCCGCCCAGAAGGGTGTGCCGGTGTGGATCGGCGCACCGCCTGGAACCGGTAAAACCACGCTGGTTCAAGGCTTTATTGAACAGCGGGAAATGCCTTCCCTATGGCTGCGCCTGGACCGCGCGGCAATGGGGAGGGATGATTTGCTGCACCAGCTCCGCGAATCCGTTGGCGCAAGCCAATGGTTCGACGGTGCCGCCGTACGCGGGGTTACGCCCCAAACGTATTTAAGCAATCTGATAAAATCGACCACGCGCCCCTTTGCCCTGGTCATCGATCGGATGGAAAAGGCGCGCCCCGCGCTTCAGGCCGAAATCCTGAAATTCCTGGACCTGACCGGCCCGGCCATGGTGCCGGTATTCATCAGCCGCACCCCGCCCCCCCGCGGACTGGGGGGCCTGCACGGATCGGGCGAGATGCGGGTGATCGGTTGGCGCCAGTTGCGCCTCACCCGCCGGGAGGGAGCCGCCGTGGCCCGCGCCTGGGGCTGGGGACGCCCCCCGGCGGCCATGATCGACCGCCTGCTGGCCGACAGCGGCGGCTGGGTGGGGGGCTTCGTGCTGCTGCTGGACCAGGTGCGCGACCGCCGTGATCGGGCCGGGGATCCGGGCCGCTCGGCGCTGGCGGCCTATTTCACCTCCAGCGTGCTCACCGACCTGGGCGCCGCCGCCGCGCGCTTCAATCCGGCGGGGAGCGGGGCCACCACCTCCAATCCCCTGGATGCGCCGCGCTGGCCGTGGCGGGTGCGCATCACCACCCTGGGCATGATGTCGGTGGACCGGGCCGACGCCATGGCCACGCCGTCCGGCCTGCGCGGACCACGCAGCCCTTTGCGGCTGCTGCAATTACTGATCGCCAACGGCCCCAAGGGGATCAGCCAGGACGAGTTGATTGCCACCATGTGGCCCAAGGCCCACCCGGTGGCGGGAAGCCGCTCCCTGGGCACAACCCTGCACCGGCTGCGCAAGTCCCTGGACTGTGACGCCTGCGTGGAGCGAACGCAGGGGCAGGTCCGTCTCAACCCGGGGGTGGCCTGGGTGGACGCGTGGATCTTCGAACGCCGCATCGCGCAGGCCGAGGCCCTTCCGCCATCCGAGCACAACCACCGCAGGCGGCTGGTGGACGAGGCACTGGCCATGTATCGCGGACGCTTTCTGGCCGACGTTTCCGCGCCCTGGGCCGACTCCATGCGCGACCGGCTGCATACCCTGTACGTGACCCATCTGCGGGAGCGCATGGAGGAGATGGAAAAGGCCGCCGAATGGAACAAACTGGAGCAGGCCTGCCTGTCCGGCCTGGAGGCGGACCCCCTGTGCGAACCGTTCTGTCAGGGTTTGATGTCGGCACGCATCAGCCTGGGCCGCACCTCGGAGGCGGTGGCCGCCTTTGATCGCCTGAAGACCGCACTCAAACAGACCCTTGGCACCCAGCCGTCACCGGAACTGCTCTCCCTGTACGGGCGGCTGAAACCGTTTCGCGAATAACACCTCTTTTCCCGGAGGGCGCCAAACGGGTACCCTTGTGCGGTTGAACTCCGCCTTCCGGGAAAAGAGACCCGCATGCCCCGCCTGTTAACTGTCGCCCGCATTCTGGCCCTTGCCGCCCTGCCCCTGTTTACCGGGGGTGTGGCTCATGCGGTGTGCATCCCCCCGGTGGATGCCACGGGGGCCGCCGTGCTTCCGAACGACGTTCCCACGCTGGTCGCGCTGCTCTCCCGCCCCGCGCCGCCCGCCGCCGAACCTCCCCCGGAAGGGCAGTCCGCCCCCGGCGGGCGCCGGACCCGCAATACCGGCGTCGCCCTGATCAACGCCGCCATTGCCGCCGACGGCACCACGGTATCGCTGCTGCTGGACTGGGGCGTCGACCCGGATTCCCTGGACCCGTGCGGCCTGACCGCCCTGGGCCATGCGGCCGCCCGGGGGCACAACGGTGTTCTGGGCCTTCTGCTGGCGTTCGATGCGTCCACCGAGAAAGGCCCCGCCGGGACTACCCCGCTCATGCTCACCGCAGGTTCCGGCTACCTGGCGGCCACCCGCATGTTGCTGGACCACGGCGCCAACACCAATGCGGTCAGTGAAGGGGGTGACACCCCGCTGCTGGCCGCCGCCCGCCGGGGCGACCTGCTTACCGTGGGGGAACTCCTGGACCGGGGCGCCGACCCGAACTTCGGCGGGCGGGACGGAACCACCCCGCTCATGTGGGCAGCCCTGCACGGCCACACCCGCATCGCCCGCCTGCTGCTCAAAAAAGGCGCCGACCCGGAACTGACCGACCAGCGGGGCGCCACGGCGGAATCCCTTGCCCGGGTGCAGGGGCACGTGCCCATCCTCAGCCTGCTTGGCGCCGCGCTGCAACACCTGCCCATTCCCGAGGAAGCCCCCCCCGCCCCGCTGGAGCCCGCCCTCCCGCCCGTGCCGGTGCGGGTGGCAAAGGCCGACGTCCCCCAGCCGGAATCCGCACCGTCCCCGGTACCGACACCACGGGAAACCCCGCCCGCCCCCTCCGCGCCGGCACCGGAACCGAAAGCGGCAACCGTGGTGGAATCCACCCCGGAACTTCCGGAGGAACCCGTTTCCACCCCGTTGCAGGAACCCGCGGCAACAGTTCCGGTAGAGGCCCCGGTGGGGACGGGGATGGACGATGCCCTGATCCTGGCCGGAACCAACGCCCCGCCGCCGGAGATGGCGTCTCCCGCCCCGCCCGCCGCTCCGGCACCGGATTCCCCCGTGGCGGCGATACCCGTTCCGGCACCGGCAACGCAAGACCCGGCCCCGCTGCTGACCGCCGCCGCCGCCGGAAACACCCGCGCGGTGCGCGACCTGCTCAAGGGGGGACTCCCCGTGGACAGCCGGGGCGACAACGGCTCTACGGCGCTGCACGCCGCCGCCGACAACGGCCGGCACAAGGTGATCAAGCTGCTGCTGGAAGCCGGTGCCCGGCCCGACCTGCAAAATGATAACGGGGAAACTGCCCTGCTGCGCGCCGCCTCCGCCGGACATCACAGGGCGGTCAGGGAACTGCTGGAAGGAGGCGCCGACCCCGGGCTGCGGGACGGATTTGGCCGTACCGCCTTCGACGCGGCCCGGCAGGCCGGCCACGACAAGGTCATCCGGGTTCTGGAAAAGAGTGATTGATCGGGAACGCTTGCGCCGATAGGAAGGGGAGTTCATCCCGATTCAGGAGTCCCCGCATCAAACCCGCTCCGTTCCTGCTTGCCCTCTGCCTGTCCGTGGCCGTCTCCCCGTTTGCGGCGGGGACGGCGCACGCCGCGGAACCGGACACGTCCTCCGGCCCATCCGGCCCGGTGAACACGGAGGCGTTCCAGCCGCCCGGCACCACCACACTGATGGCCGTCAGCGCCAACGGCGGGGCGCAGGTTCTGCAACAGTTGCTGGACCGCCACCCGGACGTGAACGCGCAGCGCGACGACGGCGCCACGGCCCTGGCGCTGGCCGCCCGCACCGGCAATGTGGAGGCCGTGCGGTTGCTGCTGGCCCATGGCGCCCAGGTGGATCTGGCCCTGGCCTCCGGCGCCACGCCGCTCATGAGCGCCGCCATGCGCGGCCATCGGGATATCGCCCGCATCCTGCTGGAAGCAGGCGCCAACCCCAACGCCCGCATCCCCGAGAATCACGCCACCGCGCTGTTTCTGGCCGCCCTGTCCGGGCATGTGGACACGGTGCGGCTATTGCTGGAATGGAAGGCCGACCCGAGCGCCCGATTGACCATGGGCGGCAACGCCCTGCTCACCGCCATCACCCACGGCCACACCCAGACCGCTCTGACGCTGATTGACGCGGGGGCGGACCTCACCCAGGTGGACGTCATCGGCAACACGGCCCTCTCACTGGCCATGGACACGGAAAACCAGACGGTCATCGCGGCCATTCTGTCCCGCCGCTCAGGCCGTTGATTCCGGGGTGACCCCCGCCAGGTGCCCCACCAGGTCGTAGTCGTGGGCCTCGGTAATGGTGATCTGAACAATCTCCCCCGGCGTCAGTTCCCGCTCGCCGGTATCGGCGATATACACCACCCCGTCGATTTCCGGCGCCTGACCCGGAAGCCGCCCGGCAATCAGCAGGTCGCTCTCCTCAGACAGGCCGTCCACCAGCACCGGCACCGTTTTCCCCACCAGCGCGGCCAGTTTTTCCGCCGAAATGTCGGCCTGCAACGCCATCAGGGCGTCACGCCGTTCCTCCTTGAGCGCTTCCTGCACGTCGTCCGCCAACTCCCCGGCCGGGGTCCCCTCCTCGTGGGAGTAGGTGAACACCCCCAACCGGTCGAACCGGGTATCGGCCACAAAATCGTACAGGGCCTGGAACTCCGCCTCCGTTTCGCCGGGAAAGCCGACGATAAACGACGAGCGCAGGGCCACGCCGGGAATCCGGGCGCGAATCTTCGTCACCAGTTCCACCAGCCGCCCGGTGCTGCCGCGCCGGTTCATCCGCTCCAGAACCGAGGTGGATGCGTGCTGGAGCGGCAGGTCGATGTACGGCACCGCCACCGGGCTTTCCGCCAGGGCGTCCAGCAGTTCATCGGTGTAATCGGTGGGATAGGTGTACAGCAGGCGCAGCCATTTGAGGCCGTCCACGGCGGACAGGCGCCGCACCAGTTCCGCGAGCATCTTCTTCTGGTAGCGGTCCACGCCATAGTTGGTGGTGTCCTGGCTGATCAGGTTGATCTCCACCACCCCCTGGGCCACCAGCCCCCGCGCCTCGGCCTCGATCTCCTCCAGGGGGCGGCTGCTCAGGTCGCCGCGCAGGTGGGGAATGATGCAGAAGGAGCACCGCTTGCTGCACCCCTCGGCAATCTTGATGTAGGCCGTATGGGGCGCGCCGATGCGCAGCCGGTCGGCGCCGCCGGCAAGGCCGCCGGGTGCGCCGATCTGGATCAGTTGCCCGGTACCGGGGGCCTCCACCGCCGACAGGATGTCCGCAATGCCCCCTTCCGCACCGTTGCCGATCACCGCGTCCAGTTCCGGGATGGAATCCCCCAGTTCCTGGCCGTAGCGCTGAGTGAGGCAACCGGTGGCGATGAGCTTTTTCAACTGGCCGGTCTTCTTCAGTTCCGCCATTTCCAGAATGGTGTCGATGGACTCCTCGCGGGCGTCCCCGATGAATCCGCAGGTGTTGACCACGATCACCTCGGCGGCCTCCGCATCCGGGGTCAGTTCATATCCGGCGGCCTTCAGACGCCCCAGCATCACCTCGGCGTCCACCTGGTTTTTGGGACACCCCAGGTTGATCATGCCCACCTTTTTCAAACCGCTCATGCCACCTCTCCCGATCCGGCCATCATCTGTTCAAACGCCGCTTCATTCAGAACGGTCACCCCCAGTTGGTTCGCCTTGTCCAGTTTGCTGCCCGCCTTGTCCCCTGCCACCAGATAATCGGTGTTTTTCGACACGCTGCCGGAGGGGATGCCCCCCAGTGCCTTGACCCGCGCCTCAAACTCCGGGCGCGGGGCGGACAGGGCGCCGGTGAATACGAAACGCTTGCCCGCCAGCGGCTGGGCACCCACCGGTCCGGCCTGTTTTTTCATTTGCAGCCCGGCATCGGACAGCCGCGCCAGCAGTGTTTCGTTGTGCGGATCGGCAAAAAACGCACACACGGTACGCGCCACAATGGGGCCCACATCGGCAATCCGGGTCAACTCGGGCGCATGGGTGATGAGAAACGTGCGCAGCACCTTGAGTTCGGCCTTGTCCGGCGGTCCCAGGGCAACGCGGTCGAACAGACCCGCTTGCCCGGCCAGATGCTGGAACACCGTGGGCCGCTCCAGATCCGGCGGCCACATGTCCGCCACCGCCACAAGGTCCGGTTCCCCGTCCCCCTTGCGCCAGGCTTCATAAAAATCCTCCAGCGCCAGCATGGGGCGGGCCGCATCCGCCGACGCGCGCAGAGCCTCCAGAGATGGGAACACTTCCGTAATTTGCTCCGCCGTGCGCGCCCCCACGTGGCGGATGCCCACCGCGAACAGCACCCGCTCAAACGGCACCGACTTGCTCTTTTCGATGGCGTTTTTCAGGTTGTCGGCCGACTTCTCCGCCATCCGCTCCAGCGCCGCCACCGCCCTAAAGTCCAGGTGATACAGGTCGGACACGTCGCGCACCGGGCGCAGGGCATCGCCCTCCGCCACCACGTCCGCATTCACCATCTGCTCCACCAGCGCCTCGCCGATGCCGTCGATGTCCATGGCCGTGCGGCTGGAAAAATGCTCGATGGCTTTTTGCAGCTGGGCGGGGCAGGCGCGGTTGATGCACCGGGAGGCGGCCTCCCCCTCCTCGCGCACCACATTACCCTCGCACACCGGACAGTGGGCCGGCATCTCAAACGGGCGGGCGTCGGCGGGCCGCCTGGCGGTGTTCACGGAGATCACCTTGGGGATGATCTCGCCCCCCTTTTCCACCGCCACCGTATCGCCGATCATCACCCCCAGGCGGGCGATTTCGTCCTCATTGTGCAGGCTGGCGCGGGACACGGTGGTGCCCGCCAACGCTACCGGCTGGAGGTATGCCACCGGCGTCAACGTCCCGGTGCGCCCCACCTGGACCTGAATGTCGGTGAGCACCGTCTCCACCCGCTCGGCGGGGAATTTGTAGGCAATGGCCCAGCGCGGCGCCTTGGCGGTGGCGCCGATGGCCTCCTGAATGGCATAGCGGTCCACCTTGATAACCATGCCGTCGATTGCGAAGTTCACACCTCCGGGATCAGAGCGCCGCCTTTCCCAGTGATCACACCAGCCGATCACCTGATCGATGTCACAACTGGTGGCAATCTCGGACCATATTGGCAAACGCAGATCCCCCAGCGCCGCCAGTGCCATGCTTTGGGTTTCATACCGGCCCCGGAATTCCCGCGTCTCCACCCCGTACACGGTGATCATCAGACCGCGTTTACCCACCAGCTTCGGATCCAGCAATCGCAGGGTTCCCGCTGCCGCGTTGCGCGGGTTGGCGAACAGTTCCTCCCCCGCCGCTTCCCGCTCGCGGTTGATCCGTGCGAAGGCCTGGTGGCTGAAACAAACCTCACCGCGCAATTCCAGCAGTTCCGGAATATCCCCTTCCAAAAAATGTGGAAGGTTTTGGATGGTGCACACGTTCCGCGTCACGTCGTCCCCAACCTTGCCGTCGCCGCGCGTTGCGGCGCGGGCCAGCACGCCCTTTTCATAGGTGAGGGCGATGGAAACGCCGTCGATCTTCGGCTCCACCGTATAGGTCACCTCCGCCGGATCGATTCCCGCCTCCGCCGCCCACTTGCGTACCCGCTTGTCCCATTCGCGCAGTTCGTCATGGGAATAGGTGTTGCCCAGGCTCATCATCGGCACCCGGTGGGTGACGCTTTCAAATCCTTCCAGCGGCGCGCCGCCGACCCGGTGGGTGGGGGAGTTTTCAAAATCCTGATCCGGGTACAACTCCTCCCAGGTTTCCAGTTCGCGCAGCATGGCATCGAACGCCTGGTCGGAGATCTCCGGGCGGTTTTGGACGTAATACAAAAAATTGTGCCGCTCCACCTGCCGCTGCAGATTGCGGATGGCTTCCAGAGTGGGGCGATGTGCCTGATCTTCGGTCACTTTTCGAGCCAGATCACGGGTGTGAAAAAAAAGAAACAAATATAGGTATTTTTACCTATCATACCGCTTACCCCCCGTGTAGAGCCGGGTAATCCACAGGCCTCTCCCACTTTTTTGGCTGGAGAAAGGAAAAAAAGGTTATATTATGAAACTTAAGCTTCCCTTCGTCCGACCGATACGAAAAGGTGCCATCAACCACCCGACCGCAGATCCGCACCGGCGGTCCAACCGGGCTGGAACGGCACCAGTGTACGTCAAAAGACCGGACGAACGGATGTGAACCATGAGTGTCGGGAACAGGGAACACGTGAAGATCCTTACGCTAGATCTGGACCCCAACAGCCTGCAGCAGTTGCAGCCGGTAGCGGTGGAAATGGGACTGGAAATGCTCACCGCCTACTCGGTGACCGACGCCGCGCGCCAGATCGCCCAGCAGCACCCCGACGTGCTCATTCTCGACATGGATACCCAGGCCGCCCTAGGCTATGAAGCCATCAACGGCTTCGGCCCGGCCGCCCGCGAAATTCCGGTGATCTTTCTCACCCGCACCCACGACCCGGCCCCGGCGCTGGACGGCAGGGCCACCGCAGCCATCACCCGCCCCATCGCCCCGGACAGCTTCCGCGCGGTGCTCGGCCAGATCACCCGCGTTCACGAACACGAGGTTTCCCCCACCACCGCCGCCCAGATGTCCGACCTGGGCGACTACGGCACCATGCTCTGCCACAGCGCCACCATGCGCGACGTGATCAACATGGTCGATCAGGTGGCCGCCACCAACATCACCGTGCTGGTGCGCGGCGAGTCCGGTACCGGCAAGGAACTCATCAGCCGCTCCATTTTCCAGCGCTCCCTGCGCCACGACAAGCCGTTTGTAAAGGTCCTGTGCGCCGCCCTGCCGGAAGGCCTGCTTGAGTCCGAGCTGTTCGGCTACGAGCGCGGCGCCTTCACCGGCGCCCACAAGCGCAAACCGGGCAAATTCGAGTTCGCCAACCACGGCACCATCTTCCTGGACGAAATCGGCGAGGTGCCCATCACCCTCCAGTCCAAGCTTCTTCAGGTTCTCCAGGATGGCGAGTTCGTCCGCCTGGGGGGTGAGCAGGACGTGCGCGTGGACGTGCGTATCATCGCCGCCACCAACCGCGACCTGGAGCACATGGTCAAAGTCGGCACCTTCCGCGAGGATCTTTTCTACCGCCTCAACGTGGTGTCCATCACCGTGCCCCCCCTGCGCGACCGCATCGAAGAGGTGCCGCACCTGTGCGACTACTTCATCGAGAAATTCAGCCGCCAGTACCAGCGCACCTTTCCGCGCCTGTCCGGCGCCACCATGGACTGCTTCATGTCCTACCCGTGGCCCGGTAACATCCGCGAACTGGAAAACATGATCAAGCAGATGGTGGTGCTCGGCGACGAGCGCACCGTGCTGCAAAAATTCGAGCAGTACCGCAAAAACGGCGGCACCGGTCTGTCCACCCAGCAGGGAACCGACCCCCTCGACACCCCCATCGGGCACAACCCCAATGCGGTCACCGGCATGCACGCCCCGTCCAGGCCCGTCTCCCCCGAGCGCGAGTTGCCGGCCACCGCCGACCCGATGATCGCCGACCCGGCCAGCTACATGGGCCACGAAACGTCCCTGCCGCCGGCACCGGCCATGTCGTCCCCCACGTCGACCGGCACCGTCATGTCCGGCACCTCGCCGTCCATGACCGACCCGCTCGGCCTCATGCCGATCATCCACCAGGGGCTGGCCGAAGGCCATCTGCCCCTTAAAGAGATCGGCAAGCGTGCCGCCGGCATGGCCGAGCGCGAGGCCATTCTGCGGGTTCTCAACCACACCCGCTGGAACCGCCGCAAGGCTGCGCAAATCCTCGACATCAGCTACAAGGCGCTGCTGTACAAGATTCGCGATTACGGCCTGAACGACGATTAGGGAATTCCGGCCCCCCCGCCGATTTAAGGCGCTTTCTCCCTAAACATACCGCCGCTTCTGACCGAAAAAGAAGCATTACGGACAAACGCTCCGGCACCCGCCGGACGGGGATTTTTTGACACACGGCGAGAGGGACCACACTCAGGGAAGACATGGAGCACCAGATCGCCTCCCATATTAAAAAGACCATTCTGGTCGTTGACGACGACGCCTCGGTCCGCCAGGTCCTGGATGACGTACTCTCCGAGTCCTATAACGTCATTCCGGCTCCGGATGGAAACCAGGCACTGGAACTGATTTCGCGTCACCAGCCGCATCTGGTCATCCTCGACCTGATGATGCCCGGCATGCCCGGCATGGAAGTGCTGGAAACCATCCGCCAAAACGACAATCAGGTTCCGGTGGTGGTGCTTACCGCCACCACCTCCTACCAGACCGCCGTCGAGGCCATGAAGCTGGGCGCCGCCGACTATCTGGCCAAACCGTTCGAGGTGCCGGAACTGCGCCTGGTGCTGGAACGCACCCTGTCCCGCCAGAGCCTCTACAACGAGGTTCGCTACCACCGGGAACAGGCGCAGCGCGGCACCGGAAGCCTGCGCATGATCGGCAACAGCCCGCAGATGCTCGACGTATTCCAGCGCATCCAGCAGGTGGCCGGTACCCCCAGCACCGTACTGGTCACGGGCGAGTCCGGCACCGGCAAGGAACTGGTGGCCCGCGCCCTGCATCTGCAAAGCACCCGCGCCGACAAACCGTTTATCGCCCTCAATTGCGCCGCCATTCCCGATAACCTGATCGAAACCGAACTGTTCGGCCACGAAAAAGGCGCCTTTACCTCCGCCAACGGCCGCCGCATCGGCCACTTTGAACTGGCGGACGGCGGCACCCTGTTCCTGGACGAGTTGGGCGATCTGGCCCTGGCCACCCAGGCCAAGATCCTGCGCGTGTTGCAGGAGCGGGAATTCACCCGCGTGGGCGGCAACCGCACCATATCCGTGGACGTGCGCCTGATCGCCGCCACCAACAAGGATCTGGAGGGGGCCATCGAGGAAGGCACCTTCCGCGAAGACCTTTACTACCGCCTCAACGTCTTCCCCATCCACCTGTCCGCCCTGCGCGACCGGCGGGAAGATATTCTGCCCATCACCGAGCACTTCCTGACCCTCAAGGCCGGCGGCCACACCCCCAAGCGCATCAGCCGCGAAGCCGCGGAACTGCTCGAGGGTTACGCCTGGCCTGGCAACATCCGCGAACTGGAAAACGTGGTGGAGCAGCTGATGATCCTCGCCCCCGGCGAAGTGATCAACGCCGACGTGCTCCCCTCGCACATCCGCCAGCGCCAGGGACAGTCCCGCGCCAGCGACAAGGTGCTGAGCGGAAACCTCACCTTCGACAAGGCCGTGGCCGACTTCGAGCGCGACATTATCCTGCGCGCCCTCAACGAAACCGGCTTCGTGCAGACCCGCGCCGCCACCATGCTCGGGATCACCCGGCGAATCCTCAAATACAAGATGGATCAGTTGGACATACCCGCCCGCCCGACGTACACTGGAGACAGGCAATAACCGAGCCGGGGTAACCCCAAACGCCCCACCTTCGGCGCCACGCGTTTGCGGGGCGGTTCGCCGTGGTCCCTTCAGGGAACGCGACCCACGGCGAGCCGCCCCGCTTTTTTGTACTTGGGGCACCGGACGGGTTGGGTGATCCAGCCCCGGCGCACGGCACCCGGCATCTCCCTCCGCAAATCCTACTGCCCCAAACCCCTGCTCAGACCTGGGGCACCGGACGGATTGCGTGACCCAGCCCCGGCGCCCGGCGCCCGGCATCCCCCTCCGCATATCCTCATGCCCCAAACCCCTGTTCAGACCTGGGGCACCGGACGGATTGCGGGACACAGCCCCGGCGCACGGCGCGTGAACACCCGCGCCCCGAATCGCCCTCACAGGCCCCACGCCCGCATCCCGGCTATGTGCCGGAGCGGGTTTCCGTACCCGACCGTTTACAGTGGCGTACCATTGGCGAACAATGGTGGCATGTACCCGTCCACGCCACCCCGGCCGGATCAACGGAGCGGCTTCCCGTTCGGCGCCCTGCTGGCTGCGGTGCTGCTCTCCGGCTGTGCCGGTTGGTCCGGCCACGGCGTCACCCCGGAAGCCGGGGAATTCCACATCGTGCTGCTGCCCGCGCGGGTCACCGCCCAGGTGGGAAAATTGTCTGAACTCACCGAACCGCCGGCCCCGCCCGATGACACATCATCCGCGCCAATTGCCAGCCCCAGCGCAAATGAGGCCGCCATTCAGGCCGAACTGGCCGCGGCCGCTGCCCGCATCACCGGCCTGCTGGCCGCCCGGCTCGATGCCTCCCCCGCCCTGCGCGTATGGGTCGCCCCCACGGACCGGTTGACCGATGCCTCCGGTCACGCCCTCCCGCCCGCCGAAGTGGCGCGCGCGGTGGGGGCGGCCGCCGCCCTGGAACTGGATATTTCAGGATATGGCAAACTCAAGCCCCGCTGGGTGACCCTCCTGCTCGCCAAGGGGGCGGTGGAGGCCACCCTGCATGCCGTCGTCGCCTGGCAGGTGCTGGACAATCCGTGGGCCGCCGCCGCCCTGTTCGTGGAGGAACTGGCGGTGGAAACCCTTACCTGGGGTGGCTCCGCCAAGCTGTTCAACGCCCACTACTCGCCGGTAATTCTGGAAGCCCGCCTGCGTTCAGCCAGCGACGGCAAAACCGTCTGGAGCGACATGGTGGTGGTGCCCACCGACCGAAAGGCCCTCAAAAGGCGGCCGGAAGTGGAACGCAAACGGCGCGAGGTGCAACTGGAAGTCACCTCGGAACGCGCCGTGCGCCGCCTGGCGAAAGGACTGGAAAAAACCGCCCGGCGCCGGATCAGCGCATCGGCACCGCGGGCCCGCTAGCGCCCGGCTCCCCCATCACCCGCACCGCGTCCGGCACATGCACCGTGTGGGTGGGGAACGCCACCTCGGCCCCGTGCCCTTCGATGATCGCATGCACCCGCAACAGGATGTCCTGCTTCACCTGGTGATACTCGGTCCACACCGTGGTCCGGGTGAAACAGTAGATAAAGAAGTCCACCGAACTCGGACCGAAGGCGTTGAAGTTCACCATCAGCGTCTGGTCGGCGGCGATGGCCTCGTGGGTTTCCAGCATCTGGCGGATGCTGGCGGTGATCGCCCCCATCTTTTCCCAGTCCGCATAGCGGATGCCGATGGTTTCCTTGATGCGCCGGTGGCTCATGCGCGACGGGTTTTCCAGCGCAATGTTGGCAAACACGTTGTTGGGCACATACAGGGGCCGCTTGTCGAAGGTGCGGATGCGCGTCAGCCGCCAACCGATCTCCTCCACCGTCCCCTCGATGTCCCGGTCCGGCGAGCGGATCCAGTCACCCACCGAAAACGGCCGGTCCAGATAGATGGTCAGGCCGCCGAAAAAATTCGCCAGCAGATCCTTGGCCGCAAAACCGACCGCGATACCACCGATACCGCCGAACGCCAGCACCCCGGACACGCTGAATCCCAAGGTCTGCAACCCCACCAGCGCGGCGGTGATCAGGATCGACACCCGCACCAGACGGCTGATGGCGTCCACCGTGGTGGGGTCCAGCGCCCGGCCCTTGGTTTCGGCGCGGTGCACGATGTTGGTCTCCACCCGCCGCACCACCCGGATCAGGAACCAGGTGAGTGCCACCACCACGCCCACCGCACGGATCGGCCCCACCGCGCCGAAGATGGCCGCGTCGGATACTTCCGCCGCCATCCCCACCACATCCGCCGCAAAGGTGATGCCCACCACCCAGATCAACAGGGACAGGGGCCGCCGCAGGGCGTCCACCAGCGCATCGTCCCATACGTTGTGGGTGGCCTTCAGGGTCCGGTGCAGGCGGCCCAGCAGCAGCTTCTGCGCAAAGTCCAGCAGCAGCGCCCCCAGCACCACCAGGAACGCCTGCATGGCCCACGCAGGCATGCCCTGCGGGGTCAGCCAGTGCGGCAGATCGGACACCGCTACAGGGCCTCGTCGCCGGTTTCACCGGTGCGGATGCGCATGGCCTCCGCCAGTTCCAGCACGAACAGCTTGCCGTCGCCGATCTCGCCGGTGGTGGCGGCGGTGCGGATGGCCGCCATGGCTTCGTCCGCCAGCCCGTCCGGAACCGCGATCATCAGTTGCATCTTGGCCACGAAGTCCACGAAGTACTCGGCCCCACGGTACATCTCCTTGTGCCCCTTCTGGCGGCCGTGCCCCTTCACCTCGGTCACCGTCATGCCGGTCACCCCCAGGTCGGTCAGCGCCGCCTTCACCTCGTCCAGCTTGTACGGCTTGATGATCGCAATAATCAGTTTCATGGGTTCCTCTCCCCGTCCCCGAAAATATCCATTTTGACCCCGAAAGACCCGTTACGGCCCCTGGCGCTCCTCCGGGTTGGCCCCGATGTGGTGGATCGACAGGTCGGCGCCCTTGTATTCGTCCGCCTGCGACATGCGCACGCCGATGGTCAGGTCTACCAGCTTGTACACCGCAAAGCCGCCCACCAGCGCCACTACAATCCCCAGCAGGGTGCCAATCACCTGGGCCATCAGGCTTACCCCACCCAGTCCCCCCAGCCCCTGCAGGCCGAAGATGCCGCAGGCGATGCCGCCCCAGGCGCCCGCCAGCCCGTGCAGCGGCCATACACCCAGCACATCGTCGATGCGGAACCGCTCCTGAGTCACGTGGAACATGTATACGAACAGCGCCCCGCCGATGGCTCCGGTGACCACCGCCCCCAGCGGATGCATCACATCCGACCCGGCGCACACAGCCACCAGCCCGGCCAGGGCACCGTTGTGCACGAAGCCCGGATCGTTTTTGCCCACGATCAGTGCGGCAATCACGCCTCCGGCCAGCGCCAGCAGGCTGTTCATGGCCACCAGACCGGAAATGCCCGCCAGTGACTGGGCGCTCATCACGTTGAACCCGAACCAGCCCACGATCAGCATCCACGAGCCCAGCGCCAGGAACGGAATGGAACTGGGCGGAAACGGACGGCTGCTGCCATCGGCCCCGTAGCGCCCCATGCGCGGCCCCAGCACCACGATGCCAGTCAGCGCCAGCCAGCCGCCCATGGCGTGCACCACCACGGACCCGGCAAAGTCGTGAAATCCGGCCCCGGCAAAGCCCTCCAGCCACAACTGGAACGACTGGCGCTGGCCCCAGATCAAGGATTCAAAAAATGGATAGACCGTGGCCACCAGCAGCGCCGCCGCCAGCACCTGGGGCCAGAAGCGCGCCCGCTCGGCAATACCGCCGGAGATGATCGCGGGAATCGCCGCCGCGAACGCCAGCAGGAAGAAGAAGCGCACCAGTTCAACGCCTTGGGTATCCCCCAAAAGCGCCGACGCGGGGGCAAGAAAACCGTTGCCGTAGGCCACGTAATACCCCACCACCATGTACACCACGGTGCAGACGGACCAGTCGGAAAGGATCTTCACCAGCGCATTGACCTGGTTCTTGTAGCGAACCGTCCCCACCTCCAGAAAAGCGAAGCCGCCATGCATCGCCAGCACCATCACCGCTCCCAGCATCAGGAACAGCACATCGGCGCCGATGGGCAGATTAACCTGGGTATCCATGAATTTCTTCCCTTCCGTGAAACCGGTTCCCGGCCCGCCGGGGGCTCCCGGCTTGACCGATGGACATGCAAATCCCTACACTACGCTGTTTTCCGGAACCGCTTCCCCCCTTGGGCCAGCCGGGCCGACAGGGGCAAATCCAACCGCCTGACAGACGCCCACCAGCGCGGTTCCGCGCGGGTAGTCTATCGCAGGAGACACCGGAACAGGCAACTGCACGTGAACGTTCTGTTCTTTGAACTGGCCATGACCGCCTACCTGATCTCGGCGGTCCTGTTCCTGGTATACCTGCCGGGGGGCGCCCGCCGTCCCTCCCTGCTGGCCGCCGCCCTGGGTGGCACCCTGGCCGGTTTCGTGTTCCACACCGCCGCCATCACCGTGCGCTGGCGCGAACTGGGTGGATTTCCGGCCACCAACCCGTGGGAAACCGCCTCCCTGTTCTCGTGGATGCTGGTGGTGGCGTTCCTGCTGTTCGATTTCCGTTTCCGCATCCATGTGCTCGGCTCCTTCGCGGTGCCGCTGGCGTTTTTGAGCGTGTTCGCCGCCGCCCTGCTGCGCGGCGTGTCCACCCCCATCGACCCCACCCTGCAGGGCCTCGGTCTGGCCCTGCACACCTCGCTGATGGTCATGGGCTCGGTGGCGTTCTGCATCTCGTTTCTGGTGGGCATCATGTACGTGATCCAGATGCGCCTGCTCAAAAGCAAACACCTGGGCCCCCTGTATCAACAGCTGCCGTCGCTGGAGCAGTGTGACCGGCTGATCGCCAAGGGCATCCTGGTCGGCTTCCCGCTCACCACCCTGGGCCTGATCTCCGGCGCCATCGGCGCCTTTTACGCCTGGGGCAGCTATTGGGACTGGACCCCCAAGCAGACCATCAGCCTGCTGGTGTGGGGCTTTTACCTGACCATGCTGCTGGGGCGCTACCTGTTCGGGGTGCGTGCCCAGCGCGGGGCATATCTGGCCATCTTCGGCTTCGTGGCGGTGCTGCTCAGCTTTCTGGGGGCCGACGTGCTGCTGGGTGAAAGCCAGCACTTTTAACCGGTGACCATGCGGCGCATGAAGGCATACCGATGGAACTGATCGTCGTCGGTCTTTCCCACAAGACCGCACCGGTGGAGGTGCGCGAACGGCTGGCGTTTGCCGGAACCGCCCTGCCCGAGGCGTGCCGCGAACTGACCAACGGCGGCGCGGTGGCCGAGGCCATGGTGCTGTCCACCTGCAACCGGGTGGAGGTGTATGCCGTGGCCGGTTCCGCCGAGGCGGGGTTCCGCGACATCTCCCGCTTCCTGTCCCGCGCCGCGGGCGACACCGGCACCGAACACCTGACCCCCCACCTGTACCACTATCCGGGCAACGACGCGGTGCAGCACATGTTCAGCGTGGCTTCCAGCCTGGATTCAATGGTATTGGGCGAACCGCAGATTCTGGGCCAGTTCAAGGACGCCTTCGAGGCGGCTCTGACCGCCAAAAGCAGCGGCATGGTGCTCAACAAGGTGGCCAAGAAGGCCATCAGCGTGGCCAAGCGGGTGCGCACCGAAACCGCCATCGCCGAAAGCGCCGTGTCCATCAGCTACGCGGCGGTGGAACTGGCCAAAAAGGTGTTCGAGGACATCGCCAGGGAGCGGGTCATGCTGCTCGGGGCGGGAGAAATGGCCGAACTGGCCCTGCGCAACCTGGTCAGCGCCGGGGTGAAGGAGGTGACCATTTCCACCCGCACCCTGGAAAACGCGCAAAAACTGGCCACCGAGTTCTCCCGCGAGGACGGGGTGAACGCCCGCGCCGTATCGTTCGATGCGTTTCCGGACGAGATGGTGCACAGCGACATCGTCATCTGCTCCACCGGCGCCTCCGACTACGTACTGGGGCGCGACATGATGGCCCGCACCATCCGCGCCCGCAAGCACCGCCCCATGTTCCTGATCGACATCTCGGTGCCGCGCAACATCGATCCCCGGGTAAACAAGGTGGACGACGTCTACCTGTACGACATCGACGACCTGCAGCAGGTGGTCGATTCGAACCTCAAGGAGCGACAGGAGGAAGCCCGCAAGGCCCGCCGCATCGTGGACGACGAGGTGGACACGGTGGCCCGCTGGATGCGCTCCCTGGACGTGGTGCCCACCATCACCGCCCTGCGTGGCCATGCCGAGGGCATCGCCCAGGCCGAGGCCGAACGGGTGCTGGGCAAGCTGCAGAATCTTTCTGACAAGGAGCGCGACATGATCCGGGGGCTGGCCGCCTCCATCGTCAACAAGCTGCTCCACAAGCCGCTCACCAGCCTGCGCCGCGAGGCCCAGGAAAACGACAGCCAGGAGATGGTGGAGATCACCCGCAGGCTGTTTGCCCTGACGGACGAACCGGCGCCCCCCGCCGCCGAACCCGCCAACGCCGACAACGACCCCGCGCCGGAGCCCGCCACCCGGCGCGCCCGCTAACTTCGAGGTGTGTACCCCGTGACCGAACGTTCCGAATTTTCCAGCCCCTCGCGGGTGACCATCGCCACCCGTGGCAGCCAGCTTGCCCTGTGGCAGGCCAACTGGGTCAAGGCACGCATCCTGAGCCATTTCCCTGATACGGAAGTGGTGCTGAACATCATCAAGACCACCGGCGACAAGATCACCGACGTGCCCCTCGCCCAGGTGGGTGGCAAGGGGCTGTTCGTCAAGGAGATCGAGGAGGCCCTTCTGGACGGCAGCGCCGATCTGGCGGTGCATTCCATGAAGGACGTTCCGGCGCAACTGCCGGAAGGGCTGGAGCTGTCCGCCATCCCCGAGCGGGAAGATCAGCGCGACGCCTTCATCTCCAATCACCACGCACGGCTGGACGATCTGCCCCAAGGGGCGAAGGTGGGCAGCAGTTCCCTGCGCCGCCAGTCCCAGTTGCGGGCCCGCCGCCCGGACCTGAAGGTGGAGATGCTGCGCGGCAACGTGGACACCCGCCTGCGCAAGCTGGACGAAGGGGAATACGACGCCATCATCCTGGCCGCCGCCGGGGTCACCCGGCTGGGGTGGGCCGATCGGGTGAAGGAGTATCTGGACCCGCAAATCTGCCTGCCCGCCGTGGGTCAGGGGGCGCTTGGCATCGAGTCACGCATCGGCGACGAGGCGCTGGAGCCGGTGCTGGAACTGTTCCGCGATCCGGCCACCACCGTGTGCGTCACCGCCGAGCGGGCCTTTTTGCTGCGCCTGGAAGGGGGCTGTCAGGTGCCCATCGCGGCCATGGCCGAAACCCGTGGCGACCGGGTCTACCTGACCGGTCTGGTGGCTTCGGTGAACGGTGACCGGGTGGTCAAAAAGACCGGCGACGCCCCCCACGGCGACTGTGAACGGCTTGGCCTGGAACTGGCCGAAACGGTGCTGTCCGCGGGCGGTGGCGCCATTCTCACCGAGGTGTACGGCTACGATCCCACCCACGGCGGGGGCGAATGAGCATCCCGCCGGGAACCGTCTACCTGATCGGCGCGGGCCCTGGCGATCCGGGGCTGATCACCGTCAAGGGGCGCGAGTGCCTGCACGCGGCCCAGGTGGTGGTGTATGACTACCTGGCCAACCCGGCCCTGCTGGACACCCTGGACCACGAGGTGGAACGCATCTACGTGGGCAAGCGCCACGGGGATCACCACATGGCCCAGGAGCAGATCAACGCCCTGCTGGTGGAAAAGGCCCTGCACGGGAAGACCGTGGCGCGCCTGAAAGGGGGCGATCCGTTCATCTTCGGTCGCGGCGGGGAAGAGGCGCTGGCCCTGGCGGAAGCCGGGGTGCCGTTCGAGGTGGTGCCCGGTGTTACCGCCGCCACCGCGGTGACCGCCTACGCGGGCATCCCCCTCACCCACCGGGGCATCAACGCCACGGTCACCTTTGTCACCGGACAGGAGGACCCGGCCCGCCCCGGTACCCTGATCCAGTGGGACGAACTGGCCCGCACCCGGGGAACGCTGGTGTTCTTCATGGGCGTCAAGCGGCTGCGGGGCATCTGCGAGCGGCTGGTGGCCGGGGGCCGCGCGGACGACACCCCCGCCGCCGCCATCCGCTGGGGCACCCATCCGGCCCAGCGCACCATCACCGGCAATCTGGCCACCCTGGCCGACAAGGTGGAAGCCGCCGACCTCAAGCCCCCCGCCCTGATCGTGGTGGGCGAGGTGGTGGACCTGCACACCCGCATCGGCTGGTTCGAGCACCTGCCCCTGTTCGGGCGCCGGGTGCTGGTCACCCGCGCCGCCGGACAGCAGGGAGCCCTGGCCCGCGAACTGGCACGGCTGGGGGCCGACGTGCTGGCGGTGCCCACCATCCGCATCGTGGAGCCGGAGGGGTACGACGCGCTGGACACGGCCATCGACCACCTTTCCATCTACCAGTGGCTGGTGCTGACCAGCGCCAACGGGGTAAGCGCCTTTTTCGACCGGCTGGCCCACCACGGGCGCGACGCCCGCGCCCTGGCCGGCATCCGGGTGGCCACCGTGGGGGCCGAAACCGCCGCCTCGCTGGCCGCGCACGGCATCGTGGCCGACCTGATTCCCTCCGACGCCCGCGCCGAGGGGCTGGCCGAAATGCTGCTGGCGGAAGGCATTCAGGGACAGAAGCTGCTGCTGGCGCAAGCCGCCAAGGCGCGCCGGGTGCTGCCGGAAACCCTGGCCGCCGCCGGGGTGGACGTGAACACCGTGGCCGCCTACCGCACCGTACCCCCCGAGCCGGAAGAACTGGACCGGGAGCGCCTGACCGAATCGCCGCTGGACTACGCCGTCTTCACCAGTTCCTCCACGGTGCGCAACCTGCACGGGCTGCTGGGAGACGATTTCAAAAAAATCCTGGCCCCGGCGCGCATCTGCGCCATCGGCCCGGTAACCGCCGACACCTGCCGCGAACTGGGGCTGACCGTGCACCTTATGCCCGAGTCCCCCGCCGCCAACGCGCTGGTGGCCGCCATCCGCGCCGATGCCGCCGGGGCATCGGCACCGCAAGGAGAGCCCACATGACCGGATCCATCCGCCCGCGCCGTTTGCGGCGCACCGAATCGCTGCGCCGCATGGTGCGCGAAACCCGGCTCACGCCGGACGATCTGATCTACCCGCTGTTCGCCGTGCCCGGCGAGGGGGTGAGGAATGAAGTGGTGTCCATGCCCGGCGTGTACCAGCTGTCGGTAGACCAGATCGTCAAGGAGTGCACCGAGGTGCGCGGCCTGGGCATTCCGGCGGTAATCCTGTTCGGCATCCCCACCGAAAAGGACGCCACCGGTTCCGGGGCCTGGGCGGAGGACGGCATCATCCAGCAGGCGGTGCGCGCGGTGAAGGCGGCGGAGCCGGACCTGACGGTGATCACCGACGTGTGCCTGTGCGAATACACCGACCACGGCCACTGCGGAGTGATCGAGGACGGGGACGTGGCCAACGACGCCACCGTGGACCTGCTGGTGAAGGAGGCCCTGTCCCACGCCCGCGCCGGGGCCGACATGGTGGCCCCGTCCGACATGATGGACGGCCGGGTGGCCGCCATCCGCGCCGGGCTGGACGGCAACGGCTTCGACCATCTCCCGGTCATGTCCTACTCCACCAAGTTCGCCAGCGCCTACTACGGGCCGTTTCGTGACGCTGCCGAATCGGTGCCCCAATTCGGCGACCGGCGCAGCTACCAGATGGACCCGGCCAACGCCCGCGAGGCGGTGCGCGAGACCATGCTGGACCTGGAGGAAGGGGCCGACATCGTGATGGTGAAACCGGCCCTGGCCTACCTGGACGTGCTGGCCGCCCTGCGCGAGATTTCCGACGTGCCCCTGGCCGCCTACAACGTGTCCGGCGAATACGCCATGGTCAAGGCCGCGGCCCGCGCCGGGTGGATCGACGGCGAGCGGGTGATGATGGAAACCCTGCTGTCCATGCGCCGCGCGGGGGCCGACCTGATCCTTACCTATCACGCCAAGGAAGCCGCGCGCCTGCTGGCGTAAGTTCACGGTGCAGATCGTCCGTCATCTGAATGAGGTGCCACCGGCCCCCGGCGGGCGGGTGCTGGCCATCGGCAACTTCGACGGGGTGCACCAGGGCCACCACCGGGTGCTCAATGCCGCCGTGCAGTCGGCGCGCGGCACCGGGCGGCAGGCGGCGGTGCTCACCTTCGACCCGCACCCCACCCTGCTGCTGCGCCCCGACCTGCCCCACGACATGCTCACCACCTTCGAGGACAAGGCGGAGCAGTTCGCCGCCCTGGGGATGGAACTGACCGTCTGCCTGCATTTCGACGAGGCCTTCGCCCAGCTCACCCCGGACATGTTCGTGCGCCAGATTCTGGCGCCCATGAACGTGCGCGAGGTGTTCGTGGGGGAAAACTACAAGTTCGGCCGCCACCGGGCGGGCAACGTGGACACCCTCACCGAACTGGGCCACCGCTGGGGCTTCCGGGTGAACGCGCGCGGGGTTTACACTACCGACGGCCTGCGCGTGTCCTCCTCGCGCATCCGCGCCGCACTGCGCGCCGGAGACGTGGCCGCCGCCAACGCCATGCTGGGCCGGCCCTACTGCCTGAAGGGCAAGGTGGTTGCGGGCCGGGGCCGGGGCCGGGAACTGGGCTACCCCACCGCCAACCTGGAGATCCCCGAGGAACTGGTGCCGGAAAACGGCGTGTACGCCGCCCGGGTGGCAGTGTGGGAGCCGGTGATCGAGGGTTCCGAGGCGGACCCCAGCCACCACGACGCCATTGTCTATGTGGGCACCCGCCCCACCTTTCTGGAGGCGGAACGGCTGATCGAGGTTCATCTGCTGGATGACTTCCGCGACCTGTACGGCCACCGCATCCGCATCGACTTTTCCGGCCGGGTGCGGGAGGAGCGCATCTTCGAAAGCGCCGGGGAACTGAAGGAGCAGATTGGCCGCGACCTGGCCACCGCCCGCACCCTGCTGGGCCACCCCCCGCAGGCTCCGGAATCCCCTCCGGAGGCGCCATGAAACCGCACCTGCTGGAAAACCGCTTCCGCCGGTCGCTGCTGGAGCAGGCCCGGCGCACCCCCGACGGGCGCATCCTGGCCGCCCTGTCCGGCGGGATGGATTCGGTGGTGCTGCTGCACCTGCTGCACCTGCTGGCGCCGGCGGCCGGGCTGCGGGTAACCGCCGCCCATCTGAACCACGGCCTGCGCGGCGCCGCCGCGGACGCGGATCAGCGCTTTTGCGAATCCCTGTGCGACGGGCTGGGGGTGGCGCTGATCGCCGAGTGCCGCCCGGTGGAACGGGCCGCCGGTGAATCGCCCCAGGAGAGCGCGCGCCGGGTGCGGTATGCGTTTCTGCGGGAGGCCGCCGCTCTCACCGGCGCCGCGTGCATCGCCACCGGCCACCACGCGGACGACCAGGTGGAGACGGTGCTGTGGCGGCTGGCCACCGGCGCCGACCCGGCTCATCTGTCCGGCATGGCCGCCCGCTCCGGCCCCCTGTGGCGCCCTCTGCTCGGGGAGCCGCGCGCGGCCCTGGCCGCCTACCTGCGCACCCACGAGCTGCCCCATGTGGAGGATGCCAGCAACCAGGACCTGCGCTACACCCGCAACCGCATCCGCCACCGGGTGGTGCCGGAACTGGCCGCCATCAACCGGGCGCTCACCGGGGCGGTGTCCCACACCGCCCGGGGGCTGGCCGAGGACGACGATTTTCTGCACCGGCAGGCGGCACGGGCATGGGATGAGGTGGCGCGTGCCGACGGGGAGGCCCGCTGCCTGAATCGCGCCGGGCTGGCCGCCCTGCATCCGGCACTGGTGCGCCGGCTGGTGCGCCGCGCCCTGCAGGAGGCGGGGCAGGCGGTGGTGCACCATCGTCACGTGGGCGCCGTCATCGGCCTGCTGAACGCGGGGGCGGGACGGCAACTGGACCTGTCGGATGGGGTGCGCGCCACCGCCGGCTACGAGGAGATCCGCCTGAGCGCGGCGGCCACCGGCACGCCTGCCGGGCCCGTCGCCAGCGAGATTGCCCTGGCCATCCCCGGCGATACCCCGGTGCCGTGGGCCGGCGTCGTCCTGCAAGCCCGGCTGGCCGACCCTCCCGAACCGGGCTGGACGCTGTTCGACCGGGCCACCTTCAGCGGGCCATTGACAGTGCGGCCCCGGCGTCCGGGGGATCTCTTCCATCCGGACGGCATGCACGGCCACGCCAAAAAACTGAAGGATTTCCTGATTGACGCCCGGATTCCACGCGGGGAACGCGGACAGATTCCCCTGCTGGTGGCCCCGGAAGGGGTTTTATGGGTGGTGGGGATGCGACAGGACGCCCGCTTTATGGTAAAAACTAGCGTGGGAAGCGAACAACCGGCACTGGCGCTCAGGGTGCGCGCCGCCGCCGCTGTGATGTGAGGGAACCGGTGACGGAACGGAAATTCGGCAAGGCGCTGATCGATACCAAAACCCTGAGCGACCGGGTCAAGCAACTGGCCCAGCAGATTTCGCGCGACTATGAAGGGCGCGAAATCCTGGCCATCGGTGTGCTGAAAGGGGCGTCCATCTTCTATTCGGATCTGGTGCGCCAGATTCAGGTGCCGGTGGTGCTCGACTTCATCCAGGTCAAATCCTACGCCGGGCGCACCTCGTCCAGCGGCGAGGTGCGGATGATCGCCGAACCGGAGTTCATCGGCGACATGGAGGGGCGCCACGTGCTGATCGTGGAGGACATCGTCGATTCCGGCGTGACCATGCGCTACCTGCAAAAAATCCTGCTGGCCAAGGGCCCGGCCTCCCTGCGCTGCGTCACCCTGCTGGACAAGCCCAGCCGCCGCCGCATTCAGGTGCCGGTGGACTATGTGGGCTTCACCGTGCCCAACGTGTTCGTGATCGGCTACGGCCTCGACCACGCGGAGCGGTACCGCAACCTGCCCTACATTGCGTCGCTGGAAAATGCCGAAACCAACGGGGGACGCGGCCCCGCCGGTTGAGCACCCCCAAGGGGTGTGTTACGATCAGTTTTCTTACTTTCTAGCGGGGAGTTATGGCCCAGGAACCTCAAATGAATCCCAAGCACAAGAATCTGGCTCTGTGGATTGTCATCGGCCTGTTCATGATCTTGGTGATCAACCTGTTCAACGTGCCCACCAACTCCCTGGAACAGGAGATGGTCTATTCCGACTTCGTGGCCGCCCTGGAAGGCGGCAACGTGAGCGAGGTGACCATCAAGGAAAGCACCATCGCCGGCACCACCAAGGACGGCGCCCAGTTCCGCACCTATGCCCCGGACGACCCGGGCCTGCTGGAAAAGCTGCGCGCCCAGGAAGTCCGCATTACCGTGCGCCCGACCGAAAAAAGCCCCTGGTATGTGACCTTCCTGCTGTCCTGGGGGCCGATGCTGCTGATCATCGCCCTGTGGGTGTTCTTCATCCGCCAGATGCAGGGTGGCAGCAACCGCGCCATGAGCTTCGGAAAAAGCCGCGCCCAGGTGCTGTCCGAGGACAAGAAGAAGGTCACCTTCGCCGATGTGGCCGGGGTCGATGAGGCCAAGGTCGAGGTGCAGGAGATCGTCGAATTCCTGAAGGATCCCCCCAAGTTCCAGAAACTGGGCGGACGCATCCCCAAGGGCGTGCTGGTGGTGGGCCCCCCCGGCACCGGCAAGACCCTGCTGGCCAAGGCCATCGCCGGGGAAGCCGGGGTGCCGTTCCTGTCCATTTCCGGTTCCGACTTTGTGGAGATGTTCGTCGGCGTGGGCGCCAGCCGCGTGCGCGACCTGTTCGAGCAGGGCAGAAAGAATGCCCCGTGCATCATCTTCATCGACGAGATCGACGCCGTGGGCCGCCTGCGCGGCGCGGGCCTGGGCGGCGGTCACGACGAACGCGAGCAGACCCTCAACCAGTTGCTGGTGGAGATGGACGGCTTCGAGACCTCCGAGGGGGTGATCCTGGTGGCGGCCACCAACCGCCCGGACGTGCTCGACCCGGCCCTGCTGCGCCCGGGCCGTTTCGACCGGCAGGTGCACGTGGGCCGTCCCGACATCAAGGGGCGCGTCGAGGTGCTCAAGGTGCACGTCAAGAAGGTGCCGCTGGCCCCGGAGGTGGAACTGGACGTCATCGCCCGCGGCACCCCCGGCTTTGCCGGAGCCGATCTGGAAAATCTGGTCAACGAGGCCGCCCTGCTGGCCGCCCGGCGCAGCAAGAACCAGGTGGAGATGATCGACTTCGAGGACGCCAAGGACAAGATCATCATGGGCGTCGAGCGCAAGAGCGCCGTGCTCAACGAGGAGGAAAAGCGCAACACCGCCTATCACGAGGCGGGCCACGCGCTGGTGGCCATGCTGCTGCCGGGCACCGACCCGGTGCACAAGGTGACCGTGATTCCCCGCGGCCGCGCCCTGGGCGTCACCATGCAATTGCCCAAGGAAGACCGCTACACCTACTACAAGGACTTCCTGCTCAACAACCTGTCCATTCTCATGGGCGGCCGCATCGCCGAGGAAATCTTCATCGGCCGCATCAGCACCGGCGCCGGCAACGACATCGAGCGGGCCACCGACCTGGCGCGCAAGATGGTCACCCTGTGGGGCATGAGCGAGGAAATGGGACCGCTCACCTACGGTCAGGCCCAGGAGGAGATCTTCCTGGGACGGGAAATCTCCCAGCACCGGGACTACAGCGAGGCCACCGCCGTGGCCATCGACAGCGAAGTCAAAAAACTGGTGACCGAAAACTACGAGCGCGCCAAAACCCTCATCTCCGACCACCGGGACGTGCTGACCGCCATCGCCGAGGCGTTGATCGAACGGGAAACCATCGACGCGGCGGACCTGAACGAAATCTTCGAACAGCACAAACTCACCCCGTACCCGGTCTGATTCGCCCATGACGCCCCCCCCGGCGCCCACCCCTCCGGTGGCGGCTCCCGCCCCGGCCCGGCCGGCCAGCGGCTGGGAAGGGTTGTTGCCCGCGGGGCGAACCGCCGTCATGGGGGTGCTCAACGTCACTCCCGACTCCTTTTCCGACGGGGGACGCTTTGTGGACACCGGCGCCGCCGTGGCCCACGCCGCCCGGCTGGTGGCGCAGGGGGCCGACCTGCTCGACATCGGCGGTGAATCCACCCGCCCCGGCGCCCCGGAGGTACCGGAAGGGGACGAAATCCAGCGGGTGGTGCCGGTCATCACCGCCCTGCGCGCCGCCGGCATCGACACCCCCATCACCATCGACACCCGCAAGGCCGCCGTGGCCCGCGCCGCCGTGCAGGCGGGGGCCAGCGCCGTAAACGACGTATCCGCCCTGCGGCACGACCCGCGCATGGCGGAAACCTGCGCCGACCTGGGGGTGCCGGTGGCCCTGATGCACATGCGGGGCACCCCGCAAACCATGCAGGAGGCTCCCGTCTACGGCAGTGTGGTGGCGGAAGTCTCCGCCTGGCTGGAGGCGCGCATGGACGCCGCCGTGGCCGCTGGAATCGGCCGCCACCGCCTGTGCGTGGACCCGGGAATCGGCTTCGGCAAAACCGTGCGCCACAACCTGCTGCTGCTCAAGGGGCTGAACCAGTTCACCCGCCTGGGCGTGCCCCTGCTGGTGGGCACCAGCCGCAAATCGTTCATCGGCACCCTGCTGGAGGAGCCCGACCCGGCGCGGCGCGAATGGGGCACCGCCGCCACCGTCACCTGGGCGGTGGCCCATGGCGCGCGCATCGTCCGCGTGCATCAGGTGGCCGAAATGGCCCAGGTGGTGCGCCTGACCGACGCCATCCGGAGCGCCTGATGCTGGAACTGCTGTACGACTTCCGCTTCCCTCAGGATCTGCTGGACATCCTGCTGGTCAGCTTCATCTGCTACCGCCTGCTGCTGATCATCAAGGGCACCCGCGCACTGCGCATGATGGTCGGCATCGGCGTGCTGCTCGGGGTGCTGTTGGCCGCCAACCAGTTCGGCCTGCACACCCTGGACTGGCTGGTGACCAGCTTCTGGAGCCAGATCGTACTGGCGCTGATCATCCTGTTCGCCCCGGAAATCCGCCGGGGACTGGCCCAGTTCGGGCGCATTCCGTTTGCCCACCTGCTCAGCCCCGGCGAAAACGCCCACACGGTGGACGAGGTGGTGCGCGCCGCCGTGGCCATGGCCAGCAACAAAATCGGCGGCATTCTGGTGATCGAACGGGAAACCCGGCTGCTGGACATTGTCGAAGTGGGCACCCGGATGGATGCCCTGGTGTCGAAGGACGTGCTGCTGGCCATTTTCAATCCCGCCTCCCCCATTCATGACGGGGCCGCCATCCTGCACGGCGGGCGGGTGGTGGCGGCCGGCTGCTTTCTGCCCATCGCCCTGCGCGTGAAGGACCCGTCCCTGGGCACCCGCCACCGGGCCGCCATCGGCCTCACCGAAGAAACCGACGCCCTGGCGCTGGTGATCTCCGAGGAGACCGGAAACATCACCCTGGCTTCCGGTGGCACCCTGATCCGCTCCCTGGACGGCCCCTCCCTGCGCAACGAACTGAATCGCCTGCTGGGGGAGGGCCCGGTGCCGGGGCTGTGGGTGCCGCGCCTGCGCGGATGGTATCCGGAAAGGGACCAGCCGTGACGCCACCCCCGCAGACCGGCTGGCGGGCCAATCCCGGCCTCAAGCTGCTTTCCCTGCTGATGGCCTTCAGCCTGTGGCTGTACGTGAACGCCCGCGGCCAGGTGCAGATCAACTTCGCCGTGCCCGTGGTGCCCACCGACCTGCCCGCCGAACTGGTGCTCACCGACCTCGGGGCCGAGAGCGCCGAGGTGCGCGTGCAGGCCCTGCCCGCCGATCTGGAGCGCATCCAGCCGCGCCATGTGGAGATGCGCCTGGACCTGTCCGAGGCGGTGCCCGGCGAACAGTGGCTGCCCATTTCCGTGGACGACGTGGTCGGCGCCGGAACCGCCGAGGTGGTCCACGTGGAGCCCCGCCAGGTGCGGGTGGTGATCGAGCGGCGGGTCACCCGCCCGTTTACCGTGGAGCCGGTCATCAATGGCGAACCCGACGCCGCGCGCAAGGTGCAGCGGGTTACCGTGGATCCCGCCGAGGTGCAGCTCACCGGGGGCGAATCCGCCTTCAAGCGTTTCAAGCACCTGACCACCCAGCCGGTGGACATTACCGGCCTGGCCCACTCCCTGCGCCGCGAGGTGCGCCTGGACCTGCAGGGACGCGACCTGCAAATGGCGGTCAAACAACCGGTATATGTTACGATTACACTTGTGGATAACCCGCCCGCGACGCCCCCCTCGGGGGCCGCGGCGCCCTGACGGCAACCCCGACACCAGACTGGACGGCGTGTGAGAAAACTGTTCGGCACAGACGGCATCCGCGGTACCGCCAACGTGGACCCGATGACCAGCGAAATGGCCCTCAAGCTGGGGCGCGCCATCGCGCACCTGTTCAAGAACCGCAAGGGGCGCCACCGCATCGTCATCGGCAAGGACACCCGCCTGTCCGGCTATATGCTGGAAACCGCCCTTACCAGCGGCATCTGCTCCATGGGGGTGGACGTGCTGCTGGTGGGCCCCATGCCCACCCCCGCCATCAGCGTCATCACCAAAAGCATGCGCGCCGATGCCGGGGTGGTCATCTCCGCCAGCCACAACCCTTATGAAGACAACGGCATCAAGTTCTTCTCCCGCGACGGCCTGAAGCTGCCGGACGACATGGAACGCGAGATCGAGCGCCTGATTTTCTCCGGTGACCTGGATGCCATCCGCCCCACCGCCACCGACATCGGCAAGGCCTTCAAGGTCGAGGACACGGTGGGCCGCTACGTGGAATACGTCAAAGCCAGCCTGCCCAAGGGATTCGACCTGGAGGGTCTCAAGGTGGTGGTGGACTGCGCCCACGGCGCCGCCTACCGGGTCAGCCCCGTGGTGTTTCAGGAACTGGGCGCCGAGGTGATCCCCATTGGCGTCAAGCCGGACGGTATCAACATCAACGCCGGCTGCGGCTCCCTCTATCCGCAGGCCATGCAGCAAGCGGTGCGCGAGCACGGTGCCCACCTGGGCATCGCCCACGATGGCGACGCGGACCGGGTGCTGTTCGCCGACGAACACGGCAACATGGTGGACGGCGATCAGGTCATGGGTCTGTGCGCCATCGAGCTCAAACAGGACGGCCTGCTGGCCAGGGACACCCTGGTCACCACGGTGATGAGCAACCTGGGGCTGGAACTGGCCATGAAGGAGGCAGGCATCCACACCGAGCGCACCCAGGTGGGCGACCGCTACGTGCTGGAGCGCATGCTGGAGGGCGGCTTCAACTTCGGCGGCGAGCAGTCCGGCCACATCATTTTCCTGGACCACAACGTCACCGGCGACGGCCTGATCACCGCCCTGCAGGTGGCCTACTACATGCAACGCAGCGGCCGCCCCCTGTCGGAACTGGCCGCCTGCATGCAGCCCATGCCCCAGGTGTTGCTGGGCGGCCGCGTGGCCAGCAAGCCCGATCTGGACTCCCTCCCCGAGGTGGTGCGCGTTCAGCGGGCAATTGAGGAAAAACTGGGCGATTCCGGCCGCATGCTGGTACGCTATTCGGGAACCGAACCCCTGGTGCGGGTCATGCTGGAAGGACCGGATCAACCCACCATCGACACCCTGGCCCGCGAGATGCTGGATACCATTCTCGCCCAGGTGGGAGCGGAGGAATGACGATGGGACGCCTCACAACCCTGCTGGCCGCGCTGCTGACGCTGGCCGCCCTTCCCGCTGCGGCGCAAACGCCCTACTACGACGAGTTGCGCGGCACCACCCACGATTTTTCCCTGCGCGGCGGCGGCGAAATCTGCCTCGGCTGCCACGTGAACCCGCCGGACACCGCCGCCGACGATTTTCTGGTGGCCTCCCCCCTGTGGGGCGGCGGCTGGAACAGCGGCCTGTTCCCCGTGGGCCAGGCCGCCGCCGACGACTGGAGCGACACCAGCGACGCCTGTCTGGAGTGCCACGACGGCGGCCTGGCCGGTGCGGTGCACCAGCAGCGCGACGAGGTGGTCACCCGCGAGCGCGGCGGCAGCCGCTCCCCGGACCATCCCATCCGCATCCCCTACCCGCGCGCGGTGAGCGGCAAATTCGTGGTGCCCACCCCCTTGCCCCAGCACCTCCAGTACTGGTCGGTGCCCGACATGAAGGGCGAGCAACTGATCCTGCCCCACGGCCCCACCTCCAGTTACCAGACGCTGGTGGATGTGGACAGCGCCACCTTCAACGCCGTGCGCACCCGCGATGGCAAGGTGCACTGCGAAAGCTGCCACAACCCCCACAGCAACAAGGCCGCCCCGTATTTGAGGGCCATGCCCCCCGACCTCTGCCTGGTCTGCCACGAAAAATAGCGGGCCCGGCCCGCAGCGGTATCCGAAGGGGGTACCGGCATATAGAGGAGTAATGGGCGTCCACCCTGCGACATGCGGGGCGACGACCGCTCCGCCCTGGACCTTCGTGGGCGTGGCCCGCTACGATATCCGCACGGAAGCGACAGGCCCACTCCCCTCTCAAAAATCCCCTCCCCGTTCAGCGTCATTTCAGACTGGCTCCGTATCCTTCAACTCAAGACACGGAGGCCGAGTGCTTCGGACTCCCAACCCATTCTGAAGGAGAGAGACCCATGTTCACCACCTACCTCATCATTGCCATGTTCGCCGCTGTCGCGGTCACTTTCGCCGTCCTCGGCACCCGTCAGGCCCGCCACACCCCGGTCACCCCGGTCCCGGCCCATCCCGCCCAGTTGAAAAAGGCCGCGTAACCCCAACCATTCATTTCCATCGTGGGGGGGGAGAGGGGGTAGCCGCACCGGCTGCTCCCTCTTGTTTTTCACCCCCCGGGCCGTAACCCGGCGGCCGCCGCTTCTCCCCGCCCCGCCCATTCCGTAATCAGACGGTTATTTTTCCCCATTTAAACCGTTAACGATCCGGTGCTTCGCCCACGAGTGCTATGCGCACGGGGATATTTGCTGGCTCGGTTATTCGGCCCGGATCGTTCGGCCTCCTCTCCGCCCGGAGGGGGGAGCGTTGGATCCCGTCACAACCGGTTGAAAACACAAAGTACGGATCATCCCTCCCCTGTCCCGATCCCACCGCGGGGGGGCCAGAATTCCCGCCCCGCACCCCCACCGCAATTTCATTTAATTGGTCGTTAAATCAAATGATTTTCAACCGCCACCCCCTTCCCGGCCCCCGGCACCCCCCATGGCGCAAACGGACCCCACCGTGTGACCGGCACCCATATTTAAAAAAACCCACACACTTTCAATCCCTTCTGCACGTTCCGCTTCGCACGCCAGCGCCTCCACAAGGCCATTTTTTTCAAAGTTTTCAATATGTTCTGAATTTCCTCCGAATTTTCCCCATATAAACCACCCCAATCGTGCTACCGGCCTTCAGAACCCCTTGATATTCCGTTCCACCTTCACCGTGAACATGCGAAACCCACGGTGCTAAACGCCACCACAATGCGGATTTTATTCCACAAAAACAGCCAGTTCTGAACGTGAAAACCGTTAATTTCAACCGTGTTTCACTTCGCAACCACAAACGCGTTTTCTCCCGGTAAAACGGCCGGTTATGTTTTTTCCGCCGATTTTTTGCGAAACAAACCCGCCGTGCCCACAAACGGCCAAAACCACCGCGTTGTCAACGGGTTATACCCGGCTGGTTACCGTTGCGCACGGTTTAGCGTTGCCGTTTGCGAAGCGGAGTAGCACGATTGCTCCCCGCCAACGCCGTCGGGGCGGACCTGCTGCGGCGGGGGGATGAGGCGGTAACCCATTGGTTTTGCGTTCCAAAAATCCACAGAGCAGACCGCATGCGCCAGATGTGCCGGATGCGCCAGCGGAATTCCGGCGGAAGGGGATACGCTGCCGCAGATTGAACGGGGAACCCCGCACCGGGTGGGGTTTTCCGGCCGCCGCCACACGGGGCCTATAATGGGTGCCGTGAACAGCCTCGAACAACGACTGCGCCGCCACGTGGACCGGCTGGCGGGAGAAATCGGCCCGCGCGGCCTGTTCGCCCCGGCGGCCTACCGGGCGGCGGCGGATTACATCGACGCGGAACTGGCCTCCGGCGGCTATGAGGTGACCCGCGAGCCGGTGCCCGCCCCGAAGGACATGCCGGACGCCGTGTGCCACAACCTGGTGGCGGAACGGCCCGGCACCGATCCCGCCGGTATCTGGCTGATCGGCGCCCACTACGACACCGTGCCCGGCACCCCCGGCGCGGACGACAACGCCAGCGCGGTGGCGGCCCTGCTGGAAATGGCGCGCCACTTTGCCGGGGTCTCCCCCCGCGACACGGTCCGTTTCGTGGCCCTGGCCAACGAGGAGATGCCGCACTTCACGCGCCCCTCCCATGGGGCCATGGCCCACGCCGCCGGGTGCCGCCGGCGGGGGGAAAAAATCCGCCTGATGGCGTCCCTGGAGATGCTGGGCTATTACACCGACCAGCCCGGCAGCCAACGCTACCCTGCCGGGCTGGGGGCCTGCTACCCGGACACGGGTAACTTTCTGGGGATCATCGGGGGACTGGTCAACACCGGGAGGATCAAGCGGCTGGCGGCCGGTTTCCGGGCCTCCACCGATCTGCCGTGTCAGGTGCTCATCACCCCGGTGTGGGCCCCGGCACTGGTGCGCAGCGACCATTTCGCGTTCCTGCTCAACCGCTATCCGGCGGTCATGATCACCGATACGGCGGACTTCCGGAACCCGCACTATCACAGCGCCGCCGACACCCCGAACAGCCTGGACTACCCCCGCATGGCGGCGGCGGTCACCGGCCTGTGCGGAGCGTTTGAGCGGTTGAGCGGGGGGTGATCCGCCATTATCCGGCCAGCGCCGCGCGGATCGCCGCCAGCAGCTCCGGCACCCGAAACGGTTTGGTGAGGTAGGTGGCAAACCCCTCCCGAAGGCCCCGTTCGACCTCCCGCGGCATGCTGTCGGCGCTCACCGCAATCACCGGCACCTTCCGGGTGCCGGGGGCATCCCGCAGCAACCTGAGGGCCTGAAACCCGTCGATGCCGGGCAGGTTGATGTCCATCAGGATCAGGTCCGGATGCCGGGATTCAGCCATCACCAACCCCAGTTCCGCCGTTTGCGCGGAGATCAGTTCGATATCCACCTCCTTGCGGAGGATTTCCTCCATCAGCCGCAGGTTGGCCGGGTTGTCCTCGATATACAGCACCAGTCGGGCATGGACTTCAGGCGCTTCCCGTTTGGCTTCCGGTTGTGACTGTGGCTGGGGATCGTCCGGGTCCGGTGCCAGATCGAACACCACGGACCGGACGTCTTTTCGAGGAAGGTCGTCATGCACCGGAAGGCTGAACCAGAAGCTGCTGCCTTCGCCCTCGGTGCTGAAAAACCCCATGCGGCCGTCCATCAGTTCCACCAGCTTGCGGGTGATAACCAGCCCGATGCCGGTACCCTCCACGTCCCCGGCATCGGCCCCCAGCCGGTTGAACGGCTGGAAAAGCTCCGACTGCCGCTCGGCGGGAATCCCGCAGCCGGTATCGGCCACCGTAAAGCGCACCGCGCGCCGGTCCGGTTCCAGCCCGGCGGAAAGGGTGACCCGCCCCCCCGGCCGGTTGTATTTGATGCCGTTGGACAGCAGGTTGAGCAGCACCTGACGGAAGCGGGTGCGGTCCACTTGCAGTTGCGGCAGGCGGGCGGCGGCCGAGTTGTCGATCAGCGAAACCTCCCGTGGAGAGGCCAGGGCGCCGGCGATGGACAGGCAGTCGGCCACCACCGGCGCCGCATCCACCGCTTCCACCGACAGGTTCACCCGGCCACTTTCCACCCGGGACAGGTCCAGCACCTCGTTGATCAATTCCATCAGGTGATCGCCACCCCGCATGATGTGGCGAACGTACTCCTCCTGGGTGGGCGTCAGCGGTTCGTTCTCGATCAGTTGCAGCATCTGCGAAAAACCGATGATGGCATTCATGGGGGTGCGCAGTTCATGGCTCATGCGCGACAGGAACTGGCTCTTGGCGCGGTTGGCGGCGTCGGCCTGGTCGCGGGCGGCCTCCAGCTTCAACATTGTCGCCGTCAGTTCAGCGGTGCGGCTGGCCACCTGGTCTTCCAGCCGGTCCCGGTGACGCTCCAGCTCGCGGTCCCGCCGCTCGATGGCCTCCAGCATGGTGTTGAAGCCGTCGGTGAGGGCGCCCACCTCGTCATTCCCCGTCCGTTCCGCGCGCAGGGTATAGTCGCCGTGATCGGTCACCTGACGGGCGGTGGCGGCCAGGTTCCGCACCGGCCGCGCAATGATCTGCCCCAGCCAGTGCGCCAACAGCCAGGCAAATCCGAACGACCCGGCCAGCACCAGCGCGGTAATCAGCAGGTGATGGCGCACCTCGGCCCACAGGGGGGACAGGTCGGACTGGAGATAAAGCACCCCCAGCACCTCGCCATCCAGCAGGATATCGCGGCACAGGGAATAGGTCAGCGGCCGGAAGGTGTATACCCCCTTATGGCAATCCCGGTCCGCACCGTCCCGAATTCCGGGGGGAAGCGGGACATCGGCGCCCGAGGACGGATAGCGGGCGAACAATGCCCGCTCGTGCAGCAACACCACCGCGGTCAACACCCCCGGATCGGCCCGCAACGCCGCCAGGGTCTCGTTGGCCGCCGGGGCGTCGCGGAAGGCCACCGCCGGAGCCACTCCCAGGGCGGTGACTTCGGCCAGCGCGGACAGGTCGTCGGCCAGGATGTAACGCACGGTGGAGAGGTTGTGCAGCAGAAACACCGGGCTGCCCAGCAGCAACACCACGGTGCAGGCAAACAGGGTGATGGCCGACAGCTTGCGCGCCAACGGCAGATCGGCCAACGATGTCGAAAAGATCCGCATCCGGCTCACCTGACCTCCCGCTCCGCCAGGCCGTACACCTTCCGGGCCAGCGCCAGCAGGCGAGAACTGATGTCCAGACCGGCGCCCCGCGCCGCATGCAGGTGAATGTCAAAGCGAATCCGGCGCTCCACGGTGACCAGACCGATCATCCCGCCCCGCTCGGCGAACCGCTCCATGTCACCCACGGTCAGCAGCCCGGCCCGCTCACTGGCGCGCAGAATCGACTCCAGCCGCCCCTCCTCGGAAGCACTGACGAACAGGAGGTGACACGGGTCCAGGCCGTCGCCACGCCCAAGTTGCCGCACCCGCAGGGGCCGACCCGCCACCTGCCGGCCGTCCAGCACGTTCAGCGCCTCTCCGAACGGGTTTTTTCCGAGCACGCACAGGGCCACCCGGTCCGCCGGTTTTCGCGGGTCGGCGGGCCACTGGACGAACTGGGCAAAGCGATACAGCAGCGCCGCCTTGAGCCGGTATTCCTCCACCGGCGACGGTTCCGGCGAAGCGGAGGCCGCCAGCGGGGGGAACGCCCCCCCCAGCAGCGTGACAAGGGCCACCACTGCCGCCGATCTCGCCAGCACGGTCACTTGTGAATTCGTTTCCGGCAACCCCCCGCCCCTCAAAACCGACCGGTGACGGTTGCGGAAAGGGACCGTTCCGCCGCCAACGGCGCGATGGCGGAATTAAATGGAAATTCCACGTGCCCATCCGCCAGATTCCGCCCCACCAGCGCGAACTCCAGGTGTTTTGCAGGGTGCCACGCCAGGCGCAGATCGGCGGTGAGATACGCGTCCACCGGCACCGGACTGCCGCCGGTCTCCACGCTCAGATCACCCACGTAGCGCAACCACAGGTCGGTGCGGACCGTGCGCGATGGATCAAAGCCAAGGCGCACCGAAAGTTGCTGTTCAGGGGTGGCGGTTTCCTCCGCCTCGGCGGCGGGGTCGCCCACCGTGCTGTGCAGGGTGAGCTTCAGCCAGGAGTAGGCGGTGCGCACCCGCATCCGGGGGGATGGCCGCCAATCGGCGGCCAGTTCGGCGCCATAGGATTCGCCGGTGAGGTTGTTGTCGAAGTACTGCGGGTACACCTGGTAGGGAGTCCCCCCAAAGGTGTCTGGAAATGGCGCGCCGGAGGTGAAACTGAGCAGGTTTTTGTAGTCGTTGAAGAACAGGGCCAGATCCACCGTAAGCGCGTCTGAGGTTCGAGCCCGGTACCCCGCCTCCCAGGCCACCAGTTCCTCGGCCACCATGCCGCCGTCACCCATGAGGGTCACCACACCGGGAGGCGCACCGGGAATGACGCTGATTGCGAGCCGCATGTCGTGATCGGAGCGCGAGGGCTGACGGATGGCGCGGGCCAGCGACGCCCACAGGGAGTGATTCCCGTTGGGCGCCCACAGCAGGCGCGCGCCGGGCTGCACCTCCACGCCGGTATAGTCGTTGTGCTCCACCTTCACCCCTGCGGTCAGGCGCAGGCCGTCCGGCGGCAGGGCGATTTCGTCCTGCACGAATACGTTGTACAACGGGGCGGTGCGGTGGGTGGCGGTGTAGCGGATGCGCAGGTTATCGTCGATGTCGTCGGTGGTCAGGGTCGCCCCGGCGCCCCACACCAGGTCGTGGCGCGCGCCCGGCGAAAAGCGGTGGCGCACCTCCAGCGCGGTGTTTTGCATGGTGCCGGAGAAGGTCACGCCGTTGCGCCGGGCACTGTCGGTGTAGAACTTCAGTTCCAGATCGGAGGTGTTGGAAAAGGTACGCACCCATCTGGCCTGCAGGTTGTAGCCGTCCACCTCGTCGTCCGCGACGCGGGTGGACGAATAGGGCGGGACCAGAAACAATTCCTGCACTTTCTCGCCAAAATAGCCGTCGTAGGCGTCTCCCTGCAGGGTGAGCGCGTCACCAGGAGCCGTTTTCAGGTCCACCCGGAACCCGCCGCGCACGACCTGCTGCTCGTCCCCATAGCCGGTACCGTCCTCGCTCCGGTATCCGTCCCGCAGGTCCAGCGTGGCGTATGCGCGATAGCTGCCGTCGTGGCCAACGGCTCCCCCCTGCCGCGCCGCCAGCCGGGCCCGGTCGATGGTCCCGCCACTGGCGGAAACGTACTGCCCGCGCGAGTCGTGGGCCGATGCGGTGATGATGTTGATCACCCCGTTGACCGCGTTGGCACCCCACAGGGTGGCGCCAGGACCACGAATGATCTCGATGCGCTCGATGTCCTCGAAAAGGGTGTCCTGCACATCCCAGAATACGCCGGAAAATAGCGGCGTATACAGGGGGCGGCCATCCATCAGCACCAGCAGCTTGTTGGTCCACCGGTCGGAAAAGCCGCGGGCGCTGACCACCCAGGAATTGGGGGCGATCCGGGCCACATGCAGGCCCGGCACCATGCGCAGCAGGTCCGGCAGCGTGGAGGCGCCGGAACGGCGGATATCGTCACGGGTGATCACGAACACCGCAGCGGGAACATCGGCAAGGCGGCTCGCCTTTTTCATTGGCGAAACCACCTCGATTTCCATCAGTTGTTCAATAGAAAGGTCGGTCAGGTCGTCGGGAAACTGCGCATGGGCGTGCCCCACCCCCAACAGCATTAATGCCGCGGCCAGCACGCACCGCCACCCGGCGGAACGGAGCTCCCCGCATTCCCGGCGCACCGCGCCACCCACCCACTGGAAAGACATCCGCCTCCCCCTTTGCCCAAACCCGCGCGCCGATGGCCATGCCTTCGCTACCCCTCAGTATACCAGTACAGGCCCGGTTTGATTTTATATCGGATATGCCGGAAGGTGGGAGCCGGCGCCACGCAAGGCAGTGCGCATCCATGCCCGGATCAGGACAGGCCCATTTCCCTGAGAATCAACGCGTTCACCTTGCGCACATCGAAGCGCTCCTCGGCAACCCGGCGACTTTCCCTGCCCATTTTTGGAATCAGCGACGGATCCATCAGGAACCGCTCCATCCCTTTCACCAATCCGGCCACATCGCGCGGAGGAACCAGGACTCCGGTAACCCCTTCCTCGACGGCGTCCCGGCAACCTGGGACGTCGGTTGCCACCACCGGACGCCCCATCGCCATGGCCTCCATAACCGTGACCGGAAATCCCTCCCGGTACGAGGGCAACACATAGACCGACGCGCGTTCAATGGCGGGACGGACATCCCGCATCCGTCCCAGGTATTCAATGGCCCCGGAATTCTCCCAACTGCGGACCTCTCCCTCGGAAACACCATCCGGGCCTCCGTAGTCCCATCCCACCAGAAGAAAGCGGGCATGCGGATAACGCGCGCGAAGATCGGTGGCGGCAGCGGCATACTCGCGGATCCCCTTGGACTTGAGCAGGCGGGCAATGAGCAGAAATACCACCTCCCCTTCCGGCAGCGGCGCAGGTGTGAACCGCGTCACGTCGACGCCGATCCCGCCGATCTGGACGGCCTTTTCCGGTTGGGTCAGGATTTTCCGTTCGACAAAGGCGCTTTGATCTTCCGGATTCAGAAAAAACACCGTGTGCACCCGCCGCAATGCCATCCGATACAGAATGGTCGCAACGCGCCCCGCCCGTCTGGCGGTACGGCCTTCGCCCACAAACGCATATCCAAGCCCCTCGATCATGGCGCAACGCGTCGGCACCTGCGCCAGCCATGCCGCCAGGGTGCCGTAAATCACCGGCTTGATCATGTACCCGAGGAAAACGTCCGGCTTGACTTGCCGGAAAAGCATAACCAATGCAATCAGGGAACGAAGGTCGTGGATCGGGTTGGTCCCGGTCCGGGACAGCGGGACTTCTCTGCAGACAGCCCCGCTTTCCGTCAACGCCCGTGCATCATCGGCAGAAAAATCCGGGGCGCAGGCAATCACTTCATGCCCGCGATGGATCAACTCGCGAATCAACGGGCCACGAAACCCGGACAGGGACTCGGATGAGGATCCCAGAAGGAGCACCCTGCTCATTTTTCGGCGACTTCAAGCTCGTTGGATATTGCATGCGGGGGACGCTCGAATCGCGCCGTCACCACCGGAACGAACGTGGGGTCGAAGCGACGCCACCCGGCCAGCAACTGAATGAACGCACCCGTGTACATCACCAGAAAATGGGGCCCCTTTGCAATCGAAACAACCACCACGGTTGCGATGGCCGCCAGAAGGGCCGCGCCCCACAATCCCAGCCCACCAAAGCAAGCGGCCAGGGAAACACCCAAAAAAAAGAGGAAGGGGTACGGGTAGTATCGTAGCAGTGACAGCAGATTCCCTGAGCCGAAACGGGATGCGAGCAATTGCCCGAATCCATAAAATTTCTTCCCCAACACGCCCGATGGAACAAAGTTTCCTGTCACGGTCCTCCACGCCGGAATGCGCTCGGTAAAATGGTCGACCATCGGGGTGTCCGTGTACCGCACCGGATAACCAGCTGCCACCATACGGGAGTAAAGGTCGATCTCTTCATGGGAAAACAAGCACGGGTTCCAATTCCCGGCGACCATGACGGCCTCCTTCCGCAGCAAAACCGCACCCCCGAAATAGGGAACCGTTCTGTTCTCGCGGAAACCACTTCCAACCAATCGATCCCGGACTTTTCCGTCTGGATAGACATCCCGAAGCCCTCCCACAAACCCGCCATGGGACGCGACAAGATTTTCGAGCCTGGCCAGAATTGCATAAAACTCCGGGTGCAGGGTCATGTCGGCATCAAGATACAAAACCCAGGAACCAGAACCTTCCAATGTGCCGATGAACCGCCCCGCGGAAGCACACAAATTTTTCGAACCATCCAGCACCAGCACACGATCGAAGAGCCCGCGGGCGAGAGATACGGAGTTGTCCGTGGATGCGGAATCGACATAGATCGTTTCGACACCAAAAGGCAATCCACTCAATGGTTCAAGGGAGTTGACCAGCCGGTCAATACTGGCGGACTCGTTGCGACCAATCACGCACACGGTAAGTGTAACCGGGAAGAAATTCATCGATATCGAAGCCCCCTCGGTTTAAGCACATCCAACCGAGCCAGAAAAGAACTGAATGCCGGCAACGCCGCAACCAGCAAAATACCGTACCCAGGTATGTTGTGCCTCATGGCAGTGCCATAATTTGCAGTTCCGAGCGCCCACACAAAAGAGATCGAAACGAATATGGCGACCAGTAGCGACTGAGTCCGCCTGACCCGCGTGTTTCCCCGATACAGGGTGATTAACGCACAGGCAATCAGAAGCAGCCGGAGCATACCCTCCATTGACCCGAACAGGTCCTTTGCTGTGCGCACCCACCAGGGAAATGGCGTTACCCAGAAGTACACCATGGACTGGACTGCCGTTGCCAAAAAAACAACGGGATTCGACGAGTCCAGAAGCGGCCCATAATCTGACCTCCCACCCGCTCCCCCAAGGTCGTTTTGATATTCGCTGACAACCTGGGTGACATCCCCCTGTGAAAGACGTGCCACTAAAAACATGCCACTGATATCCGACGATTTTGAAACAACAACAGGCAGGGCGCTTGTGGCCAACAGCAGGCATAACAATAGAACACTCAGATGTACGGAACGATTGCGCCGATACCGACGTTGCGAACTCACGGTCAATGGCCAGTAGGCAAGCATGGGAAGCAGCAGCACGGAATAGATGAGCATCCCTTTATGGGTGAATCCGAAAAGAGCCGTGGAAACCGTACAGAGGAGAAGGTATTTTCCTTTCCCGGTAAAGTGGAACTGTACGGCGTAATAGACCGAGACCAACAAAAACAGGGACTCGTACGCCTCCCGAATGGTGATCGCAGTGTTCAGCAGAACGGTTGGCCAGCAACCAAAAAGCAGAACAATCAGCCACATGTTTTGTCGATGGTCCACCAGATGACAAAGCGCAACCAGCACACAGGTCGCAAAAGTGAACGCCAGCACCGAAAGCTCATTCCCAACCAACCAGGATGACCCGAAAATGCGGTATACGACGCCTAAAAACTGTATGTAGGCCTCGGCCCCGATGGCAAGCTCAACGCTTCCCGCCTTCTGCCATTCCGTCGCATACAGATGAAAACTGCTGGGATCGCGTTCGGTAATCCCGCGAATCTGGCCCACAAATGCCAGCCAGATCGCCACCACGTGGTGCGCGGAAACAACTGTCCACACCGCAAGCACGGTAGACCGCCTCATCCGGACCGTGTGGAACAGCAACGGGACAAAATAGGTCATCACCAGAATGATGAAACCTGTAATGTCCCCTGAGGTCAGCATGCGTGTATCTGGTGCATTCTGGAGCAACCCGTGTACGCCACTGATGCGTTGACCCCCTTGGTTCCCGCCGTTCGTTCTGAAATTCGGGAAGTCACCTGGAAATTTCCTTCGCCAGCCGTTCAACCAACTCCCTGTCCACCGACTTGATTTTTCTGATAAACGGCAGTCTCGTCGCGCTTCGGGTACAGGCCGACAGTTTTTTGAAATATCCGGATTCAGCTCCAATTTGTGGCAGCCTCACGGGGAGCATGACCAAGAAATACATGAACAGGAACACACGAAATCTGAAATTTTCGAACGGGGTGAAATTCCGGCTCGCGAACAGGATTCTGTTCAGCCATAAATTTGCGAAGAAAAATGGCTCATGATAGCTGTGACTCGACCCGGACCCATCCTCCATCTTTGCATCATGAAATACGGTTGTGTCCGCACAGATCGCCAGACGGTATCCGCTGCGGGTCAATCGCAACGACAACTCCATATCCTCCCCACCAAAGAAATACGCTTCCGACCATCCTCCAATATGCGTAAAGGCGCTTGACCGAACCGCGATCACACACCCGCTGATAAAGGTTGTCTCGAACCTCCCTCTGATCGACGTCGCGGGCTGCATGGTCCCCGTATGGACACACCCCATGCGGCGTGGGCTGATATACCCTCCCGCGGTTTGAACGATTTCAGGGTTACCCGAAAAGACAACCTTCGGACCCACCGCCGCCAGTCCCTCACCACTGTCCACGAACGCGCTGGCTACTTCCGTGCGAAAATTTTCTTCCAGCATTGTGTCGTTGTTCACAAATACCAGGATGTCGCATTCCCGCTTCTGAGCTTCTTTGGCTCCCGCGTTCATACCGGCTGCAAATCCGGGATTGAAATCAGGGGGCCGGACCACAAGAGGCTTTACCGTCACAGGGGAAAAATCGTGGGAATTATCCACTACGATGACCGTATCCTGTGGATCCGCACACCTGGTAACGCTCGCGACACACCGCTCGCTCATCGCCGAGTCCCTGAAGTGCAGGACAATAAACGCGAACCTCATGTCGATACCAGGGGATGCTTCGGCCGATCGGGTTCCGAGGTGGCGATGAGTAACGCCTCCTCCCCGGCATTCGGTTGGATTATCAGGAGAATCGATTCCAGTAGCTCAAATGCCTCGCCAAGAATCCGCTCCAGCACGGATAACCCGTTACCCGCCGGGAAACCAGGAAATTTCATGCGCAAGCTTTCCTGAACGATTCCCTGCCCACGGGGAACGGTCTTGCAGGTGCGAACGGACAGGCCTGCGGCCTGTGCCGTATGCCGCAAGGATCTCAACGTGAATATCTGGAAGTGACGGGGCGGCTCCAGCCCTCGCCAATCCCTGCCGAACAGGCGGTGTCCAAGCGAGTCGGCATTGGGGGTGTAAATCACAAGATGGCCGCCCGGATGCAGCACCCGCTTGCATTCGGAAAGCAGTTCAACCGGATCGGGCACATGCTCGATCACGTGACTCAACACCACGGCGTCAAAATGCCCGGACGGGAATTTTTGCGAAACCAGATCACCCTGGTGGACCTTGAGCCCCCGGGAACGGGCACGTTCGACCGCACCCGGATCGAAGTCGAGCCCCTCGGCTTGCCACCCATAATCCTGCAAACGCGCCAGCGTTTCGCCCGCTCCGCAGCCCACTTCAAGCACATGACCGCCTTCAGTCCACGGCAGGTGGTATACCCTCGCGTCCGCATGCGCGAGTCTCCCGGGTTGCAACCGAAGAAGCATGGCCAGTGTCCGGTCGAAGAAGCCTGTACGGTACCGATGGTATCCGAATCGTTTTTGCAGGTGTCCACGAACCGCGCGGTTATAAAGTCGCCGGGGCAGCGTGTCGGGCATGCTTTGCGGGGGAGCATGGGTATGGTACCCCGCGTACATATCGGGAAGGGCCTCGGCGGACGGCCTCGGGTCAAGCCACAGCATTCCGCAGCGGTGGTTGGCGCACCGGGCCAGGTCCCAGGACCCATGCACTCCGAAAAGCCTGTCTGTGAGTCCGCGATAAATGGGGCTTCCACCTGACGCACACGCCGGACACGCCGGAATGGCTATCGTCCGTGGCGTTGTGGCTTCGCCGGACAGCGTCATGTTGTGCCGGGCATAACGCCAGCGCATTCCGTTGCGGGGGATTTCCAGTGGGATAAATCCTTCCCGGTCAGCTGTTCCAATATCTCGATATCCGTAGTGAAATAGGCAGCGAGCTCGCTGCGAAGTTGCGGTGAAAGCGGTTCTCTTTTCTGCTTTCTTGACATGAGTCGGCTGTGCAACAGAGCGGTACCCAAGCCGGTCCCCCCCATAAACCCCGCCTTCCTCACAACCTGCGAGACAGCGGAAAACGCAGACGCCACCATCCGGGACTTCACCTGCCTGTTTTCATTTTTTATGGTGTAATCCAACTCCACATCAGTGCTGAGATCCAGAAATTGCAGGACTTCCTTCACCGACCCTTCGGTGTCCTCCGCAAAACGATCGAACCAGACGATGCAAACTCGATCGCGGCTGACCTGCTGGTACACGCGTTGAACCTGCCTTCCAACCGCCGCGACCTCTCCGTACACCAGTCCCTTCAAGTATGGATCACCCGATTGCTCCGATTCGGCCGTGCGCAGATCCTGCATATGCCATGCAGTTTTAAAGGACGCCACAGACTCATCACCGCAAGCCAGCGACTCGGAATGCAATGCCGCAGCCATCTCAATGGGATTGCGAAGGAGAATGATGAATCTGGCTTCAGGATTGTAGTCAATGATTTTGCGAACCGCGTCCCTGGAGTTTAGGTACACGGGAGACGCATCCCCAATGGCCAGGTGTTCCGGCCTTCGATGCTGAAAGCATCGTTCATACTGGCGCTCGGTTTTCGCAATGCGAAACCGGTCACCATAATCACTACAGAAGTACCTCGGCTCCTTTGGAACCGACATGCAAACATTCGGGTGTTGGGAAAGGTAGTAGGCCAGCGATGTGGTACCGCTCTTTTGGGCCCCGATTATAAAAAAGTTCGGCTTTTGGAATTTCATTGGCGCGCTCTCTTTGGTCGGATCAACCCCCGACCGCCCCGGCTCCCGCACGGTCAAAGCAATCCCCTCTCCCGCCGCTGGCTCCGTTTCCCGTCAGGCCGACGGGCCCTGGGAAGCCCGGAACCCCACAGCACACCAGTATGGCGTGCCATTGTGAAACCGGATATTCACAAGGCCCGCATCACTCATCATTTTATGCAACTGATCCTTTGTGTACCGGTGCTCAATCCGGCTTCCAAATCGATCGAGTGCGTCGGTAGCCATCGTATAAAAGCTCTTGTTTCGATACGCGGAAAGCGGGATGTTGTTCACGTTGAACCCCAGGCGTTCCAGCAACAAAGCCGCACGCGCCAGCGGAAAATAGATGGTGGCCGCAATGGCGCGGGTGATCGGAAGCTTGATTGGATGTGGAAGCCCCGCGACGATGCGACGCACCACGTTTGTTATTTTCCAGATGGCGCGGAACCACCAGGGCCGAAACTCCAACGCATAATAAATGTAAACCAGCATGGGCGCGCCGGGCTTCAGTTTTTCCACACACTTGCGAATACCGGCGGCGGTGTCCGGCACATGGTCCAACACCCCAAGGGAATAGCCAAAATCCATGGACTGGTCATCAAGGGGGATGTCGTCCACGGTCTTGGCATGAAAAACACAGTTTGGAAGCGCCTCCAGGTTGCGCCGGGCAACATCCAACGCCTCCTCGCTCGGATCAATGCAGTGCAGTTCTCCGACCCGGGGAGCAACCATCTTGGCCCATCGGCCGCTTCCGCAACCCAGGTCAAATCCCTTCGCGTTTTTTGGCAATTGTTCCCACGGGAATACTGCAAAGTATTCATTCAGAATCGTGGAGAGCTCTTCCTGGGACACGCCAGACTGGTCATAGGTAGACCACTCCTTGCCAAAATCCCGGACGACTTTATGGTCCACATTTTCGGATGGCTTCATCGTCGTCTACCTTTCAACGAAAAGTGGCTACCGTGGCATTAATCCCAAGCCGCCCTCTTACCAGCACGGCTAAAACAACGTTCCAACCCGCCAGCGCGGCAGCCGTCGCCACCGCGGCACCAACGATGCCAAACGGCGGAATGAGCGCAAGGTTCATTGCAACATTCAACACGGTGGCCACCCCCACTACCCGTGCCACCGCTGCCTGCCCCCCCGTCATCACCATCAGATATCCCACCGACCCGCAGAACGAATTGAACAACTGCCCCGCCACCAGGATGGCCAATACCACCGTTCCAGCGACGAATGCATCGCCAAACCACCCTAGAATGACGTGCCCCGCAACGATTATACAGGTGCCTACCACCACAGAAAAGGCGCTGATCCAGCGGACCGAGGTGGTCACCAGGTGCTGAAGCTCCCGCATCCGGTTTTCGGTATAAAGGCGGGAGATCATCGGCGCCAGCACGGCATTGACCGATATCAGTCCGAATGACATCAGCTCAGTCACCCGTGCGGCCACGGCGTATATTCCCGCCTCCTCGGCCCCGATCATGGCGCCCACCATCAGCGTGTCGATGCGGGCCATGACAATCGCCATACCCGACAAAAGCAGCAGGGGCAGCGTGGAGCGCAGCCATTCACCATCGGCCCGCTCCGGGGAGACGGTGGTCATTTCCATCGGCAGGCGACGGGCCAGAAGAATGATAACGGCCACTGCCGCCACACCCACCGTGGCCAGATGTGTAGCGGTGGCGGCTGGGGCACTAAACGTCCCGACGTGCGCCACATACAATCCGGCCATTACGGTGGCAAACAGCAGGGGGGGCAGCACCCGCGCGTAGAACTCGCCCACAACCACATGGCCCAGCGCCTGCAATGTGGCCTGGCGAACGTTCAGCGAGGCCGCCAGCGGAATCGCCGCCAGCGCCCACCAGAAGGCATGGAGCATTTCGGAGCCGATGCGCGCGCCCAACGCCCATACCGCAAGCGAACCGGCCCCCGTCAGTGCCAGGCCCAGCCAGAATGCATTTCGGAACGTCCATTGCAGCAGCCCCCGTGCGTGGGGCCAGTCCTGCCTGGAACAGTAGGCAGGTAGGTAGCGCAAGGTGTTGGTATCCATTCCCATGGTGGCCACCAAGGTCAGAATGGACAACCAACCAAGCGCCAGGATATAGATACCGAACGCCTCGGACCCAAGCACCCGGGCCGCCAGCAGCTGCGTCGCAAACATCAGGCCGGCGGTGGCGCCCTTGGCCAGCAGGGTGCCGGACGCGCCTCGGGCAAGAAGGCGGCTCAGGTGGCTGGTCATTGAATCAGCCGCAGGGGGCAGCGGGTCCGGGGTCAACCGGAAACCGGCGTCGCACGCGGGCCGACGGGTGCCGCACGGCGCCGACGCAGCCCCTCCTGAAACACGGCCAGGAATACCGATGCGACGCCGCCCAGAATCACTGCAACCACGACAATCAGGACGCGTCTGGGTCCGGACGGCCCCTTTGGGGCCTCGGCCGGGTCCAGCACCCGAAAGGCGAAGTCCTTGCGGGTGTTCACCAGCATCTTTCGGTTGTGCTCCCGGGCCATCAACGCGAACAGGGATTGACGCACTTCCATCTCGCGGGTGCGAGCCAGTTCCGCGTTCAGAAATTCCAGGCTGTCGGTGACCCGCTTCATCTCCTGTTCACGGACAAAGGCGTTCAGATCGGCCACGAGCCAGCGGGCCCAATCAGCCGCCTGATCCGGATCGGTCCACTCCACGGCCACGGTCACCAGACCCGAGTTCTTGTCCACGCGGGTGGTCAGCACGCCACCCATTGTGAAGCGGGAATAGGCGGCCCAGAATGTTGGGGTGTTTTCCGGGTTGATCCAGTTTCCACGCTCCTTGTCCCACTCGCCCGGGAACAGGATCGGCATCAACTGATGCCGCTCGATAAACGGCCGGAGAAAGGCGCGTGAGTTGAGTACCGCCAGATACTCCAGGGTGGTCTGGTCTCCGCTCGGAAACAGCCCGGCCACCGGCAGCAGCCCCCCCAACGCCGCCCCCAGCCCCCCTTGGCGACCCTCCTCCTGACCCGGCGCCAGTAGTGTTTCCGCCGTGTATGTATCCGGCATAAGCAGGGACAACAGCGCCGCCAGCAGACCGACAAGCACGGCGCTCGCGGCAATCATGATCCGACGGTCCCAGATTACGTGCAGGTATTCGAGCAGGTCGATTTCGTCCGGCTGGGGACCATACCCGTAGGACGGCCCGGGAGTCGGGCCAGATGGTTGAGGAGGATTGCTGTCTGTCATCAGAATGAACCAACGGCCTTCACAGAGACCTCGTCAACGCCCGGAATCAGTAGCACCGCTTCGTTTACTCCCATCGCCAGGCAGACACCGGGCGTTTCAATCTTCAGGCGGGCACCCGGACCGGGAGCGCTCCGCCTGCGCATTCCCACTCAATGAGCGCAGCCAAGGATCATAGATTGCGTAACCACAAAAGTCCACAAACGACGGGCGGAGGCCCTGAACACAGGGAGTCGGAGCCAAGCACCTGACCTGCCGTCACTTGTCCCGGACGAAGACATGTGCCCAACGTCCTGGAGCTAAATTCGGGGGGGGGGGGTGCTGACAAAACCGAAGGCATCGTTAATCTGACGCACTTCGTTGTATGCTCGAGGAGGCAACCCCTACATTCGGACGGGCCCGGAAGCCGTTGCCGGGGGGGGGTGCCTGTGTGGGTGAGATATCCATTTGGCACGGGAACCAGGGAACGCCCCGGCCTCGCCCCCCACGACGGGTGCGGTGGCTCACTGCAACTTATTGAAAATTGGCGTCCCCAAGGGGATTCGAACCCCTGTTACCGCCGTGAAAGGGCGGTGTCCTAGGCCAGGCTAGACGATGGGGACGCGCAGGGCGCGCCACTGGGACGCGGCCGAAATGGTGAGCCGCGCAGGGATCGAACCTGCGACCCGCTGATTAAAAGTCAGCTGCTCTACCGACTGAGCTAGCGGCTCGCATACCGGTCCGGAAAGTCCGGGGATGGTAACAGGGCGGTCCGCACGGGTCAAGCCGGAATGCGAACTACACCCCCTCCTCTTCCAGGGTCTGCAACTGATGGTTGATCCCGCGCTGCAAGACTTCGTCGCCCGCCGGATCGATTTCACCCAGCACCTGCACCGCCTGCCCCGGCTTCAGGGTCAGCCGCAGGTAGCGCGCAAGGTGGAACCTGCCCCAGGGGGCACGCGGCCCCTCCGCCAATAACTGCGAAAGGCGAAAATGGGCCATGGACAGCTCATCGTCCAACGCAATTGCCCGCTCATAAGCCGCCAGCGCCAAGTCCGCCTCGCCCCTGCGTCGGTGCCACTCCCCCTGCCAGAAGTGCACGCTGGCCCCTTGCGGGTCGGCCGCCTGGGCCCGCTCCAACATGCCGGCCGCAGCCGCATCCTCCTGACGCACCAGGCATTCCGCCAGCGCCGCCAACGCCATCGCGGACTCCGGGGACTCCCGCACTGCCTGCTCCAGGAGCGGCCGGGCACGGGACAGGCGCGCGGCGCGCAACGCGGCGTAGCCCTTTTCAAAGGTCCCCTCACCCGGCACGCGCCCATCCACCGCCCGCGCGGCCAGCCCCGCCTGCAACCGTTGCCACCGCCCCGGATCCCGCGGGGCTGGCCCCTCCCCGCGTCGCTCGATCATCCGTTCCACACGATCGTAACGCTCCTCCAGACCGGGGTGGGTGGATAGATAGGTGTACTGGTTTTTGGGTAACACCAGGTGGGCCTGCTGCCGCAACACACCGAAGAAACGCACCAGCCCCCCCGGCGCATAGTCGGCGTCATACAGGTAGGAAATTCCCGCCACGTCGGCCTCGCGCTCGTTATCGCGGCTGTAGGCCAGTTGCATGGAGGCCGCACCCGCCAGTGACACCGCCGCTACGGACTCCGAGCGCCCGAGAAGAATCGCCGCCGCCGCCATCAGATCGACGGCGGTGACCTTTTTCTGGTCCTTGAAAAAGTGGCCGTGGGTAACGTGCGCCACCTCGTGGGCCAGCACCCCGGCCAGTTCCTCCTCATCCCCCAGCCGGCGTAACAGACCGTCAAAAACGAAAATATAGCCGCCGGGGATGGCAAAGGCATTGGCCTGAGGGTTTTCCACCACAAAGAAGTGATAACTGTCCGGGTCCACCCCCGCGGCCACGGCAATATCGTGACCGATGGCCCGCACCGTGGCACCCACGTCCTCGTCGGTGTAAAACCGATACCCACCCAGTGCGCTGGCCATGAACGACTTGCCAATCTCCTTGCCGCGCAACACCGGCCCGGAGGGGGGCGGGCTGCCCGGTTCAGCGTCGGTCGCGGCTGGCTCATCCGACACCGGGCCGGACGCACACCCGGCCAGCACCGCCAGCAGGCAGGTCATGCGCAGACATCTGAACAACGGGTTTCCGATTGGCACGCTCTCTCCCAACCCCATGCGACGGCTCTCCACCATCATACCCGGTGTAATCGCTCCCCCCAATCTTTCCCGGAACGGGACAGAATGTTTGCCCAAGCGGCGCGCCTCCCTTAAAATGTTTCATAGTTGAAAAATTGAGTGGACATGCGACAGCTTACCGAAGAAAAAATCGACCCGGAGGTCATCCTCAACGCCCTCAACGACGGCGTGGTGACCATTGGCCTGGACCGCCGGGTGCACTACATCAACGAGGCCGCCCTGCGCATTCTCGGCTATTCCCGCACCGAGGCCCTGGGGGCCGAGTGCAGCCAGGTGATCCGCTGCGCGGCCTGCTCCAGCTCCGAATGCCTGATGGACAGAACGCTGGAGACCGGGCAGGACATCCGCTCCTACGACACCTATCTGGTGAACAAGACCGGCCAGCAGGTCCCGATCACCGTCAACGCCACCCTGTTGCGCGACGAGGACGGGCAGGTGATCGGCGAGGTGGAGGTGTTCCGCGACATCTCGGAACAGATCAAGCTCACCGAGGAGTTGCACGGCAAATACTCCTTCGGGCGGATCATCGGCAAGAACCACCGGATGCAGCAGATTTACGACATCCTGCCATCCATCGCCGCCACCAAGACCACCGTGCTCATCGAGGGGGAAACCGGCACCGGCAAGGAACTCATCGCCCACGCCCTGCACGAGCACAGCGCGCGCTCCGGCAAGCCGTTCGTCAAGTTCAACTGCGCAGCCCTGGCCGAGGGGGTGCTGGAAAGCGAACTGTTCGGTCACGTGAAGGGGGCCTTTACTGGCGCCGTGGCCGACAAGAAGGGCCGCTTTGAACTGGCCGACGGCGGCACCATCTTCCTGGACGAAATCGGCGATATCTCGCCCGCAACCCAGGTACGGCTGCTGCGTGTACTGCAGGAGGAAGCCTTCGAACCGGTGGGTGGCAACCACACGGTGCGGGTGGACGTGCGGGTCATCGCCGCCACCCACCGCGACCTGAAGCAAATGGTCCGCGAAGGCAAATTCCGCGAGGACCTTTACTACCGCCTGCGGGTGGTACCGCTGCACCTTCCGCCCCTGCGCGAACGGCACGACGACATCCCGGCGCTGATCAACCACTTCCTGTCCGGTTTCAACCAGGAAATGGACAAGGACGTGCGCGAGGTAAGCCCCGAGGCCATGGACGTGCTGATGAATTACCCCTATCCAGGCAACGTGCGTGAACTGGAAAACATCCTGGAGCACGCCATGGTGCTGTGCCGGGGAAGCCAACTCACCCTGCACGCCCTGCCCAGCGAGGTGGTGCAAACCCGGCGCGGACTGGTGCAAATCAACACCATTCCGCAGTTGTCACAGCCGCCGGGCGGGGGCCTGATTGGCGTTGCCGTGCGGCCCTCCGGCCCCACCGGCGACAATCCGCTCAAGCAGGTGGAGCGGGAGGCAATTGTGGGGGTGCTCGATCAGTGCTCCTGGAAGCTGGGCATGGCCGCTGAGCGTCTGGGCATGAGCCGCACCACCCTGTGGCGCCGGATGAAGGAGTTCGGTATCGACAAGCGCGGCGGCCACGCTGCGTGAGCGCCGTCTACCTGACCAAGCGGGCCGAGGTGGCGGTAGCCCACCAGTGCCTGCGCGACGACTGGAATGCGCTGCAGAACGAGGCGGTTTACGGACTGGAAAGCCGCCCTCACGGCCACAACTACCTGATTGAGGTAACCGTGGCGGGGGAGGTTCGACCGGAATCCGGCATGGTGGTCAACATCAAGGACGTAAAGGCCGCCATGGGGGCCGTACTGGCCGATTACGACCACCGCAACCTGAACGGCGACCATCCGGCCTTCGCCCGCCAGGCACCCACCACCGAGCGGGTGGTGCAACAGATGTGGGCGGACCTGCAAGGCCGCTTGACGGACGGCACCCTGGAGCGGGTACGCCTGTTTGAGAACGAAGACACCTGGTACGAGGCACACCGGCCCGGCTCTCCGCTGGCGCCGGGCGTGAAAGCAAGCATGCTGATTACCCGCAGATATACATTCTCCGCCGCCCACCGGCTGCACGCACCGAGCCTCTCCGAACAGGAGAACCGGGACCTGTTCAGGGATTGCAACAACCCCAACGGGCACGGCCACAACTACACCCTTGAGGTAACCGTCGGCGGCGATGTGGACCCGCAAACCGGGCTGGCCACTGACCATCGGGGGCTGGACGAAACCATCCGCAAGGCGGTGGTGGACCGCTACAACTTCCGCAACCTGAACGGCGAGGTTCCGGAATTTGCGGACCAGGTCACCACGTCGGAGAATATCGTACGAACCATCTGGCAAACCCTGGAGCGGCAACTCGGCGACGGCACCCTGTACCGGATCCGATTGGGGGAAACCCGCGACAATTATTTTGAATACTATGGATAGCACCATGAGCGTTCTGGAAAATACCACCGACAGCACCGCCACCCTGGAAACCGCCGAACTGGTTACCCGCATGCTGCACCTGCTGGGGGAAGACCCGAACCGGGACGGCCTGGTGCGCACCCCGATGCGGGTGGCCAAGTCGCTCCAGTTTCTGACCTCCGGCTATCAGGAGGACATCAACGAACTGATCAACGACGCCCTGTTCGACGTGGAATACTCCGAACTGGTGCTGGTGCGCGACATCGACTTTTTCTCCCTGTGTGAGCATCACATGCTGCCGTTCTACGGCAAGGCCCACGTGGCCTATCTGCCCAACCGGAAGGTTGTGGGACTGTCCAAGCTGCCGCGCATTGTGGACGTGTTCTCCCGCCGCCTGCAGGTGCAGGAGCGCCTCACCCAGGATGTGGCGCAAGCCGTACAGGAGGCGGTGAACCCCCACGGGGTGGCGGTGGTGATCGAAGCCAATCACCTGTGCATGATGATGCGCGGCGTGGAAAAGCAGAACAGCACCACGGTCACCAGTGCCATGCTCGGCACCTTTAAGGACGACCCCAAGGCGCGTTCCGAGTTCCTCGACCTGATCCGGCGCAGATAATCCCCCTCCCCCCCAAGCGGAGGCTGTCCATGTTGCAAAGCGCCATTCCGCTGGCCGATGTGCGCGAGCAGATGGCTGCGTGCATCAAGTGCGCGGCCTGCATGCCCGCCTGCCCCACCTATCGAATTGAACACCGGGAATCCATGGGGCCGCGCGGCCGTCTGGCCCTCGCGGTCGGACTCCTGGAAGGCACGCTGACCGCCGCCGAGGGCGCCACCCTGCCCATCAGTTCGTGCATCGACTGCCGCGCCTGCGTCCCGGCCTGCCCCCGCCACATTCGCCTGGACGACGTGTTCTACGCCGCCAAGGCGGAGTTGGCGGCGCAACGGTCCGGTGGCTTTACCAGTTGGGTTATCCGCAAGGCGGCGCGGGTGATCGTGACCGGCAACCGGTTTCATCGGGTTCTGGCCGCCGGGCGTCTGCTGACCGGCATCTATCGGGGAATCGCCGACACCAGCCCGGTGGCGCGCCTGCTGCCGTTTTTCCGCAACGGGCGCAAGCGCGTACTGCCGGACATCGTGGTGCGTCCCATGACCGACGACTATGCGGAAGTTGTGGAGCCGGTGCTCGCCCCCGGCCAGTCGCCAGTGGCCCGGGTGGCGTTCTTCCCCGGCTGCGTCATCAACTTCACCCAGACCGCCATCGGCCACGCCACCGTGCGGGCATTGACCCGGCTGGGAGTGACCGTGGTGATTCCGAAGCAGGCCCCGTGCTGCGGCATTCCCCTGCTGTCCATTGGCGACCGGGCGGGGGCGAGGCAGGTGGCCGAAGAGGTGATCCAACGCTATGGCTCGCTGGATGCAGACTGGATCATCACCGCCTGCGCCTCCTGCGGCACCACCCTGCGGGAAACCTACCCGGACCTGATGCGAGGCGCCGCCCCTGCCCGGGCGCTGGCGGAGAAGGTCCTGGATGTGAGCGAGTTTATTCACCGCCATACCGACTTCGCGGAACGCGCCGGACGCATCACACAGCCGGTCACCTATCATGATCCATGCCACCTGGTGCGCGGCATGGGGGTGACCCGCGAACCACGCGAAATCCTGCGGCAGGTCAGCGACGGCCTCATGGAGATGGACGGCGCCGACCGCTGCTGCGGATTCGGGGGCCTGTTCTCCGCCCTGCACTACGACCTGTCCCTGGAAGTGGGGGCCGAAAAAGCCCGCGCGGTGGCCGCCACCGGAGCGCCGATCGTGGCCACCGGCTGCCCCGGCTGCCAGATGCAGATGACGGACACCCTGAACCGGGAGGGCGTTCCCGCCCGGGTCCTGCATACGATTGAAGTGCTGGACATGGCGTTGGAGAAGCCCGCCGACTGAAACGCAAAACGTTCCGAAATGAAACATGCAACCTGAAACACCCATGAAACCACGGAATGACCAATATATAATTTTATAATACAACGTGTTGTAGCTATCGTTTCACGACATGAAACGCTCTAATTGTTTCAATTTGGAACACGAGTTGTTTCACAGCGAAACAGGCCAAGCGTTGGCGGGAGGATTTTCCACCGTCATTTCAACGAGTTACCGGCATGCCAGAGCGATGGCACGGAACGTGAAGTACGTTGTTGTACGCGGTCGGAATATCCGACGCTGTTTTTTAGGAGGTTCAACATGAACTGCCCGCGCTGCAGCAACACAATGATTGCCGACACCTTCACGGATCTGATGGACGACAGTGGCGTGCTGGGCATCACCGCTTGGCGCTGCCTCACATGCGGCGAGGTGGTGGATCCGGTGATTATGGCCAACCGCGCCAATCGCCCCGAGCCGTTTGTAAGCAAGTCGCGGAAAAACTGGGGCTCATAAAGCCCAAACCTTGCCTGTTTACAGCGCAGGGGTTACGATTGCACAACACCGTTTTGATGTTCGTCCGAGTCCGCACAGTTTCTGATGTGTGCGGAACGGCCTGAAACCACCGAGGGAAGGAGCATACCCCGATGTCCACCGAGACCACCACGATCAACGTTACCGAAGCCGCCTCCACCAAGATCAAGGAGCTGCTGGAGAGCGAGAACAAGCAGGACCACGGCATTCGCCTTTCGGTCACCGGTGGCGGCTGCCACGGCTACCAGTACGGCATGAATTTCGACAACAACATCGGCGAGATGGATCAAGTGATCGAAGCCGCCGGCGTGAAGTTCATCGTCGACGCCATGAGCATGCCGATGCTGACTGGCGCCCAGGTCGACTACGTGGAGACCATGCAGGGTGCGGGCTTTGCCATCAACAACCCGAACGCCCAGTCCACCTGCGGTTGCGGCAGCTCCTTCAGCGCCTGACCTGGATTAATACGGCCCGCACCCCGGAACGCCGGGGCACGGGAGGGGGGGAACCCGAAAGGCCCGCTTCGCCCAGCGAAGCGGGCCTTTTTGTATTCCGGCGCCCTCCGTGGCTCATGCTATGATCCGCCCATGCCAACCGACCGCCTGACCATCCACAACATTGCCTTTACCGCCCCATGCGGGGTATTTTCCGAGGAACGGGAGAGCGGCATGCGCTACCGGGCCGACCTGACCCTGATGATGGACACCTCCACCGCCGCCGCCAGCGACCGACTGGAGGACGCAGTGGACTACGCCGCCGTGGCCAAAGCGGTGGTGGAAACCGCCACCGGGGCCGAGCGTTTTCTGGTGGAACGCATGGCGGCGGACATCGCCGACGTGGTATTGACGCGTTTTGCGCCGGTAATGGAGGTGGATCTGGCGGTCACCAAGGTGGCCCCCCCGGTTCCGGAGATCGGCGGCGGCGTGACCGTATCCATCCGCCGCGCCCGCAGCCGGTAGCGCCTCACCCCTCCGGCTACGCCATTTGCAACCCGCCGATCTTTAACCGGCCGCGAAATTTTTCGGCGTTTTTTGCCCTCTCCCGCTTGCAATTAGCAATCGCATTCGTGTATTGGTAGTTATGCGCTAAACAACTACCCTGTGGATCCAGCATGGAGATGCAGGAGTGGGTTGTTTTGCAACCCGCCATGGACCGGCGGGCGCGCCGATGGGGTGCGATGGGGAAACACGACGTTTCCAAAACACAACCGGGTTTTCAAGTTTCCGCCGCGCGGTCGTGTGGCCTGCGGACGGTTTACGGGCTTTTTTGTAATTTGGGGCAAGCCATGCGTCGTTTTACCTTCTTCCAGTTTGCGCTCTGCATTTTCACTGTCGTGAGCCTGTCACTCCCGCACATCGCTCTGGCACAGGGGTATCAGATGCATGACGTGGTGTGGACGAACCCGATCGGCGTAACGATTTCCGGCAACACAATCACCAAAACCGGCGGCGTCAATGGCGAGTGGGATTCCGGCGCGGTATCCACGCGCACGTTTTCCGGCGACGGCGGTGTGGAATACACCACTGACAGTTCCTAATTACGGAGGCCGCTTCATCGGGCTCAGCACGGAAGACGTGGATGGCACCACCGGCACGATTGACTACGCGATATTCCTTTGGGGCATCAACAACGGGTTTAGCCTTTACGAAAACGGCGTCGGCGTCGGGGGCGGCACCTGGGCGATCAACGACACCTTCCGGATCGAGCGTACCGGAACCACCGTCACCTATTTTCAAAACGGCGTGGCAGTCGGGACCAGCCCCACCCCCTCCACCGGCCGCCTGATGGTGGACTCCTCCCTCCGGTACACAGACAGCGCCATTACCAACATCCGCATTTTCAGCACCGATAACGTGGCGGACCCGATGGTCTTTTTCACCCCCCAGGTCACGGCCAGCCCGCAAAGCGCTGTGTTGCGTTGGGACACCAGCGACAGCGCCACCAGCCGCGTGCTGTTTGGCGCCGGCGGCGTGATCGACCAGGCTTCCGTAACCAGCACGGCGTTGACAGACTGGCATCACATTGCCATTGCGCCCCTGCTGCCGGGAACCGAGTACACCGCTCAGGTGGAGAGCACCGACGGCTGGGGCAACGTGTTCCTGGGACCGGTGGTCACCTTCACCACCGATGCGACCCCATGGACGTCCCAGAACATCGCGTGGACGAACAAGGTCGGCGTGACCGTGGACGGCGCCAATACGCTGTCCAAAACCGCCTCCACCGGATGGAACGCAGGTGCAACCGGCGCGAACCAGCCATTCCAGGGCGACGGAGCAGTGGAGTGGGTGGCGTCGGAGACCAATACTGCGCGCATGGTGGGGCTCTCCTACACCAACGTGGACAACAGCTACACATCCCTTAATTACGCGCTGTACACAAACCACTTCGGAAATCTGTATGCTTTCGAATCAGGTGTAAACACCCGTACCTACGGGGCGTACCAGACCGGCGATGTGCTGCGTGTTGAGCGCGTGGGCGCCACGATCTTCTACTCTGTGAACGGGGTGCCGTTCTACACCAGCACCGTGCCCTCCGGGGGAAGCGTCTTTGCGGACACCTCGCTGTACCACACGGGCAGCACCATCCAGGGGGTCAAAATCTACAATGCCAACCAGCCCGCGGCGCAACGGCATGACGTGATCTGGGACACCCTGGCCAACGTTACTCCGGGAGGCGGCGGAACGTTGACCAAGACATCCCCCAACGCCTGGAACGGCGGGGCCATCTCCAGCCAGATCATCCCCGCGGACGGCGGTGTGGAATTTACCTACGATCAGTCGGTTGCGGTCCTCATCGGCCTGTCCGATCCGGTTGGCGGCGCTACGAATGGATCCTTGAACAGCATCGCCTACGGGATGATGCAGAACGGCTCTTCTCTTTCCGTGTATGAAAAGGGCGTCGTGGTCGGAACCTTTGGCTCCTCCGCCCTCGGAACCACGATTTCCGTCGAACGCAAGGACGACGTGGTGTTCTATCTCAAGGATGGCATACCCGTATTCTGGAGCACGCTACCTTCCATGGGCGATCTGGTGGCCGACGTCAGCCTTTACTGGGAGGGCGCCTATCTGACCAACGCGCGTGTTTTCGCCAGCCCGCATGAACAGACCCCGAGCACCATTCCAAACCCTGGTGCGGGTTTGATCACAGAGGACGGCGCGACGATCTCGTGGGACTCGCTGGATCCGTCGAGTCAGCCGGAACTGAACGTCGGTTCCGTGCGCTACGGCACGACCCTGGGAAGCTACCCCAATGCGGCGCCGGCGAATCCGGTTCCCGCCAGCAGCCATGCGTTCCGCCTGGGCAACCTGGCCGCCAATACCCAGTACTACGCGGAAATATCCTCCGACGACGGCTGGGGCAACGTGGCCACCACGGTGGTCACCTTTGTGACCGACGCGGCCGTTCCGCGCGCCGACGTGGTGTGGACGGATCTGGTCGGAACCACTGCCGGAGCGGCGGGGGCCCTTACCAAGACCGCGCTAACCGACAGCTGGGACAGCGGTGCCGTCTCGGTGCAGCGCTTATCCGCCGACGGCGGCGTGGAGTTCACCCACGACACCGCCGTTGCCGTGGTAATCGGCCTTTCCAACTCGGCCACCGCGGCCTCCAACGCGACGCTTGGAAGCATCGACTACGGGCTGATGGCCAATGGCTCCACGATCTCCGTGTACGAAAACGGCGTCAACAAGGGCGATTTCGGAACCGGCAGCGGAGCCACCCTGCGGGTGGAACGCGTGGAGGGCACCGTGATCTACTCGAAGAACGGTGAGTCCTTCTACGTGAGCGAGGTGCCGTCCACCGGTGAGCTGGCGGCTGATATCAGCCTGTTCTGGCAGACGAAGGGCATCTCCAACGCCCGGGTATTCAACGCCAACACCCCGCCTTGTGCGGAACCGGTGACCGCCGATACTACCGTGGACACGCCGATCGCGATCACGCTGCTCGGCTGTGACCCGGACGGGTATCCGATCACCTACACCGTGGGCAACCCGCAGTACGGCTCCCTGAGCGGCCACCTGGACGGAGATGCATCGGTCATCTATACACCGGCGCCGGGCGACGCGCGCACCGACACCTTTACCTATACGGTTTCGGACGGGCAGTACGTAACGGCACCGGCAACCGTTACCGTGCGGGTTAACGCTGCGCCGGTCGCGGTCGACGACACGGCCACCACGGACGAGGACGTAGCGGTGGCCGTGAACGTGCTGACCAACGACACCGACGCCAATGGCGACACCCTGACCGTCCTGCAGGCCAGCAACGGCAACAATGGACAGACGGTTGTGAACCTGGACCAGACGGTCACCTATACCCCGAACGCCGACTGGAACGGCACCGACACCTTCACTTACATCGTTTCAGACGGGCGCGGTCTTTCGGCCACCGGCACCGTCACCATCACGGTGAACCCGGTGCAGGACGCGCCGCGCGGAAAGAGCACTCCGCCAGTGCACGTCCTGCCTGAAGACGGCATGATCGTCATCGACATCAACGATCATGTAATCGATCCAGATGGAGAGCCTCTCAACGTTTCGCGTATCGTCACCCCTCCCGGCTGGGGTGGCAGCGCCACCGTGGACGCCCTCAACAACGCCAACGTGGAATACCTGCCGGGCACCGATTATGCGGGCCCTGACAGCTTCGAGGCAGAAGTGGTCGACACCCAGGGCGCCACCTACATCGCGGTGATCAGCTTTGATGTCACCCCGGTGGCCGACGCCCCGCGCCAGAGCCAGCCCATCACCCCGGACATCTGCCACGAGGACCACGTGGCCGGCACCACGATCTACGTATATAACTACGTGACCGATCCGGACGTGGGCGATACCGTCACCTTTACCGGCAACTTCACCAACCCCACCAGCGGTGGCACGGTGACGCCGATGCTGGACGGCGGCGGCAACTTCACCGGCAACTTCAACTACGTGCCGGGGCCGGACTTCAACGGTGTGGACAGCTTCACCTGCGAGATGATGGACAGCACCGGCAACATCATCTGGGTGACCATCACCCTCGAGGTGTTGCCCGCCAACGACGCGCCGGTTCCGGGTCCGGACGCCATGACCACCGACGAGGACGGCCTGGCGGTAACCATCAACGTGCTGGCCAACGACACCGACATCGACGGCGACACCCTCACCCTGACCGCAGTGAACACCGCCGGCACCCAGGGTACGGTGACCTTTACCGCAAACGGTGACGTGACCTTTACTCCGAGCGTGGCCAACTACAACGGCCCCACCACGTTCACCTACACGGTGGACGACGGCTCCGGCGTGTCCAACGCTACCGCCACCGGAACCGTGACGGTGACCGTGAACCCGGTCAACGACGCGCCGGTGTTCGGCACCGCCACCGCCACCACCGTGGCGGAGCCGGGCACCAGCACCGTCACCGTGACCGGTTCGGACATCGACGGCGACGTGCTCACCTATCTGGCCGATTGCGCCAACGACGGGGTGTACGAGCTGAGCAATGGCACAGGCGAGTTCACCTGCGCCTACACCGACAGCGGCACCTACACCGTTCCGGTGAAGGTGTCGGACGGGGTGGTGGAAGCCGCCGGGTCGGCCACCGTCACGGTGACCAACGTGGCCCCGGTGATCACCGCGGTCACCGCGCCAATCAGCCCGCAACCGCTGGCCAGCGCAGTGAGCCTGAGCGTGGCCTTCAGCGACGTGAGCCCGGACGACACCCTCTTTACGGTGTCGTACAACTGGGATGTGGACGACCCGGCCTCGGTGCCCGACGTGTTCACCGGCGTGAACGGCACGTGGGACGCGGGTCAGGGGCTGACGCTTGGCAGCCACACGGCCAGCCACACCTATACCGCCAACGGCGGCTACGTGGTGAAGGTGGACGTGACCGACAAGGACGGCGGCACGGTGTTCACGGAGCACCACTTCATCACCGTGTACGACGCCACCCAGGGCCACATCACGGCGGGCGGCTGGTACAACGATGTGGACGGCACCGCCGAGTTCGGCTTCGCCAGCGTCTACCCGCTGGGACAAACCAGTTCCACCATGATGGGTGACTTCCATCACACCGCCCTGGGGATCGACTTCCACATGAACCTGGATGTCACCTGGGTGGTGCTGGCCAATGCGGAAAGCCGCTTTACCGGAAGCGGGTACATGGAAACCGACCCACTCCAGCCGCTGAACTTCATGGTGTCCATGATCGACGCGGACCAGCCAAACGCCAAGTCGACCCTCGACGCGATCCGCTTCAGGATCTGGCGGGACAACGGCGATGGAACCACCACGGACGTCTATGACAGCCAGGTGGGCGACGGCGATACCGTCGACCCCACCGAGCTGTTGGACGGCACCAACGGCGCCGGAGGTGTGTCCATCAGCCGCAACTGACGGAACAAGGGGCGCAAACAAAAAGTCCCGGCACGGGTGCCCGTGCCGGGACTTTTTGCGTTCCGCGTAACGCCAGACCGGGCGCCTCAGAAGAAATTAAGTTTCGCCAGGTAACGCCGATCACCGCGCTGGCCGCCATAGGCGCCCAGTTCCTCCGTGTAAACCGCCAGGTCGAGCCGTACCACCCACAGATCCAGGGTAGCTCCGGCAGCGGCGTATCCCTGGTGGTATCCGGCCCGCACGGCCAGGAATTTCCTTAGCCGCACCTCGCTGCCCAGGTTGGTGCGTTTTTTCCAATCCCTGTCAGTGCCCAGGTTGCCGGTAACGTCATTCAGGTCACCGGAAAACGTGACGGCAAACGGGCCCAGCATGGGCTGAATGGCTATCCCCAGATTGAACTGATACGGCACCGTCCCCAGTGGCCCGAAGTCCAGATCGGTCAGGTTTTTGGCCACAATCGCAAACCGGGGACCAAAGGGCAGGTCCGGGCGCAGGGTCAGTCCCACATCAAAGGCGAAATCGGTTTCCGGGTTGCCCACGTCGCCCACGGGGTCGAATTGGGTGCTCACAATGTCCAGCGCCGTATAGTCGCGCGCCACCCCCTCACGCCGGACGAGTTTTCCGCCCACCCCGATGCTGGTGGTACCACGCTTGATGGCCATTGCACCCAGAATCCCGGATTCCACCCGGGCATCCACGGCTACATACGGGCTCACAGGGTTGCGCAGGTCCGCATCCAGGGTCCCCTGGTAGATCAGTCCCACCCCGAAACGGGGGGTGACCACCACCGGAAAGGTAGTCCCACGCATACGGATATGCTCCCCGATATGGGCACGAATCAGGTCGGCGGCTGCGGTTTCGGTACCGCCCGCCGCAGTTTGCAGATCGTCCACCAGGGCAGGGGCGTTCCTGGACACCTCCCCCTCCAGATTGACCATGTCCGCATTGAAACCATCCACTTCGGTGAGGCCCGCCGGGTTGTAAATCAATGCACCGGCATCGTCGGCCACGGCCGCGTAGGCCCCACCCATGCCTACGGCGCGGGGACTCTGGTAGAAGTCTGGAAACGGAGTGGCTAAGGCCGGAACCGCCTCCATCGTCAGGGCTAGAGCGGCCAACAGGGCGGCACGATAAATCCTGCACATGGTTACCTCTCCTTGCCTTTCCCTAGAGGGTGACAATGTAGGCGCCAAGATCCACCCCGGTGACTACCCCTGTGCCGCCATTGATGTCGGCGCGCAACCGGCCGATTGAATCGGTCAACGTGGTACCTCCCCCCAGCGATGCCTCCACTGCGGCCATACTGGTTTCCAACAACACCAGGTCGGCCTCCACAACGCCTGCAAGCGCGTTCAGTTCGGTGATGCCCAGCGCGTCCCAGATTCCATCGTTGTTCGAATCGGCCGCCCGCATCACCGAGGCCACCAGATGCGCCCCGGCGGAAAGGGCCATATCCAGATAATCGGCAGCAGTGGGGGCATTTACGTTCTTCAGCGCGAGGATTGCACCTTCCAGCCGCGTCACGTCGTCATCGGTCACACCACCATCGGGTGGTGGCCCGAACATGGCATCCAGGGTGGTGAAGCCCAGATTGGAGCCTCCTACCGGCACACTCTCCAGCACGGTAATCAGATTAACCAGGTCCACTCCGGCCAGCCCCATGCGTGCCTGTGCCAACAGCGCCAGCACGTTGTCACTGCAGCGCGTCACGTCCGGGCACAGGCCTTCCAGAATGGTAACGGCGGTGGCGTAGTCAGTATTGTCGATGGCGATGGCCGCCGCCTCGATCAACGCTTCCCGGCTGGATTCATCGGCACATCCGCTGACCAGCTCCAGCCCCAGGAACGCAACGACGATCAACTGGCGAACCCTGGCCATGTGCTCCTCCATGCCCGGATGGTTGATTGGCGACATGTTCAGGTTACCCCAAATGGAGCTCATGCACACCCACGCGGGTTGACCGGAAAGCACCGAGGCTTGAACGGCGCGCTCCCCCCTCAGCCCCCCAACGTTCGTAACCCGGACAAAAAAAGGGCGGTTAGCCCAGCAACGCTGGATCTAACCGCCCCAAAAGGGTCGCCCAACAAGGTTGGTTGGACGCTATGGCGACCGCAAGGCGCCGGGAGCTATCCACCCCACTGGGCGGCGGCCTCCACCCGGGCTTCGGCCAGGGCGAGAACGTCCCGCGCGGCATCCTGCTCGTCACCGGTGGTGGCCGCAATGCGTCCCGGTGCCTCGGTGATGTCCCGCTTGGCCGCGTCCACATTCACTTCGCCGGGCAGCTCGGCCTGTTCGGCCAGCACCGTGACCACGTCGTCCTGCACCACAACGAAGCCACCCGCCACCACCAGACCCGACTCCTTGTCCGGAGCCGTGAGCCAGGAGACGATGCCGGGGGCCAACGTGGCCATGAACGGCGTATGGCCGGGCAGCACGCCCACCATGCCATCACGACCCGGCACCCCGACCACTTCATCGGTTTCCACCGACAACATCGCCCGTGCCGGGGTAACCACTTCCAGGCGCACCTTGTCGCCCATGTTACGCCGCCGCCTTCAGCTTGGCAGCCTTCTCGATGGCTTCATCGATACCGCCCACCATGTAGAAAGCCTGCTCCGGCAGATCGTCGTACTTGCCTTCCAGCAGTTCCTTGAAGCCGCGCACGGTGTCCTCGAGCTTCACGTACTTGCCCGGGGCGCCAGTGAACACCTCGGCCACGTGGAACGGCTGGGACAGGAACCGCTGAATCTTGCGCGCCCGGGCCACGGTCAGCTTGTCCTCTTCGGACAGCTCGTCCATACCGAGAATCGCGATGATGTCCTGGAGATCCTTGTAGCGCTGCAGGGTCCGCTGGACGTTGCGGGCCACATTGTAGTGCTCCTCGCCGACGATCTGCGGGTCCAGCATGCGGCTGGTGGAGTCCAGCGGATCCACCGCCGGGTAGATGCCCAGCTCGGCCAGCGAACGGTTGAGCACCGTGGTGGCGTCCAGGTGGGCAAAGGTGTTGGCCGGCGCCGGATCGGTAAGGTCGTCCGCCGGCACGTACACGGCCTGCACACTGGTGATGGAGCCGTCGCGGGTGGTGGTCACCCGCTCCTGCAGGTCGGCCATCTCGGTGGCCAGGGTCGGCTGGTAGCCCACCGCGCTCGGCATACGACCGAGCAGCGCGGACACCTCGGAACCGGCCTGCGAGAAACGGAAGATGTTGTCCACGAACAGCAGCACGTCACGCTTTTCCTCGTCACGGAAGTACTCCGCGCAGGTCAGGCCCGACAGGGCCACGCGCTGACGGGCACCGGGCGGCTCGTTCATCTGACCGTAGATGAGGGCGGCCTTGTCGATCACGCCGGATTCCTTCATCTCGTTCCAGAGATCGTTGCCCTCACGGGTGCGCTCACCCACGCCGCAGAACACGGAGTAGCCACCGTGCTGCTTGGCGATGTTGTTGATCAGCTCCATGATGATCACGGTCTTGCCCACGCCGGCGCCGCCGAACAGGCCGGTCTTGCCGCCACGGGCATACGGCTCCAGCAGGTCGATGACCTTGATGCCGGTTTCCAGAATGGACGGCGTGGTCTCCTGATCGACGAACTGCGGCGCCTCGCGGTGAATCGGCCAGCGCACGCTCTCGCCCACCGGACCCATCTCGTCGATGGGGTCGCCGGTCACGTTGAGAATGCGGCCCAGCACCTTCTCGCCCACCGGCACGGTGATCGGAGCGCCGGTATCTTCCACATCCAGGCCGCGGGTGAGGCCGTCGGTGGCGGTCATGGCCACGGCGCGCACCTGGTTTTCACCCAGGTGGGCGGCGGTTTCCAGCACCAGATGGATGGCCGGGCGACCGGCCTTCTTGTCCTCGGGGGCGTCAACCACCAACGCGTTGTTGATGGGGGGCAGGTGCCCCTCCGGGAACCTCACGTCCACCACCGGACCGATTACCTGGACAATTTTGCCTTTCACCTGTCTCCTCCCGATTTACCTGACACGCAATCCATTATGAAACGTCCCGTCGGCCGCACGCCGCGCGGGGAAAACTCTAGCCGTTCTTGAGCGCCTCGACGCCGCCGATGATATCCAGCAGCTCCTTGGTCACCGCTTCCTGACGGGTTTTGTTGTACAGCAGGGTCAGCTTGCTGATTACCTCGCCCGCATTGCGGCTGGCCGCATCCATGGCAGTCATGCGCGCCCCGTGTTCACTGGCGGCGGACTCCATCATGGCCTGGAACAGCTGGACCTCAATGTACTTGGGAAGCAGCGCCCCCAGCACTTCCTCCTCATCCGGCTCATAGGTGAAGGTCTGCTCGGAGCCGGCCTTCGCCTCCACCGGAATCGGCAGCAACTGCTGGCAGGTGGCCTGCTGCGAAATGACACTCTTGAACTGGGAATACACCAGGTAGACCCGGTCGAACCCGCCTGCGGCAAATTTTTCCACGGCGTAACGGCCCACTTCCGCCGCGGACACATACTCCACGTTGCCCAGCAGGCCGGTCCAGGTGTGGTCGATCTCGATGCCCCGGCGGCGGAAGAAGTCGCGCCCCTTGCGGCCCACGGCCACAATGGACACCTCATACCCCTCGGCGGCCGAATCCCGTACCTGCTTGTAGGCCATTTTGCACAGGTTGGCGTTCAGACCGCCACACAGGCCCCGATCCGGGGTGACCAGCAGGACCGCCGCGGTCTTTACCGGACGCGCCAGCAGCAGCGGATGGGTGGCTTGCTCCGGGTCCAGCCCCAGCCCCTGAAACATGGTGTTCATGCGCGTGGCATAGGGCCGTGCCGCCTCGGCCGCCTCCTGCGCACGGCGCAGCTTGGAGGCCGAGACCATTTTCATGGCCTTGGTGACCTTCTGGGTATTCTTGACGGACCCGATCCGCCGTTTGATGCTCTGCAGGCTCGCCAACGGTCAGTCTCCCGTACGGTTCCCTTAACCCTGTTCCGCCAGGAACGCGGCCTTGGCGGCCTCGATCGCCGGCTTGAGGGCGCCCTTGATCTCGTCGTTCACCTGGCCCACCGCCACCAGCTTCGCACGCAGGTCCGCGTGGTTGGCGTCGATGTATTTGTGCAGGAACTCCTCGAACGGCCGCACCTTGTCCACCGGCAGGTCGTCCACGTACCCGTTACCACCGGCGAAGATGGAGATCACCTGCAGTTCCACCGGCAGCGGCCGGTACTGGTCCTGCTTGAGCAGCTCCACCATGCGCTCACCGCGGGCCAGCATGTTCTGGGTCGCCTTGTCCAGGTCGGAACCGAACTGGGCGAAGGCGGCCATCTCTCGGTACTGGGCCAGATCCAGGCGCAGGGTACCGGACACCTGCTTCATGGCCTTGATCTGCGCCGCGCCACCCACCCGCGACACGGACAGACCCACGTTGATGGCCGGGCGGACGCCGGAGTAGAACAGGTCCGAACCCAGGAAGATCTGGCCGTCGGTGATGGAAATCACGTTGGTCGGAATGTAGGCGGACACGTCACCCGCCTGGGTTTCGATGATCGGCAACGCGGTCAGGGAACCCGCGCCCTTGTCGTCGGACAGTTTGGAGGCACGCTCCAGCAGGCGGGAGTGCAGATAGAACACGTCGCCCGGGTACGCCTCGCGGCCCGGCGGACGGCGCAGCAGCAGCGACATCTGCCGGTAGGCCACCGCCTGCTTGGACAGATCGTCGTACACCACCAGCGCGTGCTGGGCGTTGTCGCGGAAATATTCACCGATGGCACAGCCGGTGTAGGCGGAAATGAACTGAAGCGCGGCCGGGTCGGATGCGGTGGCGGCGACCACGGTGGTGTACTCCATGGCACCCGCGTCTTCCAGCACCTTGACCACCTGCGCGACGGTCGAGCGTTTCTGCCCGATCGCCACGTAGACGCACTTCATGTCCTGGCCCTTCTGGTTGATGATCGCGTCGATCGCCACGGCGGTCTTGCCGGTCTGACGGTCGCCAATGATCAACTCACGCTGGCCACGGCCAATGGGCACCAGGGCGTCGATGGCCTTGATACCGGTCTGCAGCGGCTCGTGCACGCTCTTGCGGTAGACGATACCCGGGGCCACCACCTCCACGCGGGCGGTGTGCTCGGACTTGATCTCGCCCTTGCCGTCGATGGGCTCACCAATGCCGTTGACCACACGCCCCAGCAGAGCCGGGCCAACCGGCACCTGCACGATCTTGCCGGTGCGCTTGACCACGTCACCCTGCTTGATGTGCGCAAAGGCGCCCAGCAGCACCGCGCCCACCTGGCCTTCTTCCAGGTTCAGCACCATGCCCTGCACGCCGCCGGGGAAATCCAGCAGCTCGCCGGCCATGGCGTTTTCGAGGCCATGCACGCGGGCGATGCCGTCGGCGGCAGCCAGCACGGTGCCGGTCTCGGCGATTTCAGAGACCGACTCAAACCCTTCGATCTGCTTCTTGATCAGCTCGGTGATTTCGGATGCCTTGATGGTCATCGGGCGACAAACTCCTACAGTGCCTGGCGCAACTGCGCCAGCTGGTGACGAATGCTGTGATCAAACAGACGCGAACCCACCTGGACAACAAGACCGCCGAGGACGCTCGCGTCCACCCGGTGCTCGATGTCGGCGTCCGCGCCGAGAATTTCCTTGATGCGCGTATCCACTTTGGTGGCCGCCGCCTTGGGTAGCTCAATGGCGGCGGTGACGGTCACCGACAGGCGCCCTTCGGACGCGTCCACCATCTCGCCAAAGGCAGTGGCGACCCGGCCCAGCAGGGTGGCACGACCGTTGGCCACCAGCACCTTGAGCAGATTGCGACCGGCCTCGGCCAGCCCGGCCCGATCCGCCACGGCGTACAGAACCGACAGCTTCTGATCGTCGGTAACCCGGGGGTTATCCAACAGGCTGCGCAGCTCGGACACCTCGAGGGCTTCCGCCATCTGCTGCAACTCGCCCCGCAACGCCTTCGCGGCCTTGGGGTTGGCCACTACCTCGTACAGCGCGGCCGCATACCGTTTAGCTATGGTGCTACTCACCCTCAACTCTCGAAAAAGACGGCTCTACTAGAGTGGACGCCCGACGGGGCGGCCGCTGGCTGAAACCTGAAAGAAGCCGGGACAGTAGCACATCCGACCAATGAGGGTCAACGCGTTTTGGGGCTCAAAACCGGGGAATCCCACCGTGCCCGGACACGCCCCCCGTTGCAAAAAAGCGCCGGAAAGGATTGACTTGGAGGGTCGTTTCGTTCTATAAATATCGGCTTTGCGGATTCTTGCCGGACCAGTGGCCGGTTTCCCCGTTTCTGTTGTGGTTTGAAGAGGGATATCCCGAACCATGTTTGCGATTTTTGAAAGTGGCAGCAAGCAGCACCGCGTCTCCCCCGGAGATCTGCTTGCGCTCGAAAAACTCTCCGGCGAGCCGGGTGACAAGATTTCCTTCGACCGTGTGTTGATGGTCTCCACCGACAAGAAGACCGAGATCGGCAAACCGGTGGTTGCCGGCGCATCGATTTCGGCCACGGTGATGGATCAGGGTCGCGGTCCGAAGATCTATATCTTTAAGAAGAAGCGGCGCAAGAAGTATCGCCGCAAGCAGGGCCACCGCCAGGCGCTCACCCACGTGCGCATTGACGAAATCAAGGCCTAGCGCGGAAGGACACGGAAAATGGCACACAAAAAGGCAGGCGGCTCCTCCAAGAACGGGCGCGACAGCCACTCCAAACGGTTGGGCGTCAAGCGTTACGGCGGCCAGTTGATCAGCGGCGGAAGCATCATCGTGCGCCAGCGCGGCACCCAGTTCCATCCGGGACTGAACGTGGGCCGTGGCGGCGATGACACCCTGTTTGCCAAGGTCACCGGCGTGGTCGAGTTCGGCCGCAACCGGTACGGCAAGCGGCAGGTGAGCATCGTTCCGGTCGAGCAGGCCTGACACACCGGAACTCCGCTTCCAGCTTTTGAAAAAAAGGGGTGCGGCCGGTCCGGTCGCACCCCTTTTTTTATTCCAGCTGCGGCACCACCCCCACCCAAGGCACCTTCCCAATGTCCATGTTCATCGATCAGACGCGGCTGTTTGTCCGCTCCGGCGACGGCGGCAAGGGGTGTGTCAGTTTCCGCCGTGAGAAATACATCCCCCAGGGCGGCCCCGACGGCGGCGACGGCGGCAAGGGGGGCGATGTGGTATTCGTGGTGGATAACGGCCTGTCCACCCTGGCGGAACAACGCTACCGGAAACGCTACGAGGCCCCCAACGGACAGGGCGGCAGCGGTGCGCGAAAAACCGGCCGCGACGGTGAAACCCTGCTGGTCCCCGTCCCTCCCGGCACCGTGGTCAAGGACGACGAAAACGGCGAGATCCTGGCCGACCTGGTTACCCCCGGCCAGCGTTTTGTGATTGCCCGTGGCGGCATGGGCGGCTTGGGCAACCAGCACTTCGCCACCTCCACCCGGCAGACACCCCGTTATGCCCAGCCGGGTCTGCCCGGCGAATCCCTGTGGGTCACCCTGGAACTGAAACTGCTGGCGGACGTGGGACTGGTCGGATTTCCGAATGCGGGCAAATCGACTCTGATCGGCCGCATTTCCCGGGCCCGACCCAAGGTGGCCGACTACCCGTTCACCACCCTCACCCCCAATCTGGGTGTGGTTTCCGGGGACGAGTACCGCACCTTTGTGGTGGCCGACATCCCCGGACTGATTGAGGGAGCCCACGACGGCAAAGGGCTGGGAACGCGGTTTTTGCGCCATATCGAACGCACCCGCTACCTGCTGATGATGGCGGATGCCACCGGCATGGCCGACCCCTCCCCGGCCCAGGCGCTGGACACCCTGCGCCAGGAGCTTTCCGCCTACGACGCCCACCTGGCCGAGCGCCCGTATTGCGTGGCGGCCACCAAGGCCGACGCGGCGGAAGGGGCGGCCCTGGCTGAAATCCAGGATTGGGCGAAGGAGAAGGGCGTGCCGTTTTTCATCATCTCGGCGGTGACCGGTGACGGAATCGACGATCTGGTGCGCCATCTGGGTGATACAGTATTCGCGCTGCGGGAGCAGGAAGAAGAAGCCCCCGTACCGGAAACCGAAACCTCCACGCACTCGGTGTGGGACGACGAATGAGCGACATCAATCGCATGCGCCTCGCCGACTCGGCTCGCCGCATCGTGGTCAAGGTCGGCAGCGGGGTGATTTCCACGCGCAAGCACGGCCTGATCCCGGAGCGCATCCAGTCGCTGGCCGGACAAATCGCCGAACTGGTAAACGCCGGGCGTGAGGTGGTGGTGGTCTCCTCCGGGGCCGTGGCCGCCGGGGCGTCGGTGCTGGGCGTGCCCGACCTGAACGGCATCCCCATCCGTCAGGCCGCCGCCGCCGCGGGCCAGAGCCGCCTGATCTGGAAATACGAAAAACACTTTCAGGCCCGCGGCATCCGCGTGGCCCAGGTGCTGCTGACCCAGGACGACGTGGCCAACCGGCGCCGCTTCCTGAACGCCCGCAACACACTGGGCACACTGCTGTCGCTGGGCATCGTGCCGATCGTGAACGAAAACGACTCGGTGGTGGTGGAGGAGATCAAGTTCGGCGACAATGACACCCTATCCGGTCTGGTCGCCACCCTGGTGGACGCGGACCTGCTGATGATCCTGTCCGACGTGGACGGCCTGTTCACCGCCGACCCGCGCAAGCATGCGGATGCACAGTGCATCCCCACGGTGGAATCGGTCACCGATTCCATCCGCGCCATGGCGGGCGGGGCCGGCAGCCGGGAGGGAACCGGCGGCATGGTCACCAAGCTGAACGCTGCGGCGCGCCTGTCCGATACGGGCATCCCCACCCTGCTGGTGAACGGCACCCAGCCCGGCACCATCACCCGTGCCCTGGCCGGCGAGGCGGTGGGCACCCTGTTCACCGCCCACGCCTCCCCCACCGCGCGCAAAAAGCACTGGCTGATGCATGTGGCACGGGTGGACGGGGCCATTCATCTGGACGCCGGGGCCGCTGAGGCCCTTCGCAGCGGCAAGAAGAGTTTGCTGGCCTCCGGCATTACCCAGGTGACCGGCCATTTCGAGATGGGTGCCGGAGTGACCCTGTGCGGACCGGACGGCACCGAGATCGGGCGCGGACTGACCAATTACGGGGCCGACGACATCAACCGCATCCGGGGCCAGCACTCGTCCCGCATCGAAGCGATTCTGGGCTACAAGGCCTATGACGAAGTGGTGCATCGGGACAACCTGGCCCTCAACGACGGCTGATTGCGCCCCGCTCCGCGCGGCCCTGCGCGGAATTCCGCGTTTTTTCTCAAGTTCCGCTACAATGTTCTGAAGTCTGCATGACCGCCCGGAAACGGACGCGACACGGATCGTTGCGTCCCGGAAAACGTGTCATTGCCATTGACCCGTCCGGCCAAACGGCCGATGAAGGAGCGTTATGGAACGGGTTCATTTTGACGTTATTGTTGTTGGCGCAGGTCCCGCAGGGGTCACGGCCGCCGCCGGAGTCGCACGTACCGGAGCCTCGGTGCTGCTGCTGGAAGCCGGGGCGTACGCCGGGGCCGAAAACTGGTCGGGCTGCGTCTATTTTGCCGAAAACCTCGTACATCCCGACGCCTTCGGGCCGGAGGCGATGGACGGCGCGCCGTTTGAACGGGCGGTGGTACGGCGGGGCATCGGGGCCACCGATGGCGACACCATGGTGGGCATGTCCCACCAGGACGCGTCCACCTTCCAGCACTGCTACACGGTGCTGCGTCCGGCCTTCGATCCCTGGTGGGCGGAACGGGCCCGCCAATTGGGGGCCACGGTCATGCCGGGCACCACGGTCACCTCGCTGATCCGCCGCGGCGGGCGCGTGGCGGGGGTCCATACGGAGCGGGGGCCCGCTTACGCCGACGTGGTCTTTCTGGCGGAAGGCGACGCGTCCCATCTGGTGCGCTACGAGGGGCTGGAGCGGGTGCAGAGCCCGGACTTCATGCAGGGCGTGAAGGTGGTTCTGAACCTCCCGGCCTCCGAGATCGACCGCCGGTTCGGGCTGGCCCCCGGCGAAGGCGCGGCCTGGGAACTGATGGTGCGCAATCCGTCCCTGGCGGGGCGCAGCCTGCACCTGAACATGGGCGCCTTCCTGTATACCAACCGGGACTCCCTGTCGCTGGGCTATGTGGTGCCCCTGTCCAACCTGGCGAAGAACTTCAAGGGCAACCACGAGGACCTGCTGGCCTGGGTGCGTACCCTGCCGGGCATCGCCGAATACGTGGAGGGGGCGGAGGTATCCGCCTTCGGCACCAAACTGATCCGCACCGGCGGCCTGACCCAGGCGCCGATTCTGGTGGAGGACGGCCTGGCTGTGGGCGGCTCCGCCTGTGGCCTGGGCATCGACATCCCGTGCCCCAACTTTACCGGCCCCGCTTCCGCCACCGGCCTCTATTTCGCCCAGGCGTTCCGCGACATGGCGCGCACCGGAAAGCCCCCCTCGGCGGCCAACCTGACCGCCCTGTATCTGGACCGCCTGCGCCAGTCCCGCTACTAGAAAGACGCCGATTCCCTGTCCGAATGGCCGCACTTCATGGAGTCGAGCCGCAACCTGTTCGGCAGTTCCGTGGATCTGGCCTGCGGCAAGGTACGCTACATGACCGCCCGCGAACCGCAATGGAAGCGGTGGTGGCTGGTGGGCCGCTTTATGCGCGGCTACTACGCGCCGAAAACCGCCGCGCGGCTGCTTGGCGACACCCTGAAAATGGCAGCCTCCCTGCGGCTGGACAAATCCGTTTCCAAGGCGCTCACCTTCAAAACCGTGGGCGGTTGGGTGAGCAACTCGTTCGGCCCCGGAGCGCGGCCTCCGAAGGGCTTCCGCCTGGAGATGCGCTCCGCGGGCGAGCGCAAGGAAATCAGCGATCTTCCGATCGGCGTGCGGGGCATGGTTTCGCGCATGACCCCCTCCCTGTCGCGGGCCCTGGCGGCCGTGTACCGCAACGACACCACCCCCATCGAAAAACGCCTGGGCGAAGCGGTGGGGCACGTGGTGTCCGGCCTGCGCCTGAGTGACATGCTGATCGGCCTGCTGGCCGGAGCGGTGTCCGGGGCATGCGCCCTGGGAAGCGCCGTGATCGATCTGCTGCGCTATTACGTATTCAAGGTGTCCGCCGCCAAAATGCTGGCCGAACGGGTCACCGCCGACAGTGCCCGCATCAAGGATCAGCGGGAGTTGACCGCCGCCCCGGCGGACCTGACCATGGCCGGACGGCTGGCCACCAACACCTATCAGGAGGGTTCCGCAGCCCACATCCGCGTGCTGTGGCCCGATACCCTGCCGGAACACGGCCAGTTGGCGGACGCCCCCTACTGGTCCGTCTGCCCCGCCGGGGTATATGCCTTTGAGCCGTCCCTGGCCGGACACGGGGAGGCCACCGTCAACTGGGAAAACTGCATCAAGTGCGAGTCGTGCTGGCAGTCGGCCGGAGCCGGCGTGCGCTGGGGCCGCCATACCGACCACCGGCTGATCTACCGCCCGGACACCCCGGCCCTGGACCTGATCATGCCGCACGCCGAGTCCACCACCCATGCGCCGCACACGGAAACCACCGCCGCGCTTCCGGAACAGGCCCGGGGCGGCATCCACGCAGAGCCGCTCAAGGAGGTGGCGCGCCTGGCCCAGAGCGCCCACGCGGCCCTGACCCAGTTTGAAATTGCCGCCGCCAACGTTCCACGGGTGGCCGACGCCACCCGTCTGGAATGGCCGCGCCGCACCGGAGACGCCTCGGTACACCGCCTGCGGGCCCTGGAAACGGAGTTGACCGGCTCGGAAATCCTGCTGCTTCCCATGCGGGCCGGACTGGCCCACTCCCCGTTCACCGATCTGGCCCAGGCGCTGGCCGACGAGGGCGAAAGCCTGTCCGGGCACCTGCGCAACGGCGATCTGTTCGAAGCGGTTGCTTCCGCCCGGAGGGTGCGCGAAACCGCCGTGGCGGAGTTGTTTTCCGTGCTCGGCATCGATCCCCCCGGGGGCCCGGTGAACCTCACCCCGATGGCCGACCCGTTCGCCCCGGGAGCGGTGGAATCCGCCCTGCGCCAGCGGTTCCCGGACACCCGTATCAAGGAGTGGGAGCGGTACGGTCTGGAAGGGGCTGCCGCCCGTGAACTGGCGGACCACTTTAACGATCTGACCACCCCGACGGCGGAGCAGCCGCTGCCGGCGGACACCCTGGCCCACTTGCGTGCGTGGAGTTCCATCCACGCGGGGGTGGCGACCCTGGGGCTGGCGCGCATCGCCGCGCGCAGCGCCACCGGCAATGCCAACGCGGTGCTGATGGACGGCTCCGGCCTGAGCGCCTCCCCGGATGGCGGCAACACTCGTCTGAGCGGCACCCTGGTTCTGGTTCCCGCCGCCTTGGGCGGTGATCTGATCATCACCCGGGACGGGCACGCCCACACGGTTTCCGGCGACGATCCGGGACTGTCCCGCCGCAAGGTGGCGGCGGGCGGCCTGCACCCGGCGGGCTTCGAGACCATCCAGGTGGACGTGACCGTGCCCGCGGCGAAATCCAGATCGACCCACGCCGGGCTGCGCACCTTCCTTGCCTACGGCTACGGAACCATTGCCCTGGGCGCGGGCGACTATCTGGCGCGGCGTTCCCTGGAGCAGGGCCTGGGCCGCATCCAGTTCCCGGGTCAGATGAAAGACACCCAGGGGCACGACGGCGTGGCCAAGTTCGGCGCCGTCAAGGCGCTGGTGGCGCGCACCCTGGCCTGGCGCGGCCTGACCGCCGCCGTGGTGGAGCATACCAGCGGCCAGCCGGATCTGGCCGCCGCCGTGGCGGCCCTGGCCTTCTGCCCCAAAAACGGCCGCATGTCCTACGACGCCGGGCAGACCTTTGGCGGCACCGGCTACTCGGAGGACGACCTGCTGGCCCGGTTTTACCGCGACAGTTCGGTGTTTCCGTTCCTGGCCCCCGGCCACGGGGCGGTAGCGCGCGTGGCTTCGGAGTGGCGTGGTGACCGCTCCATTCCGCTGGCGGCCCGCCTCATCCCGGAAGCGGCCAGTGCCTTTGCACAGCTGGCCGAAGGACCGTTCAGCGACGAAGTGCAGCGCTGGCAGCGTGCCGCCGCCCAGGTGGACCGGCTGGAGGCCGACAATGGCATCGCCCGCGAGGCCACCGTGCTGGCCGTCGCCCTGTTCCACATGCTGACCGGGGCCGGCAGGGATCTGACCGCCGGACAGCCGGTGGAAGATCAGTCCGCCCTGCTGCGGGTGCTGCTGGCGGAACTGGAGCAGATGGTCCGGCAGGCCACCACCCTGCCCGGCGCGGGCGCCCCGGCCACCGTCGCCCATTTTCCCGAAATCCCCGACCGGGATCCGATTGCGCTTCCCATCTCTTACGCACAATTGGTGGAACGGGACGACCCTTATTCCTCCGGCGATTTCCTGCTTGGAAAGGACGTGGGCCAGCCGCGCTTCATCCCGGAAATCCAGCTTCACGACCTGGAACTGCGCGACAAGTGGGAGCACTGCTACCACTGGTTCCTGGAGCGGTGCGGCAGGATTCCGGGCGGCTCCGCACCGGATGGGGACGGCTTCTACGAACACTACATCGAGCGCATCCACAGCATTCCGCCGGACATGCTGGAAGGGTTCAAGGAACACGGCTTCTTCTGCACCGTGGTGCCCAAGGAACTGGACGGCTTGGGGTGGCGCAAGATCGGTTACTACCTGCTGGTGTCCGGGGCCATGCGCCACGGAGACGCCTCCCTGTCCCTGTTGATCATGGCCAGCACCAGCATCGGCATCACCCCGGTGCTGATCGGCCTGGGCAAGGAGGTGCCACTGGTATCCGGCGAACTGAGCGCCTTCGCCAGCGAGCCGGCCCGGCTTGGGGACATCCAGAAGGGGCTGGACGCCATCGTCAAGAACCTCGACCGGCCCGACCCGGGGAAGCTGGAACGGGATTTCAAGAAGCTGCTGGACAAGGTGGACGGGCTGCGCAAGACCAAGGTGGTCAAATACCTGGCGCAGAATTTCCTGAAGGCCTTTTATACCGCCGCCCTGGCGGGCCAACGGCGTGATTTTTCGGCCTTTGCCGACGGCCTGCGCCAGGCGCAGCCGCTGCTGGCCAAACTGCCGGAAACCGTGCGTCACGCGCTGGACGAACTGCCGCGCCGGGAGCGCGCCCACCAGTTTTTCCTGCGCGGCATGAGCCACGGCGGTGTGGCGGCGTTCGCCCTGACCGAACCCACGGCGGGATCGGACTCCGGCGGGGTCACCACCACCGGCCACCTCAAATCGGCCACGGTGGAGCCGTTGCCCGACGGGCGTTTCCGGTTCGAGATCGACGGCAACGAGCGGTTCCTGCTGGATGCGGACCGCATCGAGTTCAAGGACCGTTCCATGCTGTACAAGCTGGCGGACGGCACCCTGGCACCGGTGTCCACGGCCACCTATGACTACCAGACGGATCAGGGCGTGCGCACGGTGAAGATCGGCGGCAAGGACCTGCCGTTTCACGACATCGCCCAGGTGCGCGAAGGCAACGTCTACGAGTTTTATGAGCTCACCGGCGCCAAGATGTGGATCACCAACGGCCGCGTCTGCACCCACCTGTCCATGTATGTGAAGACCGACGAGGGCATTACCGGCCTGATGGTCGATCGCCACGCGGAAGGGCTGATCATCGGCCGCGACGAGGACAAGATGGGCCAGCAGGGGTCGCCCACCAACGAAATCGCCATCGACCGGGCGCGGGTGCCGCGCGAAGGGGTGATCGGCTACGAGGGGCATGGACAGGTCAATGCCCTGGACACCCTCAACGTGGGACGTTGCGGCTTGGCCACGGCCAGTGTGGTGATGGGCCGCCGCATGCTGGTGGAAGCCCTGAAGCGCATGCCGGACCACCCGGACCGGGAACGGGTGCTGGCGGAATGCTCCGCCCGCATCTTCGCCACCGAATCGCTGGTGTTCCATCTGATCGGCCGCTTCGACAACCACCACACCGAATCGCTGCGCATGGAAAGCGCCATCGCCAAATACGCGTGCTCCGAGATGTTCCACGATGTGCTGGATCGCATCGAAGGGCTGTGGGGACCGGCGGGGCAGACCCGTGACGAATTGCTGGAGAAGGCGCGCCGCGACGCCCGCATTCTCAACATCTACGAAGGCACCAACGAGGTCCAGCGGTTCCTGATCCTGCGGGAACTGGCCGGCATGATCAAAACCTGGGCGCCGGTTGAGATTCCCGAGGACGACGCCTTCGGGGTGCGCATGGCCCATCACAAGGAACGCCTGCGCCGCTATGTGGCCGAGGCGGACGACCGGCTGGGCGACTCCCTGTGGCTGGACGCGGCCATTCAGCCCGCCTTCTTCCCGCTGGCGGAGATGGCCGGAGAACTGTACCAGTTGGATACGGTGATCTACCGGCTGCGCTGGCTGGACGAACAGCGGGCCGCGCTGGGCGACTATGCCACCACCATGATCGCCGTGGGCGAACGGGCCGCCGAACAATGCCTGGATCGGCTGGAGGAACTGGCGGCGCGTTACGAACAGGGGCGCCGGGCGGCCCTGGACAGCCGCTATCCCGCCGAGGTCGTGGCCTCCGACGCCGCCATGCAGGAGCGCAGCGCGCAAACCCCGCCGGTCGGCGTGCTGAACCTGGATATGACCATCACCTGCCTGGTGCGCCCCGCCGCCGTGGTCTCCCCCCGGCCCCGGCTGGACGATCTGGGGCAGATTGCGGAGCGGGTGTGGCAGATGCACCCGGCCGATGAAGCCGCGCTGGCCACGGCCCTGGAGATTGCCGCCCGCGCCCATGGACGGGTGACCGTACAGGCGGTCTCCTGCGGCGGGGCACAGGGCGAACAGATGCTGCGCGACGCGCTGGCCGCCGGGGCGGAAAGCGCCACCCTGCTGCCGATTCCCGCTCACGCCACCCCGGCCGAGTGGGCCACCGCCCTGAAGGGCGTCAAGGGCGCCCGATGGGGTGATCTGGTGGTGTGCGGGAAGAACGGCGCGGATGGGGAATCACCCATTGGCGCCGCCGTCGCCGCCGCACTGGTGGCCAACTACCTTGAGTCCCCCTCCGTCGGTGTGACCGATGGTGGTGACGCACTTACCGATGCCAACGGCCAAGTTCTGGGGCCGAATACAGTGGTCTGCATGGACCGGGTGGGCGCCAGGGTCAACGCCACGGTCAGTGGCCGTGTGGTTGCGGGTAATGCGGGGATTGCCCGCCCCACCGTGGACATGGAGCCGGCGCGGGTGGCGTTCTCCCATCGGGAGGGCACCCCCGCCGCGGGCCAGGTGGCCACCACCCCGACCGCGGCAGCCAGCCGCTTGATGGCCCTGGCGGATGCCGTTCGTCAACACGTGGCAGACCCGGTTTCCGGGACCATGGGCAAAGCCCCCCGGCCGGGCGGCGATGGGATTTGGGCCTTCGCCCAGGCCCACGAAACCCGGGGCGCCCTGGCCGCCTTTGGCGCGGCGGTGCAGTTGGGCAAGACGCTGGGAATTCCGGCCCGGGCCTTGGTCACCGGTTCGGAGGACGGCATTCGCGCCGTGGCGGGACTCGCCCGGGATGCGGGGATCAGTTCGTGTCACGCGGTGAATACCGATGGAGCGGCCCTGTCCTTTTCCGGTGCCCGCAAACTGGTTTCGACGGTGATCGGGGACCACCCGGAACCCTGCCGCGTGGTTGCCCCCCGTGCCTGGGGTCCGGCCCTTGCGGCAGCGGGCGCCAACGGCCCGGCGGTGATGCTGTTCGGTGTCACCGGCATTGAGGGCAAGGGCGCCACCCTGAAGCTGGTACGGCCCGCCTACGACGACAAGCTGGTCCAGATGGCCCACGTGGAACCGGCACGAGGGCTTTTGTTCACCGTTGCCGACAGTGCCGACTTCGGTCTGGCCGGACCGGTAACCAACTTCGCCCTCACCCGCGACGAAGCCGCAGTGGGTCCGGATGATCTGGACCCCACCTTCGTGCTGCCGGTGGATACGCTGGCCAATGCGGATGTGATCGTGGATGTGGGGTACGGCGCGGGAAGCGACGCGGGCCTCCGCCTGGCCAATGATCTGGTCGCGGCACTCAAGGCCATGGGCCTGTCTCCGCACCTGGGCGCAACCCGCAAGATCACCCAGGGCCTCGGATTGATGGGGCTGGACCACCAGATCGGTCAGACCGGACTGCGCGTCAATCCCCAGATCCTGTTTGCGCTGGGAATCTCCGGGGCACCGCAGCACGTGGACTATATCGGCGGACGGGCCCAGGTTTTCGCATTCAACCGCGATCCGGACGCCCCGTTGATGAGCATGCGCAAGCCGGGAGTCACCGTGCATCCGGTGGCCGGGGATCTGTTCGCCACGGTTCCCGAATTGATCCGGGCCTTACGCGGCGGCCCGGAGCCAGGCCCCACCAGCCCCGGCCCGAAAACCCGTAAACCGGAACCTCAAACAGCCGTCGCGGAGCCTTCCGTCGCCGAGGCGCCCGTTGCGGAGGAAGCGGTTACGGGTGAGGGACCAACTGAATCCCCGGTAGTTTCGGTGGACGCAGAGGAAACCCCACAGGTCACCGAGACGCCAGAGAAGGCGACTACCCGCAAGCGCCCCGCTCCGGATGGATCGGCCAAGAAGGCCCCGGTCAAAAAATCACCGGCCAAAAAGGCCCCGGCCAAAACCGGGACCGACGCTGCGGTGAAAAAGAAGCCCGCCACCAAGGGAACCAAGCCCGCCTCTGGCAAGACCGGCGCAGCCAAGCCAAAGGGCCCGAAAAAGAAAGACTAGTCTCCCAGCAGATTGGGGAATCCAGCCCGCCCCATGGCGCCGTAGGTGAGCACCTTTCCGTGTTCCACTCCGGGCTGGTCGAACGGGTCAATGCCGTACAGCCCGCCTGCGATGGCGGTCATTACCTCAAACAGGTAGAACAACTGGCCCATGGTGAACGGGTTCAGTTCCGGAATGGTGATCCGCACGCTGGGGCGATTGCGTTCCCGCAGCACCATTTCCGTTGCTGCCTGCTCCACGTTCAACAGGCGCGCCAGCGTGGCCCCGGCCAGATAGTTCATCGCCCCCACCTCCGGGTGGGCACCGGGAATGGTCACCGGGTCCGCAAACCGCTCTACCCGCATGAAGGTGACCAGCTTGTCGTTTGGGCCCTCCACAAACAACTGCACCTGGGAGTGCTGATCGATGGCCCCCACCGCAGGCAGTGGCGTCTGGCCCGTGTGGACCGGGTTTCCCTGCAGATCGACGGCTTTCCCCAGGCTTTCGGCCCACAGTTGGACGAACCAGTCCGCCAGATACTTCAACGAATCCGCGTACGGCATCATCACCGCAATCGGCTTGCCCTTGCGGGTATCGGCCAGATAATGAAGCGCGGCCAGCCGATAGGCCGGATTGGAGTCCAGATCGGCACTACGGGTGCGCTCCTCCATGTCGGCGGCCCCGGCCAGCAGCTCGACAATGTCGATCCCGCATACGGCCGCGGGCAACAGCCCGACGGCGGTCAATTGGGAAAACCGGCCGCCCACGTTGGGCGGTATCTCAAGCGTACGCCACCCCTCCCGCTCGGCCAATGGCCGCAGATCCCCCTTTGAAGGGTCGGTGGTGGCCACCAGGTGGTCCGACGGGCGGGCGACGGAGCGGGTCAACCAGTCCCTGGCCACCAGATAGTTGGCGGCGGTTTCGGCGGTTCCGCCGGATTTGGACACCACGTTGACGCAGGTGCGGGCAGGATCCAGATGCCGCAACACCGCCGAGACGGTGGTCGGATCGATGTTTTCGAGTAAAAACAGACGGGGGCCACCCCGCTCCTCCCGGGACAGGAGGTTATAAAGAGGTTCCCTCAGCGCAGCGTGGGCGGCTTTGGGCCCCAGGGAGGAGCCGCCAATGCCCACCAGCAGAAAGTTGTCGAACTCGTCCGCCAGTTCACCTCCCAACCGGGCGATGGCGGACGCGTCCTGATAGGGGAGATCGTAAAACCCCAGTTCACCGGCTTTGCGGCGGTCGGCCAACGCGTTGTGCGCCGCCATCAGGGGGGCAGTCAGTCCGGCGAATTCCTTCGGCGCAATCCCGTGTGCGGAATCAATGGTTGGGGATTCGGCGCGGGTGGTATCCAATTGGACACGGTTTGCGGCAATCCACTCCGGATTCGAATGGCGTGTCAACGGCGCACCTCCCACAGATGGTTTGATGGCGGCCAGTCGGTTCCCGAAATGGAAGCCCTTGCCACCTTGGGCCATTCTGCCAAAAAAAAAGAGTGGGAGGCGAGGCCTCCCACTCTTTATTTTTTGCCTCCGGGCACGCTGCCCGGCAGTGCAGGACGTTTCTACTCGTAGTAGGTCGGGCAGTTCGCCGCGACAAAGTAGAGTCCAATCACCACCGTCAGCACCCAAACGACCGTCAGGACATAGCCGCCGTCAAACCAGGGGGCCTGGTTCGAGGTCAGCGCCTGGGTGCACTTGGGATCCGGCGTGTCGGTTACGCAGCCACGGTAGGGCGGCTCTTTCTCCACGCCAACGTACTTCTGGTCGCCGATGATGCTCGGCGTCAGGAAGAACGAACGCTGATCGAAGTTGTACGCAGAAGTCATGAAGTCATACTCCTTGCGCTCACCCCACAGCGGGAAGGTAATCAGCACCGAGGTGAAGATCACCATTGCAATCAGGCTCGTCATGAAGACCGGCCACGGACGGCCACCCTCGCGGATGCCGTCGTAGAGCTCCCATTTGAGCTCTTCGAAGGTCAGTTTGCGACCTGCCATGTTAATTCTCCTTCTTCACTAATGAAGCGGTAGCACGGCCGGGGGGCGCATGGCCCCCCGGCCGGGTCGCCAACGTTACTTGAGGCTCACCATGTAGGCCGCAAGCGACTTCAGCTCATCCGTCGACAAAAAGTCGAAGGACTGCATGATCGATTTCGGCGCCACGGAGCGCGGGTCCTTGTGGTGCTGCAGGTGCCACGGAATCGACGGCATGCGGCTGCCCACATGCATCAGATCCGGAGCCTTGCGGTCGGAACCGACCACGGTCGGCGCTTCACCCACGAAGTCGCCGGCCAGCGGCGGAGCACCGAAGTACTCCCAGTCCGCACTCTGCTCGGGGAGCAGGGTGTGGCAGTGCCAGCAACCCTCGCGGATGAAGATCTTCTTCCCAACGCCAACCGGGTTGGGGATCATCTTTCCGCGCTTCTCGATTTGGGGGGTGTTCCACCCCTTCATCAGCGGGTCACGGACCGACCATGCGGAGGTACCGTACATCACCTGCTTTTCCAGCGCCAACTGCGTCGCGGGAACGGATGCCAGGTAGACACCGCCGACGCCGATGGTCATGAACACCGCGATCCCGAAGATCAGCAGGAACATGATTACGCCGATCTTGTACTCTTTATAACCACCCATTGGTGTGTTCTCCTATACAGCTTTCGCTTAGGTGTAGTACGCGGTGGCCGGAGGATTCTTCTCCGTCACCGGCTCACCAGCGGTGGCCGTCTTGTAGAGGTTGTACAGGAAGATCCACTGACCCAGAACGATCGTCAGACCGAACAGGGACCGCCCAACCATGTACGGGTGGGTGGCGTACACGACGTCGATGAAGGTGGTGTTGTACACCTTGCCCGACGCCTGGATCAGACCGGCCAGAGTCAACGTGGTCCAGAACCCGATGAAGCCGACGGTGGTCAGCCAGTAGTGGGTGGTGGCCAGAGACTGGCTGTAGATCTTCCGCTGGAACAGCTTCGCAATCGCGTAGTAGGTCGCGCCGATCTCGATGAAGGTCGAGAATCCGAGCAACGCAAAGTGCGCGTGCGCCACGATCCAGTGCGTACCGTGAATGTACCAGTTGATCGCACGGGTCTGCTGGAAGGCACCCTGGAAGTTCAGGGGCACCGCCATCAGGGTACCGGTGAGAGCGAACTGGACGGACACGTTATCCGAGAACATCTGCCACTTGCCCTGCACGGTCAGCACCATGTTGGTGATGAACGCCAGCGACGGGATGAGGATCATCACGCCGGACACCGAGGCAAACGACTTCATCCACTCCGGGATCGGAGCACCCATCAGGTGGTGCGCACCCGGAGTCGAGTAGAACGCCACGATGGTCCAGAAGTGAAGGTGGCCGATCTTGTGGCTGTAGAGCACGTTGCCGGTCACCTTCGGGATCACGTAGTACGCGATCGCCGCGGACACCGGGGTGATCCACAGGCCCAGCACGTTGTGCGCGTGCCACCAGACCATGTAGGCCTCGTTCAGACCGGTAACCGGGAACAGATCCGGAATCGCGCCGATGAAGTAGGTCATCCAGATCATCACCAGGGCTCCCAGGAAGAACCAGATGGTGATGTAGATGCCCTGGGTACGACGCTGGGTCACGGTCATGAAGGTGTTAACCGCGGCAAAGCCGAGGATGAACACCAGCACGTAGATATCAACCGGCCAGATCAGCTCCTGATACTCACGACCGGAGTTGGCGCCCACCAGCAGCGACACGGCCGCAACGACCAGACCCACGTTCCACAGCCAGATGTTCCACAGGCCGAGCTTCTCGCTCCACAGCCGGCAGTTACACAGGGCCGGGGTCATGTAGTACATGGCGGCCACGAAAGCCATGGAGATCCAGCCGAAGATCACCAGGGTAATGTGCATCGGACGCACACGGCCAAAGGCGAACGCCGAAGTCAGCGGACCCATCACGTCCACGCCGTTCAGCAGATCGGGCCATGCGATCCGCAAACTTGTAAAGAACCCGAAAGAGGCACCCAGGCACAGCCACACCACAGCGCTAAAGAACGCATGCTTGGCGGCGGTACCGGGCCGAATCCCCTCGTAGGTCGCAGTTGCAGTACTCATACCAAACCACTCCTTTCGATGCCGGAACCCAAAGTTCCGGCGATCCAGTTAATCACTCGTCCGGGGCCTGCTGCTTCATCAGCATGAACATCATCGCCGCCACCACAAGCCCGATTGCGAACGTCCACTTGAACATGTAGATGTAGTCGCCGGTCCACACATCGTGGCGGCCGGACCACATGCCCAAATTGACTGCGGAGCCGATAACGGTTCCCAGGCCGAAGCCGAGAAACGCCCCATTCAGCACCCACGTAAGCATCTTTTCCATTTCAATTCCTCCCTTGATCGCCAGACGGGCTACTCGGAGTATTTCCCGGCCTTGCCACTGACCATCATGTAGATCAGAAAGACACTGTTGCAGGCGAGAATAAAGCCACAAACCGCGGCAAACGTAGACAGCCAGCCCGGACCATGGTGAGCAGGATTCCCGTGCGCCTTTTCGAGCGCGAAGGCCAGATCACCCATCCCGACCAACACAGCGGTGGTCACCATGGCAATTGTCGACTTGCTCATTCAGATCCCTCCTTTTTCCAATTCAGGTTGCCCAACGAACAACCTTACGGATTGTCCAGATAAGGATCCTTCCGATCGACGTCGATGTCGTCGATGGCGTCCTTGTACCACAGCACACCGCCCGCCACCCAAACAGCCACATAGGTGATGAGGATGTACATAAACGGTGTGTTCGGACCCCACCACGGGTTACCCCCGATGTCTTCGCCGAACACCTTCACATTCTGGGCCATGATGATCTCGGCGATCACCGCCACAGCAATAATCACACCCCAGATCAGGAACTTCCCTTGCATGGGCTATCTCCTTTGTTTCTCCCGGCGACTTCCGCCGTTCTTCCGTGGAACACCGAGCTTCCCATCGACCTCACCCTCGGGGCCGACTTAAATGGAAGACTACCGGTGCCGCCGGGTCACCTCCCGCCTCCCGGATTCCAAGCACTTTCAGCTCAGCTGAAGCGGGTGGATCCGGATGGGGCTGGAAGAAAACCAGAGACTCCCGGGTATACCCCGGAAACACTCTGGCCACCCCTAGCTTCCGTTTCTGGAACTGGTCCAGAACCTGTTTGTGCTCACGCCGGGCCGTGGCCGAGGCGTAAGCACCTGTCATTCGCTCATTAAACAGCCGAAGCGCCTCTTCGGTGCTCAGAGCGCGCATCTCCCGAGCACCAACACGAAGCATTACCCGGTCAAAATCCACATCGACCGGCCCCTCGGCCGCATTCGCGACACTCAACTCAAACACCCAGAAGGTACTCACCAGCAGCGATGAGATGCCTTCCGTCGCCTCCCCGCGGGAAACGACCCGAACCTTAACTCCCCCGGTGGTTACCTCCGGAGGATCCACCCGAAAGACCAGACCTTGCTGCCAGCCCTCGGGATTGGAAAGAAACCCGACATACCTCGAAATGGCGAGTATTAAACTGATCGTGGCGGCAGAAGTCAACAAGACCGCGAGAATGACGACTACCTTTTTTCTGGTGTCCGCCAATGCTCACCCCGCCTCTCCTTCCTTGCCACCGCGGCGCCGCCAGGTGTACCAGAAGATCACCACAAACCCGCCGCCCACGTATAACAGGGCCGCCAGCATGCCGCCATCCAGGAACGACCCGCCGCCCGCACCGGCCGCCAGGCGCTCCAGCGGGTTGCCGCCACCACCCGTCAGGAATGGTGCGTTCAACATCACCGCCAGCAGCATGACCATGCCCACCATCACCGCCAGCCACCAGGGAATGTTCCGCTGGCTGCTCTCGATCCGGTTGTACAGGTCCGCATCTTCAAAGCGGTCCTGGTACGGGTCAGCCTGGGCAATCAGATCGTGATCCACGTCCAGTCCGCCACGCGGGGCCACCGGTTGAATGTCTTCCGGCAACGCCATCAGGAGGCCCCTTCCGGACCGGAGGCCACCGGCACCGCACGCGCATCGTCAAAAATACGGGGATCGTCAAAGCTGGGCTTCACCCGCTCTCCCTCTTCCGGGTAGGCGCAGTAGTCGGCCAGCACCGGGGTGAGCGTGTCCTCGAAATAGGAGCCCTTGAACTCGCCGCCCACCAGCAGGTCCCCCGCCTTGTCCAGATAGCCCAGAAAGTTCAGCAGCAGTTCGTCCCGCAGGCGCCCGTCACGCACATCAATCGACTCCACCCCGGACGCCCCGTCACGCAGCCCCTCAAACACCGACCAGAGCCACATACGGGCCCCCTGCAGGTTGGAAAACACGGCGGACTCGCGGGTCCACGGCCGGCCCATCATGGGAAAGAATACGGATTCGTGGCGGACCAGCAGCCGGTCCAAGGTGCGCATTTCCGATTCCCAGGCGAATCCCAGCGGAACCAGGCCCTGCTCCGCGCGCTCCCGGGCGACCTGACCCAGACGCTGATAGCCTTCGAGGGCGGTCTGGAAATCGTTCGCGAAACGGGCACGCACCGGATCCGCCGGGGACACGGCCCACGCGGCAGCCGGAGCCATGCACGCCACCAGCAACACCAGTAATGTCAGGAATCGGGACACCGCACTCCCCGCTTTACGAGACAGGCACACACCACTCCTCTGAACCCTGAAGGGCCAAAGCGTAGCATCATCGCGCGACCGTGGTATGACATTCGTCATAAGTGCCGATCCTTATTGGTTTCTGGCACCGGCCATCCGGTAAACATGAACGATCCGCCCGAAGTATACGGACCCACCGGAAAAGGTCAACCCCGCCCGGAAAAACAACCCGGCGTCAGGTCGTGTGGGGGCACCCGCCGGCTTCGTCCACAAACTCGATACCCACCGCAAACACCCCCCCCACCTGATTGATCCACACCACGTTCCCCTGATAGCGCTCGGCCACCTCCACCTCTTCCATGAGGTCCTCGATAGTGAGTTCAATGTGCCGGCTCCCCGCTGGG